>Ga0153917_1000075_pt1 | contig 110182 bp, 91 predicted proteins | sample TSFL001MetaG_FD_104695 | JGI IMG/M metagenome (GOLD analysis project Ga0153917, IMG submission 104695) | Attine ant fungus gardens microbial communities from Florida, USA - TSFL001 MetaG | ecosystem: Host-associated > Fungi > Mycelium > Unclassified | place: USA: Florida, Paynes Creek Historic...
CCGACCTGATGGTCGGGGTCCTCTCGACGCCGCTGGCGCTTGCGTTGCGGGGACAGGATTTGAACCTGTGACCTCCGGGTTATGAGCCCGGCGAGCTACCGAACTGCTCCACCCCGCGGCGATGTCACAAGAATACCTGGAATTCATCGGGAGTGCGAATCGGGTTCTCCTCATGCGGGAGTGGCATTCATCACAGACATTCCAGGGGTGAGTTCGCACGCGCTTCGCCCCCGTGCGGTCCTGCGTGTTGCTCAGAGCCCAGCCTTGCCCATGAACTGTTCGATGCTCATGCCGAAGGCGTAGGCCAGGCCCGCGATGGTCCTGAGTGTGGGATTCGCCGGCGCCGGATCCCCATCCCTGCGCCCGGAGGCGCGTCCGGCTTCGATGAGCTGCATCTGGTTCCTGGTGATGCCGGCCGCGTGGGCGATGGATTCCTGTGACAGCCCGCGTTCGTAGCGCACCGCCCGGATGAAATCGCCCAGTTGGCCGGCCTTTTCCTGGCTCCAATGGTCTTCGAGCGCCTGTTCCCACACCCGTACATTGTGAGCAATTGGCCGCATCGACTACACCCCTTTCAGGAGGCATCTTTGGCATTGCCCAATAAAAGATGCCTGCTAAAATGGGCAAAAGATCCATCGAAAGAACGCGTGGGGAGGGTCACCGTGAGCGATGAACGGGCCGACGGCCTGGCCATGCGGCTGAACGATGTCGGCTTGGTGTTGCGCGGCATCGACGAGCGTCGTCACCGGCTCCTCGGGTCCAACGGCGCGGCCAGGGCGGCTCCGGGCCCGTTCTGGATGCAGGACGCCAGGGACCTCGCCGATCTCTTCGCGGAGCTCGGCGAGGAACCGGCGGCGGAAGCCATCTCCCTGGCCCGAGCCCTGGGGATCATCTCTACGGTCAGAGAGCAGGGGCTCGGCTCCGACGCCACCGGATAGGCAAAAGCCCCGCCGCCGCTGACGCGACGACGGGGCACACGCGGACGGGGGCCTACTCCGTGATCTGCGGCGCCGGCGTCCCCGACTTCAGGGCGGCCAGGCGCGCCTCGATCTCCGTCTGCTCCCCCAGGTCCTGGAGCTGGTCGAACTGCGCATCCAGGCTGGAGGCCGCCAGCTCCTGCTGCCCGCGCACGCGCGCCTCCTCGCGACGCACCTTCTCCTCGAAGCGGGAGACCTCGGAGGTGGGGTCCATGAGGTCGATGCTCTTGACGGCGTCGTTGATGGCCGACTGAGCGTGCGCCGTCTTCTGCCGTGCCACGAGCTCGTTGCGCTTGTTCTGCAGCTCCGTGAGCTTGGACTTCATCTGGTTGAGCCCGCTCTTGAGCTTCTCCACGACCTCCTCCTGCGAGGCGATCGTGGGCTCGGCCTGCTTGGCCTCGCCCTCCGACGAGAGCTGGCGCTGGAGGGCCACCTTGGCCAGGTTGTCGAACTTGTCGGCGTCCGCCGCCTTGCCCGCGGCGCGGAACTCGTCGGCCTTGCCGGAGGCCGCGAGGGCCTTCTGGCCCCACTCCGTGGCGGCGCGGACGTCCTCGGCGTGATCGTCCTGCAGCATGCGCAGATTGCCGATCGTCTGGGCGATGGCGCCCTCCGCCTCCGCGATGTTGTTGGAGTAGTCCCGCACCATCTGGTCCAGCATCTTCTGAGGGTCCTCGGCGGAGTCCAGCAGGGCGTTGATGTTGGCCTTGGCCAGCTGCGCGATGCGGCCGAAGATCGATTGCTTTGCCACGGTGTGTGCCTTTCCCTTGCGTCGAATCCGGCGGGGCCGGAGTGCATCCCGCCGCGCGGGAGCGCGGGTGAACACCTTTCCCCAACGATCCTAGAAAAGCAGCGTGGGCGCGTCCACCATTGCCGCCACGTGTTCGCGCGGCGTCTTCCCCGGCGATGCGAGCAGTAGGCTCGGCGGGTAGGTCAGCGCGTCGAGAGGTCAGGCATGTCAGAGCGTCACGAGTCCGCAGAGTCCGCCGGGTCCGCGGCGGAGCAGGAACCCGTGTCCGACGACGCCGTGCCAGCCACCCTGCCGACCGCGCCCCCGCGTGCGTCGGAGCAGTCGGAGCAGCGGGCGCCGGAGGCGCTCCTGCTCGGAGCGCCCCTGCCGCCGAGCGCGGCCACCGCCGGGATCGCCGCGTCCGCACAGCCCTGGACCGCACCGGATCCGTGGGGCGGTCGGGCCGGCCGGACGCCGTCGGGCACGGGGGACTCCTCCGGGCGGGGCACCGCCGCGCCGGCCCGGCGGGGAGGCTGGTGGCCCGGCCTGCTCGCCGGTGCCCTGGCCGGGGCCCTGCTGGGCGGCGGCATCGCCTGGGCCGTGGCGGGAACGGGCGGCCCCGAGCGCACGGCCCAGGCGCCCCTCATCATCCAGAGCCCCCAGCAGGCGACCGTGGCCGGAGCCGCGGCCGCCAAGGCCCTGCCCTCGGTCGTGACGATCTCGGTCACGGACGGATCCTCGGGGGGAAGTGGCTCCGGCATCGTCCTGGACGCGGAGGGCCACATCCTCACGAATCAGCACGTCGCCACGCTGGCGGGGGCCACGGCCAAGGGCGCCATCGAAGTCATGGCCGCGGACGGGCGGGTCATGCGCGCCACGCTCGTGGGACAGGATCCGCTGTACGACCTCGCGGTCATCAAGGTCGCGGGCGACGCGTCCGGGCTGACGCCCGTGGAATGGGGCGATCTCTCGAAGCTCAACGTGGGGGACGAAGCCGTCGCCATCGGCGCGCCCCTGGGCCTGCCCAACTCCGTCTCCTCCGGCATCGTCTCCAACCTCGACCGCTCCATCCCCGTGGCGTCCTCCGCCGTCAAGGGCGGCGACGCGGACGGTGGCGACGAGCGCTTCGCGCTGCCGGACCCGGAGGGCAACGCACAGGCCGCCACGGGACAGGTCTCGCTCAATGTCATCCAGACCGACGCCGCCATCAACCACGGCAACTCCGGGGGCGCGCTCGTCGACGCCTCGGGGGCCCTGATCGGCGTCAACGTCGCGATCTTCTCTCCCAGCGAGGAAGGCGGCAGCATCGGCCTCGGCTTCTCCGTCCGCGGCGACATCGCCCGCCGCGTGGCAGATGAACTCATCCGGCACGGCAAGGCCTCCCACGGCAAGCTGGGCGTGACCATCCGCTCCGCCCCGGCGGGCGGGAGCGCCGGAACGGGGTTCACGGACGGCGCGGAGGTGGCGGACGTTCCCGGGGACTCGCCGGCGGGGGCGGCGGGGCTGCGCGCGGGGGACGTCATCGTCAAGGTGGGCCAGAAGCGGGTGGTGGACTCCACCGACGTGACGGCCACCGTGCGTTCCTACGCCGCGGGCACCGAGGTGCCCTTCACCGTCCGTCGCGGTGGGCAGGAACGCACCGTCACGGTGACCCTGGGAGAGGCGACCGAGGGCTAGGGCCACTTCGATAGCATGGAGGGCGGCGCCCGTTCGGCGGAGCGCCCCGACACCGCACCGCGAGGTCGGCGCGGCCGCCCGCCGCGTCGCGAGCGGAGATGGAAAGGTAGCGATGAGTAAGTCGTCTTCAGCCCCCGTGCGGGTGCTCGTGCTGGTCAAGTACGTGCCCGACTCCCAATTCCCGCGCCACTTCGACGCGGGCAACCGGCTCTCCCGCGAGGAATCCATCCTCTCCGAGCTGGACGAGTACGCCCTCGAGGCCGCGCTGGCGATCTCCGAGGCGCACGGCGGCGAGAAGGTCTCCCCCGTCACGGTCCTGACCGTCGGCCCCGACGCGGCGGCGGCTGCCGTCAAGAAGGCGCTGCAGATGGGCGCGGCGTCCGGCGTCCACGTGAGCGACGAGGCCATCGCCGGTTCGGACGCCCTGGCCACCTCTCGCGTCCTGGAGGCCGCCGTGCGCCGCGTGCAGCCGGACCTGGTCGTGACCGGCATGAGCTCCACCGACGCGGAGATGGGCGTGATCGCCTCGATGCTCGCGGCGCGCCTTGGCTGGCCGCAGCTCACGCTGGCCTCCGGCGACGTGGAGCTCTCCGACGACGCGGCGACGCTCAGCGCGCGCCGCGACGAGGACACCGAGGTGCTCACGCTCAGTGCGCCCCTGCCCGCCGTGCTCTCCGTGACGGACCAGGCCAACGAGCCGCGCTACCCCAACTTCAAGTCCATCCTCGGCGCCCGCAAGAAGCCGGTGGAGACGCTCGCCCTCGCGGACCTGGGCCTGTCTCCCGAGCTCGTGGGGCCGGGCGGCTCCGGCGTGAGCGTGCTGGAGGCGGGGGACGCCCCCGCGCGCCCCGCGGGGCGCGTCATCGTGGACGACGGCGAGGCCGGCGTGGCCCTCGTCGACTTCCTGGCCGAGCGAAACCTGATCTAGAGAGCGGGAACCAGATGAGCACCATTCTGTACTTCGACTCCGTCTCCGCCCCGCTCTCCGGCGCCGAGCGCGAGCTGGCCGCCGCCGGCGCGCACTTCGGCGGGCCCGTCGCCGTCGTGGGTTCCGTGCCCGACGACGCGGCCGTCGCCGCCCTGGCCCGGGCGGGGGTCGGGCGTGTCCTCGCCGCCGCCCAGGACCCCTCCGGTTCCCTGGCGATCGCCCAGGCAGACCTATTGCTCGCCGCCGTGCGGGAGCTCTCGCCCCGCCTGGTGCTGGCCGCCTCCGGGGCCAGGGAGACCGAGGTCCTCGCCCGCGCCGCCGCGCTGAGCGAGTCGGGCCTGATCACCTCCGTGGTGGGCCTCGACGACGAGCTGACGGCCGCCAAGTCCGTCCTGGCCGGTGCCGGGCGCTCCCTCTCCCGTGGCGTGACCGCGACCGTCTTCGTGACGCTCAAGCCGGGCGCGGTGAAGGCGCAGGAGGCTGAAGCGGTCCCGACCCAAGGGGTCGAGCCGGTGGAGACCGCCGGGCGCAGCGGCGCCGTCATCACCTCCCGCACGGCCCGGGCCCGCGGCGGACGCCCGGAGCTCGGCGAGGCGCGCGTGGTGGTCTCGGGCGGCCGCGGCACCGACGGCGACTTCACAGCGGTCGAGGCCCTCGCCGACGTCCTGGGCGGTGCCGTGGGCGCCTCCCGCGTCGCGGCGGACAACGGCTGGGTGGGGCACGAGCTGCAGGTGGGCCAGACCGGCCGCACCGTGGCGCCCGAGCTCTACGTCGCAGCCGGTGTCTCCGGCGCGGTGCAGCACCTCGCAGGGATGCGCACGGCCGGCACCATCGTGGCCGTGAACACCGACGAGGACGCACCTATCTTCGAACTCGCCGACCTCGGCATCGTGGGCCGCCTCGAGGACGTGCTCCCGCAGGCCGCCGTCGAGATCGCGCGCCGCAGGGCATGAGCGCGCCGCCGGCCACCGACGGCGCGCCGCGGGACGTCCGCGTCGTCGTCGCGTTCGGCGCCCACCCGGACGACATCGACTTCGGCGCGGCCGGGACCCTGGCCCGGTGGGCCGCCGCGGGGATCGAGCTGCACTACGTGGTCATGACCCGCGGCGACGCCGGCGGCTTCGACCCGTCCGAGCGCGGCGGCATCGAGGCCACGCGCCGCGCCGAGCAGGAGGCCGCAGCGGCGGCGGTCGGTGCCGCTTCCGTTGCGGTGTGGGACGAGCGAGACGGGTACCTGGCGCCCACGGACGCCCTGCAGCGCTCCGTCGTGGAGACGCTGCGCACTCATCGCCCGCAGCTCGTCCTGGCACCGCACCCCGAACGGGACTACGCGCGACTTCAGCGCTCGCACCCGGACCACCTGGCGTGCGGCGAGATCGTCACGCGCGCGGCCTATCCCGCGGTGGAGAATCCCTTCGCCTACCCGGAGCTGCAGGCCGCGGGGCTCACGGCGCACAAGCTGCGCCACCTGTGGTTCTACGGCGCCCCGGCCGAACGCGAGAACGTGCGCGTGGACGTGAGCGCGCACGTCGAGGACAAGTTGTGCGCCCTGCGCGCCCACCTGAGCCAGCACCCCGACGTCGCGGCCATGGAGCGCTTCGTGCGGGAGCAGCTGCTGCGCCAGGGGGCCGGGCTGGGGGAGGGCGTGTCCGCCGAGGCCTTCCACGGGGTGGAGGTCAACGCGGCCACGACGATCGCCGGCTTCTGAGCGGCGCGAACGGCGGCCCCGGACCGAAGGGTCCGGGGCCGCCGTCCTCGTGGGGCCGCGTTCAGGAGGCCGGGAGTTCGATGTCCACGAGGTCGTCGTGGTCCGGGGCCTCCTCGCCGCCCTGAACCACCTCGGTCACGTGGACGGAGACGACGTCCTTGAGCCCGCGGTAGCCGAACCACGTGTCGCCCGGGTCGGGGCCGAGCAGGCCCACGATGACGAAGCGCTGGTCCGTCGTGGCCGTCGTGACGGCCACCTGGTACTCGTTGCCGCTCGCCACGGCCGGCACGTCCTGCAGCTGCACGGCGTACGAGTCGGAGGACCGCGAGTAGCTCAGGTTCACGGTGCCGGAGGGCTTGCCGTCGGCGTGCAGGGTCTTGACGTCCTTGGCGGAGCGGACCTCGGAGGCTACCGTCTCGGCGGCCTGGTTGGCCCCGCTGCCGGAGCGATGCGTGAGCGAGGTGATGCCGACGATCGCCAGGACCACCACGACGACGGCGGCGAGGACGAAGAGCCAGCGCGCCGGCCCGCGGCGCACGTGCGTTCCGACCTCGTCGGAGACATCATCGAGAAGGTCAAGGCCTTGGATCTCCTCGCGGCCCTCTGGCTGCTGTGGGGTCGTCATGGGATTCCTCTCTCAGGCGCCTTCCGGCAGGGAGGCGCCGGCGAAGCCGTGCTGCCTCCACGCCTCGTAGAGGGCGATCGAGGCCGAGTTGGCCAGGTTCAGGGAGCGGCGGGAGGGCCGCATGGGCAGGTAGACCATGGTGTCGATCCGCGGGTGCGCGCGTTCGTCGGCGTTCAGTCCCGTGGATTCCTTGCCGAAGAGCAGGATGTCGTCCTCGCGGTAGCTCACGTCCGTGTGGGGCACGGCTCCGTCCGGTTCGAAGGCCAGGACGCGCCCCGGCCCCAGCGCCTCGAAGCACGCGTCGAGGCTGGGGTGGACGGTCACGACGGCGAGGTCGTGGTAGTCGAGGCCGGCCCGGCGCAGCTTCGCGTCGGAGAGATCGAAGCCAAGGGGTTCCACGAGGTGGAGCTCGGCGCCGGTCACCGCCGCCAGACGAATGGCGTTGCCGGTATTGCCGGGGATCTCCGGGGTGTTGAAGACGATGCGGAACACGCACCCATCCTAGCTTTGGTCACGCTCAGGTCACGACACGCTCAGGAGCTCAGGGCCAGCAGGCGTCCCAGCACGCCGAGGTCCACGGTGTCCGGGCCGGTGCCACCCGCGAGGAAGGTGCACACGCGCTCCGCGGCCTTGACGGGGTGGCGGGGCCGGGCGCGGCGTGGACGGGCCCCACCGTGTCGACGACGGGCCGGAAGCCGTCCCCCGTGCCGGTGTAGAGCAGCACCAGGCCCTCCGCCCGCGTGCCGCCCGCCCGTTCCAGGCCGTGCGCGGCGGCCGCGACGTCCGGCAGCGTGGCGGCGCGTCCCGCCACGCGGAGCGTGCGGCCGTCCCACGCGTGGGGGACGTCGGGGGTGGGTAGCGCGTCCACGAGCACGGCACGACGGCCGGCCACGATGACCGCATCGTGGCGCCCGGCTCCAGGCACGTCGACGCCCAGCACGGCGCGCGCGGCGGGGACCTCGCGCGCCACGAGCCGCAGGAGGCGCCCGCACGCGGCCGCCCTGGCCTCGCGCGAGCGGTCGAAGAGCCCGCGCCGGGGGACGGAACCGTGCACGGACACGGCGGCCTGGGCCGGCGTCGCGGCCCCTGGCCCCGCCCCCGTGAGCGTGACGGGCCGGTGCCTGAGGCCCCCGCCGCCCGCCCGGGGAACGGGGCGGCGGGAAGCGGTGCCTGACGGCTCCCGCTCGCCCGCCGTCGGCGCCTCTCCGGGGGGCGCCCCGCCGCCCCCGGACAGGCCGGCCCCGCGGTCGTACGCCTCGCGGCTGGCGGGGTCGGACAGGACGGCGTAGGCCGTCGTGATGCGCGCGTAGAGCAGATGGTCGCCGCCCAGGTCGGGGTGGTGGCGGCGGGACTGCGCGCGGAAGGCGCGCCGGATCTGGGCGGCGTCGGCCGTCGGGGCCACGCCGAGGACCCCGTAGTGGTCGGCGCTCACGCCTCCTCCCCGGCGCGGCGGTAGTCGGCCAGGAGGGTCGCGTCCTCCTCGTAGAGGCGGTGCAGGCGCAGCGGGAGGACGGGGGAGAGCCCGTGACGGGCGGAGATGCCGGGGCCTCCGCCCGGCGCGGCGAGCGGTGAATAGCTGAGGCAGAGCGAATCCACCGCGCCGGCGGCGAGGTAGTCGCCCAGCACCCGCGGGCCGCCCTCGTGGTGCAGGTGGCGCAGGCCGCGCGCCGCGAGCGCGGCCGTCACCTCGGCCGGCGTGGCGCCGCCGGCACCGAGCACCTCGGCGACCCGGCCGAGCGCCGCGACCCGGGTGGCGTCGGCCCCGTCGGAGACCAGCACCAGGAAGGGCCCGCGGGCGTCGGTGAGCACGGGGGCGGTGGGCGGCAACGAGGCGGAGGCGCTGAGCACGACGGTGACGGGGCGCTCGGCCAGGCCGCGCGCGCGGCGCCACGCGCGCAGCTCGGGTGAGAGCAGCTCGCCGCCGTAGCCCTCGACGGCCACGGTTCCGGCGCCCACCACGATCGCGTCGGCGACGGCGCGCAGGATCGCGAAGAGGCGTCGGTCTGCGGCCGTCGAGAGCCCTCCCGAGGCGCCGTCGAGCACGGCGGCTCCGTCCACGGAGGAGACCATGTTGAAGCGCACGAATGGTTCCGTACCGCCAGGGGCAGCGGCCTCCGCGAGGAGGCGGGCGTCGTCGAGCCCCTTTTCCTCACCGGAGGGGAGCTGGGTCGTGGGAATCAGGCGGCGCATGGCACCCCAGCGTAGTTGCCCCTCACGGGACGTTGACCTCCCCCTGGTTGTGCACCAGGTACTCCGGCTCCCTCCAGCCCTGGACGGCCTCGATGAGGCGGGCGGCCTGCACGGCCGGCGCCGCGGCGTGCATGCGCAGGATGCGGGCACCGCCCTCCACGCAGGCCACGGCGGCCGCGAGCGAGCCGGCGAGGCGTTCGGGTTTCGGCAGGCCGAGTGACTCACCGATGAAGTCCTTGTTGGACACGGCGGCCAGCAAAGGAAGCCCCAGCTCGGCGATCTCCGGCAGGCGGCGGGTGATCTCCAACGAGTGCAGGGTGTTCTTGTTCAGGTCGTGGCCGGGGTCGATCACGAGGCGTGACTCGGGAACGCCCGCCGCCACGGCGCGTTCGATCCGTTCGGCCAGGAAGGCGCGCACCTCGCGGACCACGTCGTCGTATCGCGGGCGGGGATAGACCGTGCGGGGCGCCGCGAGCGAATGCGTGAGCACCAGGTGACCGCCGCCGGCGGCCACGGCGGGAGCCAGCTCGGGGTCGGAGAGGCCGGTGGTGTCGTTGATGACGTCCGCCCCGGCCGCCAACGCGGCGGCGGCCACACGGGAGTCGAAGGTGTCGACGCTGACGATCGCCGTCCCGGCCTGGGCCCGGAAGCGCTCCACGACGGGGACCACGCGTTCCGCCTCCTCGCGCCAGGGGAGGGGAGCGCCCGGCGCGAAGGGAACGCCGCCGATGTCCACCCAGTCCGCCCCCTCGGCCTGGGCCCTGAGCGCTGCCGCGACGGCGGCGTCGAGGCCGAAGGTGGCCCCCGCGTCGAAGAAGGAATCCGGGGTGCGGTTCACGATCGCCATGACCGCGATCCGGCGCGAGAAGTCGATCCGCCGTGAACCAATGGTGCGCACGGGATGACGCAGTTCTGGCAGGTACACGGGCGTGCTCACGCTCCTGGGATCGGGGGAGCCGGGAAAGCCCGGCCCGTGGTCATTGTGGCACCGGAGTAGACTGCTGGCCGTGTCCAGCACCCCCGTTTACCTCGATTACGCCGCCACCGCGCCGCTCGCGCCGGCCGCGCGCGCGAGCATCCTGGAGCATCTGGACCTGGTGGGCAACCCGAATTCGCTGCACGGCCCCGGGCGTGCAGCGCACCGCCTCGTGGAGGAGTCCAGGGAGCGCCTCGCCGCGGCGATCGGCGTCCACCCCTCGGAGATCCTTTTCACCTCCGGCGGGACGGAGGCGGACAACCTGGGCCTCAAGGGCGCCTTCTGGGCCGCCGTCGCCGAGCGGCCTCGGGCCCGCGGGATCTTGCTCACGGGCGCCGAGCACCACGCCGTGCTGGACACGGTGGAGTGGTTGGCGCGTCACGAAGGGGCCGTGCCGTTCTTCGCCCCCCTGCACGCCGACGGCTCCGTCGACCTTCCCGCCTGGGAGGAACTGCTGGCGCGCCACGCCGGCGACCTTGCCTTGTCCACGCTCATGTGGGCCAACAACGAGGTCGGCACGGTGCAGCCCGTCGTGGCGGCCGCGGCGGCGGCCCTGCGCGTCGGCGTGCCCCTGCACACCGACGCCGTCCAGGCCCTGGGGCACGTGCCCGTGGCCCTGCGCGCTCCGGGCATCGCCTCCGCCGCGCTCTCCGCGCACAAGATCGGCGGCCCGGTCGGGGTGGGTGCGCTGGTGTTGGGCCGCGACCGCACGCCGGTGGCGCTGCAGCACGGCGGGGGCCAGGAACGCTCCTTGCGCTCCGGCACCCTGGACGCCGTGGGCGTCGCCGCCTTCGCCGCCGCCGCCGAGGCGGCCGTCGCGGCGCTGGACGCCGAGCGGACCCGGCTCGAGGGGCTGCGCAGCCGCCTCGTCGAGGGCCTCGCCCGGGCGGTGCCCCACGCGGTGGTCAACGGCCCGGCCGGGCCGGACGCCGTGGGGCGTCGCCTGCCCGGGACCGTGCACGTGACCCTGCCGGGCTGCGAGGGGGACACCGTCCTGTTCATGCTGGACATGGCCGGCATCGCCTCCAGCACCGGGAGCGCCTGCACGGCCGGCGTGGCCGGTCCCAGCCACGTGCTCATGGCCATGGGGGCGGACGAGGCGACGGCGCGCTGCGTGCAACGCTTCAGCCTGGGCGCGGGGAGTACCGAGGCGGACGTGGACGCGCTCCTGGCCGCCCTGCCTGGGGCGGTGGCCGCAGCCAGTGCGGCGGGCCCGGCCTCCGGACGCCACGACGGCACGGTACGGCGCACAGAGACGACGAAGGGTGAGGCAGCATGAGGATCCTGGCGGCGATGAGCGGGGGAGTGGACTCCGCGGTGGCGGCGGCCCGCGCCGTGGAGGCGGGGCACGACGTCGTCGGCGTCCACCTGGCGCTGTCGAGGATGCCGGGCACCCTGCGCACGGGCAGCCGGGGCTGCTGCACCATCGAGGACTCCAACGACGCCTTCAGGGCGTGCGACACCCTTGGCATCCCCTTTTATGTGTGGGACTTCTCCGACCGGTTCAAGGCGGATGTGGTGGACAACTTCGTCGAGGAGTACCAGGCCGGCCGCACGCCGAACCCCTGCCTGCGCTGCAACGAGAAGATCAAGTTCGAGGCGCTCCTGGACCGGGCGATCGCCCTGGGCTTCGACGCGGTCGTGACCGGGCACTACGCCCGCGTTGCCCGCGCCGAGGACGGCACCGTCGAGCTGCACCGCGCGGCGGACGACGCCAAGGACCAGTCCTACGTGCTGGGCGTGCTGCGCGAGGACCAGCTAGAGCACTGCTGGTTCCCTCTGGCAGACACCCCCTCGAAGGCGCTCGTGCGCGAGGAGGCGGAACGACGCGGGCTCGGCGTCGCGGCCAAGCCGGACTCGCACGACATCTGCTTCATCCCCGACGGCGACACGCGCGGCTGGCTCGCCGAGCGCATCGACCTCACCCCCGGGCGGATCGTGGACCAGGACGGCACCGACCTCGGCGAGCACGCCGGCGCCCACGCCTTCACGGTGGGCCAGCGCAAGGGACTGTCCATGGGGCGCCCGGCCCCCGACGGGAAGCCGCGCTACGTGCTGCAGGTGCGCCCCAAGGAGAACCGTGTGGTCGTCGGCCCGCAGGAACTGCTGGAGGTGGACCGCCTGACGGGCATCCGCGCCTCCTTCGCGGGGGCCGAGCACCCGGCGGCGGCGGCCGGCACGTGGGAGGAGGCGCACGTGCAGGTGCGCGCCCACGCCGAGCCGGTGCCCGCCCTCGTGCGCTGGGCGGGAGGGCCGGGGTCGTGGACCGTGCAGGCACGCCTCGAGGGATCCCTGCGCGGGGTGGCCCCCGGCCAGTCCATGGTCATCTACCAGGGCACACGCGTCGTGGGCCAGGCGACGATCGAGACGGCGCATTCCTCCGCATGGGACCCCTCTGCGCTCGCCACGAACGCCGACGCGGCCGTCTGATCCCCCTAGACTGGCGTTCATGAGCGAGCAGCGCCCCGAGACGAACCAGCCGCGAGAGAACCACGACGCACGGGACGAGGCCTACGACCCCTCGGCCAGCTCCCTGACGGGAACGGCCGATCCGGAGGTCATGGCGGAGCTGTTGCACATCCGCTCCAGCATCGACAACATCGACGCCGCGCTGGTCTACATGTTGGCCGAGCGCTTCCGCTGCACGCAGCGTGTGGGCTGGCTCAAGGCGAGGCACCAGCTGCCCCCGTCGGACCCGGGCCGTGAGACCGCGCAGATCCAGCGGCTGCACCGCCTCGCGGAGGAGGCCCACCTGGACCCCGCCTTCGCGGAGAAGTTCCTGAACTTCGTCATCGACGAGGTCATCCGTCACCATGAGGCCATCTCCGAGACCCACGCGGCGGGGGCGGGGAACTGAGCACCGGGGAGGGGCCCGCGGCGGAACGTCCCGTCCGGGCGAGCGTGCTGGCCGCCGCCGTCGGCGTCGACGCACAGGAACCCACGCGCGTGCTGCGCGGCGAGCTCGGGGCGCCGCACCCCGTCCCCCTGCCGGAACTCGCCGAGCTCTCTCCGGGCACCCTGCCCCTCGCGAGGGCGGCCACGCACCTGGCCGGCCTGCAGGCGGACCTCTCCCCGCACGGGTGGCGCCTCACGGCCGCCCGGGTGGGAGACTCCGCCGTGGCCAGGCGCGTCCGCTCCGCTCACACCTCGCTCGTCGCCCTCACGGCGGACGTCCTGCGGGGTGAGGCGGCGGGAGACACCTTGGTGCGCGTGAGCGGGCCCGCCACCCTGGCCGCCCGGCTGGCCCTGCCGGGCGGGGAGCCCGTGCTGGCCGATCCCGGGGCGGTGCGTGACCTGGCCCAGGCGTGGGTCGAGGGCGCGGCGGCCCTGGCCGCCGCGACGGACGCCGCGCTCCCGGGGGCCCACACCGTGGTGTGGGTGGACGAACCGGACGCGCCAGACGTCGTGGTCGGCAGGGTGCGCTCCTCTTCCGGCTACCGCACCCTGCCGGCCTGGGACCGCGCCGCGGTGCGGGAGGCCTGGGCCGCGCTGGCCTCCGCCCGCCCCAGCTGGTTCCCCCTACTCGGGGGGATCGGCGAGGTGCCGGGGGCGCTGGCCCACGTGAGCCCGGTCCCCGGCGAGGTCCCCGAGGCCTGGGAGGACGTCGCGCGGCTCGTGGAGTCCGGGCACGACGTCGCGCTCACGGTGCCCCACGCGGCGTCGGACACCCGGCCCACGCCCGTCTCGCAAAGGGCGCTGAGCTTGGCGACGCCCTGGCGCAGCCTCGGCCTGCCCGCCGCCGAGCTGGGCCGGCTGGTGCTGGTGGCCGCGCCCGGGCGTCCGCAGGAGGCGGAGGGACTGCGCAGGGCGGCCATTGCGGCCCGCGATCTGGCCGAGGCGCTCGACGCCGTGCGCCGCGACGACCTCGACGTGCTGCGCTGAGCGGCGCGGCCCGTCGCTAGGATGGTCGGGACGGGAACGCACAGGGTGTCCCGTCCCAGGTGCTGACCGCGTAGGCGGGCGAGAGGGCGTGAAGCGGATGAAGGGCAGGATCCTCGTCGTCGACGACGACGAAGCGCTGGCGGAGATGATCGGCATCGTGCTACGCAACGACGAGTACGAGCCCACCTTCTGCCACGACGGCGCCCAGGCGCTGGAGGCGTTCCGCCGCGCCCGCCCCGACCTGGTGCTCCTGGACCTCATGCTCCCCGGCCTCGACGGGATCGAGATCTGCCGCCTCATCCGCGTCGAATCCGACGTCCCCATCATCATGCTCACGGCCAAGTCGGACACGGCGGACGTGGTGCGCGGCCTCGAGGCGGGAGCGGACGACTACGTCCCCAAGCCGTTCAAGCCGGCCGAGCTGGTGGCCCGCGTGCGGGCGCGCATGCGCGGGGGCGAGCGCGCGCTGCCCGAGGTCGTGACGATCGCCGACCTCACGGTGGACATCGCCGGACACTCCGTACGACGCGGGGACGAACGCATCTCGCTCACGCCGCTGGAGTTCGACCTCCTCGTGGCGCTGGCCCGCAAGCCCTGGCAGGTCTTCACGCGTGAGATGCTGCTGGAACAGGTCTGGGGCTACCGCCACGCCGCCGACACCCGCCTCGTCAACGTCCACGTGCAGCGCCTGCGCTCCAAGGTGGAGAAGGACCCAGAGCGCCCCGAGGTCGTGCAGACCGTGCGCGGCGTCGGCTACAAGGCCGGTCAGGTCTGAGTTCCGTGACGGCCCCCGGCGCGGGTGGGGCCCTGGTGCCCTACGCCCCACCCCTCGCGGTCACGCCGCGCGCGTACAGGCGCCCGTGGTGGGATCCTCGCCGCTGGTTCGGCTGGGGCGTGCGCCGCTGGCGCCGCTCCATGCAGCTGCGCACGGTGGCGATCACGGTGCTGCTGTGCGCGCTCGCCGAGCTCATCACGGGGGCGCTGCTCTCAGCCCGCATCGCCGACGGGCTGTTCCAGGAGCGCTTCTCCCAGCTCTCCGGCGAGGCCACGACGGCCCTGCGCGGCGCCCAGACCACCTTCGACGCCGGGGCCTCTGGCAACATTCCGGCCACCCGCACCCTCGTGGCGGACACGCTTAAGGCCATGCGCGGGGAAGGAACGCATTCCGACATCGGCACGGTGCTCGAGGTCCTCGACCCCGGAACCAAGGGGTGGGTCTCCGACCAGGCCGCCCCCGCCTACGCCGCCCCGGCCCTCACGGCCGCCCTCCGCGACGCCGCGGCCTCCGACGACCGCATCCACTGGCAGTCGGTGGCGCTGCGGACCCCGGACGGCGTCCAGCCCGGCCTGGCCTTCGGGACCAGGGTCCAGCTGCCGCCGGACCGCGGCTACGGCCTGTACATCGTCTACAACATCCAGCAGGTCCAGGGCACGCTCAACCTCATCCACAGCGTGCTGGTGCTCGGCGGCGCCATCCTGCTCGTCGTGATCGGCGCGATCGCCTGGTACGTCTCCCGGCGCGCGCTGCAGCCCGTGGCAGAGGCGGCCGAGACGGCGGAGCAGCTGGCTCGCGGCGCCCTCGACGAGCGGATGCACGTGGAGGGGCAGGACGAGGTGGCCCGCCTCGGCCGTTCCTTCAACCGCATGGCTGACTCGCTCGCCGCCCAGATCGTCCAGCTCGAGACCCTCTCGCAGATGCAGCAGCGCTTCGTCTCCGACGTCTCCCACGAGTTGCGCACGCCGCTGACCACGGTGCGCATGGCGGCGGAGGTGCTCCACGACGCCAGGAGCGACTTCGACCCCATCAACGCGCGCTCGGCCGAGCTGCTCTACGAGCAGGTGGAGCGCTTCCAGACGCTGCTCAACGACCTGCTGGAGATCTCTCGCTTCGACGCGGGTGCCGCGATGCTGGACGCCGGAGAATGGGACCTCACCCCCGTGGTGCGCCGGGCGGTGGAGACGGCGCGCCCTCATGCCGAGGCGGCGGGGAGCGAGCTGGTGCTCCGGACGCCGGACGCACCCGTTGTCGTGGAGATGGACCCGCGCCGCGTGGAGCGTGTGGTGCGCAACCTGGTGATGAACGCAGTGGAGCACGGCGAGGGACGCCCCGTCGAGGTGCGCGTCGCCGGGGACGAGGCCGCCGCGGCGGTGGCCGTGCGCGACCACGGCATCGGCCTCGACCCCGTGGACGTCTCCCGGGTGTTCGACCGCTTCTGGCGCAAGGACCCGGCCAGGGCCCGCACCACGGGCGGCTCGGGCCTGGGGCTGTCCATCTCCATGCAGGACGCCCGCCTCCACGGAGGCTGGCTGCAGGCTTGGGGCGAGCCGGGGGCGGGCTCCGTCTTCCGTCTCACGCTGCCGCGCAGGGTGGGGCAGCGCCTCGCCTCCTCGCCGCTGCCCCTCGCGGAGCCGCGCCCCGACGCCGTGGCGGAGGCGGTGGACGCGGACGACACCGAGTGGTATCCGCGCGTCGCGGAGTCCTACCAGGACGCGGAGCTCGTCGACGAGGACGACGCCGACGGCGGCCCGGTCCCGGGGACGCTCCCCGTCGGCCTCGCCTCCGCGGGCGCGCCGACGGGTGCCGTGCCCGTCGTGGCCGCGGACGACGCCCGTCAGGAACCGGAAGGGGAGAAGGAATGAGGAGCCGTGGAGCCGCGCGGGTCGTCGCCGTCGCGCTCGCCCTGTTACTGCTCGGAACGCTGGGGGCGTGCTCGGCGATCCCGCTGACGGGACCGGTGGGGACCCTGCAGCCCCGGGCCACGCCTCAGGACGACGAGGCCTCTCCCATCGACGCGATCGGCCCGAGCGACGGCGACGCCCCCGCGGACATCGTCTCCGGCTTCCTCGCCGCCGGCGCCGATTCCGCCAACGACTACGCCGTGGCGCGCAGCTACCTGACGCCCACGCTGGCCCAGGACTGGGACGCGACCACGGGCACCAGCGTGATCGACCAGGGCGCGGACGTCGCCGCGGCCGTGGGCGAGACGAAGCTGCGCGCCACCCTTCACGTCGTGCGGCGCGTGGACCCGCAGGGCGAGCGCGTGGATCTCGACGAGCCGGTCACGGTGCGACAGAGCTTCGGCGTGCAGCGCGTGGACGGCGAGTGGAGGATCTCGCAGGCCCCGGACGGGATCGTCGTGGAGGAGTCGAAGTTCTCGCAGATCTTCACGCCGGTCACTCTCTACTTCTACGCGGACACGAGCTGGAGCACGGCCGTCCCCGACGTACGGTGGTTCGCCCGCCGCAAGGGCCGCCCCACCACCGTGGTCTCCGCGCTGCTGGCCGGGCCGTCCTCCTACCTGCAAGGCGTCGTCTCCTCCGCCTTTCCCTCCGGGGCCAAGCTTCAGCGCGGCTCCGTCCCCGTGGACCAGGGCACCGCCACGGTGGACCTGCCGGAGGCGGTCGTCTCCGGGCTCAGCGATCAGGACAGGCAGCGCATGGTCCAGCAGCTCACGCTGAGCCTGCGCGACGTCGGCACGGTGTCCTCCGTGCGCCTGAGCATGGACGGCACGGACCTTGACGTGGGCTCGCAGGGCTCCACGCTTCCGGAACCGGCCCTGTCATCGCAGGTCGACGAGACCATGGTGGGCGTGCGGGACGGCGTCGTGGTCAGCGGTCCGGCCGACGCGCTGGCACCCGTCAAGGGGGCCAAGGGGCTCGGGGCCTCCCCCCGATCGCCCGCGCTGGCGCCCTCCGGTGACGCCGTCGTGGCGCTCTCGGCGGACGGCTCTGAGCTGCGCGCCGCCTCGGGAGGGAACACGGCGGTGACGCTCCTGCGCGGCACCGGGCTGCTGGCGCCCAGCTTCGACCCGCGTTCGTGGGTGTGGACGGGGCGCTCCGTGCAGGGTGCACCGCTGCAGGCCGTCCGGGCCGGCGGGGGCGACACCGTCTCCCTCGACGAGCCTTGGCTGCGCGGGCTGACCCTCACGAGTGTGCGGGCCTCGCTCGACGGCACGCGCCTGGCCATCACGGCGCGCGAGGGGCAGCGCGAGCTCCTGCTCGTGACCGGCATCCGCCGCGACGAGGACGGCAAGCCGCTCGGCCTGACCACACCGTTGCGCCTGCGCAACGCGGCCGGGGCCACGCGGGTGCTCTGGGCCGCCGGGGACACGCTCGTGATGTACCGGGTCAGCGTCAAGGACCTGCTCTCGATCGACGAGGTGGGGCTGGACGGACGCTCCACTGCTTGGAGGCAGAAGCTGCGCGGGATCAACCAGCTGGCCGTGGCCACCGGGGCCGACAAGCCCGTCTACGCCCAGACCGCCGACGGGCTCTACACCCGCACGGGCACGGCCTGGCAGCGCAGCGATCTCGACGCCGCCTGGCTGTCCTACCGAGGCTGAGCCGAGCTTCCGCGGCAGCGTCCCCCACAGGCGGTCTCGCGTCCACGGCGCCCGCCCGCGGGCGGTCCCCCGTCCCCAAGGCGGCGGCAGGCTTGGGCCATGGGACAGACCAGGACGCACGGGGACGGGTCGCGGTGCCCGCCGGGGTGGGCCGGATGGGCGGATCGCGCCTGGTTCGGGCGGCGCGGGCGCTGGCTGCGCGGGGCGGCGGTGGAGGTGCTCGACGCCGCCCTGCCGGGCGGGTGCCTCTGGTGCGGTGCGCCGGGTCCCACGCTCTGCCGTGAGTGCTCGTTGCCCTTGGGTCGTTCCCTCATGGCGCCCGCCGTCGTCGATGACCTCTCCGGACTGGACGTCCTGGCCCCCGTGCGAGCCGCCCCCGTCGTCTCCGGCGGGCGCTACGGCGGGATCCTCGCGGCCGCGATCCTGGCCGCCAAGCGGCCGCAGGGCCTGCCCCTGCTGCGGCGGCTCGCCCCCGGCCTGGCGCGTTCGCTGCGCGTCGCGGCCGGCGCGCTGGGCCGCGGCGACGGCCGCGTCCTCGTGCCGGTGCCCGCCTCGGCCGGCTCGATGCGCAGGCGGGGCTTCGCCCCCGTCGCCGAGCTGCTCGCCGCGGCCGGCCCCACCCCCTGGCCGGTGATCCCCGCGCTGAAGGCCAGGGGGCGCCTGGCGCGCGCCGCGGAGCTGGTGGCCGGCGGCGGACCGGGCGGCGTCGGGCCGGCAGGACCGCGGGAGCTGCGGGCCGTGCTGGGGCGGGGTGCGCAGAAGGGGAGGGGGCGCCGCGACCGCGCGGCGGCCGTGCGCGGTTCCTTCCGTCTCGCGGAGGGGGCGCGCGTGCGCGGGCGCCGGGTGGTGCTCGTGGACGACGTCATGACGAGCGGGGCCACGCTCGCCGAGTGCGCACGGGTGCTTCGCGCAGCCGGGTCCAGGGTGGACGGGGCGGTCGTCCTGGCCCACGTCGCGGACCCCCACGCGGAATCCCGTGCAGAGGCGCCGGGCGGGGGCCGCGGCGACGCGCCGGGCCCTCGCGGGACTCCGAGATGACTTTCAGCCATGGGTGAACGAAACGTTTCCTTCGGGTCTGTTGCTCCCCGCGCGGGACGGGTTACGGTGGCGCATGGGCATCCCATTCGGAAGGGACCCATCGTCCGAGGGGGACGGGGTCCACCTCGCAGCCCCGTCGGACGCGTCATCGTCAAGGACGAGGAGAGACGTCATGGATCTGACCGTCAGCGGCCGCAACGTCACCATCACCGAGCGCTTCCAGGAGTACGCCGAGGATCGCGCCACGAAGATCGAGCAGCTCGCCCCCAAGGTGCAGCGCGTGGACATCAAGGTCGCCCGCGACGCCCACGCCCGCAGCGCCGCCTCGCAGGTCACCGTGGAGATCACGGTGCTCGGCTCCGGACCCGCGATCCGTGCCGAGGCCCACGCCTCCGACAAGTTCTCCGCTTTCGACCTCACCTTCGCCAAGCTGTTGGAACGCCTGCGCAGGGCCCGCGACAAGCACAAGGTCCACCACGGCCGCCACAATCCGCAGGCCGTCCACCAGGCCACGGGCGCCCTTCCGGTCGCGGACACCTCCGCCACCCTGGCCGAACAGGTGTTGGAGGAGCAGCGCGAACGGGACGCGGACGGCATCGCGGAGACGCCGGTGGAGATCCGGACCAAGGCCTTCCCCGCCAAGGCCATGAGCATCGACGACGCCGTGGACAACATGGAGCTGGTGGGGCACCCGTTCTACCTGTTCCTCGACGAGTCCACCGGTCGCCCGTCCGTGGTCTACCGCCGCAAGGGGTGGTCCTACGGCATCATCTCGCTCGGCAAGGAGGGCGAGGAGGGGCTCGCCTCGGTCAGCGGCTACCGCGGAGCCGTGCCGGCTCCGGCCGAGTGAGCCGGCGCCGCACGCGGCGCGTCCGGCCGGTGTGAACCGGCTGTGAGCAGGGGGCGGGTTCCTACGGGGCCCGTCCCCTTCCGCGCCCTGGGGCCTCACGGACCCCGTAGACTGCTGGACGGGTCCGACGGGGCCCGTGCACATGAGACGGGAGAGAAGCCACGTGGCGAATCTGTTCGAACGCATCCTGCGGGCCGGCGACAAGAAGACGCTGAAGACGCTCAAGGGGATCGCGGAGGAGATCAACGCCCTCGGGACGCACTACGAGGACCTCTCCGACGAAGAGCTGCGAGGTCTGACCGACGAGTTCCGCGAGCGTTACGCGGCGGGCGAGACCCTCGACGAGCTGCTTCCGGAGGCCTTCGCCGTGGTGCGCGAGGCGGCGGAGCGCACGCTGGGGATGCGTCACTTCGACGTCCAGCTCATGGGCGGCGCCGCCCTCCACCTCGGCAACATCGCCGAGATGCGCACCGGTGAGGGCAAGACCCTCGTCGCCACCGCGCCCGCCTATCTCAACGCCATCGCGGGCAAGGGCGTGCACGTCATTACGACGAACGACTTCCTGGCCTCCTACCAGGCCGACCTCATGGGTCGCGTCTACCGCTTCCTGGGTCTGAGCACCGGCTGCATCCTCTCCAACCAGGATCCCGCCGTGCGCCGCGAGCAGTACGCCGCGGACATCACCTACGGCACCAACAACGAGTTCGGCTTCGACTACCTGCGCGACAACATGGCCTGGAGCCGCGACGAGCTCGTCCAGCGCGGCCACGCCTTCGCGATCGTGGACGAGGTGGACTCCATCCTCATCGACGAGGCCCGCACCCCGCTCATCATCTCCGGTCCCGCCTCCGGGGACGTCAACAAGTGGTACGTGGAGTTCTCCGCCCTCGTCAAGCGCATGGAGCGGGACGTCGACTACGAGGTTGACGAGAAGAAGCGCACCGTGGGCGTGCTTGAACCGGGCATCGAGAAGGTCGAGGACTACCTCGGCATCGACAACCTCTACGAGTCGGCCAACACCCCGCTCATCGGCTTCCTCAACAACGCCGTCAAGGCCAAGGAGCTCTTCAAGCGGGACAAGGACTACGTCGTGATGGACGGCGAGGTCATGATCGTGGACGAGCACACGGGCCGCTCGCTGCCCGGCCGCCGTTACAACGAGGGCATGCACCAGGCCATCGAGGCCAAGGAATCGGTGGAGATCAAGGCCGAGAACCAGACCTTGGCCACGGTCACGCTGCAGAACTACTTCCGCATGTACGAGAAGCTGTCGGGCATGACGGGCACCGCCATGACCGAGGCCGCAGAATTCCAGGGCACCTACAAGCTCGGCGTGGTGGAGATCCCCACGAACAAGCCCATGCAGCGCGTGGACAAGCCCGACTTCATCTACAAGAACGAGGTCGCCAAGTTCGACGCCGTGGTGGATGACATCGTGGAACGCCACGAGTCGGGCCAGCCGGTGCTGGTGGGCACTACGAGCGTCGAGAAGTCCGAGTACCTCTCCCAGAAGCTGGCCAAGCGCGGCGTGCGCCACGAGGTGCTCAACGCCAAGCAGCACGAGCGCGAGGCCGCGGTCGTGGCCCAGGCCGGACGCAAGGGTGCCGTCACCGTGGCCACCAATATGGCCGGCCGTGGCACCGACATCATGCTCGGCGGCAACGCCGAGTTCACCGCCGTCGCGGAGATGAAGGCGCGCGGCCTCGGCGTGGACGACGAGGGCTACCAGGCCGCGTGGGACGAGGTCTTCACCCTGGCCAAGGAGGCCACCGAGGCGGAGGCGGCCGAGGTGCGCGAGCTGGGCGGCCTCTATGTCCTCGGCACCGAGCGCCACGAGTCGCGCCGCATCGACAACCAGCTCCGTGGACGCTCCGGTCGTCAGGGCGACCCGGGCGAATCGCGCTTCTACCTGTCCATGACGGACGAGCTCATGCGCCGCTTCAACGCGGGCATGGCCCAGCGCATCATGAATGCGCCGAACATGCCGGACGACGTCCCGCTCGAGTCCAAGATCGTCTCGAAGGCCATCGAGTCCTCGCAGGCCCGTGTGGAGTCGGTCAACGCCGAGCAGCGCAAGAACGTCCTCAAGTACGACGACGTCATGAACCGCCAGCGCGAGGCCATCTACTCCGACCGGCGCCACATCCTGGAGGGCGAGGACCTGCAGGAGAAGGTGCACCACTTCATCGAGGACGCCGTCGGCGCCATGGTCACGGAGGCCACGGCCGAGGGCGGCGGCGACGACTGGGACCTCAAGTCGCTCTGGAACAACCTTCGCGCCCTCTACCCGATCTCGCTCACGGTGGACGAGGTCGTCACCGACGCCGGTGGGGCCGCCCGCCTCACGAGCGAGGCGCTCAAGCGCGAGATCGTCTCCGACGCCGAGGTGGCGTACGAGCGTCGAGAGGAGTTCCTCGGTGCGTCGACGCTGCGCGATCTGGAGCGCCGGGTGGTGCTCTCCGTGATCGGTCGCAGGTGGCAGGAGCACCTCTACGAGATGGATTACCTCAAGGAGGGCATCGGGCTGCGCGCCATGGCCCAGCGCGACCCCTTGGTGGAGTACCAGCGCGAGGGCTACGCCATGTTCGAGACCATGATGGAGGCCATCCGCGAGGAGAGCGTCTCCTTGCTCTTCCACGCCGACGTGCAGCCGGGCGAGGGCGCCGCCTCGGCGCAGGCCCCCGGGCTCGAGGAGCACGAGACCCCCGCCGCGCTGGCCTACTCCGCACCGGACGAGGACGGCAACGCGGAGACCAGCGTCAAGCGCTCCGCCCCGGCGGAGCCGGAGGCCCCGCGCGGCAAGAAGCAGGGCGGGCGCAAGCGCCGCTGACCCCGACGACGACGGGCCGGACACCACGGTGCCCGGCCCGTCGTCGTCCGGCCTCAACCGAGCTCGATCTCGACGCAGCGCCAGCGTTCCCTGACCCGCTCCATCCGGAAGGCGAGGGCCCTGGCCCGGTGCGGTGCGAGCAGGGTCGCCGTGCATTCGCACGCGTCCTCGTCGATCGCCTGCACGTGACACGAGAGCACCCTGGTGCGCTCGTCCTCGGCCGGCCGCCCCTCCATGACGCGCGCCTCGCGCTCCCACGTCACCCGGCGCTGCACCTTCAGGTACGCCTCGTGGTCGAGCAGGACCGTCAGCTGCCGCACCGTGCGCTCCCCGCGCAGGGCCTCGGCGAGCGAGGTCACCACCATGCCGGCGGAGGCGACGGCGGCGGTGGGGGCGCGGCGTGCCTCCGGCCCGCCCGCCACCGCGGAGGGCATCCTGGGGCCGCCGGCCCGTTCGGCCGCGTCGGTGCCGGGGTCGCGGACCCCGGCCCGCTCCCCGGCTTCTGCCGCGGGCCGGGAGGGGAAGGGAAGGGGGCCGGGGACGACCCGGCGCGGGAGGGCCCAGGCGGGTGCCTGCCTGGGTGGGCGGACGTTGCTCGCGAGCGATGTCATGACGCTGCCTTTCTCGGGATGCCGAAACGTCTGGGCTGATGCTTATCTGGGCGGCAGGAGCCGGAGTCCCACGGGGAGCAGGTCCGGATCGTTACCCACCACCTCGCGGTTGTGCTCGTACCAGCGGTGCCACTCCCGTGTGATCTGGGCCGGACCGGCGTGCGGGCCCAACGTCCGCGCCGCGATCGCCCAGAGGGTGTCGCCGGGGCGCACGATGACGGCGTCGTCGTGTGTGGCCCCCAGTGCACGGGGCAGCGGCGCGGTGGCGCGAGGGGCCACGTAGCGGCGGGTGTCGGGTGACGGGTCCGGGGCGGCCTCCGGCGGCGCGGTCCTCGCCGGCGCGGTCCGAGGCGCGGCCCCCTCGGTGGCCCACGCGGCAGAGGGGAGCGCGGGGGCCTCGAGTCCGGGGCGCGGGGCCACGACGACGGAGGACGAGAGCGTCATGCCGTCGTGCTGGCCGGGTGCGGCCAGGGTGGGAAGCGATGCGAGACCGGCCAGGACACCGCACAACAGGATCCAGCGGCGGGGAAGCCTGGCGGCCCATGCGGGCAGGGTACCCGTGCGGCGGCGGAGCAGCACGGCCGCACCCGAGGCGAGCAGCAGGAGCCAGGAGAACACGCCCGCGGCGCTGGCGCCGATCGCGACGGCTCCGCAGACGGCCTGGGGCCACGCGGCTGCCCCGGTGGGAGGGGCCGGCACCAGGGCCCACAGCGGGGCCGCCGCCGGCAGGGCCAGGAGCGACGCCGTGCCGACCACGTCGAGGGCCCGCTCGGGCCGCTCGATGGATTGCTTGATGCCCATGTCGATCACCTGATTGATTTTGATGTCATTTAGCCTTGTTTGATGAGTTTTACCCTCGACCGATGCGCTGTCAAGACCTAGGATGCCGACATGCGATTCGACGATCTGATGGCGGACCTCGCCGGGGAGATGGCTTCCTCCGAGGACCGCGCGCTGTGGGACGAGGCGGGAGAACTCGCCCGCGCCGAGCGGGCGGGCCAGGACTGGGGCGCATTGCTCGGCACGGGCGCCGCGTGGAGGGTGCGGCTCGTGGGAGGGCACGGATGCTCGGGCGAGTTCAGGGCCGCAGGGGCCGATTGGGTGCTCCTGCGCTCCGGTGCGGCCGAGTGGTACGTCCCCTTCGCCGCGCTGCGTACGGCCACCCGCGATGCGGTCACCTCGTGGGCTCCCGGCCAGGGCGGCGCCGCCCATGGCGCGGCGGATCCCGGCGCCGTCCGCTGCGCGCGAGGCCCCCGCTTCAGGGCGGCACTGAGGCTGTTGTCGAGGCACCGCCCCGAGGTGGAGCTCCTGCTCGAAACGGGTGACGCCGCGGCCGGCCGTCTCCTCCAGGTGGGCGGTGATCACGTCGAGCTGCATTCCGATGCGGGGCGTGTCTACGTGGCCCTCGCGGGCATCGGCGCCGCCGTCGTCGGATGAACGGTGGCGTGCCGGGGCTTGCCGCGCCCCGGCGCGTGGTGAAGAGTCGGACGAGGCGCGGCGGGGATCGCGCGGAGGGGAGGACGGATGAGGAACGAGCGCGAGGCAGGGGAAGCGTCCCCGGGAAGGCGGGCGGTGCGCGCTGGCTTCCGCGATCCTCGCTTCGTCGTGGGGCTCGTCCTGGTCGTCGGTTCCGTGCTGGGGGTGGTTGGCCTGGTCAGGTCCCTCGACAGTTCGCAACCCGTCTACGCCGCCGCCCGGGACCTGGGCACCGGCGAGACCGTCACGAGCGCGGAGCTGCGCGTCGTGGAGGTCAGGCTGGGAGATGCGGCGTCCGCATACCTCGGCGCGGCCTCGCCCCCGCCGGAGGGGACCACGATCGTGGCGCCCGTGCACGGAGGCGAACTGATCCCCCTGCGCGCCCTCGGCCCGGCGGACGACGACCGCAGGCCCCTGGCGTTGCAGCTCGACGGCCTCGTCCCGGCGGGGGTGGGGGTCGGCGGGCGTGTGGACGTCTACGCGACCGCGCGCGCCGTCGGCTCCAGCCAGGCCCCACCCCGGCTCGTGGTGAGCGGCCTCGAGGTGGCGCGTGTGGGCACGGGAGAGGGATCGTTCGCCGGCGGCGAGACCGTGGTGCTGGAGGTGTTGGTGCCGCCCGAGGAAGTGGCCGCCGTCGTCGAGGCCCGCTCCGCGGACCGGCTCGACGTCGTCGCGGGTGCCAGGACCCCGGGGGCGGCCGGATGAGTTCGGTCCTGGTCTGGGGCGACGAGCGCGGCCTCGTGGCCCTGCTCGAGTCCCGCGCCGTGCTCACGGTCGCCAGGCACTGCGCTGATCCGGCCGAGGCGCTCGCCCTCGTGGGGGCGGGGGTGGCGCGCGTCGTCATCCTCGCCGGTCCCTCCGCGGACGTCGGGGCGGGTTTCGTCGAGGCCCTGCACCGCGTGGGCGGCGCGGCGGTGGCGCTCGTGGACGACGAGGCCGAGCGCCTGCGCCTGCGCCGGCTCGGGGTGGGCACGGTCCCGTCGCTCGCCGAGGCGCGGGACGTGGAGGAGGCCGTCTCCGCCCTGGGAGGGGATGCGAGGGCCGCGTTGCCCGATGCCGCCGCGGACCGGCCCGCGGGGGAGCCGTCGCCTCGCACGGCCGAGGCGATGCCGGCAACCCCGGGGCGCATCACCACGGTCTGGGGGACGGGAGGCGCCCCCGGGCGTTCCCTGCTGGCCCTCAACCTGGCAGTGGAGCTCGCCCTGACGGGGCGCAGCGTGGCGCTCATCGACGCCGACACCCACGGGGCCAGCCTCGCCTCCGCCCTCGGACTTCTGGACGAGACCGCCGGACTGGTGCGCCTGTGCCGGGCGGTGGAGGCGGGCGCCCTCGACGCCAGGGAGGATTCCGCCGCGTTCAGCAGGGTCTCGGCGGCCGGCGCGGTGCTGCGCTTCACGAGCGGGCTGCCGCGCCCGGAACGGTGGGCCGAGGTGTCCGCGGCGGCGCTCACGCGGGCCCTGCGCGCGGTCGCGGTCCACGTGCAGGAGGTGGTGGTGGACGTCGCCGCCCCGGTGGAGCGAGACGACGCCCTGGCCATGGACAGCTTCGCCCCGCAGCGCAACGACGCCACGCTGGCCGCCATCGCGGCGAGTGACAGGCTCTTCGCCGTCGGGGGAGGGGACCCCGTCGGCCTTCCGCGGCTGATCCGTCTCTGCGAGGAGGCGGCCACGCTGCCGGCGGGGCCGCTCCCGGTCGTCGTCCTCAACCGCGTCCGCGCCGCGGTGAGCGGGCACCATCCCGAGCGGGCGGTGCGGCGGGCATGGGAGCGATTTGGCCCGCGCGGGCTCACGCCGCAGCACTTCCTTCCCGACGACCCCGCCGCCGCGGATGCGTCCCTCCTGGCCGGGCGTACGCTGGCGGAGGCGGCGCCGAGGAGCCGGCTGCGCAGGGCGATCTCGGCGCTCGCCGCCGCCCCGGGAAGCGGCTGAGCGCCGGGCACCGGGGACGGCCAGCGGGGACGAGCGCCACAGGCTAGGGTGTATCCCGTCTGGAGCCGCGACGATGCGGCACATCAACACTTCCCCGGAGGGCGTCGTGAACGACTCGGGCTTCGGCCAGTCGCATTCCGTATCCATGGACGAGGTCGACGGTGAACTCGTCGACACGTACTACCGCCACCTCGACCCGGAGGACCGGGCCGAACGCGACGAGCAGGAGCTGAGGCGCCGCGTCGACGCCCACGTCGACCACGGCGGCACCCGCGCCGAGGGCAGCGCGTCCGTCGCCCTCGAAACCGGCCCGGGCGGGACGCTCGTGTACATCGTCACCGACGACATGCCCTTCCTGGTGGATTCCCTCACGAACGAGGTCAGGCGCCACACCCCCACGCTCTCCCTCGTGGTCCACCCGACCTTCGTGGCCCACCGCTCCGAGGCCGACGGCTCGCTCCTCGGCCTGCACCCCGTGCCCACGGCGCGCCAGGTGGCCAGCGGCGACACCGCGGCCCTCCCCTCCCTGCGCCTCGTGGCGGCCCCGGAGGGCGCGCGCGCCGTCATCGAGTCCTGGATCTGCATCGAGGCCGGCGGCGTCGACGCCGCCACCGCCGTCGCGATGCGCGCCGGCCTCGAGTCGGTCCTGTCCGACGTCCGCGCTGCGGTGGCCGATTGGCAGTCCATGCGGGACACGGCGCTGGGGCTCGCCGCGGACATCCGCGCAGGCGGCGTTCCCTCCGACGTGCCGGACGCCGGCGAGGCGGCCGAGCTGCTCGAATGGCTCGACGAGGGCAACTTCACCTTCCTCGGATACAAGGAATACGTGCTGGAGTCGCCGGACGGCGTGGACGCCCTCCGGCCCGTACCCGGTACCGGTCTCGGCCTGCTGCGCGGATCCGGGAGGACCAGGGCGCTCACCGGTCGCGGCCTCGAACGGGCCCGCGACCGTCGCGCCCTGGTGCTCACCACGGCCAACCGCCGCTCCACCGTGCACCGCAACGTCTACCTCGACTACGTCGGCGTGAAGTCCTTCGACGCGGACGGCGCCGTCACGGGCGAACGGCGTTTCATCGGCCTCTTCTCCTCGGCCGCCCTCAACGCCCCCGTCCGCAGCGTGCCCGTCATGCGGCGCAAGGTGGAACAGATCCTCGCCGAGTCCGGCTTCGCGGCCGACTCCCATGCGGGCAAGGACCTGCTCTCCGTCCTGGAGACCTACCCGCGCTCAGAGCTCTTCCAGGCCGATGAGCCCACTCTGGCCAGCACGGCGGACGGCATCATGCACCTGCAGGAGCGCAGCCGCACGCGCGTGTTCCTGCGGGCCGACGACTACGGCCGCTTCGTCACGGCCCTCGTCTTCATCCCCCGCGAGCGCTACACCACCCCGGTGCGCCTGCGGGTCGAGGAGGAACTGCGCACCACCTTCGACGCCGTGTCGATGGACTACGAACTGCGCATGAGCGAGTCCGCCCTGGTGCGCCTGGCCTATCGCATCCGCCTCGGCGGGGCGGGCGAGCCGCCCCGGGTGGACAGGCAGGCGCTCGAGGCTCGGCTCGCGCTCGCCGTGCGCTCCTGGGCGGCGGGGCTCACACAGGCCTTCTCCTCCGTGGGCCGCGAGGCCGCCGGCCTCACGTGGATCGAGGCGTTCCCCGCCGAGTACCGCGTGGTGTACTCCGTGGAAGAGGCCGTGAGGGACGCCGAGCGTTTCGAGCGCCTCGACGAGCAAGGAGGCATCGGGCTGCACCTGGACCCGGCGGCGTCGGACGCCGACGAGACCTCGCGGCTCAAGCTGTACCTGCGCGGGGCGGAGCCGCTTTCCGCGATCCTGCCCGTGCTGCACGCCCTCGGCATCGACGTCCGCGACGAGCGTCCCTACGCGTTGCACACCGCGGACGGGCGGGCCTACTTCCTGTACGACCTGGGCGTCCGCCTGGGAGAGGGCGTGGACGCGCGGGCGGTGGAGCCGCTCGTCGCGGAGGCCTACCGCGCCGTCGCGGGCGGGCTCTGTGAATCCGACGCCCTGCAGGGTCTCGTGACCCAGCTCGGCCTCGGCTGGCGTCCGCTCGCCGTGCTCAGGGCCTACTCCCGTTACCTGCGCCAACTCGGCGTCGTCACCTCGCCCACCTTCTGGGCCCAGGCGTTCACGCGCTACCCCGATATCGCCAGGGCGCTCGTGGGCCTCTTCGAGTCGAGCTTCGATCCAGGGCTGGGGGGCGCCGAGCGCGAGGAGGCGCTCGCGCGCCACCGCTCCACGATCGAGGACGGCCTGGAGGGCGTCGCGACCCTCGAGGACGACCGCCTGATCCGTCGTGTGCGCGGGCTCATCGACGCCACGTTGCGCACCAACTACTACCAGGGCCACGGGCGGCTGGCGTTCAAGCTCGCCACCCGGCGCATCGAGGACGCCCCGCTGCCGCGCCCCGCCTTCGAGATCTGGGTGTACTCCCCCCGGGTCGAGGGCGTGCACCTGCGCTTCGGCGAGGTCGCTCGCGGCGGCCTGCGGTGGTCGGACCGCGCCGAGGATTTCCGCACCGAGATCCTGGGCCTCGTGAAGGCACAGACCGTGAAGAACGCGGTCATCGTTCCCACGGGCGCCAAGGGCGGCTTCTTCGCCAAGCGCTTGCCGGACCCGGCCGTGGATCGCGGCGCCTGGCTCGAGGAGGGCAAGGCCGCCTACTCGGAGTTCATCCGCTCCCTGCTGGACGTGACGGACGATGTGGAGCTGGCCGCGGACGGGACCCAGACGATCGTGCCGCCGCGCGACGTCGTGCGCGGGGACGGCGACGACGCCTACCTCGTGGTGGCGGCCGACAAGGGCACGGCGTCGTTCTCCGACCTGGCCAACTCGCTCGCCGCCGAGCGCGACTTCTGGCTCGGAGACGCCTTCGCCTCCGGCGGGTCCGTCGGCTACGACCACAAGGCCATGGGCATCACCGCCCGCGGCGCGTGGGAGTCGGTCAAGCGGCACTTCTTCGAGCTGGGCGTCGACGTGGGGACCGAGGACTTCACCATGGTGGGCATCGGTGACATGTCCGGCGACGTCTTCGGCAACGGCCTGCTGCGCTCGGAACACACGCGCCTCGTCGCCGCCTTTGACCATCGCCACGTCTTCATCGACCCGGATCCGGACCCCGTGAGTTCGTTCGCCGAGCGCCGACGCCTCTTCGGGCTTCCCCGCTCCAGCTGGGCGGATTACGACCGCACGCTCATCTCCGAGGGCGGAGGCGTGTTCGGCCGCGACGCGAAGTCCGTGGCGATCACGCCCCAGATCAGGGCCGCGCTCGACCTCGCCGCGGACGTGACGACCCTGTCGCCTCCGGAGCTCATCCGGGCGGTGCTGCAGGCCCCCGTCGACCTGCTCTACAACGGAGGCGTCGGCACCTACGTCAAGGCCTCCGACGAGTCGGACGCGCAGGTGGGCGACCGGGCCAACGACGCCATCCGCATCGATGGAAGCCAGCTGCGCGTCAAGGTGGTGGGGGAGGGCGGCAATCTGGGCCTCACCCAGCGCGGACGCATCGAGGCGGCCCGTTCAGGTGTCATCGTCAACACGGACGCCATCGACAATTCCGCGGGCGTGGACTGCTCGGACCACGAGGTCAACATCAAGATCCTCGTGGACTCCCTGGTGCGCTCCGGACGGCTCCCCGCCGGGGAGCGCGCGGACATGCTGCACTCGATGACGGACGAGGTCGGGCGGCTGGTGCTGCGCGACAACTTCGATCAGAACGTACTCCTCGTCAACGACCTGCAGGACCCGGAACAGTGGGGGCCGGCCCAGGAACGGCTCATGGGCTTCCTGGAAGAGCGCGCCGAGCTGGACCGGGCGCTCGAGTTCCTGCCGGGCACCGACGACTTTGCCCGGCGCCTGGCCGAGGGCGGCGGGCTCACGCGCCCGGAGCTCGCGGTCGTCATCGCCTACGCCAAGATCCAGCTCGCCACGGCGCTGACCGCCTCCGACCTTCCGGACGATCCTGCCCTCGAGCCGGTGCTGCGCGACTACTTCCCGCGCGCGCTCGCCGAACGATTCGGCGACGCCATGGCCTCGCACTCCCTGCGCAGGGAGATCATCGCGACGGTCGTCGCGAACGACGTGGTCAACCTCGGCGGTTCCTCCTACGTCTTCCGGGCCATGGAGGAGACGGGTGCCTCCGAGGCGGACGTGGTGCGGGCCTTCCTGGCGCTGCGGCGCATCTACCGCATGGACGAGTACGTCGACGCCGTCAACGCCCTGCCCGCCTCCTTCGACACGGGGCACTGGGCGCGGCTGCACGGCGATTTGCGTCGGCTCCTCGACCGGACCACGCGCTGGTTCATCGAGCACGAGCAGATCGCGGACGGCCTCGCGGCGGCCGTCGAGGCCTTCGAATCGCCGGTCCACCGGCTGGAGGCGCGCCTGCCCCAGCTCCTGAGCGGCGTCGACGCTGAGCGGGTGGCGCGGTGGGAGGAAACGGCCCGTTCGTGGGGCGCCGATCCCGAGCTCGCCGCGCGGTGGTCGCGACAGTTCGAGTCCTACGCCCTGCTCGACGTCGTGGCCCTGGCCAGGCGCGTGGGCGTCGGGGCCGAGGAGGTCGCCGGGGTGTACTTCGCGGCCTACGCCGGCTTCGGCGTGGACTCGCTGCTGGACCGGATCACGGCGTTGCCGCGGACCGATCGCTGGAAGACGCTGGCCAGGGCCGCCCTGCGCGACGACCTCTACGCCACCGTCGCGGACCTCACCGCCGTGGTCATCAAGGACGAGCCGGCCGACGGCGACCCCACGCGGCGATTGCGGCTGTGGCAGGAGCACAACGCCGAGCGGCTCGAACGCGCCCAGCGCTCCTTCGCCGAGGTGTTGGGGGCCGGGGGCAACGACATGGCATCGTTGTCGGTGGCGCTGCGCCTGCTGCGCTCGATCGTGCGCCGCTGAGGCGGCCGACCGTCCCCCCACCGAGGAGCAGCACCGCCCATGGGCCTGTTCGACGCCGTCCGCGAATCAGCAGCGCTCAGCAGCGAGGACGAGGAATGGCTGCACCTCCTGGTGGGGGACTGGCAGCTCGTGGCGGACCTGGCGTTCGCCGACCTGGTGCTGTGGTCCAAGGACGCACGCGGCCGCTGGGCGGCGCTGGCGCAGGTCAGGCCGTCCACGACGCACACCGTCTTCCACACCGACTTCATCGGCAAGCGCATGCGCAGGGGGCTGCGGGAGTTCGTGGACGCCGCCGTGGAGCGCGGCGGAGTGGTGCGGGCCCCCGAGGAGTACTTCACGCGGGAGATCGCGCTGCGGGTGGAGGCCGTCCCCGTGTGCAGGGACGGCCGGGTCCTCGGCGTGTTGACCGTCCACTCGGACATGCTGCGGGCCAAGACCTCCTCCCGGCTGGAGAACAACTACCGCGCGGGGGCCCGCGAGCTGCTGGTCATGGCCTCGCGCGGTCTCTGGCCCGATTTCGCCGCGCCGACCGGCGGACGGCGCGGCGCACCGCGCGTGGGCGACGGCTTCGTGCGCCTGGACCGCTCCGGCGTCGTCGAGTACGCGAGCCCCAACGCCGTCTCCGCCTTCAGGCGCCTGGGTGGGTCCGGGGCCCTGGACGGGCGTCGGCTCACCGACGTCGTGGACGTGGCCCCCAAGCGCCGCGGCGTCGTGGACGAGTCGCTCCCGCTCGTGCTCACGGGCCGCATGCCGTGGAGGGCGGAGGTGGAGGCAGGCGGCGTCGGCCTGAACCTGCGCTCCATCCCCTTGCGCAACGAGGAGGGACGCTACGGCGCGCTGGTGCTGGCCAGGGACGTGACCGAGCTGCGGCGGCGCGAGAAGGAGCTCGTCTCCAAGGACGCCACCATCCGCGAGATCCACCACCGGGTCAAGAACAATCTGCAGACCGTCGCGGCCCTCCTGCGCATGCAATCGCGGCGGATGTCGAGCGAGGAGGGACGCCGCGGGCTGGAGGAGGCCATGCGTCGCGTGGGCGTCATCGCCCAGGTGCATGACTCGCTCTCGCACGGGCTGAGCCAGAACGTTCCGTTCGACCAGCTCGTGGACCGCCAGGTCCGGATGGCGGCGGATCTCGCCTCGCCGGGGAGGACGGTCCTGACGCGCAGGGTCGGCAGCTTCGGCGACCTGCCCAGCGACCTGGCGACGGCCTTCTCGCTCGTGCTCAACGAGATCGTCTCCAATGCGGTGGAGCACGGACTGGCGGACCGCGACGGCACGGTCGTGGTGCGTGCCGAGCGCGTGCAGCAGAGCCAGGGCGAACGCCTCCATGTGGACGTGGAGGATGACGGCGCCGGCCTGGGCGGGCACGAGCCGAGCGGCGGCCTCGGCACCCAGATCGTGCGCACCCTCGTGGACGCCGAGCTGGGCGGGCGCATCCTGTGGGAGGACCGCCAGGAGGGCGGCACCCGCGTGCGTCTCGACCTGCCGCTGCCGCGGGCCTGACGTCCCGCCCACGGCAGCGGGCGCGTGCCTCGGCTTCCCCCGGGAGCGGATCAGGCGGACATGAACGAACGGACCTTGTTCACGTAGTCGAGGATGTCGTTCGTGATGCCCTTGGCGCGCACGCCTCCGAGCCCGGCGTAGTAGCCGCCGATGCCCTGCTCGAGGCTGTCCGCGTTGTTCTGCAGGTAGCGGATGTAGGCGACGCCGGCCGTGACGTTGTCGTAGGGGTCGAGCGGGTCGAGCGTGCGACCCACGACCTGACTCATCCACGCGACCGTGCTCGGCAGGACCTGCATGACGCCCACGGCGTTGGCGGGGGAGACCGCCCGGGCGTTGAAGCCGGACTCGACCTGTGCGTGCGCCAGGGCCAGCGCGGGGTCCACGCCCATCTTGCTGGCCGTCGAGGCCACGATCTGGCGCATCTGGGCAGGGCCAGGGACGCTGCGCTTGGCGAGGGCGGCGTGGTTCGCGTTGGCGGCGGCGTTGGTGGAGTCGCTGTAGGTGTAGCCGAGGAAGGTGTTGGGGATCGGGCCCTTCGTCGCGGAGGCGGGGTTCGCGGAGGCCGGGGCGGCGGTTCCGGGGACCTTGATGGTGCGGCCCACGTAGATGACGGAGCTCGTGCTGAGCCCGTTCGCCTGCAGCAGCGAGGAAAGGCTCACGTGGTACTTGGCCGCGATCCCGGAGAGCGTGTCGCCCGCGACGACGGTGTGGCTGGCGGCCGTCGATGAGGAGGCGGGTGTCGTCGCCGCGGGGGCGCTCGCCTTGGCGGGGGCCGTGGAGCGTGAGGTCACGAGCTCCTGGCCCGGGTAGATCGTGGTGGTGGCCCTGATCTTGTTCAGCCCCAGCAGTGCCGCCAGGGAGATCCCGTGGTCGGCGGCGATCCCGGAGAGCGTGTCGCCGGACTTCACGGTGTACGACGAGGTGTGGCCGGCCGCGTGCGCTGCGCTCGTCTTCGCGGGAGAGGCCTTGGCTGGCCCCGTCGTGGTGGGGCGCTGCGCGGCCGGGGTGCCGAGCACAATGCGCTGGCCGGGGTAGATGATCGAGCTCGCCTTGAGCTTGTTCAGGCCCAGGAGCGTGGACAGGCTCACGTGGTACTTGGCGGCGATGCCGGAGAGCGTGTCGCCGGACTTCACGGTGTGGCTGGATGCCGATGCGGGGCGGGCCGCTGCCGGCTTGCTCGGCGAGGCGACGCGCACGGTGCCCCGGGAGGGGGCGCTCGATCCCGCGGCGCGCAGCACCAGGCGGTCGCCCGGGTGGATCAGCGCGGTGGCGGAGAGCTTGTTCAGGCGTAGCACCTGGGCGACCGGCACCTTGTGCTCGGTGGCGATGCCCCACACGGTGTCGCCCTGCTTCACCGTGACGGTGAGCGCGGGCGCGGCCTTGGCGAGCCTCACCTGGGCGGCGATGCGGGCCTTCGCCTCGAAGAGGTTGCGCGCGGTCGGAGCCTTGCCAGCGGGCGCGGGGGCGGCCTGGGCCGGGCCCGCGGCGACGGAGATGCCAGCCAGGGTGATGACCGGGAGCGTTGCGGTGGCGATGGCGCCGGGGATCGACGGCCGGCGGCGTGGAGGCTGGGAGGGCATGAGCGGGTTTCCTCACGGATCGGACGGGTCGTGGCGGGTGACGGGGCCGGTGGCAGCCGGATTCCCGTGACTCACGATGCTGATGTGACTCGTGATGCATTTGTGACTCGTGTGAATCTACACGATCACGGCGATGGGGGGAACCGCGCGTCGCCCGGCGGGTCGGCGCGGGGCGGTATGGGAGCATGTTGCGGTGACGCAATCCCAGAATCTCGACGCCCTCGTGGGCGAATGGCTCACCGTTCCCGACCTCGTGGAGGCCCTCGACACGGACCTGCGCCGCGTGCGCAGCCTGCTCGACCAGCGGGCCATCCTCGCCGTGCGCCGAGGCCCGGACAAGGTCCGCTCCGTCCCGGCCGACTTCATCGCCGACGGCGCCGTGGTTGACTCGCTGCCCGGCACCATCACGGTGCTCGGCGACGCGGGATTCTCCGACGAGGAGGTGCTGGCCTGGCTGTTCACGCCGGACGAGACGTTGCCGGGCACTCCCATGCAGGCGCTGCGGGAGGGACGCAAGACCGAGATCAGGAGGCGCGCCCAGGCCCTGGCCTGGTGACCCCCGCCGGCGCGTGGTCGGCCGATGACAGGGCGGTCACGCCCGCATCACGGCGGTCGGCTCAGGCGCTGCGGCGCACGGCCGCCAGTCCGGCCTGCCGCAGGCCGGCTCGCGCCGCGTCGTCGATGGGGAGCGCGTCCAGGCGGGTGAAGGCCGCATCGGTGAGCCCGGCGATCGTGCGTTCGTGCTCGGCGTGGGCGCCGCAGCGCACCATGATCTCGCGCACCGACGCCACTGCGGCGTCGTCGAGATCCGCGCGGCCCAGCGCCGAGGCGACGGCGGCGGCGTCGGCCTCCGAGGACTGCCGCAGGGTGAGGGCCACGAGCAGCGTGCGCTTGCCCTCGCGCAGATCGTCCCCGGCCGGCTTGCCCGTCGTCGCCGGGTCGCCGAAGACGCCCAGCTCGTCGTCGCGCAGCTGGAACGCCTCGCCGAGGGGAAGGGCGAAGCCGGACAGACCCGCCAGCAGCTCCTCGCCCGCCCCGGCCTGGGCCGCACCGAGCAGGACCGGATTCTCCACCGAGTACTTGGCCGACTTGTAACGCACCACCGTCAGTGCGGCGGCGGCGGCGGCGCCGGGGGTGCGGCCGGAGCCCACCTGCTCCTCGAGGACGTCAAGGTACTGGCCGGCCATGACCTGCAGCCGCATGGCATCGAAGAGACGCCGCGTGCGCGGGCGCGGCGCGGAGGCTGCGAAGGCCTGCTCGCTCAAGGACAGCGCCAGATCCCCGGCGAGCACGGCCCCGGCGATGCCGAACTCCTCCGGATCAAGGTCCCAGCCCCCCGCGCGATGGACGGCCTCCAGGCGCCGGTGGACGCTGGGTCCGCCGCGGCGCGTGTCGGAGTGATCGATGATGTCGTCGTGGATGAGGGCCGCGGCCTGGAAGAGCTCCAGGGCCACGCCCAGCCCCGTCAGCTCGTCCTCGGCAACGCCGCCCCCCGCTGCGAGGGCCCCCCAGAACGCAAAGACGGGGCGCAGGCGCTTGCCGCCGCGGGTCAGTTCCTCGATGGACTCGAGCAACGGCTCCGCGTCCGGCGAGACCTCCCTGACCTCGGCCCGCCTGGCCTCGAGGAAGGCGTGCATGGCACCGCCGAGATCGCTGCGGAAACGGTGCACATCGGCGGGGGAGGTACTCACGTCCCCATGCTATCGGGAGCGCACGCGGCGCCGAGCGGCGCGTCGGAGCCCCTGGCTACCATGAGGGGATGCGGAACGAAGCGGCCAAGGCGCGCGTGATAGCCCACGTCGACATGGATGCCTTCTTCGTTTCGGTCGAGCGCCTGGACGATCCCTCCCTGGCATCGCGCCCCGTGATCGTGGGGAACCCCGGCGGGCGTTCGGTGGTGCTCTCCGCGTCCTACGAACTGCGCGCCCTGGGCGTGCACTCCGCCCAAGCCATGGCGCAGGCCATGCGGATCGCCCCCCATGCCGTCGTGGTTCCTCCCCATCATGAGCGCTATTCCCTCCTGTCCCGCCGGGTGATGGAGGTGCTCCGGGACGTCACCCCCGCCGTGGAGCAGGTCAGCGTGGACGAGGCGTACCTGGACCTCTCCGGCGCCTTGCGCTCCGAGGGCCCGCCCGAACGCATCGCCGCCGGCATCCGTTCCCGTCTCCGCGAGAGCGTGGGGCTGCCGGCCTCGGTGGGCCTGGCCCCCAACAAGTTCCTGGCCAAGATGGCCTCCGGGCGGGCCAAGCCGGACGGCGTGTTCTCCGTCCCGCCTCCGCGCGTGCGTGAGTTCCTGGATCCGCTGCCCGTGGAGCGGCTCTTCGGCGTCGGCGCCGCGACGGCCCGCGCGCTGCGCCTGGCTGGCTACGCCACGGCGGGAGACCTCGCGGCCGCCGACCCGGCCGAGGTCGGGGCCGTGCTCGGCAAGGGGGCGGAACGCCTCGCGGCGCTCGCCGCGGGCCGGGACGAGCGTGAGGTGGTGACGGAGCGGGACGAGAAGAGCCTCGGGGCCGAGCACACCTTTGAGGCGGACGTGAGCGACCCCGAGCTCTTGGACCGCGCCCTGCTGCGGCTGGCGCACCGCGTCGCGGCGCGGGCCAGGGCGGCCAGGCGCGCGGGCGAGGTGGTGGCGATCAAGGTCCGCTGGGACGACTTCACGACGCTGAGCCGGCAGCTGCACCTCCAACGACCCAGCGATGCGGCGGCCGAGATCCACGCGGCGGCGCGATCCCTCCTGGCGGCGATCCCGCCGCCGCGCCCTCCCGTGCGCCTGCTCGGCGTCCGTCTCGAGGGCCTCGCGCCGGCCGATGCCGGACGGCAGCTCAGCTTCGAAGCCGGAGCGGATGCCCGGCGCGACGCCGAGGCCGTCATGGACCGCATCAACGCGCGCTTCGGCGGCGCCGTGGCCCCCGCCGCGCTGATGGACGGCGGACGCGATCGAGGCGGGCGCGGTGGGAGGCAGGCCGGGCTACCCTGTGCGTCCTCCGGGACCGACCGGCCCGACTATGACCAGGACTCGCCGCGGACATAGAATGGAAGGAATCCTCCGGGGAGGGAACGCGGGCGGCCGTTCGCGCGTTCTTCCCGGTGACGAGGTGCACCCGCGAGAGGGCGGGAAGAGGAGTGGAGGCCGTCATGCCGCTGTCGGAACACGAGCAGCGCTTGCTCGAAGAGATGGAGAAGCAGCTCCATGATGATCCGCAGTTCGCGGATTCCCTGCGCAAGGTCGAGTCGGCCGGCCGGTACTCCACCCGCAACGTCGCCCTGGGGTTGCTCATCGCGGTGGCGGGCCTGGCGCTCGTGCTCGTGGGCATCTCGCTGAACCAACTGGCCGCGCTCGGCATCATCGTTGGCGTCCTCGGGTTCTTCGTCATGTGCCTGGGCGTGTACATGGCCCTCTCCAAGCGCCGCGGCGTGTCCCGCGCGAGCGGCGAACCCCAGAAGAGGTCGTCCTACCTGCAGCGCCTCGAGCGCGAATGGGAGGACCGCCACCGCGGGGACGCCTCCTAGTCGGATCCTCGGCTTCACACGGCGCCGACGCCCGCAAGGGTGTCGGCGCCGTAGTGTGTGCCCTTCCTTCGGCTCGTGCCCGAGCCGAAGCCCCGCACGTGCCCCCCACTTCCCGCCACCGGGGTCCTCCACTTCCCTCCACCGGGGAGGCCGTGCCCCTCCGCGGGCCCTCCTTGCCGTGAACGAGGCGGTGCGCGGGCGGCGTCCGGCACGCCGGGGCGTGGTGTACCTCCGTTCCGCCCTTCCGGCCCGACTTCCGCGGAATGACGCGGATTATTGAGCCCTTTCCCGCGCCCTCCTGCCCGTGTTTCGTTGACAGTGGGGGGTAGTGGAGTAAAGTGGGGCGAACTGGAAGACCAGGGATGTTCCGGGAGCCGAGCGGCCTCCACGTCTGAGGGGGTGGCGTTCTGTGTTTCTCGGAACGTATACGCCGCGCCTCGACGACAAGGGGCGGCTCATCCTCCCGGCCAAGTACAGGGACGAGCTCGCCAACGGGCTGGTCCTCACGCGAGGCCAGGAGCGGTGCATCTACGTCTTCAGTACAAGGGAGTTCGAGCGCTATCTGGAGAAGCTCCAGGATGCGCCCATGTCCTCCCGCCAGACGAGGGATTACGTCCGTGTGTTCCTCTCCGGCGCGTCCGACGAAATGCCGGACAAGCAGGGGAGGATCACGATCCCTCAGGTCCTGCGCCAGTACGCGGGCCTCGATCGCGAGGTCACCGTCATCGGCTCGGGAAGCAGGGCGGAGATCTGGGACTCGCCGTCCTGGGACTCCTACCTGCGGGAGCAGGAGCAATCCTTCTCCGAGACGGACGAAGAAATCATCCCGGGGCTGCTCTAGCCGCGGGGGCCGGTGGGGCACGGTCTCTTCCCCGCTTCCGTTCGTCCTGACTCACCTTCCCCTGAGTCAGGCCGACGGAAGCGGTGGGGGACCGGGTTCCACCGACACGAGCACCACCAACGACGCGAGCACGGGGGGACGAGGCCGACGTGACGGATCAGACGCCACCTTCGAAGCCCACGAGCACGCGGCACGTGCCGGTGCTGCTCGAGCGCTGCGTGGGACTCTTGGAACCGGCGATCCTGGCAGGGGTCGCCGCCCGCGGACGGGCAGTGGTCATCGACGCCACCCTGGGCATGGGCGGGCACTCCGAGGCACTGCTCAGCCGCTACCCCGAATTGCACCTCGTGGGCCTGGACCGTGACACCCAGGCCCTGGCGCTCGCGAGCGCGCGCCTGGAGCGCTTCGGGGATCGCTTCCACCCGGTGCACACCGTCTACGACGCGATCGGTGACGCCCTGGAGGGCGTCGGCTTCGACGCGGCGGACGGCGTGCTCTTCGACCTGGGCGTCTCCTCGTTCCAGCTGGACGAGCGCGAGCGCGGCTTCGCCTATTCCTACGACGCCCCGCTGGACATGCGCATGGACCCGAGCACGGGTCCCACGGCGGCGGACGTCGTCAACGGCTACGGGCTCGACGAGCTCACCCACGTGCTGCGCACCTGGGGCGAGGAGCGCCACGCCCGTCGCCTCGCGGTGGCCATCGCCCAGCGCGCCGCCATGCGTCCCTTCGAGACCACGGGCGAGCTGGTGCAGGTCATCATCGACGCCTACCCCCGCGGCAGCTCCGGCGGCCACCCGGCCAAGCGCACCTTCCAGGCCCTGCGCGTGGAGGTCAACGACGAGTTGCGCGTGCTGGAGCGGGCCATCCCCGCCGCCATGGATGCCGTGCCCGTGGGCGGGCGCGTCGTCGCGATGAGCTACCAGTCCCTGGAGGACCGCATCGTCAAGCGTTTCTTCGCCGACGGCGCCGCCTCGAGCGCGCCCCCGGGGCTCCCCGTGGAGCCGGAGGAGACCAAGGCCCGCTTCGCCGTCATCTCGAAGGGGACCGAGCGTCCCACCGAGGCGGAGATCGAGGAGAACTCGCGCGCGGCGGCGGCCCGCCTGCGCGCGGTCGAACGCGTCCGCGAACCGCTCGGCCCCGGCCGAAGGAAGGGGAAGGCATGAGCGCCCAGCCGCTGCACGAGGCCCAGGCGGCGCCGCCGGAGGCGGAATCGCCCGGCCGCCGCGAGCCGTCCCGCACGCCCCTGTCCCTGGTGCGCCCCGCCCCGCGCAAGCGCCGCCGTGTTCCCTTCGTGCTCTTCTGCGTGGCCCTCGTGGCCGTCGCGGTGGGCAGCGTGCTGGTCATCAACGTCTCGGTCTCCCGCACCCAATACCGGCTCGTGAGCCTGAAGGCGCAGCAGCAGGACCTCTCGCAGAGCAACGAGGCCCTCACGGAGGACCTCAACAACAAGCGGGCCCCCCAGAACCTCGCCAAGGCCGCCAAGGCCGACAACATGGTCCCGGGCGCACAGCCGGGCACGGTGGACCTCGCCAAGGGCAAGATCACGCAGAAGGCCAAGCCGGCCGCCGCCGACGACTCGGGCGAGGCGGGCGAGCAGCTGCTGCTCAGCGCCCCGCTCACGCCCCAGGAGCAGGCCCAGGCGGCCGCCGCCAAGCAGGAGGCCAGGCGCGCGGCCCAGCAGGCGGCCACTGACAAGGCCAACGGGACCGCGGCGGCGTCCGGCACCACGCAGGCCGTCGGCGACGCTACGGGAGACACCGTCACGAGAACCTCGAGCGACACGGCCGTCGACGCGGCGGACGGGAAGCCGGCGGCGGGCAAGGCCAATGACCAGAAGGACAAGGGCGGGGCACCGCGGTTCACGCCGCAGGAACTCAACGGCGGCACGCTGCCTGGCCCGCAGGACGACTGACCCCGGCACCGGGCGTCGAGCACAACAGGAGGCACCCTCGTGGGCACACCGACCGGGTCTCCCCGGACCTCAACGCCGCACAGCGTCGGCCGGATGCGGCTGACGCTGTTCCTGGTGCTGCTGCTGCTCGTGGCGCTCATGGTCCGCCTCGTGTGGATCCAGGGCATCGACCCAGCCAACGCCGCCGCCGCCGCGCTCAAGGCGCGCACCACCTCGCAGGTGCTGGAGCCCGTGCGCGGCGACATCCTCGGCGCCGACGGCACGGTGCTGGCCACCTCGATCGTGCGCTACGACCTCGTCGTGGACCAGCGCCAGGTCAAGGCCCAGTACCCGCGCCGTTCCGAGGACGGCAAGACCCGCGTCACCGCCACCGCGGCCGAGGACGTCGACAAGCTGGCCGACGTGCTCGGGCTGGACCGCGCCGCCGTGGAGACCGCCGTCTTCGGCGAGGCAGGCAAGCCCAAGAAGGGCTACTCCGTCATCACCAAGGGCATCACGCCGGAGGCCAAGGACAAGGCGGAGGCGGTGGGTTTCCCGTACCTGCAGGCCATCCAGACCTCGGAACGCAGCTACCCCAACGGCAAGCTCGCCGGGCCCGTGCTCGGCTTCCTCAAGAACGACGTGGTCACGGGCGACTCCGGTTCGTCCAAGGAGGTCTCGAGCGGTGCCGAGGGCCTGGAACTCTCGCAGAACGCCGAGCTCTCAGGCAAGGAGGGAGAGCGCGTCTACGAGAAGGGCGCGGACGGCGTGCGCATCCCCTCCGCCCCGCTCACGGAGACCCCCGCGGTCGACGGCAAGGACGTCAAGCTGACGATCGACCCGGACATCCAGTGGAAGGCCCAGGAGGAGGTCATGGCCCAGAAGAAGCGCTTCGGCGCCGAATGGGTCAACGCCGTGGTCATGGAGGTCAAGACGGGCCGCATCCTCGCCCTGGCGGACTCGACCTCCATGGACCCCAACGACCCGGGGGCCACCGAGGCCAAGTACCGCACCTCGACGACCGTGACCCAGGCCTACGAGCCGGGCTCCACCGGCAAGCTCGCGACCTTCTCGCTGGCGCTGCAGAAGGGCGTCATCACGCCCACCTCCGAGTTCACCGTCCCGAACGCCTACAAGATCGACCACGAGACCATCAACGACTCGCTTCCGCACGCCACCTACGAGATGACGGCGGCCGGGATCCTGGCGCGCTCCTACAACGCCGGAACGGTGCAGGTGGGCAACAAGCTCAGCGACCGGGAGCGCTACGACTTCATGAAGAAGCTGGGACTGGGCACGCAGACCGACATCGGCCTGGATGGCGTCAACCCGGGCATCCTGGTCCCGCCGGAGCAGTGGGAGCGCCGCCAGCGCCTCACCACGATGTTCGGCCAGGGCTACACGGCCACGACGCTGCAGACCGCCTCGATCCTGCAGACGATCGGCAACGACGGCGTGCGGATCGCGCCGCAGCTGATCGACTCCTACATCGATCCGGACGGCACCTCCCAGGCCGTGGCCCCCGCCTCGAGCCAGCGCGTCATGAGCAGCAAGGTCTCGGCCGAGATGCGCCGCATGATGGAGGGCGTCGTCACGGCCGGCACCTCCACGAAGATGGCGATCGACGGCTACCGCGTGGGGGGCAAGTCGGGGACGGCTCAGGCGGTCGGCGCCGGCGGCGGGCTCACGGAGCACACGAGCTCCTTCGCCGGCATGGTGCCGATTGAGAACCCCCAGTACCTCGTGGTCGTCGTCATGCAGCACCCCAGCGGCGATTGGCAGAACTGGTCGGAGGCCATTCCCTTCAAGGAGATCATGAAGTCCGTCCTGGCCAAGTACTCGGTGGCCCCCGACACCACTAAGCCGAACCCGTACCGACTCTTCGTCGGCAAGAACCAGAAGTACGCCTGGTGAGCGGCATGAGCACCCCGAGCGACCCCCGCGCCGCCCTCACCGAGGCCGAGCGCGCCTTCCGCCCGCCCGTGGCCCCCAGCGTGCGGCTCGCGGCCCTGACCGGGCTCGGCCTGTCCCCGTCCGGGGCGGGAGTGGTGCCCGACGTCGCGGTGTCAGGCGTGTGCCTCGACTCGCGTTCCGTGCAGCCCGGCGACCTGTACGCGGCCCTGCCCGGGGCGCGCGTGCACGGCGCCGCCTTCGCCGCGGCCGCGGCGAAGGCCGGCGCCGTCGCGATCCTGACCGACACGGAAGGCGCCGCGATCGTGGCGGCCGAGCCGGCGGCGTCGGGCCTTCCCGTGCTCGTGGCGGGGGACGCCCGCGCCGTGCTGGGCGCCGTCGCAGCCGCCGTCTACGGGACGACGGAGGGAAGGCCGGCGGCCCTCGCCGTGACGGGCACCAACGGCAAGACCACCACGAGCTACCTGCTGCGCTCCCTGCTGCAGGGACTGGGGCGGCGCACCGGCCTCATCGGGACCATCGAAATCCTGGCCGGCGACGAGCCCATCCCGTCCGTGCTCACCACGCCGGAGGCGCCGCAGCTGCACGCCCTCCTGGCGAGGATGCGCCAGGGCGGGGTGAGCGACGTGGTCATGGAGGTCTCCTCCCACTCGCTCGAGTTCCGCCGCGTGGCCGGGCTGCGGTACGCCGTCAGCGGCTTCACGAACCTCACGCAGGACCACCTGGACCTGCACGGCTCCATGGAGGAGTATTTCCGCGTCAAGGCGGCCCTCTTCACACCCGAGTTCTCCGACGCCGCCGTCGTCACGGTGGACTCCGGCCACGGCAGGGCCATGGCCGACGCCGCCGCGTCCGCAGGGGTGCGCACCGTGCGCCTCGCGACGGGGGACGGGGCCGGCGCCGCGCCCGGCCACGCGGAGTGGGTCGTCGCCGACGTGCGCAGGGAGAAGCTGGGCCACCGCTTCACGCTGCGCCACACCGACGGGCGCGAGCTGCGTGCCGCGACGGGCCTGCCGGGAGCCTTCAACGTCTCCAACGCGGCCCTGGCCCTGGCCATGCTCGTGGAGTCCGGAGTGGACGCCGCTGCGGTCCAGGAGCTGCTCGACGCCGGCCCGGGGGCGCTCACGCCCTCCGTGCCCGGCCGCATGCAGGTGGTGCACACGGCGCCCACCGCCGTCGTCGACTTCGCCCACAACCCGGACGCCCTGGTACGCGCCCTCGAGGCCGTCTCCGTGCCTGGCGGGCGCACCATCGTGGTCTTCGGCGCCACGGGGGAGCGGGACGCCACCAAGCGCCCCGTCATGGGTGAGCTCGCCGCGCGCCACGCCGACGTGGTGATCGTCACCGACGACGACCCGCACGGGGAGGACCCCGCGTCCATCCGCTCCGCGGTCCTGGCCGGTGCCCTCGCCGCGAGGCAGGGGGACGTGCGCGTGCTCGAAGTGGCCCCGCGCGCCCTGGCGATCGCCGAGGCCGCGCGCCTGGCCGGGCCGGGCGACGTCGTGCTCGTGGCCGGCCGGGGCCACGAGGTCTGGCAGGAGGTGGCCGGCGTGAACCTGGCCCTCGACGACCGCGAGGAGCTGCGCAAGGCCTTCGCTGACGCCGTGAGCCCACGTCGGTCCCGGACCCCCACGGAGTAGGATCAACCCTCGTCATGATCACTCTCACGAGCGCCGAGATCGCCGCCGCCACGGGCGGGCGGCTGGTCGACGGCACGCCAGAAGCCACCGTCAGCTCCGTCACCACCGACTCCCGCGAGGTGCGGGAGGGCACGCTCTTCGTCGCCAAGCGCGGCGAGAACGCGGACGGGCACGACTTCATCCCCGCCGCCCTCGAGGCGGGGGCCACCCTGGTGCTGGCCGAGCGGGAGAGCCTGGACGCCCGCGGCGCAGGCGTCCCCTCCGTCATCGTCGACGACGCCGTCGCGGCGCTGGGCGCCGTGGCGCGTGCCGTGGTGCGGCGCGTCCGCGAGCGCGGGCGGCTGCGCGTCGTCGGGATCACCGGCTCCGCGGGCAAGACCACCACTAAGGACCTGTTGGCGGCGATCCTCGAGACCGAGGGCCCCACGGTGAAGCCCTTCAACTCCTACAACGGCGAGGTGGGCCTGCCCCTGACCGCCTGCGGCATCGACGAGGACACGCGCTTCCTCGTGGCGGAGATGGGCGCCGACCACGTCGGAAACATCGCCTACCTGGCCGACGTCGTGGAGCCGGACGTGGGCGTGGTGCTCATGGTCGGCACGGCCCACGTGGGCGAGTTCGGCGGCGTCGAGAACATCGAGGCCACGAAGGGTGAGCTCGTGGAGGCGCTCCCGGAGAGCGGAGTCGCGGTGCTCAACGCCGACGACGCCCGCGTGTGGCGCATGCGCGAGCGCACGGCGGCCCCCGTCCTGGCCTTCGGGGAGGGCGCGGGTGCCGAGGGCGGCGTGCGGGCCCTGGACGCGGGCGTCGACGCGGACGGCCACCCGGTCCTGACCCTGCGCTTCCCCGACGGTGCCGAGCACCGGATCGTCTCCGGCCTGATCGGCCGCCACCACGTCGCCAACGTGCTCGCCGCGGCGGCCGCCGCCCACGCCCTCGGCGTGGCGCCGGAGAGAATCGCCTCCACGCTGCACGGGCTGGGCCCGGGTTCCCGCTTCCGCATGGAGCGCACCGAGCGCGCGGACGGCGTGAGCGTCATCAACGACGCCTACAACGCCAACCCGGAGTCCATGCTCGCCGCCCTGCAGACGCTCGCGGCGCTCGGCCGCCCCGACGAGCTCGGCAACGCCCGCCGCACCTGGGCCGTCCTCGGCGAGATGCGTGAGCTGGGCCAGGAGCGCATCGCCGAGCACGACCGTCTGGGCCGGCTCGTGGTGCGCATGAACATCTCCCGGACCCTCGTGGTCGGCGCGGGCGCCAAGCCCACCTACAACGCCGCCGTCATGGAGGGGTCGTGGGGGGACGAGGCCTGCTACGTCGAGACCCTCGACGAGGCGTACGAGCTCCTTTCCGAGCGCCTGCTCCCCGGGGACATCGTGCTCTTCAAGTCATCCAACGGATCGCGCCTGCACCAGCTGGGCGAGCGCGTTGCCCGTGCCCTCGAGCCAGGAAATGAGGACTGAGCCGTGCTCTCACTCGTCGTGGGTGGCGTCCTCGCCTTGGTGCTCTCCTTCGTGGGTACGCCCCTGTTCATCCGCGTCCTGGTCAGGGCCGGCTACGGCCAGTTCGTCCGCGAGGACGGGCCCCAGACGCACCAGTCCAAGCGCGGCACCCCCACCATGGGCGGCGTCGTCTTCGTGCTGGCGGTCATCATCGCGTACTTCGCCACGCACCTCGTGACCACCCTGACGCGCGAGGCGAGCTCGGGCCCCACGGTCTCCGGCCTCCTGGTGCTGCTGCTCATGGGCGGCATGGCGATCATCGGCTTCTTCGACGACTTCGCCAAGATCCGCCAGGAGCGCAGCCTCGGCCTCACGCCGTGGCAGAAGGTCCTGGGGCAGGGTGTCATCGGCACCGCCTTCGCCGTCCTGGCCCTGAACTTTCCCGACGACAACGGGCGCACGCCTGGCTCGCTGCTCATCTCCGCGGCCCACGACGTGCCCTGGCTCGACCTCGCGTTCCTTGGCCCCGTGCTCGGCTGGATCCTCTTCATCGTCTGGTCCAACGTCATCTCCACGGCCGCCACCAACGGCGTCAACCTCACGGACGGCCTGGACGGCCTGGCCACGGGCATCTCCATCATGGTCTTCTCCGGCTACGGCCTCATCGGCATCTGGCAGAGCGGGCAGCTCTGCGGCGGTACCCGTGCCTCGGGCGACGCCTGCTACGAGGTGCGCGACCCCCTCGACCTGGCGCTGCTCGCCGTGATCCTCGTGGGGGCCCTCATCGGCTTCCTGTGGTGGAACACCAAGCCGGCCAAGGTCTTCATGGGGGACACGGGCTCGCTCGCCCTGGGCGGCGCCGTCGCCGCGTTCGCCATTCTGGGGCGCACCGAGCTGCTGCTCGTCGTCATCGCCGGCATGTTCGTGGTCATCTCGCTCTCCGTCATCATCCAGGTGGGCTACTTCAAGCTCTCCGGCGGCAAGCGCGTCTTCCTCATGGCCCCGCTGCAGCACCACTTCGAACTCAAGGGCTGGGCGGAGACCACCGTGGTGGTGCGCTTCTGGATCCTGGGCGGGCTCTTCGTCGTGGCCGGCCTGTGTCTCTTCTACCTCGATTGGCTGGTCCGCGCGTGAGTCGCGATCTCTCCACCCTCACCCGCTGGGAATCCGAGTGGAAGGGGCTGCGCGCCGTCGTGGCCGGGCTCGGCCTCTCCGGCTTCGCCGCGGCCGACACCCTCGTGGAGCTCGGTGCCACGGTCCTGGTCGTGGACGGCAACGACTCCGAGCTCAACCGGCGTCGCGCCGACACCCTCGACATCGTGGGGGCCTTCGGCGTGCGCCTGGGTCCGGAGCACACGGCGGCCCTGCCCGACGTCGACGGGGAGCGTCCCGACGTCCTCGTCGTCTCGCCCGGATGGCGCCCCGATGCCCCACTGCTGGCCCAGGCGGCCGCTGAGGGCATCGCCATCTGGAGCGAGGTGGAGCTGGCCTGGCGCGTGCGCGAGCGAGAGGGACGGCCCACGGCCGAGTGGCTGTGCATCACGGGGACCAACGGCAAGACGACCACGGTCACCATGACGGCGGAGATCCTGCGCAGGGCCGGCCTGCGCGCCGAGGCCTGCGGCAACGTGGGCACCCCCGTGCTGGACGTGGTGCGGGATCCCCTGGGCTTCGACGCGCTCGCGGTGGAGCTCTCCAGCTTCCAGCTCGAGTACACCCACTCCCTGGTCCCGCTCGCCTCCGTGGTGCTCAACCTCGCCGAGGACCACGTCGACTGGCACGGCTCCTTCGAGGCCTACGCGGCGGCCAAGGCCAAGATCCACGAGCGCACCAAGGTCGCCGCGATCTTCAACGCGGAGGACGCCGCGACGCTGAGGATGGTGGAGGAGGCGGACGTCACCGAGGGGTGCAGGGCCATCGGCTTCACGACGAGGACGCCCGCCGTGTCCATGCTGGGCGTCGTCGACGATCTGCTCGTGGACCGCGCGTTCATCGAGGAGCGGCGCAGCTCCGCGGTCGAGCTGGCCTCGCTGGCCGAGCTCGGCACGCCGGCCCCCCACCACACCGTCGCGAACGCCCTGGCGGCCGCGGCGCTGACGCGGGCCGCCGGCGTGCCGGCCGGGGCCGTGCGAGAGGGGCTGCGCCACTACGACCGCGGCGAGCACCGCATCCAGCTGCTCGCGCAGCTCGACGGCGTGGCCTGGGTCAACGACTCCAAGGCCACCAATCCGCACGCAGCGGACGCCTCCCTCTCCGCCTACCCGCACGTCGTGTGGATCGCCGGCGGCCTGGCCAAGGGCGTCGAATACGACGAACTGGTGCGCAAGCACGCCCATCACCTGCGCGGTGTGGTCCTCATCGGGGCCGACGACTCGAGCCTGCGTTCGGCGCTCACCCGACACGCCCCCGACGTCCCCGTCCTCGACACCCCCGTGCGGGAGCATGAGAACGCGGACCCAGCGGACAAGGCGGTCCAGGGCGCGATCGTCATGCGGGAGGCCGTGGCCGCCGCCGCGGGTCTGGCCCGCGAGGGCGACACCGTGCTCATGGCCCCGGCCTCGGCGTCCATGGACCGCTTCGTGTCCTATGCGCACCGCGGCACGGCCTTCGCCGACGCCGTGCGGGAGCTGGCCGCGGATCAGAAGTAGGACACGGCGCACCGGCGCGAGGGACACGAGGAGTCGAGCGTGACACGCAGCAAGGGCGTCGAGGCGGCCGGGAGGGGGCGCGGCTGGCTGCGGCGCCAATGGGACCGGGTGGAGTCCACGGACGCCGCCGGCATCCGCACCGCGCAGTACCTCATCATCATCTCCACGGTGATTCTGACCTGCATCGGCATGGTCATGGTCCTCTCCAGCTCCGCCGTGGAGGCTGTCTCCAAGAACCAGGATCCCTTCGTCCTCTTCTCCAAGCAGGCCAGCTTCGGCGCCCTGGGGATCGTGGCGATGTTCGGCATCATGGCCCTGCCGACGCGCCTCGTCAGGCGCCTGGCGTGGCCGGGGCTGGCGGTTTCGCTCGTCCTGCTGCTGCTGGTCCTCGCGATCGGCCGCGACGTGCTCGGCAACAAGAACTGGATCGTCCTGGGCCCCGTCAGCTTCCAGCCCTCGGAGTTCGCCAAGTTCGGGCTCATCCTCTGGGCCGCCACCGTGCTGGCGCAGAAGGAGAGGCTGCTTTCCGACTGGAAGCACGCCCTCGTCCCCGTCGTCATTCCGGGCGGCGCCGCCGTGCTCGGCCTCGTGGTCTTGGAGCATGACCTCGGCACGGTCATCATCCTGGCCCTCATCCTCATGGTCATGCTCTGGGTCTCCGGTGCCCCCAAGGTCATCTTCGGCACCATCGGCGTCGTCGGCGTCGTCGGCATCATCGGCATGGCCGCCATCAGTGGCAATCGCGTCGGCCGCATCAAGGAGTGGTGGGCCGCGCTCACGGGCGGCGCGGTGGACGCCCAGGGCGTGGGCCTGCAGTCCATGCAGGGACGCTACGCGCTGGCCTCCGGCGGCTGGTTCGGCGTGGGGCTCGGCCAATCGCGCCTCAAGTGGAGCTATGTCCCCGAGGCGCAGAACGATTTCATCCTCTCCATCATCGGCGAGGAGCTCGGCCTCATCGGCACGCTGGCCATCGTGGTCCTGTTCGTCGTGATCGCCGTGAGCATGTACCGCATCGCCCACCGTTCCCGCAGCCTCTTCGTGCGCGTCGCGACGGCGGGCGTCATCGCGTGGCTTATCGGCCAGGCCTTCGTGAACATGGGCATGGTGACCGGATTGCTCCCCGTCATCGGTGTCCCGCTACCCTTCATCTCCTACGGCGGCTCCGCCCTGCTCACGGCCCTGGCCGGGGTGGGCCTCGTGCTGAACTTCGCCAGGGACCAGATCAGGCACGGGCTGCCCCAGCCGGAGCGGTCCCCCGGCATCGCCAAGGGAAGGACCCCATGAACCAGCCCCTCTCCGTCGTCTTCGCTGGCGGCGGCACGGCGGGACACGTCTCCCCGCTGCTCGCCATGGCGGACGCCGTGCGCGCCGTGCGCCCGGATGTGCGCATCACCGTCCTCGGCACGGCCGAGGGCCTCGAGTCTCGCCTGGTGCCGGCCGCCGGGTACGAGCTGCGGCTCATCGAGCGCGTCCCGCTGCCGCGGCGCCCCGACCTGGACGCCCTGCGCTTCCCCGTGCGCTACCCGCGGGCCGTCCGCGGGGCCGGCCGCGTCCTCTCCGAGGTGGGGGCCGACGTCGTGGTGGGCGTGGGCGGCTACGTCTCGACGCCCGCCTACCGCGCCGCCCGCAAGGCCGGAGTCCCGATCGTGGTGCATGAGGCCAACGCACGCGCGGGCCTGGCCAACCGGGCCGGTGCGCGGCACGCGGCGGTCGTGGCGACGGCGTTCGACGGCACCGGCCTGGCCGGTGCCCGCACGGTGGGCATGCCCATGCGAGCCGGCATCGCCGGGCTGGACCGGCCGGCACGGCGCGCGGCGGCGAGGGCCGGCTTCGGGCTGGACGCCCACGCGCCCGTCCTGCTCGTCACGGGCGGATCTCTCGGGGCGCTCTCGCTCAACCGTGCCCTGACGGGGGCGCTGGATGACCTCCTCTCCGCCGGGATCCAGGTCCTGCACGTGACCGGTCGCGGCAAGTCGGTGCAGGGGCCCGACGGCGCCGTCCTGGCCAGGGCCGGCTACGTCCAGCTCGAGTACGTGGACGGGATGGGCGAGGCCTACGCCGCGGCGGACCTGGTCCTGTGCCGATCGGGCGCTGGCACGGTGTGCGAGGTGGCCGCCGTCGGGCTGCCCTCCGTCCTGGTGCCCCTGCCCATCGGCAACGGCGAACAGCGGCTCAACGGGGCCGGGCTCGTGGCCGCGGGGGGCGCGCTCATGGTCGACGACGCCGAGCTCGATCCGGCGTGGCTGCTGGGGCACGTGCGGCCCCTCCTCCTCGACCCGGTCCGACTGGCGGCCATGCAGGCCGCCGCCTCCGCGCACGGCGTGCGCGACGCCGCGCAGACCATGGCGGGGCTCATCGTCTCCGCAGCACGAAAGGCAGGCGCATGAGCGCAACACGACCCGTCCCGCGCGCCGAGGACCTCGGCCGCGTCCACCTGCTCGGCATCGCCGGTGTGGGGGTCTCCGCCGTGGCGCGGCTCCTGCTCGCCAGGGGTCTGAGCGTGTCCGGGACGGACGCCAAGGATCTCCCCGTGCTCGGCCAGCTGCGTGCTGCGGGGGCCACGGTGCACGTGGGCTTCGACGCCTCCCACCTCGGCGAGGCCGACACGCTGGTGCTCTCCTCCGTCATCCGCGAGGACAACCCGGAGCTCATGGAGGCCAGGCGGCGCGGGCTGCGGGTCCTGCACCGTTCCCAGGCGCTGGCCTCCCTCATGGCCGAGCGCGTGGGCGTCACGGTGGCGGGCACGCACGGCAAGACCACCACGAGCTCCATGATCGCCGTGATGCTGAGGGAGGCGGGGCGCGAGCCCACCTTCGCGATCGGCGCCGCCCTGCCGCAGCTGGGGACCAACGCCGAGCTGGGCGCGGGGGAGGCCTTCGTGGCAGAGGCGGACGAGTCGGACGGCTCCTTCCTCAACTACGCGCCCTCCGTCGCGGTCATCACCAACGTCGAGGCCGATCACCTCGACCACTACGGAACGGCCGACGCCGTCCACGCGGCCTTCGACGACTACGCCGCCCTGCTGCCCGAACGGGGGCTGCTCGTGGCGTGCACCGACGACGCCGGCTCCGCGGCCGCCGCGGCGCACCTCGTGGCGGCCCGCCCCTCGGCCCGGGTGGCTGGGTACGGCTTCGCGGCCGGTGCCACGTACCGTCTCTCCGCCGCGAGCCACGGCGGCGTCGCCTCGGTGGCGACGCTCACGGGGCCCGACGGCGTGGATCGCACCCTGCGCCTGCGCGTCCCCGGAGACCACAACCTGCGCAACGCCGCCGCCGCGTACGCCGTGGGGATCGAGCTGGGGCTCGGGCCCGAAGAGGCGCTGCGTGGGCTGGCGGCCTTCGGCGGCGCGGCGCGGCGCTTCGAGCGCAAGGGCGAGGCGGACGGCGTCACCGTCTACGACGACTACGCCCACCACCCCACCGAGGTCGCCGCCGCCCTCGCCGCCGCGCGCGCGGTGGCCGGGGCCGGCCGCGTCCACGCGATCTTCCAGCCGCACCTCTTCTCCCGCACCAGGGACTTCGCGCGGGAGTTCGGCGAGGCGCTCTCCGCCGCCGACACCGTGCGCCTGCTCCCCGTGTACGCGGCACGCGAGGAGCCCATGGAGGGCGTCGGCAGCGAGCTCATCGCCGCCGCGGTGACCGCTCCGTGCTCCGTGGTGCCGCCGGAACGCGCCGTGGGCCTCGTCGCGGCCGAGGCCGCCGCCGGCGACGTCGTCATGACGATCGGGGCGGGCGACGTCACGTTTCTGGGCGCTGGCCTGCTCGACGCGCTCGGGCGCCGCGCGGCGTCGTGAGCGTCGTCGAGCTCCCGCGGCGCCGGCGCCGGCGCGCGCGCGGATGGATCGCCGCCGGCGTCGGGCTGGTGCTGTTGGGCGGCCTCCTGGCCGTGCTCTACCTGACGCCGGCGCTCGCGGTGCGCCAGGTCGAGATCAAGGGCACCCGGCTGGCCTCCGACTCCTCCGTCCATTCCCTGCTCGAGCCGCTCGTCGGCACGCCCATGGCCCGGGTCACGACCGACCGGGTGCGCGCGCTGCTCAAGGAGGAACCCGCCATCCAGGACGTGCGCCTCGGCCTGGACGGACCCACGGGTCTCGTCGTGACGGTGCTGGAACACCGCGAGGTCGCGATCCTGCAGCAGGGGGATCGCTACGCGCTCGTCGGCGACAACGGGGTCACGCTCAAGGCGCTCTCCAAACGCAGCGACCGCAGGCTCCCCGTCGTCAAGCTTTCCGTCCCCGACCCGGACGGGCGGATCTTCGACACCGTGGTGCAATCCCTCTCCCAGTTGCCGCCCGCCGTCCTGGCCAAGCTGGACACGGCGGGGGCCGAGTCTGTCGACGCGGTGACCTTCACCCTCACGGACCACCGCAAGGTGGTCTGGGGGGACGCGTCCCAGGGCGGGCTCAAGGCCAAGGTGCTCGCCGCGATGCTCGCCGACGCCTCGCTCAAGGACAAGGTGCTGGACGTGTCGACCCCGAACACGCCGCTCACGAGCGGTTGACCCGCGGGGGAGCCGGGCCGAATCCGCAAGCGATTCTCCGACACGCCGCCCACAGCGTTGCCCGTCCCCGCCTCCGGACGGTTAACTTCAAGGCAAGGATTCAACTTGACTTGAGCCCAACCCTCAAGTAGAGGGTCAAGGTTCGGGAGCAGGGGCGTCACTCGGACGCACTCCGGAACAGCACGAGACTTCAAACAAGGGATGCAAGACGTGGCAGCTCCTCAGAACTACCTCGCCGTCATCAAGGTGGTCGGCATCGGCGGTGGCGGCGTGAACGCCGTCAACCGCATGATCGAGGTCGGCCTCCGTGGCGTGGAATTCATCGCGATCAATACGGACGCCCAGGCGCTGCTGATGTCGGACGCTGACGTGAAGCTGGACGTGGGCCGCGAGCTCACGCGCGGCCTCGGCGCCGGCGCCAACCCGGAGGTGGGACGCCAGGCCGCCGAGGATCACGCGGAGGAGATCGAGGAGGTCCTCAAGGGCGCCGACATGGTCTTCGTGACGGCGGGCGAGGGCGGCGGCACCGGCACGGGCGGCGCGCCCGTCGTGGCGCGCATCGCCCGCGGCCTCGGCGCGCTGACCATCGGCGTCGTGACGCGCCCCTTCACCTTCGAGGGGCGCCGCCGCGCCAACTCCGCCGAGTCCGGCATCGACGCCCTGCGCGACGAGGTCGACACGCTCATCGTCATCCCGAACGACCGCCTGCTCTCCATCTCGGACCGCAACGTCTCCATGCTCGACGCGTTCCGTTCCGCGGACCAGGTGCTGCTCTCCGGCGTCCAGGGCATCACCGACCTCATCACGACCCCCGGCCTCATCAACCTGGACTTCGCCGACGTGAAGTCGGTCATGCAGGGTGCCGGTTCCGCTCTCATGGGCATCGGCTCGGCGCGCGGCGACGACCGCGCGGTCCAGGCGGCAGAGCTGGCGATCGCCTCTCCGCTGCTGGAGGCCTCGATCGACGGCGCCCACGGCGTGCTGCTCTCCATCCAGGGTGGCTCCGACCTCGGCCTGTTCGAGATCAACGAGGCGGCGCGCCTGGTGCAGGAGGTGGCGCACCCGGAGGCCAACATCATCTTCGGTGCCGTCATCGACGACGCCCTGGGCGACGAGGTGCGCGTGACGGTCATCGCCGCCGGTTTCGACAACGTGGACATGACCTCCCGCCCGCAGCAGCCGGCCGCACAGCTGCCCGCGCAGCCCGCCGCCGTGGCCCCGGCCGCCCCCGTCCAGCAGGTGCCGGGGACCGTGCCGGTGCAGCAGGTGCCGGGGACGGTCCCCATCGTGCCGGGAACCGTGCCCGTCCAGCAGGCCGTGCCGGCCTCGCTCGACGAGGAGCGCGACTCCCTGCCCGAGCTCGTGGAGCCGGAACTGCCCCGCGGGAACGATGACCTGGACGTCCCGGACTTCCTGAAGTAGCGGCGCGTGAGGCTCGAGTCCTTCACCCTCCATCCCCACCTCAGGGCGGCCTTCACGGGCCGTGAGGAGGGGAACCAGGCCTCCCACACGGGGGCCGACCCGGATGCGGTGGCGGGGGCTCGGGCCCTCGTCGCGTCCGGGCTCGGCTTCCCGCCCGAGCGATTGCGCTACCTGCACCAGGTGCATTCGGCCAGGGTGGCGGCGCCCGCCGGACCGGGGGGGATCGCCCCGGAGGCCGACGCGATGGCGGACGTCACCGGTGACCTTGCCCCCGTGGTGCTCACCGCGGATTGCGTCCCCGTGCTGATCGCGGCGAGCGGGCCGGACGGCGTCTCGCGCCTGGGAGTGGCGCACGCGGGGCGCAGGGGGCTGCTCGACGGCGTGGTGCCGGCCGCGGCAGACGCGCTCCTTCGGGGCGGGGGAGAGCGGCTGGAGGCCTGGATCGGTCCGTCGATCTGCGCCGGCTGCTACGAGGTGCCCGCCGCCATGCGGAACGAAGCCCAGGCGTTGCTGCCCGGCATCGCCGCGAGCACCACGTGGGGGACGCCATCGCTCGACCTCGTGGGGGCCGTGGCCGCCCAGTTGCGCGCCATCGGCGCGCTCGTCCACGTGAGCGGGGCATGCACCCTGGAGGACCCCTCCTTCTTCTCCTACCGCGGCGGCGACCTCACCGCCCGCAACGCCAGCCTGATCTGGGCCGCCTGAGGCGGCCCCCCGTCCGAAGGACACATGAGCGTGAATCTCCCCGGCGCCGCCGAACGCACCGACGAGCTGCGACGGAGCCTCGCGGCCGTGCGTGCCAGGATCGAGGCGGCCGCCATCGCCGCCGGCAGGCTCGACCGTCCGGGGCTCATCGTGGTCACCAAGCGCTTCCCGGCCGAGGACGTGCTGGCGCTCACGGACCTCGGGGTGACGGACGTGGGGGAGAACCGCGAGCAGGAGGCCGGGCCCAAGGCCGCGCTCGTCGCCGCCGCCGGAGGCCACCCGCGCTGGCATTTCATCGGCCAGCTGCAGAGCAACAAGGCGGCCAGGGTGTTGCGCTTCGCCTCCGAGGTGCATTCGGTGGACCGTCCCTCGCTCGTCGCGGCGCTCTCCCGTGCGGCCGTCCGCCGGGCCGAGGAGGCGCCGGAGGGGAGCGCCAGGACCGTGGGGTGCTACGTGCAGGTGGACCTGCGCACGGACGCCTCGCTGGCCGAGGACCCGGAGGCCCCCAGGGGCGGTGCGCTGCCGGGCAGGGTCGAGGAGCTCGCCGCCCTCGTGGCCCGGGCGCCCGGCCTCGCCCTGCGCGGCCTCATGGCGGTGGCCCCGCTGGGGGAGGACCCCGCCCCGGCGTTCGATCGCCTGGCGTCGCTGGCCGCCGCGGTGCGGGTCGACCACCCGGAGGCGATCGAGCTCTCCGCCGGCATGAGCGCCGACCTCGAGGCGGCCGTCGCGGCGGGCGCGACACGCCTGCGGATCGGTTCGGATGTGCTGGGACGCCGCGCTCCGCTGCGGTAGCGTCGCAGTGCGCGGTCGCGTCAGCACCGTGACGTGCACACAGAAGACGTCGAAGAGGAGACAGCCATGGCTGGAGCACTCCGCAAGACCATGATTTACCTGGGCCTGGCCGAGGGCGAGGACCAGGTACTGGCCGAGCCCGAGGAGTCCCACGCCCAGCCCGCCGCCACCCAGCGCGCCCCACGCGCGGCGGAGCCGGCCCCGGAAGCGGCACCGGCCCCCCGCCTGGTCGAGGCGCCGCCGCTGCAGGAACAGGACGAGCCGGTGACCGAGTTCAGGGCACCGGTGACCCCCATCAAGCGCGCCGCCGCAGCCCCGGAAGAGGACACCCAGTTGCGACAGATCACCACGGTTCACCCGCGTTCGTACAACGATGCCAAGACCATCGGGGAGAGCTTCCGCGACGGCATCCCCGTGATCATGAACGTCACCGACATGGGCGAGTCCGAGGCCAAGCGTCTCGTGGACTTCTCTGCTGGCCTCGTGTTCGCCCTGCGCGGCAACATCGAGCGCGTGACGAACAAGGTGTTCCTTCTCACCCCGGCCGGTGTCGAGATCCTCGGCGAGGACCTGGCGGGCGACGAGCAGTCCGCCTTCTTCAACCAGAGCTGATCCGGGGACTCGGTGCACGTCACGAGCGCGATTCTGGGCGTCATCTACCTGGCGCTCTCCCTCCTCGTCTTGTTGCTCATGGCCCGCATCGTGGTGGACTTCATCCAGCTGTTCGCGCGCTCGTGGAGGCCCAGGGGGGCGGCGCTGGTGTTCGCCACCACCGTCTACCGCTTCACGGACGCGCCCTTGCGGGCCATCAGGCGGTTGATTCCGCCGTTGAACCTGGGGGGGATGAGGCTTGACATCTCCTTCATCGTCCTGTTCTTTGTGGTGAACATCCTGCAGACCATCGTCCTGGCGATCGCCCGGGGCGTGTTGTGAACCCTTCGGTGACTCGATGAGCGCATTCCGGTCACGGCGCCGTTATATAGTCGGTGTAGTGACATCGGGTGCGAGGCGGTCACACCGTCATCACCGTCCACTCGTGACGATGTCGCTACCCGCGGCATCGATCAACGTATCCAACTATCGAGGTGACCCCGATGGCCCTGACGCCAGATGATGTAGTCAACAAGCGATTCCAGCCGACGAAGTTTCGCGAAGGCTACGACCAGGACGAGGTCGATGACTTCCTGGACGAGGTGGTCGAGGAGCTTCGGCGCCTGAACAAGGAGAACGACGAGCTGCGCGCGCAGCTGGCCGGCGGTGCCCCCGGCGCCGAGGCCGTCCCGGCGCCGATCGCCGCCGTCGCCGAGCCGGTCCCCGCCGCGGAGGAGAAGGCCGAGGAAGACGCCCCCGTCGCGCAGGCCGAGGAGACCCCCGCCGCCGAGGCCGCCCCCGAGGCGCCCGTCGTCGCGCAGGCCAGCTCCGCAGAGAGCGCCGCAGGTGTCCTTGCCATGGCGCAGAAGCTGCACGACGAGTACGTCACCCAGGGCGCCGATGAGCGCGATCGCCTCGTGTCCGAGGCGCAGGCCAAGGCCGCGGGGCTGGTCTCCGAGGCGGAGGCCGCCGCGGCCAAGACCACCTCCGAGGCGGAGGCCGCCGCCGCGAAGACGACGAGCGAGGCCGAGGAGACCAAGCGCAAGACGCTCGCCGAGCTGGAGCGCCAGAAGTCGGGCCTCGAGGGGCAGATCGAGAAGCTGCGTGGCTTCGAGAACGACTACCGCAACCGCCTGCGCACCTACATCCAGGGTCAGCTCAAGGACCTTGATTCCACCGGCCTGATCGGCGACGAGCCCAAATCGGGCGAGTAATCGACCGCACCGCACCACCCACGGCGGCACCGCGACCTCGCGGTGCCGCCGTGGCGCGTCGGGGCCTGACCCGGCGCCGCTTCGAGAAGGACACCCATGACTGACACCACGGCGGGGCACGCCCCCGCCCGTCGCCCGGCCCGCCCCGGGCCCGTGCTTTCCCTGGCCGCCGTCGTGCTGGTCATCGGCTACGGCATCGACCAGCTCACCAAGCACCTGGTGGTCAGCCGCATGGAGGAGTACCAGAAGATCTGGGTCGTCCCCGGCGTCCTCAAGTGGTACTTCATCCGCAACTCCGGTGCCGCGTTCTCCTTCGGCGAGGGCCACACGTGGGTGTTCACGAGCTTCATGGCCGTCGTGGCCGTCGCCGTGCTGGTCTTCCTGCCCCGCGTGCGTTCGCTGCTCTGGGCCGCCGCGCTCGGCGGGCTGCTGGCCGGGACGCTCGGCAACCTCACCGACCGGCTCTTCCGCCCCCCGGCGGGCGGCATGGGGCGAGTCATCGACTTCATCTCGGTCGGCAACTTCGCCATCTTCAACGTGGCCGACTCCTTGATCGTCTGCTCCGTCATCTCGATCGTGCTGCTGCTCTGGACGGGCATACCCGTCAAGGGCGGTCCGCGCCAGGGCGCCCAGGAACGCGGGTGAGCGGCGCTTCGCCCGACGGACCGCTGCGGGTGGACGCCCAGGAGGTGGACGGGGGGACGCGACTCGACGTGCTCGTGGCCGTCGCCGCCGGCGTGTCCAGGGCCGTGGCGGGAGCCTGGGTCGAGGAGGGCCGCGTGAGCGTGGACGGAGTCCCCGCACGCAAGTCGGCCCGTCCGCGGGCAGGGGCGGACGTCGTCGTGCAGCTGCCGCCCCCCACCGACGCGACGGAGGAACACATGCTGGATCTGCCCGTCCTCTACGAGGACGCCGACCTCATCGTCATCGACAAGCCCGTGGGAGTCGCCGCGCACCCCTCGCCGGGGTGGACCGGCCCCACCGTCTCCGGGCAGCTCGTGGCGCAGGGCGTGGCGATCGCGACGTCCGGGGCGGCCGAGCGGCAGGGGATCGTGCACCGCCTCGACGTCGGCACCAGCGGCTGCATGGCCGTGGCCAAGTCCGAGCGCGCCTACTCCGGCCTCAAGCAGGCCTTCCACGACCGCACGCCGACCAAGGTCTACCACGCCGTCGTCCAGGGGCTCCCCGAGCCGCTTAAGGGCACGATCGACGCGCCTATCGGGCGCCACCCTGGCGCCTCGTGGCGCTTCGCCGTCGTCGAGGACGGCCGTCACGCCGTTACCCACTACGAGGTCATGGAGGCGTTCGGTCCCGCGAGCCTCGTGGAGGTGCACCTCGAGACGGGCCGCACCCACCAGATCCGCGTGCACTTCTCGGCACTGCACCACGCCCTCGTGGGTGACCAGCAGTACGGCGCAGACCCCACCGTGGCGGCCAGGCTCGGCCTGACGCGGCAGTGGCTGCACGCGCAGCGCCTGGCCTTCGAACATCCCGTCTCGGGTGGGCGCGTCGACGTCGCCTCGCCCTACCCGGAGGACCTGCGTTCCTCGCTCCAGATCCTGCGGGGCTGAGGCACCCCGGGGCGCGGTGTCGGGCGGGGGCACTACGATGGACGGGTGCCAGGCAGCCTTGACGACGGTTTCGTCCATCTCCACACCCACACCGAGTACTCCATGCTGGACGGCGCCGCGCGCGTCTCCGACCTCTTCGACGAGGCCCACCGCCTCGGCATGGACTCCATGGCCATCACCGACCACGGCTATCTCTTCGGGGCCTTCGACTTCTGGAATAAGGCCAAGGGTGCGGGCATCCGCCCCATCCTCGGGCTGGAGGCCTACGTCACACCTGGCACGGCCCGTGGGGACAAGACCCGCGTGCGATGGGGCGAGGAGCACCAGCGCGGCGACGACGTCTCCGGCGGCGGCGCCTACACCCACATGACCATGTGGGCCGCGGACAACGTGGGTTGGCAGAACCTCACGCGCTCGGCCTCCGTGGCCTCGCTCGACTCGGTCTTCGGCAAGTGGCCGCGCCTGGACCGCGAGCTCATCTCGCGGAACTCGCAGGGCATCATCGCCACGACCGGCTGCCCCTCGGGGGAGGTGCAGACGCGCCTGCGCCTTGGCCAGTACGACGAGGCGAGGCGCGCTGCGGGCGAGTACCAGGACATCTTCGGCAAGGAGAACTACTTCTGCGAGCTCATGGACCACGGGCTCGACATCGAGACCCGTGTCCGCGAGGACCTGCTGCGCCTGGCCCGTGAGCTGAAGATCCCGCTCGTCGCCACCAACGACCTGCACTACACGCACGAGCACGACGCGAAGGCGCACGAGGCGCTGCTCGCCATCCAGTCCGGTTCCACGCTCCTGGAACCCAGCTACGACCAGGGCGGCTCGCGCTTCGCCTTCTCCGGGACCGGCTACTACCTCAAGTCCCCGCGCGAGATGCGCGAGCTCTTCCGCGACCTCCCCGAGGCGTGCGACAACACCCTGCTCATCGCCGAGCGCTGCGAGGTGGACTTCGACCAGAGCATCGGCAAGTTCATGCCCAAGTTCCCGGTCCCCGAGGGCGAGGACGAGACCTCCTGGCTCATCAAGGAGGTGGACAAGGGGCTGCACTACCGCTATCCGGACGGCATCCCGGAGGAGTCCCGCAAGCAGGCGGACTTCGAACTGGATGTCATCATCAAGATGGGCTTCCCCGGCTACTTCCTCGTCGTGGCGGACTTCATCAACTGGTCCAAGGACAACGGCGTGCGGGTCGGCCCGGGCCGCGGCTCCGGTGCGGGCTCCATGGTCGCCTACGCCATGCGCATCACCGACCTCGACCCGCTCAAGCACGGCCTCATCTTCGAGCGCTTCCTCAACCCTGAGCGCGTCTCCATGCCCGACTTCGACGTGGACTTCGATGACCGCCGCCGCGCGGAGACCATCCACTACGTGACGGAGAAGTACGGGGCGGACAAGGTCTCCATGATCGTCACCTACGGTTCCATCAAGACCAAGCAGGCGCTCAAGGACTCCTCACGCGTGCTCGGTTTCCCGTTCTCTATGGGAGAGACCCTCACCAAGACCCTGCCGCCGCCGATCATGGCCAAGGACATCTCGCTGGCCGACATCGAGAACCCGGACGCCAAGCGCTTCGGCGAGGCGGGGGACTTCCGCGAGCTGCTCGGCACCGACCCGGACGCGCGCAAGGTCTTCGAGACCGCTAAGGGACTCGAGGGGCTCAAGCGGCAGTGGGGCGTGCACGCGGCAGGCGTCATCATGTCCTCCGATCCCATCATCGACGTGGTGCCCATCATGCGGCGCATCCAGGACGGGCAGGTCATCACGCAGTGGGACTACCCCATCTGCGAGTCGCTCGGCCTGATCAAGATGGACTTCCTCGGCCTGCGCAACCTGACGATCATTTCCGACGCCCTCGAGAACATCAAGATCAATACGGGCCAGGAGATCGACCTGGAGCGCCTCTCCGTGGACGACGCGGAGTCCTACAAGCTCCTGGCCCGCGGCGACACCCTGGGCGTCTTCCAGCTCGACGGCGGGCCCATGCGCTCGCTCCTGCGGCTCATGCGGCCGGACAACTTCGAGGACATCTCCGCCGTCATCGCGCTGTACCGTCCCGGCCCCATGGGCGCGGACTCGCACACCAACTACGCCCTGCGCAAGAACGGCCTGCAGGAAAAGACCCCCATCCACCCGGAGCTCGCCGAACCCCTGGCAGAGATCCTCGACACGACCTACGGCCTGATCGTGTACCAGGAGCAGGTCATGGCCATCGCCCAGAAGGTGGCCGGCTACTCGCTCGGCCAGGCGGACCTCCTGCGCCGCGCCATGGGCAAGAAGAAGAAGTCCGAGCTGGACAAGCAGTACGCGGGCTTCCACCAGGGCATGATCGACCGCGGCTATTCAGAGGCCGCCGTCAAGTCGCTCTGGGACATCCTGCTTCCCTTCTCCGACTATGCCTTCAACAAGGCCCACTCGGCCGCCTACGGCCTGGTCTCCTACTGGACGGCCTATTTCAAGGCACACTTCCCCGCCGAGTACATGGCGGCCCTGCTCACCTCCGTGGGCGACGACAAGGACAAGTCGGCCCTGTACCTCAACGAGTGCCGTCACATGGGCATCGAGGTGCTGCCCCCGGACGTCAACGAGTCGAAGCAGACCTTCACCCCGGTGGGCCACGACATCCGCTTCGGCATGGGCGCCATCCGCAACGTGGGCTCCAACGTCGTCGAGGCCATGGTGGCCGCGCGCGAGGAGAAGGGCCACTTCGAGTCCTTCGCGGATTTCCTCGACAAGGTCCCCGCGGTCGTCCTGAATAAGCGCACCATCGAGTCCCTCATCAAGGCAGGGGCCTTCGACTCCCTCGGCGCGACGCGCCGCTCCCTGCTGCGCATCCACGAGGAGGCCGTGGACGCCGCGGTCTCGCTCAAGCGCAACGAGGCCGTGAACCAGTTCGACCTCTTCTCCGCCGCGGGGGACGACTCGCTCTCCTCCGCGCTGGAGGTGGAGGTTCCCGATCTGCCCGAGTGGGACAAGAAGGACAAGCTCGGCTTCGAGCGGGAGATGCTGGGCCTGTACGTTTCCGACCACCCGCTCAAGGGCCTCGACGAGCTCTTGGCCTCCCAGGCGGACATGCCGGTCAACCGGGTGGTCGCCGAGGACGGCCCGCAGGACGGGCAGCAGGTGACGATCGCCGGCATGATCTCCGGCCTGCAGCGCCGCGTTGCCAAGTCCTCAGGCAATCCCTACGCCAAGTGCGACATCGAGGACCTCTCCGGTTCCATGGAGGTCATGTTCTTCGGGCAGGCCTACCAGCCCATCGCCACGGTGCTGGCGGAGGACCTCATCGTGGTGGTCAAGGGGCGTGTCCAGCGCCGCGACGACGGTTCCATCTCGCTCTCGGCGCAGGAGCTGCGCATCCCGGACATCGTCGAGGACGGAACCAGCGGCCCCGTGGTGCTCTCACTGCCCACGCACAAGGCCACCGAGCAGGTGGTCCGCCGGCTGGGCGAGGTGTTGCTGGCCCACCACGGCCAGTCGGAGGTGCGCGTGAAGCTGCAGGGAACCCAGTCCACCGAGATCATGCGCCTGGGCGCCGGATTCAGGGTCAACCCCAACCCGGCGCTCTTCGGCGACCTCAAGGTGCTGCTCGGCCCCAGCTGCCTGGACTCCTGAGGCGGCGGGCGCTGTCACGCCCTGCGTCGTCGGTGCCGCCCACGCCTAGAATGTCGCAGGTGACTACCGACGCCTCCTTCCGCCTGCGCACCACCGACCTGTCCGCGTCGACGCCGGACGACGCCGCGTTGCGGGCAGCCCTGCCGCGGCTGCACCATCCGGTGGGCGGTGGGCCGGAGGAGGCCGTGCGCGCCATCATCGAGGCGGTGCGGGAGCGGGGCGCGCAGGCGGTCCAGGAGTATTCCGAACGCTTCGACGGCTCCCGCCCCCCGGCGCTGCGGGTGCCCCGTGAGGCGCTGCGCTCGGCCCTCGCCGGACTCGACCCGGCCATCAGGACGGCGCTGGAGGCCTCCATCGGGCGGGCCCGTGCCTTCGCGGCGGCGCACCTGCCGCGCGACGTCACCACGAGTTTCGGTCCGGACGCCTCCGTCACCATGCGCTGGGTGCCCGTGGAACGCGTGGGCCTCTACGTCCCCGGCGGCCTGGCCGTGTACCCCTCCAGCGTGGTCATGAACGTGGTCCCGGCCCAGGCGGCGGGCGTGAGCTCCGTGGCGCTGGCCTCGCCCCCGGCGCGCGACGGCTCCGGGCTGCCGCACCCCACCATCCTCGCGGCCGCCGAGCTTCTGGGCGTCGGCGAGGTCTACGCCATGGGCGGGGCGCAGGCGATCGCGGCCCTGGCGCACGGCCTGGCGGCGGATCCGGGCGCCGGGCTCTTCGAACCGCTCCTCCCGGTCAGCCTCATCACGGGGCCGGGCAACAAGTTCGTGGCCACGGCCAAGGGCCTCCTCAAGGGCGTCGTCGGCATCGACGCGGAGGCCGGACCCACCGAGATCGCCATCGTCGCCGATGCCACGGCGGACCCGGACTTCGTCGCGGCCGATCTGGTCTCGCAGGCCGAGCACGACCCCGACGCCGCCGGCGTGCTCATCACCGACTCGCCCGCGCTCGTTGAGGCGCTTGCGGCCCCCCTCGCGGCGCGCGTGGCCTCCACCCGCCACGCCGAGCGCGTGAGTACCGCCCTGGGCGGCGAGCAGTCCGGCGTGGTGCTCGTGGCCGATCTCGACACGGCCGTCCGCGCGGCCAACCTCTACGCGGCCGAGCACCTGGAGATCCACACGAAGGAGCCGGACGCCGTCGCCGCCCGCATCGTCAACGCCGGCGCCGTCTTCGTGGGTCCGTACTCGCCCGTCTCGCTCGGTGACTACAGCGCCGGCTCCAACCACGTGCTGCCCACCCTTGGCACGGGTACCCACGCCTCCGGCCTCAACGCCACGACCTTCCTCAAGGCCGTCCAGGAGATCCGCTACGGACGGGAGGGACTGGCCGAGGTCGCCGATCACGTGCGTACGCTCTCTGACGCGGAGAACCTGCCGGCCCACGGCGATGCCGTGGACGCGCGCAGGAACCGCTGAAGCGGCCCAGGCAGTAAGGTGGAGGCGGGCCGGCACGGCCCGCCCGCGGGGACCGCATCGAGTCGGAGGAGGAGCATGTTCTGCCCGTATTGCCGCAATCCCGACTCACGGGTCGTGGACTCGCGCGTGTCAGACGACGGCTTGGCCATCCGGAGGCGGCGCCAGTGCGGGGCCTGCGGGCGTCGCTTCACCACCCTGGAGACCTCGAGCCTCTCGGTGCTCAAGCGCTCCGGCGTCGCCGAGCCCTTCAGCCGTGCCAAGATCATCTCCGGCGTGCGCAAGGCCTGCCAAGGGCGTCCGGTGTCGGACGACGACCTGGCCATGCTGGCGCAGGAGGTCGAGGAGACGATCCGCGGCGAGGGGGCGGCCGAGGTCGACGCCCACCGCGTCGGTTTGGCGATCCTGGCCCCCTTGCGTCGCCTCGACAAGGTGGCCTACCTTCGTTTCGCGAGCGTCTACCAGGACTTCGAAACCCTGGAGGACTTCGAATCGGCCATCGCCACCTTGCGCGCCGATACGGAAGAGCCACCCGCCGTGCAGCGCCCGCTGACCGCGAGGTGAGCACCGGGCCGCTCGGCCCCCACCGCCACCGGCGGTGGCCCGGGAGGGGAAGCCCGGGTCACCGCCGGTTTTTTCGTGCTGGGCGCCGCGTGCGCGGCCCCGACCGGCTATCGAGGCGGCGCCTGCCCGCCGAATCGGCGCTCAGGCGCCGCCTCGACGCGCTCAGGCGTCGGCCGTCTCCTTGGCCGCGCTCTTCGCGGCGAGCTTCTCCGCGGCCTTGCGGGCCCGGGCCTCGCGCAGGCCGCCCTGTAGTGCGGCGCCCACGATGCCGGCGTTGTTCTTCAGCTTGGCCGGGACGATGGGGGTCTTCAGGCTCAGCTGGGGCAGGAAGTCCTCGCTGCGCTTGGAGATGCCGCCGCCCACGATGAACAGGCGCGGCGTGAAGATGAACTCGAGGTGGCCGAAGTAGCGCTGCAGCTTCACGGCGTACTCGTCCCAGTCAAGGCCCAGGCGTTCGCGGGCGGAGGCGGAGGCCTGGGACTCCGCGTTGTGTCCGTCCAGTTCCAGGTGGCCCAGCTCGGTGTTGGGGACCAGCTTGCCGTCCATGACCAGGGCGGAGCCGATGCCGGTGCCGAGGGTGATGGTCATGACCACGCCGTCGGTGTCCTTGCCTGCGCCGTAGCGCGCCTCGGCCAGGCCGGCCGCGTCGGCGTCGTTCATGAGGTGGACGGGGCGGCCGAGGACGCGCGTGAAGAGCGCGTCGGCGTCCGTGCCGATCCACGACTTGTCGACGTTGGCCGCGGAGAGGGTCACGCCGTCCACGACGATGGAGGGGAACGTGACGCCCACGGGCGTGTCGAGCCCGGGCGCCCCCTCGCGGGTGTCCAGCTCGGCGACGACCTGCGCCACGACCTCGGCGACGGTCCCGGGGGTGGCCGGCTGGGGGGTGGGGATGCGGAAGCGCTCGCCCACGAGCTTGCCCTTCTTCAGGTCGACGATGCCGCCCTTGATGCCGGTGCCACCGATGTCGATGCCGATGCCGAAGCGATTCTCGTGCTGGGCCATGCTGACGGGGTGTCCTTTCGGGAACGGGATCCGTGCGCGGCTCAGGCCGCGGCGGTGGGGGAGGTGAGGATCTCCGCCCCGTCGTCGTTGACGAGGAGGGTGTGCTCGAACTGGGCGGTCAGGGAACGGTCGCGGGTGACGGCGGTCCAGCCGTCCTCCCAGAGCTCCCACTCGATCCCGCCCAGCGTGAGCATGGGCTCGATCGTGAACACCATGCCGGGTTCGATGACGGTAGCGTAGCCCGGCGCGGCGTCGTAGTGCGGAACGATGAGGCTCGTATGAAAGGCCTCGCCCACGCCGTGGCCCGTGAAGTCGCGGACCACGCCCAGACCGTGGCGCCTCGCGTAGACCTCGATGGCGCGGCCGATGACGTTGATCTCGCGTCCCGGCTTGACGGCGCGGATGCCGCGGCGCAGCGCCTCGCGCGTGTGCTCCACGAGGGCCACGGCCTCCGGCGTGGCCTCGCCGGCCAGGAAGGTGGCGTTGGTGTCACCGTGCACGCCGTCCAGGTAGGCCGTGATGTCGATGTTGACGAGGTCGCCCTCCTCGATCACGGTGCTGTCCGGGATGCCGTGGCAGATGACCTCGTTGATCGAGGAACACAGGGACTTGGGGAAGCCGCGGTAGCCGAGCGTCGAGGGGTACGCGCCGTGGGAGACGAGGTACTCGTGGCCGATCGCGTCCAGCTCGTCGCTCGTGACGCCGGGGACGATCGCCCGGCCCACGAGGGCCAGGGCGTCGGCGGCGAGCCGCGAGGCGGCGCGGATGCGCCCGGCGACCTCGTCCGTGACGACGGAGGATCCGGTGTACGGGGCGGGCGTGTCCCGGCCGACGTACTCCGGCCGGGGGATCGACGCCGGGACGGGGCGTCGGGGCGAGAGGCGGCCGGGGCTGAGCGGCGCGCGGCGCGCGGTGGTGGGCATGGGCCCATTCTAGGTGGCCGACGCCGCCCGGCCGGGCCAGTGCCGGCGGACGTCTCGGGAGGGGGCGGGCGGACGCCGTGGGGGGCGGTGCCGCGGCACCGCCCCCACGGGTTCCCGGTTCCCTACTCGACGCCGGCCGCCTTCTTCAGCTCGGCGACGAAGTCGGGGTTGTCCTCGAGCCAGTTGGCAGAGCCCTTGTCGGCGTCGTTGCCGGCATCGTTGATGTCCTTCTCGAGTTCGGCGAGCTTCTCGTCGCTCATGGTGAAAGCGGCCAGCAGCTTGGTGACGTTGGGGTACTCGGAGGTGAAGTCCTTGTCCCCGTAGCTGTGCAGCGACTCGCCCTTGCCCATGGAGCCCTTGGGGTCCTCGAGATCGCGCAGAGGGTAGGCGGCGTAGGCCCAGTGGGGGTGCCACAGGGTCACGGCGATGTTCTGCTTCTTGGCCGCGGCTCCCTTGAGCTCGGCCAGCATGGCGGGCGTTGAGGAGGTCCTGAGGTCGATGTCGTCCAGGCCGTAGTCCTTGATGGCCTGCTTGGTCTGGGCCGTGAGGCCGGCGCCCGGCTCGATCCCGATGAGCTTGTTGCCGTACTCGCCGCCCATGGTCTTGAGGTCCTCGATCGTCTTGGCCGGCGAGTCCTCGTTGACGGCGATGTTCAGCGTGGCCCCCTCGTACCAGGTGCCGAGGTCGGTGATGGAGTCCTTGTACTTGGCAACGTAGTCCTTGTGGGTCACCGGCAGCCACGCATCCAGGAAGACGTTGAAGTCGCCCTTGGACAGGCCGGTGTAGATGACGGCGACGTCGGCGGTCTTGGCGTCGACGGTGTAGCCCTCGTCCTCGAGGATGTGGGTGAACACCGCGGAGGTGGCGATGCCCTCGTCCCATCCGGACGGCACGCCGATCGAGATGTTCTTGGTGTCCCCGTTGGCGAGCTTGTCGCCGCCGGCCTTGTCGGAGCCGCCGCCGCAGGCGGTGAGGGCCAGGGCGGTCGCGAGGAGCCCAGCGATGACGAGGGTTTCTCGCGTGGGGCGGTGCGGGTGCTTCGTTTCCATGCTGCTTCTCCTTCGGAGGGTCTGGGCGGGGGTCCGTTCAGGCGGCGGCCGCGGTGGCCCCGGCCGCCTGCACTGCGGGGCCGGCGGCGGTGGGCTCGGCGGCCCGGCGGCGGCGCTTGCGGGCGCCGAATCCGCCGGTGATGCGGTCCAGGATCATGGCGAGGATGACCACGGAGAGGCCGGCCTCGACGCCGAGGGCGACGTCGAGCGTGCCGAGCGAGGCCACCACGTCCTTGCCGAGGCCGTCCGCGCCGACCAATCCGGCGATGACCACCATGGACAGGGTGAGCATGATGACCTGGTTGACGCCGGCCATGATGGTGGGCAGGGCCAGCGGGAGCTGGATCTGGCGCAGGATGCGGCCGGGGGTGGCACCGAAAGCCTGGCCGGCCTCGACGACCTCGCCGTCCACCTGCCTGATGCCCAGTTCGGTCATGCGCACGCCGGGGGCGATGGAGAAGATGATCGTCGCGAAGATGCCCGGGACGGGTCCTACGCTGAGCAGGAGCACGGCGGGGAGCAGGTACACGAAGGCCGGCATGGTCTGCATGAAGTCGAGGACGGGCCGCACCACGGAGGAGACCCGCGAGGACTTGGCGGCCCAGATGCCGAGGGGGATCGCGACGATGAGCGAGATGACCGCCGCCACGATGACGAGCGCCAGGGTGGCCATGGCGTTCTCCCACTGCTCCAGCATGGCGATGACGGCCAGGCCGATGAGCGTGCCGAGGGCCAGCTTCCAGCCTTTGGACCAGAAGGCCAGCGCCACGAGGACGAGGAGGATGACCCACCACGGGGGTGCGGTGAGGACCGTCTCCAGGGCGCCGTAGCAGTCCTGCAGGATCATCGTGACCACTTCGAAGAAGCCGGACCAGGCTCCGGTGATCCAGTCGACGAAGCGTTCTGCCCACTCGCCGAGCGGGATCCGGGGGAGGGAATCGGGGGTCATTTGCTCGTCCCTTCCTGTTCATCGGTGGCGGACCCCGCACGGCGGGCGGCGTCCTCCAGCTGCTCGGCGTTCGGCAGGGTGATGGGGCCGGTGGGGAGGTGGATGGGGCCGGTCCTGGGTGCCTCCGAGGGGACCATGGAGGAGAGCAGGACGGCACGCGGGATGACGCCGACCATGACGCCGTCGTCGTCCACGACGGCCAGCGGAAGGCGGGAGGAGGCCGAGGGGGCCAGCACTTCGGAGAGCACCGTGTCGGCCGTGACCGCGTAGGCGTCGGTGTGGATCAGGCCGTCCAGGGTCATGGCACCGCGCGCGTCCGCCGCCACGACCTCCTCGTCGATGACGTAGCCGAGCAGGTGCCTGGCGCGGTCCAGGACGTAGACGGCGGAGAGGTGCTCCTGCGCCATCGTGACGCGGGCCCGGGTGGGGCCGGTGGTGGACGGGATGGCTCCGCGCACGGGGCGGGCCACGGTTCCGGCGGAGATGACCTTGGACTTGTCCACGTCCGCCACGAACTTGGTCACGTACTCGGTGGCGGGCCGGGAGAGGATCTCCTCCGCCGTGCCGATCTGCACGATCTCGCCGTTGCGCATGATCGCGATGCGATCGCCGATCCTCATGGCCTCGTTGAGGTCGTGGGTGATGAAGACGATGGTCTTGCCCAGTTGCTGCTGCAGGTCGATGAGCTGGTCCTGCATCTCCCGGCGGATCATGGGGTCGAGCGCGGAGAAGGCCTCGTCCATGAGGAGGACGTCGGTGTCGGCGGCGAGGGCGCGGGCCAGCCCGACGCGTTGCTGCATGCCGCCGGAGAGCTCGGACGGGTAGTGGTCCACCCAGTCCTTGAGCCCCACGAGCTCCAGGGCCTGCCTCGCCTTCCTCTGGCGCTCGGCCTTGTCGACGCCCTGGATCTCCAGTGGGTAGGCCGCGTTCTCCAGGTTGCTGCGGTGGGGGAGCAGGGCGAAGTGCTGGAAGACCATCGAGACCCGCTTGGCGCGGACCTCCCGCAGCTGGCGCTTGTCCGCCTCGGCGAGGTCGACGCCGCCCACCTTGACGGAGCCGGCGGTGGCGTCCCACAGGCCGTTGAGGGTGCGGATGAGCGTGGACTTGCCGGAGCCGGACAGGCCCATGACCACGAAGATCTCGCCCGGATAGACGTCGAAGCTCGCGTCGATGACGGCGGCCGTGCCGTAGCGGGAGACCTGGGACCGCTCCGCGCCGGAGCGGATGCGCTTGAGCGCCTCCTGGGGGCGCGGGCCGAAGATCTTGTAGACGTTCTTGACCGAGACGATCGGCTCCGTCGCGGTTCCGCTCCTGGCCCTTCCGGACCGCGACCGCTCGGTGGTGGTGCTCGCACGGCTCGCCATGGCACACCGTCCTTCCTGCTCGAGGTGCTCTCATCGCGTCGGGGCGGGGCATCCGGCGCGTCTGGGATGCGCATCACTGTGCGGCTTCCCGGAGGGGCTTGTCCAGGGCTGCGGAGGGCGCACGCCGGCCGCGGCGAGGGGGTGGAACGACGGGGCGGCCGTGGTAATGGACACCGCGTGGAAGGGGGATCGCGGCGGGCGGAGCGGGAGCGCGACATCTGATGCACCCTTGATATATTACGAAGGGAGGCCCGCATGTTTCGCTGCACGCGCCTCGGCGGCCGCGGGGAACCCGCCCCCTTCCGGGCGCCCGCGGCATCGCGCGGCTAGGCTCGGAGGCCCCGGTGGCGTCCGCCCCGGAGGCACACGAGGACGGCGAGAAGGGGACGGCCATGGGAACGGCACGCGAGGGCGACTACTGGTACAACGTGAACACCCACGAGGTGGAGGAGGGGCCGCAATCCGATTGGACGCAGCTCATCGGGCCCTACGCCACCCGGGCGGAGGCGGCGGCCGCGCCGGAGAAGGTTAAGGCTCGCAACGAAGCCTGGGACGAGCAGGACGAGGACTGAGCGCGCTCACCGTTAGAGTGGTGAGCACGCACCCTGTGCGCCCCCGACCGGGGCGCGACTCGAGTCGGGAGAGAGCATGGATCGCCAGCAAGAGTTCGTCCTGCGCACCATTGAGGAGCGCGACGTGCGCTTCGTGCGGCTGTGGTTCACGGACGTCGTCGGCTCCCTGAAATCGGTGGCCCTGGCACCGGCGGAGGTGGAGGGCGCGTTCAACGAGGGGCTCGGCTTCGACGGCTCCTCGATCGAGGGGCTCTCCCGCATCTCCGAGTCGGACATGCTCCTGCGACCGGACCCCTCCACCTTCCAGATCCTGCCGTGGCGCGGCGAGGTGGAGCCCACCTCGCGCATGTTCTGCGAGATCCTCACGCCGGACGGGGAGCCGGCCGCCGCTGACCCGCGCCACGTCTTGCAGCGTCAGCTCAACGCAGCGGCGGAGATGGGCTTCACGTGCTACACGCACCCCGAGGTGGAGTTCTACCTGCTCAAGGGCGAGGGGCTCGGCCCCGACGGGCAGCCGCAGCCCGTGGACCACGGCGGCTACTTCGACCACGTCCCCGGCGGCGTGGGTCAGGACTTCCGCCGTCAGGCGGTGACCATGCTGGAGGCCGTGGGCGTCTCCGTGGAGTTCAGCCACCATGAGAACGGACCGGGCCAGAACGAGATCGACCTGCGCTACGCCGACGCGCTCACGACGGCCGACAACCTCATGACCTTCCGCACCGTGGTCAAGGAGGTGGCGCTGCAGCAGGGCATCTACGCGAGCTTCATGCCCAAGCCCTTCGCACAGCACCCCGGCTCCGGCATGCACACCCACTTCTCGCTCTTCGAGGGAGATCGCAACGCGTTCTTCGAGGCGGGCCAGGAGTTCCAGCTCTCGCAGACGGCCCGCCGCTTCATCGCCGGCATCCTGAGGCACGCCCCGGAGATCACGGCCGTCACCAACCAGTTCGTGAACTCCTACAAGCGCCTCTGGGGCGGGGGAGAGGCCCCCAGCCACGTGTCGTGGGGCCACAACAACCGCTCCGCCCTGGTGCGCGTACCGCTCTACAAGCCGGACAAGGGGCAGAGCGCCCGCGTCGAGTACCGCGGCATCGACTCGGCCTGCAACCCCTACCTGGCCTACGCGGCGGTGCTCGGCGCCGGCCTCAAGGGCATCCGCGAGGGCTACGAGCTGGGCCCGGCCGCCGAGGACGACGTCTGGAGCCTCACGGCCGCCGAGCGCCGCGCCCTTGGCCACGATTCCCTGCCCGGCTCCTTGCACGACGCGATCCGCGCCATGGAGAACTCCGAGCTCATGGCGGAGGTCCTGGGCGAGCAGGTGTTCGACTCGTTCCTGCGCAACAAGCAGGACGAGTGGGACGCGTACCGCCACGACGTGAGCCCGTTCGAGCTGAACCGCTACCTCGGCATTCTCTGAGCGTGGCCGTCACCACGCGGGCCCTCATCGCCGCCGGCTTCCAGGACGTGGGCCGGGCGGCCCGGCTGCTCGGCTCGCCGGAGTTCGCCGGCGTCGACGCGGACGTGCTGGTGCGCGGGCTGACCCTCGCGGCCGACCCGGACCAGGCGCTCATGGGTCTGTTGCGCCTGGCCGAGCGGAGCGGGCGCGCGCTGCGGCTGGCCTCCGACCCGCAGTCCCACCACCCGCTCTTCCGGCTGCTCGGCGCCTCCGAGGCGCTCGGGGACTTCCTGGTGCGCCGGCCCGAGCACCTGGGGCTGCTGGCCCTTGGCCGCGACCGCGAGTTCGTGCCGGAGCCGGCGGGCCGCCTGCGCGCCGAGCTCCTCCTGGCGGTCGGCGCGGACCCGGGGGCCGTCACGCCCGTGGCCTCCTCTGGGGGGACGGAGGCGGCAGTGGCCCTGCGCGTGGCCTACCGCGCCGCGCTCGTGGACCTCGCCACGCGCGACGTCTGCGCCGCAGACCCCACGCTGGCCGTGGGTTGGGTGGCGGTGGAGCTGGCCGACCTCGCGGCGGCGGCCGTCGAGGCGGCGCTCGCCGTGGCCCGCGCCGAGGTCTCGGCCCACCACCCGGGGCTGGACGTTGGCGCAGTGCGCCTGGCCGTCATCGGCATGGGCAAGTGCGGCGCCCGCGAGCTGAACTACATCTCCGACGTGGACGTCATCTACGTCCACGAGGTGTCGGACGACGCGGACGAGGCCACGCGCGAGGCCGCCCCCGCGCTGGCCGACGCCCTCGTCAAGGCCATGACCCGCGCCGTCTCCGCCCCGGCGCCGGAGCCGGGCCTGTGGGAGCTGGACGCCAACCTGCGCCCGGAGGGCAAGGACGGCGCCCTCTCCCGGACGCTGAACTCGCACGTGAACTACTGGGAACGCTGGGCCCAGGACTGGGAGTTCCAGGCGCTCCTGAAGGCCCGCAGCATCGCGGGGGACGCGGCACTCGGCGCGGCGTACGAGGCCGCGGCGGCCCCCTTTGTGTGGAGCTCCTCCCAGCGCCCCGGCTTCGTGGAGTCGGTGCAGCGCATGCGCGGCCGCGTCACGGAGAACATCCCCGCCGCCGAGGTGGACCGACAGATCAAGCTGGGCCCCGGCGGCTTGCGAGACGTGGAGTTCACGGTCCAGCTGCTGCAGCTGGTGCACGGACGCGTCGACGAGACGCTCCGCGTCCGCGGCACCCTGCCCGCGCTCAAGGCGCTCTCCCGGAGCGCCTACATCTCCCGCGAGGACGCCCGCGATTTCGGCCGGGACTACCGGCTGCTCCGCCTGCTCGAGCACCGTATCCAGCTCAAGTCCATGCGCCGCACGCACCTCATGCCGCTCAAGGAGGAGGCGCTGCGCGTGCTGGCGCGCGGCATCGTCGAGGTGGATTCCCCGAAGGAGATCACGAGCGCCGCGGACGTGCTGGGCCTCTGGCAGGCCACCAAGCGCCGCGTGCGCGGCCTGCACCAGAAGCTCTTCTTCCGTCCGCTGCTCTCCACGGCGGCGCGGCTGGGAGACGACGAGGTGCGCCTGAGCCCCGAGGCGGCCCAGGCGCGCCTGGCCGCCCTCGGTTACGCCGACCCCCGCCAGGCCATGAACCACATCGGGGCGCTCACCGCCGGCGTCTCCCGCTCCGCGGCGCTGCAGCGTCAGCTCCTGCCCGTGCTCCTGGGCTGGATGGCGGAGGGCGTGGACGCGGACGCCGCGCTGCTCGGCTTCCGGCGCCTCTCCGAGGCCCTGGGCGGAACGCACTGGTTCCTGGCCATGCTGCGGGACTCAGCGGCCGGCGCCGAGAGGCTGTGCCGCATCCTGGGGACCTCGCGCCTGGCCACCGACCTGCTGGAGGTCTCGCCGGAGGCCGCGGCCTGGCTGGGCGACGACGCCGAGCTGGCCCCGCGCACGCCGGAGCGGCTCAGGGCGGAGATCGCCTCCCAGCTCGAACGCCACGAGGGGGACGACGACGGCGGCATGCGCCTGGTGCGCCTGGCCAGGCGCCGCGAGCAGCTGCGCACGGCCCTGGCCGACGGCGCGGGGCTGATGGACGTGCGCGCCGTCGGCGAGGCGCTCTCCGACATCGACGCCACGGCCGTGCTGGGGGCCCTGCGCGTGGCCGAGCGCCGCGACCACGCGCTGCACGGGGAACACACGCGCCTGCTCGTGGTGGCCATGGGGCGGCAGGGCGGGCGCGAGATCGGCTACGGCTCCGACGCCGACGTGCTCTACGTGCACCGCGCCTTGCCGGGGGCGGATCCCGAGGCCGCCGGGGCCCAGGGACTGCGCCTGGCCCAGGCGGTGGGGCAGCTGCTGCAGAAGCCGCTCACGCCCGCCGTGCCGGCCGAGCGCCGTCTCCAGCTGGACGCGGAGCTGCGCCCCGAAGGGCGGCAGGGCCCCTTGGTGCGCAGCCTGGACTCCTACGCCGAGTACTACGGGCGCTGGGCGCAGGTGTGGGAGCGCCAGGCGCTCCTGCGGGCCAGGCCCGTGGCCGGCGACGAGGCCCTGGCCGCGGACTTCGTGGCCGTCGTCGACCCCGTGCGTTACGGGCGAGGACTCTCCGAGGCCGAGCTGCTGGAGATCCGGCGCATCAAGGCCAGGGTCGAGGGAGAACGCCTGCCCCGCGGGGCCGACCCCAAGCGCCACCTCAAGCTGGGTCCCGGCGGGCTCTCCGACGTGGAGTGGGTGGCGCAGACCCTGCAGCTGCGTCACGCCGCCGAGCACGCCTCCCTGCGCGTGACGGGCACGCTGCCCGCGCTGCAGGCCGCGGTCGGCGCGGGACTGCTGGACGAGGAGGCGGCCGGGCACCTGGCCGACGCGTGGCTGCTGGCCTCCGACATCCGCGCGGCCGTCGTGGCCTGCACGGGCCGGGCGGGTGACTCCCTGCCCACCAACCGGCAGGAGCTGAGCGCCGTGGCCGCCTGGGTGGGCTACGGCAAGGACCACGCCGTGCGGCTCGAGGAGGACTGGCTGCGCTCTGCCCGCCGCGCCCGCGCCGCCTTCGAGGACTTCTTCTACCCGGGCGGGGCCTGAGTGCTCCGGGCACGGCCGGAGGGTGGCGGGCCCGCCGCCTACGCCCGGGTGCTGTGGAACGACGGCCTCGACCTGGCGTGGCTGGAGGACGCGGAGACCGGCGTCGCGCTCGTCGGGACGGGCCCCAGGGTCCGCGCCGCCGACTGGGAGGCGGCCATGGCGTCCCTGCCCGCCGGCGCGGCCGCCTCGGAGCCCGGGCTCGGCTGGGTCGGGTGGATCGACTTCCCGTGGATGCTCGGGGCGCTCGGCCTCGACGCGGCCGGTTCGGACCCGCGCTTCCTGCGCGTGCGCGGCGCCCTGCGCTTCGGCGGCGGGGCGGCGCGGTGGATCCAGGAGCCAGACGACGCCCCCGAACCGTCCGAGCGGGCGCTCGCCCTCGCGCGCCTCGCCGCCACCGTGCCGGGTGCCGCGGCGGACGGCGGCCGTGGCCACGCGGCGTCGGGCAGCGGGACGGGAACCGGAACCGTGGCATCCGGCGTCCCCGGTGCGGGGCGCTTCCGGCACGACGCCGCCGGGTACCTTGCCGCCGTCGAGGCGGCCAAGGCCGCCATCGCCGAGGGCGAGGCCTACGTCGTCTGCCTGACGACCGCCGTGGACGCGCCCGGGCGCTGGGACGGGCTCGAGACCTTCCTGGCACTGCGAGCGGCCGCCCCCACCCGCCACCTGGCGCTGATCCGGATCGGTGACACGTGCCTCGTCGCCGCCTCTCCGGAACGCTTCCTGCACCTCGACGCGGACGGCATTGCCGCGACCGCCCCCATCAAGGGGACCAGGCCCCGCGATGCCGAACCGGGGCGGGACGCCGAACTCGCCGCCGAGCTCGCCGCGGATCCCAAGGAACGCGCGGAGAACCTGATGGTCGTGGACGTGGCACGCAATGATTTGGCCCGCGTCTGCGTGCCCGGTACCGTCACCGTGCGGCGCTTCCGGGAGGTGGAGAGTTACCGCACGGTGCACCAGCTGGTCTCCGAGGTGGCGGGGCGCGTGCAGCCGGGCACGAGCGTGGCCGGGGTGCTCGCGGCGCTGGCGCCGGGAACCTCCATGACGGGGGCGCCCAAGCGCTCGGCGAGTTCGATCGCGCTGGGGCTCGAACGCGGCGGACGCGGGGTGTACTCGGGCGCCTACGGGTGGATCGGCGCTGGCGGCTGCGCGGAGCTGTCCATGAGCATTCGTTGCGCCGTGATCGGGCCGGACACCGCCATGATCGGCGTGGGTGGCGGCATCACGGCGGACTCCGATCCCGCGGCGGAGTGGGCCGAGGCGCGGCTCAAGGCGCGCGCCACGCTCGCGGCGCTGAGGGGGCCGCGCTAGGCGCGAGCCGTGCTGGCGCGCTCGACGAGCGTCGCCGGCACCAGGGTCCTCGCTGCGGGGGCGTCCTCCTCGATGGCGGCCAGCAGCGCCACGAGCGCGCGCTCGCCGAGCGCGTCGAAGTCCTGGCGCACCGTCGTGAGGGCGGGGGAGTAGTAGGCGGCGTCGGAGACGTCGTCGAAGCCGACGACGCTGACCTCGTCCGGGACCCGGCGGCCGCCCGCGGCGAGGGCACCGAGAAGCCCGAGCGCCATCTGGTCGTTCGCGGCGAAGACGGCCGTGACGGCCGGGTCGGCGGCGAAACGCTCGCCCTCGGCGCGTCCGGAGGCCGCGCCCCAGTCGCCGCGCAGGGGCTCGGGGACGGGCGCGCCGGCGTCGAGCAGGGCCTCGCGCCAGCCGCGCTCGCGCTCCGCGGCGGCGTAGGAGCCGCGCGGACCGGCCAGGTGGTGCACCACGCGGTGACCCAGGGCCAGCAGGTGTTCCGTGGCATGGCGCGCGCCGGCGACGTGGTCCGTGCCGACCACGGCGAAGCGCGGGTCGGAGGGGGAGTCAACGACCACGAGCCTCAGCCCGTCCGGGGCACGCGCGTCGCGGGCCAGCTCGGTGGCCTCGTTGAGGACGATGGCTCCGTCCACTCCCTGCTCGCGCAGCCGCGCGAACGCGCCGGCGATGTCGGGGGAGGAGGGACCGAGCGTCACGACGACGAGCGCGTAGCCGCGCGAGGCGGCGGCGTCGGCCACGGCTTGGAGCATGCGTGAGTTGCCGACGGTGGCGAGCGTCGAGGCCAGCAGGCCGATGGTCTGGGTGCGCCCCGTGCGCAAGGCACGGGCCGCGCGATGCACGCGGTAGCCGAGCTGGTCCATGGCGTCCCGGACCGTGGCCCGGGTCTGCGGGTCCACGCGCGGGCTGTCGTTGGCCACGCGGGAGACGGTCTGCGCCGAGACCCCGGCGAGCCGGGCGACGTCGGCCATCGAGACCCTGCGCTGCGCGATTCCTTCGGGATGAGGCATGTGTTGACGATAACACCCGGCGCGGCTTACCGTGTTATCGTGAACACGACTTCCCTTTCCTCCGTGGGGCTCGGCGCGGGCGTCACACGGCGCGACGCGACCCTGGCCGACGGCCGCCAGCTCTTCTACTACGACGACCCCGACTCGACCCTCGGGGCCGAGCGCTCCGTGGACACCCGCGAGCTGGGCCCGCGCCCGGAGACCGCCACGATGCGCCAGGACGTCCTCACGGGCGACTGGATCTCCGTCGCGGCGGCCAGGCAGAACCGGGCGTTCCTCCCGCCGGCGGAGCTGGACCCACTCTCGCCGCAGACGCCCACGAACCCCAGCGAGATCCCCTCGCTCTACGACGTGGCCGTCTTCGAGAACAAGTCGCCCTCCTTCGGGCCCGCACTTGCCGAGGCCACGGGCTCCGCCCCTGCGGCGGTGGACCCGCCGCGGGGACTGGAGGATTTCTCGACCCTCGGCCTGGGCCGCACGCGCTCGTCCGTGGGCCGCTGCGAGGTCGTGTGCTTCAGCCCGGATCACGAGGGCTCCTTTGGCACCCAGTCGGTGACGCGCGCCCGCACGGTGATGGAGGCCTGGAAGGACCGCACGGCCGCCCTGTCCGCCCTGCCCGGGGTGGAACAGGTCTTCCCCTTCGAGAACCGCGGCGAGGCCATCGGCGTGACCTTGGGCCACCCGCACGGCCAGATCTACGCCTACCCCTACGTCACGCCCCGCACGCAGCGCCTGCTCGCCGGCATCGATGCAGCAGGGGACGACTTCTTCGCCCGCATCCTCGAATTCGAGCAGGCCGGGGAGCGCGTCGTGGCGCGCGGCGAGCACTTCACGGCGTTCGTGCCCTTCGCGGCCCGCTGGCCCCTGGAGTTGCACGTTCTGCCACACCGCCACGCCGCAGATTTCACCGAGTTGAGCTCGGAGGAGCTGGACGAGCTGGCGCCGTTCTACCTGCGTCTGCTGCGCGGCATCGACGCACTCTACGAGACGCCCACGCCGTACATCGCCGCGTGGCACCAGGCCCCCGTTCACGTGGGCCGCGACACCGTGCGCCTGCGCCTGGAGATCACCTCACCCCGGCGCGCGGCCGACAAGCTGAAGTTCCTCGCCGGGTCCGAGGCCGCCATGGGCGCCTGGATCGGCGACGTCCCCCCCGAGCAGGCCGCCGCGAGACTGCGCGAGGCCGTGGAAGGAATCTCCCTGTGACCGTCTCGACGACCGCCCTCGAGGCCACCGAGCTGCTGCGCTCCCTGAACGGGGCGCGGGCGCTGGGCGTGTACTCCGCCCCCGGCCGCGCTAACCTCATCGGCGAGCACACCGACTACAACGACGGCTTCGTGCTGCCCTTCGCGATCGACCGCCGCACCGTCGTGGCCCTCAGTCCTCGCTCCGACGGGCGGATCCGCGTGGCCTCCACCTTCGACCCGGAGCCCGTCGAGGTGGAGCTGTCGCAGCTGGACGCGCTCTTCCCCTCCCGCCGCGACGAGGTGCCGGAGTGGGCCGGGTACCCGCTCGGCGTGGCCTGGGCGCTGCTGCGCGCCACGGGCACGGCGGCGTCGGCCGTGACGGGCGTGGACCTGGCCATCTCCTCCGACGTTCCGGTCGGGGCCGGCCTGTCCTCCTCCGCGGCCATCGAGGGGGCCACCGCCTCCGCGCTCAACGAGACCTGGGGTCTGGGGCTGGATCGCGTGGACCTGGCCCGGGCCGGCCGCACCGCGGAGAACGAGGCCGTGGGCGCACCCACGGGCATCATGGACCAGATGGCCTCCATGCTGGGCCGGGCGGACGGCGCCATCTTCCTCGATTGCCGCAGCCTCGAGGCGCAGGTGGTGGACCTCGGCTTCGAGGCGGCCGGCCTGCAGCTCGTGGTCATGGACACGCGGGTCAAACACGCCCACTCCACGGGCGGCTACCGGGACCGCCGCGAGGCCTGCGAACGCGGAGCGGCGGCGGCCGGCGTCCCGGCCCTGCGGGACCTCGGGATCGAGGACCTGCCCCGCGTGGAATCCCTCGTGGACGAGGTGACCTACCGTCGGGTACGCCACATCATCACGGAGAACGCGCGCGTCCTTGATACCGTTGACGCTCTGCGCGCGCGGGGTCCCCTGGCGATCGGCGAGTTGCTGCTCGCCTCCCACGCCTCGATGCGGGACGACTTCGAGATTTCCGTGCCGGAGCTGGACACGGCCGTCGAGGCGGCCATGTCGGCCGGGGCCGTCGGCGCGCGCATGACCGGAGGTGGATTCGGCGGGGCGGCCATCGCCCTGGTGCCGAACGCCGTGGTCGGTGCCGTCGAGGAAGCCGTCACCGCCGCCTTCGACGCTGCGGGGTACGGGACCCCGCACGTGTTCACCGTGACCCCTTCAGAAGGAGCCAGGCGAGATGCCTGAACCAAGCAAGACGCCGCTCTCCGGCCGCCGTGTGCGGCTCGCGGCCGATGGCTACGAGGCGAACATCGCCAGCGTGGGTGCCACCCTGCGCACCCTGAGCTACCGCGGCCGCGAGCTGGTGCGGCCTTTCGAGGCGGACGAGCTGCGCCCGCACTTCGCCGGCGCCATCCTGGCGCCGTGGCCCAACCGCGTCACCGACGCGGCCTACGCCTGGGACGGTGAGGAGCGCCAGCTGGACGTCTCCGAGCCCGAGCGCGGCAACGCCCTGCACGGCCTCATGGCCTGGCAGGAGTTCGAGGTCGTGGAGTCCTCCAACCGCTCGGCCGCCCTGCGCGCCGTCGTGGAGCCCCGCAAGGGCTACCCGCACCGCGTGGAGCTCGTGGTCCGCTTCACGCTGGCCCGGGACGGACTCACGACGCGGGTGCAGGCGCGCCTGCTGGCCGGCGCCGCCGCGCCGTTCGGCACGGGGCCGCACCCCTACCTCGTGGCCCCCGGCGGCAAGGTGGACGACTGGGTCTTCTCGCTGCCGGCCGCCACCATCCAGGACGTGGAGCTCACGCGCATGGTCCCCACGGGCCTGCGCGCCGTGGCCGGCAGCGCGGAGGACTTCACCACGCCGCGCACGGTGGGGGAGACCTTCATCGACCACGCCTACACGGACCTGACGCGGGACGAGGACGGCCTGGCGCACGTCCTCGTGACCGACGCCGCCGGCGTGGGGACGCGCATGTCCTGGGACGCGGCGTGCCCTTGGGTGCAGGTCCACACCGCCGACCAGCCGGTCGAGGCCGAGTCCCGCACGGGCCTGGCCGTGGAGCCCATGACGTGCCCGCCCGGCGCGTTCAACTCCGGTACCGACGTCATCCGCCTGGAGCCCGGCGAGAGCACCGAGGCCTCCTGGACGATCGGGGCCGTCGGGGGGGCCTGAGCGCCTTCCCCTCCCCTTCCCTCCTCCCCTCTTTACCGTTGCTGATCCAGTTGCGTACGCGTTTCGCCCCTTTCGCGTACGGGCGGGGATCAGCAACGAGGAGGTGGGAGGGGGACGGGACGGGGCCGACGGCGGGGGACGAGGAACGGACGACGACGGCCCGCCGCCTCCGCTGGGAGGCGACGGGCCGTCGTCGGGCACCACCCAAGGTGCCGCCTGGATCACACGCCGTAGTAGAGCTCGTACTCCAGGGCGTTGATGCGGGCGGAGAGCGGGGTGACCTCGTTCTCGTACTTGTAGTCGATCCAGGTCTGGATCAGGTCCTCGGTGAAGACGTCGCCGGCCAGGAGGAACTCGTGGTCCTCGCGCAGGGCCTCGAGGGCCTCGGCCAGGGAGCCGGGCGCCTTCTGGATGTCCTTGGCCTCCTCGGCGGGGAGCTCGTAGAGGTCCTTGTCGATCGGGTCGGCCGGCTCGATGCGGTTGCGGATGCCGTCCAGGCCGGCCATGAGCTGCGCCGCGAAGGCCAGGTACGGGTTCGAGGAGGCGTCAGGGGCGCGGAACTCCAGGCGCTTGGCCTTGGGGTTGGTGCCCGTGATCGGGATGCGGATGCCGGCGGAGCGGTTGCCCTGCGAATACACCATGTTGACCGGGGCCTCGAAGCCCTTCACGAGGCGCTTGTAGGAGTTCACCGTCGGGTTGGTGAAGGCCAGGACGGCGGAGGCGTGCTTGAGCAGGCCGCCGATGTACCAGCGCGCGGTGTCGGAGAGGTTGGCGTAGCCCTTCTCGTCGTAGAAGAGCGGCTCGCCGCCGTTCCACAGCGACTGGTGGCAGTGCATGCCGGAGCCGTTGTCGTCATGCAGCGGCTTGGGCATGAAGGTGGCGGACTTGCCCCACTCGTTGGCCACGTTCTTGACGATGTACTTGAACTTCAGCAGGTCGTCGGCGGCGTGGACGAGCGTGTTGAAGCGGTAGTTGATCTCGGCCTGGCCCGCGGCACCCACCTCGTGGTGGCTGCGCTCCACGACGAGGCCCACGGCGTCCAGCTGCACGCAGATCTCGTCGCGCAGGTCGGCCTGCTTGTCGATGGGGGCAACGGGGAAGTATCCACCCTTGATGGGGGTCTTGTAGCCCTGGTTGCCGCCCTCCTCCTCGCGGCCCGTGTTCCACGGGGCCTCGATGGAGTCGACGGCGAAGAAGGAGTGGTGCGAGTTGGTGCTGTAGCGCACGTCGTCGAAGATGAAGAACTCGGCCTCGGAGGCGAAGAACGCGGTGTCGGCGATACCGGTGGAGGCCAGGTAGGCCTCGGCGCGCTCGGCGACGCCGCGGGGGTCGCGGTGGTAGGGGTCGCCCGTGCGGGGGTTCACGATGGAGAAGTTCATCGCGAGCGTCTTCTCGGCGCGGAAGGGATCCAGGAACGCGGTCTTCACGTCGGGGATGAGCTGCATGTCGGACTCGGCGATGCCCTGGAAGCCGCGGATCGAGGAGCCGTCGAAGAGCTGCCCGTGCTCGAAGAAGTCCGCGTCCACGGTCTTGGCCGGCACGTTGAAGTGCTGCTGCACTCCGGGGAGGTCGGTGAAGCGGATGTCGACGAACTTGACGTCCTCGTCCTGGATGAACTTGAGGACGTCCTCGGGGCTGGTGAACACGAGTGGGCTCCTGTGTCAGGCGGTGGCGGTGCGGGCTGTCAGCCCGCTTGCAGAGAAGAGTCTACGAAATGGGGGTGTCCCCGCGGTGTCTCACGTGTTTCCCGCATGTAACACGGCCCACTGTCCCGGACGGCTCGGCGCGGTCCCCGGGGCGGGGTGGGCACCGGTCAGGGCTTCTAGAATGGAGACATGAGCGAGAAGGATCCGGAGCGCATCACCCGCTCCGACATCGGCTCCTGGATCTCCGGGCCGCCCCAGCACGAGCAGTACGCCTACCCGGGGGAGCGCCTTGGCCGCCCCCGGACCGGGCCGGGGTCGATCGCCCGCTGGGGGCGGCGGATCGGTGCCCTCGCCGTCGACTGGGGCATCGCCTACGGCCTCTCCCTGCTCTTCGCCCACGGCAACGAGTGGGTCACGCTGTCCATCTTCGCTGTCATGACCCTGCTGGGCGTCTGCCTCTTCGGCCACAGCGTGGGGCACCGGCTGCTCGGAATGCAGGTGCAGCGCCTGGCGGGCGGGCCCTCCCGCCCCTTGGACGGCGTGGTGCGCACCGTGCTGATGCTCCTCGTGGTGCCGCCGTTCATCCAGGACCCCGACCAGCGCGGGGTGCACGACCGCGCCCGTGGCACGGTCCTCGTGAAGATCCGCTGAGGGCACGGGCGGCGTCCCCACGCCGCCCCTGCCGCCGACGACGAAGGCCGCCGTTCCCTGGAGAACGGCGGCCTTCGTCGTCGGGCGGGCCAAGCGGTCGGCTCAGCGCCCGCGCATGGCCTTGCGGTTGGGGCGCATGCGGTTGGGGTCGATGCCCTTGGGAATGGGCGGCTGGTTGAGACGCAGGGTGCTGAGGCGCTTGTCGACGGCGGCGATCTCGGTCTTGTTGATGGCCTTGGGCAGGGCCTTGACCTTCTTCTTGACGTCGGGCAGGGACACCTGGTCCTCAGCCTGGCCCGCGTTGATGATGCTCACGGGCACGTTCTTGACGACGCGGGAGATGTCGCGGCGGGCGCTCTCGGAGAGCTGGCGCACGCGGGTCGTGGGACCCTCCGTCACGAGCACCACCCCGGCGCGGCCGATGGCCATGAAGACCAGGTCCTGGTGGCGCGGGGAGATCGCGATGGGCTCGTCCTTGACGATCCAGCCGCGGCCAAGCACGGACAGGGCGGCACCCACGGCGCCGGGGCGCCCCTCGATGCGGCGGAACGCTACGCGTTCGGCGCGGCGGTTCATGTAGAGCATCGCCACGAAGAGGCCAACGATGAGGCCGAGCACCAGCCACGTGATCCACGCAAGGCCGGCGGCGAGGAGCAGGCCGACGCCCGCACCCACCACGCCGCCCGCCGCGATGATCGCGAGCATGATCCACGGCAAGGAGGGCTCCGCCTCGCGCGTCATGGTGAAGACCTGGCGGATCTGGGCCCAGCGGCCCTCGCCGCGGTCCCCGTTCTTCTTCCGGGTCTTCTTGGCTTCCTTGGCCGCCAGCTTCTCAGCCTTCTGCTGCGCGCGCAGCTGGGCGATCTGCTCCTGGGCGGTGCTGTCGAGTTTCTTGGCCATAGCGTTCCCATTCTACGCCAGGCATGAGCCGCGCCGCGTTGCGCCCGACGCCGTGCACCCGGGGTGGGCACGCGGCGTCGGGCAAGGGGGAGGACCGGGGCTCAGACGAGCGCGGCGGCCTCCTGCCTGGCCGTGCCCTCGTCGGCGATGTGCGCCAGCTCGGCGGGCAGCACGCGCCCCGAGGCGCGCATGGCTCGCGCCCACAGGCGGCCGGCCCGGTAGGAAGAGCGCACCAGCGGGCCGGCCATGACCCCGAGGAAGCCGATCTCCTCCGCCTCCCGCGAGAGCTCCACGAACTCCTCCGGCCGCACCCAACGGTCCACGGGCAGGTGGCGCTCGGAGGGGCGCAGGTACTGGGTCAGCGTGATGATGTCGGTGCCGGCGGCGTGCAGGTCCCGCAGCGCCTCCGAGACCTCCTCGCGGGTCTCTCCCATGCCGAGGATGAGGTTGGACTTGGTGACGAGCCCGGCGTCCTTGCCGTGCGTGATGGTGTCCAGGGAACGCTCGTAGCGGAAGGCAGGGCGGATGCGCTTGAAGATGCGCGGGACGGTCTCCACGTTGTGGGCATAGACCTCCGGGGCCGACTCGACGATGACGTCAAGCAGCTCGGGCTTGCCGGAGAAGTCGGGGATGAGCAGCTCGACGCCGGTGCCCGGGTTGAGCGCGTGGATGCGACGCACCGTCTCCGCGTAGAGCCAGGTGCCCTCGTCCTCGAGGTCGTCGCGGGCCACGCCCGTCACGGTGGCGTAGCGCAGGCCCATCTCCTGGATGGAGCGCGCCACCTTCTCCGGCTCCAGGCGGTCGAGCGTCGAGGGTTTGCCCGTATCGATCTGGCAGAAGTCGCAGCGGCGCGTGCACTGCGAACCGCCGATGAGGAAGGTGGCCTCCTTGTCCTCCCAGCACTCGAAGATGTTGGGGCAGCCTGCCTCCTCGCACACCGTGTGCAGTCCCTTGTCGTGGACCAGGCCCTTGAGCTGAACGTACTCGGGGCCGATCTCGACGTGCGTTCGCAGCCACGAGGGCTTGCGCTCGACGGGGGTGGCCGCGTTGCGGGCCTCGACGCGCAGCAGGCGGCGGCCGTCGGGGACGGGGGCGCCCTGGGATCCGGCGGTGGGGGCGGTGTCGGTGGTGGTCATTCGGCTGCGGCTCCTGCGGTGGCGGGGACGGGTGCCAGCTGCGGCTCGAGGTGGGTGCGCAGGTGGCGTTCGAGGATCGGGGAGACGGAGGCGGGCGTGTGCTCGCCCCCCACGAGGCCGGTCACGGTGGTGACGCCGGCGTCGGTGATGCCGCACGGGACGATGACCTCGTACGGCGCCAGCTCGTTGCAGACGTTCAGGGCCAGGCCGTGCATCGTGACGCCGCGTTCCACGTGGATGCCGATGGCGGCGATCTTGCGGTCCGGTTCTCCGGGCGTGAGGACCCAGACGCCGGCGCGGCCCTCGACGCGCGTCCCCGTGATGCCCAGCTCCGCCAGGGTGTCGATGATGGCCTGCTCCAGCGCGCCGACGTAGGCCCGCACGGCACCCGGATCGGCGAGCCGCACGATGGGATAGGCCACGAGCTGGCCGGGGCCGTGCCAGGTCAGCAGGCCGCCGCGGTCCACGTCGATGACCGGCGTGCCGTCGAGGGGACGGTCGGAGTCCTGCGTGCGGCGACCGGCGGTGTAGGTGGGCGGGTGCTCCAGGAGCAGGACGTGGCCGGGATCCGCCGGGTCCGCCAGGACCTCGTCGTGGAGCGTGCGCTGCAGCGTCCACGCCTCCCGGTAGTCGATGGGCTGCGGCATGAAGCCAGGGTGAGAAATCCGCGCGGGCATGTGGGGGACGCTATCGTCCCCGCCGTTGAAGGCCTGTCATGCGACGTCCCGCTGGCCTGTGGACAACGCCAGACGCCCCGCGCGAGAAGGGGGCACACTGCCTGCATGGGAACACAGCAGGAGGCGGGCGGCACGCCGGAATTCCGCCGCGGCAGGCACTGCGGGGAGGCATCGGGCATCACGGGGCCGCGGCGGGCCGCGCCCGTCCCGCCGCGTGAGGGGGCAACCTCGGCGCAACGAGAACCGCCCGACGCCGCCCGAGCCTCCGCTGCCGTCCGCTCCTCGGCCGGGGCCCCGCCGCGCGTGCTGGCCTCCGGCGGTGAGGCCAGGATCGAGCGCCGTGGGGAGGACGAGGTGGTGCGGGTACAGACCGTTGGCGAGGCCCCCTCGGTGCCGGCGGCCTGGGACCACCCCCACCTCGTGGGCATTCGTGGCTTGGAGGGCGGCGATCCGGCCCGGCTGCGGCTCGAGGCGGCCCCGGGCGGCTCGGCGGCCGCGCTCATGCGCGCCCGCGGGGTGCTGCCGCCAGGAGAGGCGGTCACGCTGCTGGTGCCGCTCGCGCGGGCGCTGGCGCATCTTCACGAGGCGGGCGTGAGCCACGGAGACGTGGCGCCCGACAACGTGCTCTTCAGAGCCGACGGGGCGCCCGTTCTGGCGGACCCGGGATTGGTGCGCTCGCCGGGCGAGGCCCCGCGCGCCGGCGGGACGCCGGGCTTCACGGCGCCGGAGGGGGAAGCGGGGACGGCGGGCGACGTGTACGCGTGGGGAGCGCTGGCCTGGTACCTCATGACGGGAGCGCCGCCGCAACCGTGGGCCTCGCGGACGCCCCTTCCCCTCGCGGTCCCCGGCACGAGCGGGGCGCTGGCGAGTTTGCTCGACGAGTGCCTCGAGGCGGATCCGCGCCTCCGACCGCGGGCCGCCGAACTGCCGGCGCTGCTCCTGGAGGCGCAGGCGGCCCTGCCGCTGGACGCGACGCGGGCCGTGCCGGCCGAGGGCGTCCCCCTCATGAGGACGGTGCGGCCGGGACCTCGCGAGCGCCGCGCGATGTGGCGTTCGCGGCTGACGCCCTTCGGGGCGAGGGCGGTCCGGCCGCGGGGCCACGGCGACGAGGCCAAGGCGCGGATCGTCCGCGTCCCCCGGGTTCGGCGCGGGGGCCGGGTCGCGCCGGGTGGACGCGTCGCATGGGCGGGCGCGCTCCTGGGCGTCGTCGTTCTCGCGGGGCTGGGGTGGGGGGTGTGGCGCGCGGACGGAACGGACGAGCGGGCGGGCACGGCGGCGGCCCCGATGAGCGTCACCCAGGCGGCGCAGGATCGTCCGGGGGCGGCCGCCGCGGCCCTGCCCGCCCTCGACCGGGCCCGCACCGCCGCGCTCTCGGCCTTGGACGTCGCCGCCCTGTCTGAGGTGTACGCGGAGGGCTCGCCCGCGCGGTCGGCGGACGCCGCCACCGTCGCCGCCATGCTTCGCGACGGTCGGCGTTTCGACGGCCTCGGGTCCCGGCTCGAGTCGGTGCAGGCCGTCGGCGAGGACGGCGGCGATGTCACGGTGGCGGGCTGGGCCGTGACCTCGTCCCATACGGTGACCGGAGCACGCGACGTCGAGGTGCCCGAGGGCAGGGCCCATCTCGAGTGGAGGATGCACCGCGGCCCGCGGGGCTGGCGGATCGTGTCCGTCGCCCCGCGGGCCGCGGGATGAAAGGGGGGCTCAGTGCCAGAGGGTGGCGACCAGGATGTTGACGAAGGCCAGGCCACCCACCGCGTGCGCAAGGCCGGTCGGGACGGCCTCGCCCTTCTTCGCCTTGCGGAAGCCGATGACGGCGGCCACGAGGATGACGAGGGCGATGACGGTCTTGACCCCGATCCAGGGGTAGTTCGCGTCCATGGGGTAGGGGGTCTTGCCCGCCTCTAGAAGGCCCACCATGCACAGGCCGGTCACGAGTTGGACGACGGAGCCGACCAGCTGCCACACGCCGACGGTGGGCTTCTTGAAGGTCGCGAGCCAGCCGCCGAAGAGGGCGGCGGCACCCAGGATGTGAAGGGCGATCAGGGGGTACCAGAGGAAGTCCATGGACCCAGTCTAGGGGCGATTTCGACAACGCGTCGAAAAAGCGGGCGGGGCGCCGGAACCGGCCGGGCGACGTCGGGCTGGGACGGCCGAGGGGCCGCCACCGCTGCTGCGGTGGCGGCCCCTCGGTGCCGTGGTGTCAGAGACCCAGCTCGGCGGCGAAGTCGGCGCCCTCCAGGCGGGCCTTGATGGCCTGCAGGAAGCGGCCGGCGTTGGCGCCGTCCACCAGGCGGTGGTCGTACGTCAGCGACAGGTACATCAGGTGGCGGATGGCGATCATGTCGTCGCCGTCCGGGCCCGTGACGACCGCGGGGCGCTTCTGGATGATGCCGGTGCCCAGGATGCCCACATTCGGCTGGTTGATGATCGGGGTGTCGAACAGGGCGCCCACGGAACCGATGTTGGTGATCGAGAACGTCGAACCGGAGAGCTCGTTGGGGCTGAGCTTGTTGGTACGGGCGCGATCGGCCACGTCGGCGATGGACTTGGACAGCCCGGCGAGGTTGAGGTTGCCGGCGTTGGAGACGACCGGGACCAGCAGACCCTTGTCGGTGTCCACCGCGAAGCCGAGGTGCTCGGCGTCGTGGTAGGTGATCTCCTGCTTGGACTCGTCGTAGGAGGCGTTGAAGGCCGGGAACTGCTTGAGGGCCTCCGTGACCGCCAGGCCGATGAAGGGCAGGTAGGTCAGGTTGACGCCGTTGTTCGCGGCGAAGGAGGCCTTGGCCTGCTTGCGCAGCTTCACGATCGCGGTCATGTCCACCTCCTGCACCTGCGTCAGCTGGGTGGAGACGTCGAGGGACTCGCGCATGCGCTGGGCGATGACCTGGCGGATGCGGGGGGCCTTCACCGTGGTGCCGCGCAACTTGGCGGCCTCGGCGGAGGGAGCGACGGCCGGCTTGGTGGCGGGGGCGGCAGCGGCGGCAGGCGCCGGGGCGGCGGCCCGCTTGGCCTCGATCGCGGCCTGCACGTCCTGCTTGCGGATGCGACCGCCGACTCCGGTGCCGGCGACGCTGCCCAGGTCGATGCCGTTGTCGTTGGCGAGCTTGCGCACGATCGGCGTGACGTAGCCGGGAGCGTCGCCGGCCGGGGCGGCGGGCGCGGCCGGCGACGCGGGAACAGCCGGAGCCGCGGGAACAGCCGGAGCCGCGGGAACAGCCGGAGCCGGGGCGGCAGCGGCGGGGGCCGGGGCGGCGGGAACGGGAGCCGGGGCGGCGGGCGCGGCCGGAGCCGCCGGGGCGGCGGCACCGGAAGCGATGACGGCCAGGACGGCGCCGACCTCGACGGTCTCATCCTCGGACGCGCGGATCTCCAGCAGCTTGCCGGCCACGGGGGACGGGATCTCGGTGTCGACCTTGTCGGTGGAGACCTCGAGCAGCGGCTCGTCGACCTCGACGTCGTCGCCGATCTCCTTGAGCCAGCGGGTGACGGTGCCCTCGGTGACGGACTCGCCCAGCTCGGGGAGCTTCACCTCGACGCCCTCGGCGGCGCCGGACGCGGGCACGGCGGGGGCCTCGGGCGCGGCCGGAGCGGCCGGCGCTTCGGGCGCGGCGGGGGCCTCGGGCGCGGCCGGAGCGGCGGGGGCGGCCTCGGGGGCAGCGGCACCGGAGCCGATGCGCACGAGCGGGGCGCCGACCTCGGCGGTCTCGTCCTCGGGCACCAGGATCTCCTCGATGACGCCGGCGACGGGCGAGGGGATCTCGGTGTCGACCTTGTCGGTGGAGACCTCCACCAGCGGCTCGTCGACCTCGACGTGCTCGCCGACCTGCTTCAGCCAGCGGGTGACGGTTCCTTCGGTGACGGACTCACCCAGGGCCGGAAGATTGACGGTTTCAGACATGGCGTCCCCGTTCTCCTCTTGTCTGCCCCTGGGCCCGTGCGGCCTGCGACGGGGCGATAGTTCGATGCGTGTGTGGTGCGTGGACCGGGGCGGGCACCCTGTGCGGGGCGCCCGCCCCGGTGGGACGGCGTGTCAGCCGTGCAGCGGCTTGCCCGCCAGGGCGAGGGCGGTCTCGCCGAGGGATTCGTTCTGCGTGGGGTGCGCGTGGACGAGCGCGGCCACGTCCTCCGGGAAGGCCTCCCAGTTGACGATGAGCTGGGCCTCGCCGACCTGCTCGCCGAAGCGGCCTCCGATGCCGGTGACGCCCACGATGGGACCGTTCTTGACGCGGATCATCTTGACGATGCCGCTCGTGCCCAGGATGGAGGACTTGCCGTTGCCGGCCAGGTTGTACTCGGAGACCTCGATGTTCTCCTTGCCGAACTTCTCCTCCGCCTTGGGCTGGGAGTAGCCCACCGACATGATCTCGGGCTCACAGAAGGTGACCTTGGGGATGTTGACGTCCTCGACGACCACCGGGTTGAGGCCCGCGATCTCCTCGGCCACGAAGATGCCCTGCTGGTAGCCGCGGTGGGCCAGCTGGACGCCGGGGACGATGTCGCCGATGGCGTAGACGTTGCCGACGCCGGTGTGCAGGCGCTCGTTGGTGATGACGAAGCCGCGGTCGAGGGTGATGCCCTGCTCGGCGAAGCCGAAGCCCTCGGTGACGGGGCCGCGGCCCACGGCCACGAGCACGACGTCGGCGGAGACGGACGTGCCGTCGGCCAGGGACACGGTGGCCTGCTCGGCGTCCTGGGTCACGCCGTCGAAGAAGACACCGGTCTTGAACTTGATGCCCTTCTTCTTGAACTCGCGCTCCAGCACCTTGATGATGGCCGGGTCCTCGTTGGGGACCAGGGAGGGCAGGCCCTCGACGATGGTGACGTCGACGCCGAAGGAGTTCCACATGGACGCGAACTCCACGCCGATCACGCCGCCGCCGAGCACCACGGCGGAGGAGGGCAGCTCGCTCATCTCGAGGGCCTCGGTGGAGGTGATGACGCGGCCGGAGATCTCCAGGCCCATGGTCTTCGAGGTGGAGCCGGTGGCCAGGACGATGTTCTTGCCGCGGTAGGCCACGCCGTCCACCGTGACGGTGTCGGGCGAGGTGAGGACACCCTGGCCCTCGATGACGTTGACCTTCTTCATCTTCAGCAGGCCGGTGAGGCCCTTGTGCTTGCCGGCCACGATGGAGTTCTTGCGGTCCCGCACGGTGCCGAGATCGATGGAGTTCAGCGTGGTGTTGATGCCGTACTTGGCGCCTTCGCGGGCGTTGTCGGCCAGCTCCGCGGAGTGCAGGTACGCCTTTGTGGGTATGCAACCGGTGTGGAGGCAGGTGCCGCCCAGCTTGGCGCGTTCCACGAGGCCAACGGTCATGCCCAGCTCCGTGGCGCGGATCGCGGCCGAGTAGCCCGCGCTGCCGCCGCCGAGGACGAGGACGTCGAATTCTTGCGTTGCTGCCGAGTCGGCCACTGAACGCTCCCTTAGGTGTCGATTGCGATGCGTCTGAGAACAGGTCGCGGTCGCGGCCTGCGCGGTGTCGAACACAGGAGACACGCGGGCTCCGGTGCGCGGCGATGTGACTATCTTCCAGTGATGGTAGCCGTTGCTCTGAACGACATGCCACCGAGTGTGGTGCGGATCCGCGGGGGCGTGAGGGGCCTCACATCCCCGCGGATCCGGTTCGCCGGGGCGGGCCTCAGGCGCGTGCCTCCGCGAGGGCCACGAGGGTGCGCACGGCGAAGCCCGTGCCCTCCTTGGGGGTGAAGCCCCACGGAGCGCCCGTGTTGAAGGCGGGGCCCGCGATGTCGATGTGCCCCCAGGCCGGGCGCTCCACGCCCTCGGCTCCCACGAACTCGCTCAGGAACACGCCGGCCTTGAGCATGCCGCCCATCCGGTTGCCGGAGTTGCGCAGGTCTGCCGTGGCGGAGTCCAGGTCGGGGCGGATGTCCTCGGGGAAGGGCATGGCCCAGAAGGCCTCGCCCGTGGCCTCGGCGGCCGCCAGTACGGCGGCCGTGGCCTCGTCGTCGCCCATGAGGCCCGCGGTGCGCGTGCCGAGCGCCACGAGCTGGGCACCCGTGAGGGTCGCGACGTCGAGGAGCAGCCCGGGCGCCTCCTCGGAGGCCTTGGACAGGCCGTCGGCCATGACCAGGCGCCCCTCGGCGTCGGTGTTGGTCACCTCGACGGTCTTGCCGTTGTGCATGGTCAGCACGTCGCCGGGGCGGGTGGCGTTGCCGCCCGGCATGTTCTCCGCGAGGCACAGCCAGGCGGTGACGCGCACGGGCAGGCCCAGCTCGGCGGCGGCGAGGGTCGTGTGCAGCACGGTGGCGGCCCCGGCCATGTCCGACTTCATCTCCTCCATACCTGCCGGCGGCTTGAGCGAGATGCCGCCGGTGTCGAAGGTGATGCCCTTGCCCACCAGGGCAAGGTGCGCGGTGGCCTTGGCGGGCGCGTAGTCCACCTTGACCAGGCGCGGCGGGCGCACGGAGCCGCGGCCCACGCCCAGGATGCCGCCCATGTCCTCGGCGGCGAGCTTCTTCTCGTCCCACACGGTGAGCTTGACGTCGAGGGACTTGGAGGCCTGGCGCGCGTATTCGGCGAAGGACTCGGGGAAGAGGACGTTGGCCGGGGTGTCGACCAGGTCCCGCACGCGCTTGGTGTGGCGGGCGACGACGGCGGAGCGGGTCAGCAGCGCCTTGGTCGACTTCTCGGAGGCCAGCGGCGTGGCGATGACGGCCTCGCGCAGCGGCGTCGAGGCCGGCTTGGACTCGGACTTGAGGGCCGTGAACGCGTAGGCGCCCAGGGAGGCGCCCTCGGCGACGGCGGCGAAGCGCTCGGCCGTGTCGGCCGGGAGCAGTAGAAGGGCCTTGTCGAGCCCGGCCGCCGTGCGGGTGGCGACGCCGGCGGCGCGGCGCAGCTGCTCGGCGTCCGGCGCCCCGTCCTTGAGGGGGCCGACGCCCACGAAGAGGAGCACCTCGGCCGGGTCGTCCCCGGCACCGGGCACCCGCACCGTGCCGCCGGCCTCACCGGTGAAGCCCAGTTGGGGCAGCAGGGCCTCGAGCGCCGCGGTCCTCGCGGCGTCGAACGCCTCGCCGAGCAGGCTCGGGGCGCCGTCCGCGGCGGCGGCCGCGATCACGGCGAGCCCGGCGCCCAGGCGCTTCTGGCCCTGGGCCACGACGGACAGGGTCACTTCGTCAGTGGTGTGCACCAACATCATCCTTCCGAGAAGGGAACAGCCCACGGGACGCACAGGTGGCTGCGTCGGGACCGTGGGCACCCGGTTCCCAGCCTAGTCCCCGCCGCGGAGCGGGCGCCGGGCGGGCGCCTCCCCGGCCGGAGCGCAGGCGACGCGCCAGCCGGGAACAGAGCGCACCGGTAGAATGTTGTGACGGTGCGAGGGCCCGGTCGGGACCCTCGGGATCGATCTCTTCGAGGGGGAATCGGCGCGGTGCGTGCTGAAGACGTGGTGGATGTGTACCCGGCGGCGAAGCGGGGCGTGACGGGCAAGAACCTGCCCGTCGTCGCGCTGCTCGACGGCGTGTTCGACGCGGGCAACACCCTCGCCACGATGCGCCACACCCTGCAGGCGGGGATGAGCAGCACGCCGCTGGCCGAGTTCGACGCCGACCTGTTGATCGATCACCGTGCCACCCGCCCGCGCATCACCTACGCCAACGGGTCGTTCTCCGACTACACGCCGCCGCGCCTCGCGGTGGACGTCCTGACGGACGAGCTCGGCAACCAGGCGCTGCTCTTCTCCGGCGCGGAGCCGGTCATCGCGTGGGAGCGCGTGGCCGCGGCGCTGGGCGGCCTGCTGGACGACGTGGGCGCGGGGCCCGTCACCGTGGTCCACGCCGTGCCGCTTCCCGTGCCGCACACGCGTCCGGTCGCGATCCGCCGCCACGGCGAGGACACCGCCCAGAACATCGGGCCCTTCGAGCTTCCCGCGTCCTTCGCCCACCTCGTGGAGCGCCGCCTGGAGGACTCCGGGCGCAAGGTCGTGGGGATGAGCATTCCCGTGCCCCACTACATCGCGGACTCCGAGTACCCGCCCGCGGCCGTCGCGGGCCTGGAGGCCGTCGCCGCCCAGGCCGGTCTCGCGGTGCCCACCGAGGAACTGCGCGAGGCGGGGCGCCTCATCGATGCTCGCATCGCCGCCCAGGTGGCGGAGAACCCGGATGCGGAGCGCCTCGTCGCCGGCCTCGAGATGCGCTACGACGTCGAGGCGCCCGCGCTCTCCAGCACCTCCGCCCTCCTCGCCGAGGGCCAGAGAGTGCCGGACGGCGACGAGCTCGCCGCCGCCGCCGAGCGGTACCTGCGCGCCGTGGGCGGGCCCGGCGAGGGACCCGCGCAGGCGGCGTCGGGCACGGGCGAGGGACCCGCGGCCCCGCCCGCGGACGGGGACGACGGCCCGGCCTCGTGAGCGCGTCGGCGCGCACGGGGGCCAGGGCTTGGTGGGTCTGGGGAGCGGCCCTCGTCGCGTATCTGATCTCCGTCACGCAGCGCACCAGCTTCGGCGTCGCCGGCCTCGCCGCGACCGAGCGCTACCACGCGAGCGCCTCCATCCTGGCGACCTTCTCGGTGCTGCAGCTGCTGGTGTACGCCGGCATGCAGGTCCCGGTGGGCGCCATGGTGGACCGCTTCGGTTCGCGCAGGATGATCGCCTCCGGGGCCGCGTTCATGGCCGTGGGGCAGGCGGTGCTCGCCTTCTCCGCCAACACGCCCACCGGCATCGTCGGCCGCGTGCTGGTCGGGGCGGGGGACGCCATGACCTTCGTGTCCGTCATGCGCCTCTTGCCGTCCTGGTTCCCGCCCCGGCTGAATCCGCTGCTCTCGCAGCTGACGGGCAATGTGGGGCAACTGGGGCAGATCGTGTCCCTCGTACCCTTCGCCGCCTTGCTCGGCCTCGGCGGCTGGACGGGCGCCTTCCTGGCCCTCGGAGGGCTCTCCGCCTTCGGGGCGGCGCTGACCGTGCTCGCCGTGCGTGACCGCCCGTTGGGCGCCCCGGTGCCCGACGCCGCCGGGCTGGGCCTGGCGCGGTCGATCCGGGTGGCCTGGGCGAGCCCGGGCACGCGGCTGGGGTTCTGGACGCACTGGATCTCCGCCTCGGCCTCCAACGCCTTCCTGCTGTCGTGGGGCTTCCCGTTCCTCGTCTCCGCGCAGGGCCTGGCCCCCGGGACGGCCTCGCTCATCATGTCGCTCTTCGTCGTGGTGGCGGTGGCCCTCGGCCCGTTCGTGGGTGTCGCTGTGGCGCGCTACCCCACGCGTCGCAGCAACGTGGTGCTCGGGGTCGTGATGCTCGCGGCCGCCGCCTGGGCCGTGGTGCTGCTGTGGCCCGGGAGGGCGCCGCTGTGGCTGCTCGTGGTGCTGGCGCTGTGCGTCGCGGCGGGCGGACCCGCCTCCGCCGTCGCGTTCGATTTCGCCCGGACCGAGAATCCCCCGCACCTCGTCGGCGCGGCGACGGGGCTGGCCAACGTGGGCGCCTTCAGCGGTGGCTTGCTCTCCATCTGGGTCATCGGCCTGGTGCTCGACCTGGTTCGCCGCGGCGCGGGCGGGGGCGCGCAGCTGTACTCCCTGACCGGGTTCCGCGTGGCCTTCCTTGTCTTCTTCCTCGTCTATGCGGTGGGGCTGGCGGGCTTTCTCGTGGAGCGCCGCCGCACACGTGCCCTGCACGCGCCGATTCGGCCGCTGCACCGTGCCCTGTGGCATCGCACGGTGTGGCACCGGGCCGTGCCGCGCGGACGGGACCGGCCGGGGCGCTGACCGTTCCGGGACCGGGGCGTCCCCCACAGCCGAACGACCGTCCCCAGGGCCGCCGGGGCGGCCGGCGCGGTGGGCCCGCCCGCGCGCACGCTGGAGGCATGAACGAGAACCCGCACGAGCAGGCCCGCACCGCCGGGCGCCTGCCCTTCACGCCCTTCAGCACCTCGGGGTACGGCCCCCGCCCGCCGGACGGACCCGGCCTCGGGCTTGGGTCCCTGGCGGAGATCGTCTCCATGGTGCCGCACCAGATGGGTTTCCACCCCCGCGACAGCCTGGTCGTGATTCTCGTGGATGGACACGGCCGCTGGATCGCGACCGCGAGACGGGACTGGTCGCCCTCCGCCTCCGCCGTCGCCCTCGCCGGCTGGGTGGGGGACGTCGCCGCGGAGGGCGCCGGCGTGATGCTGGGCCTCTACGGCGAGGCGGAGGCCGCCAGGCGGACGGTCTCGGGGCTGGGCGCGCTCGAACCGCGCGTCGTGGCGGGATACGTGGTCGGCGAGGGGGCCTGGTTCGCCCTGGCGACGGACGGGTCGTGGGACGAGCGGCCCCTCGAGGAGATCTGGTCCGCACCGGCGCAATTGGAGGCCTGGGGCGCGGGGAGCGCGCCGGCGGCGAGGCCGGCGGCCCACGGTCTCGGCGAACCCTCCGCTCTGTTCCGCTCGTTGTGGGAGGAAGCGGCGGCGGAGATCTCCGCCGAGCTGGCCACGATGGCCAAGGCCGCGAGGGCCGGGCGGGGCGCCGGGGCTCCTGGGGCCTTTCCCGAAGCGGTGCGCAGGGGCCTGTGCGCATGGGGCTTCGTCATGGACCGGGTGGGGGAGCGCGACGACGTCGAGGAGTGGGACGAGTGGGAACGGCAGGAACTCGTGCTGGCGGCCCACGCCCTGGGTGTGCGGGCGGTGCGAGACACGCTGCTGCTGGTCTCGGCGTCCGGTGACGCGGCGGCCACGCCGGGGGCGGTGATGCTGGGGGAGTGGGAGGGGCCCGTCGACGCCCGCGGTCTGCTGAGCCTCGAGGTGCTGCTGGAGGCCGTGGGTCCCCTGGTGCCCCGTGGCCTTCGGGCCGAGGCGCTGTGCTTGTTGGCCTGGATCGAGTGGGCCAGGGGCCACGGTTCGGTGGCGGGGGCGACGGTCGCCGCGGCCCTGGAGCTCGTCCCGGAACACGAGTTGGGTCGGCTGCTTGCCCGCTTCCTGGACACGGGAACGCTGCCGCGCTGGTTGCGGCCCTCCAAGGGAGGGCTCGGCGGGGACTGGGGCGGCATGGCCGGGGATCCGGGGCGGCGCTGAGAAGGGGCAGATGACGCTGGCGGCGTCGGGCGGGAAAGCGTGCGACAATGGACGTCGACCCTTCGGGTCCGCACACGATGTCGAACACCGGCGCACGCCGGGGAACACATCGGGTCGGTGTGGCGTTCTCTCTTGCAGGCCCTGCACCGCCGTCGGCGTTCGAGCCCCGCTCGGACGTGGCGCGGACTTGACAGGGTCACAGTGGTGTTACGGATGAACGGCACCACGACACCGGCAGAAAGGCTACTCGTGCCCACGAAGAAGACCCCGCAGCCCGCGGACGTCGCCGCCGAGGCGAACGCCGAGGAGGCGACCCCGGACGCCACCAAGAAGCCGGCGGCGCGCCGGAGCACGCGCGCGGCCGCCAAGCCCGCCGCCGCGGTCCAGGAGGAGCAGCCGGCCGCCGAGGGCTCCGAGGAGGAGGGCAAGGACGAGGAGACCAAGGGCTTCGTCCTCACCGCCAACGACGAGGACGACGCGCCGCAGCAGCAGGTCACGGTCGCCGGCGCCACGGCGGATCCCGTCAAGGACTACCTGAAGCAGATCGGCAAGGTCGCCCTGCTCAACGCCGAGCAGGAGGTGGACCTGGCCCTGCGCATCGAGGCCGGCCTGTTCGCGGAGCACAAGCTCATCGACGCCGACGCCGCGGGCGAGGAGATCCCCAAGCGTCTGCGCTGGGACTATGAGCAGATCATCCACGACGGCAAGATCGCCAAGAACCACCTGCTGGAGGCCAACCTGCGCCTCGTGGTCTCCCTGGCCAAGCGCTACACCGGTCGCGGCATGCTCTTCCTGGACCTGATCCAGGAGGGCAACCTCGGCCTGATCCGCGCCGTGGAGAAGTTCGACTACACCAAGGGCTTCAAGTTTTCCACGTACGCCACATGGTGGATCCGTCAGGCCATCACGCGCGCCATGGCTGACCAGGCCCGCACCATCCGCATCCCCGTGCACATGGTGGAGGTCATCAACAAGCTGGCCCGCGTGCAGCGTCAGATGCTCCAGGACCTGGGCCGCGAGCCCACCCCGGAGGAGCTGGCCAAGGAACTGGACATGACGCCTGAAAAGGTCGTCGAGGTCCAGAAGTACGGCCGCGAGCCCATCTCGCTGCACACCCCGCTCGGCGAGGACGGCGACTCCGAGTTCGGTGACCTCATCGAGGACTCCGAGGCGATCGTGCCCTCCGACGCGGTGTCCTTCACGCTCCTGCAGGAGCAGTTGCACTCGGTGCTGGACACGCTCTCGGAGCGAGAGGCCGGCGTGGTGGCCATGCGCTTCGGCCTGACCGATGGACAGCCGAAGACTTTAGACGAAATCGGCAAGGTCTACGGTGTCACGCGCGAGCGCATCCGGCAGATCGAATCGAAGACGATGTCCAAGCTGCGTCACCCTTCGCGCTCGCAGGTGCTGCGCGATTACCTGGACTGATCCCGGTGCGGGTCCCTCGGCCCGCACGCCACGACGGCGCGTCGCCCCTCGCAGGGCGACGCGCCGTCGCCGTGTCCGGGCATGCGCCGTGTCCGGACGGACGAGGGCCCGGCACCGTGCGGTGCTGGGCCCTCGCTTCGGCTGGGGATCCGGTCTCAGTCCTCGTCGAAGGACGGGCGCTCCGTGAGCGCGCTGGACTCGTCCAGCCATTCGGAGCTCTGAGGGCGAAGCGTCGCCTCGACGTCGCGGGCGTGGTGCGCGCAGAAGAGCAGGCGGCCGCCGGAGCTGGCGAGGGTGGCGCGGACGTAAGCCTGCGCCCCGCAGCGATCGCAGCGGTCGAGGGTGGTGAGCTCTCGGGTGATGGTGGCGTTCATGACGACCCCCTTCTGTCGGTGGTTCCTGCTCATACAACCACGCCGGCTCCGCCAACCATGCCCGTGGAGGGCGTGTTCCGCTCCGGGCGTACGCGGGGCGGGCCGGCGGGAACCCGCCCGTGGCGGCGCTCACGCGACCGCGTGACGCAGCGCGCCCCGGGCGAAGCGTCCGGCCCCTGGACTAAGCTGGAACGTCAGCTCACGGCATGGAACCGCGCGCCATCTGCGCGCTGAAAGGGGCACGCAGCGTGGCCACGACGTCGGACTACTCGGCCCGTCACCTCTCGGTGTTGGAGGGGCTCGAGGCCGTCCGCAAACGCCCCGGCATGTACATCGGCTCCACCGATTCGCGCGGCCTCATGCATTGCCTGTGGGAGATCATCGACAACTCGGTGGACGAGGCGCTGGGCGGCTTCGGCGCCCACATCACCGTGATCTTGCATCCCGACGGCTCCGTCGAGGTGCAGGACGACGGCCGAGGCATCCCCGTGGACATCGAGCCCAAGACGGGGCTCTCCGGGCTGGAGGTCGTCTTCACCAAGCTGCACGCGGGAGGTAAGTTCGGTGGCGGCTCCTACACCGCCTCCGGCGGCCTGCACGGCGTCGGTGCCTCCGTCGTCAACGCGCTGTCCTCCCGCCTGGACGTGGAGGTGGACCGTGGCGGCAAGGTGCACCGCATGCAGTTCCGCCACGGGGAGCCGGGAAATTTCGCCGACGGAGCCCGCCCCGCCCCCGACGCGCCTTTCACCCCCAGCACGGCAGCCGGCGTCCCCGAGGTGGTGGGCAAGGCCAAGCGCGGCGTCACCGGCACGCGCGTGCGCTACTGGGCCGATGCCCAGATCTTCACCCCCGACGCCGCGTTCGACGTCGACGCGCTGCTGCGTCGCGCGCGCCAGACGGCCTTCCTGGTCCCCGGGCTGCGTTTCACGCTGCGGGACGCGCGCCGCCTGCCCGGCCCGGACGGCACCCGCCTGCCGGAGTCGGAGGAGGTGTTGCAGTACGACGGCGGCATCTCCGAGTTCGTGGAGTACCTGGCCCCGGACGCGAGTGTCACGGACGTGTGGCGGCTGCACGGCACCGGTTCCTTCCACGAGCGGGTCCCCGTCCTGGACGAGAAGGGACACTCCCGCGTGACGGACGTGGAGCGCACGTGCGAGGTGGACCTCGCCCTGCGCTGGGGCACGGGGTACGACACCACGGTGCGCACGTTCGTGAACATCATCGCCACCCCCAAGGGCGGAACCCATCAGGCCGGTTTCGAGACCGGCCTGCTCAAGAGCGTGCGTGACGCGGTGAAGGCGAACGCGCGCAAGCTGAAGTCGGGGGACGAGAAGCCGGAGAAGGACGACGTCCTGGCAGGTCTCACCGCCGTCCTCACGGTCCGGCTCGCCGAGCCGCAGTTCGAGGGTCAGACCAAGGAGGTGCTCGGCACGCCGGCCGTGCGTGCCATCGTCTCCCGCGTCGTCTCCACGCAGCTCGCCGAACGCCTGGCCTCGACGGGCCGCGCGGAGAAGGCCCAGGCGGCCTCCGTGCTGGAGAAGGTCGTCAACGAGATGAAGACCCGCATCTCGGCGCGCAAGCACAAGGAGACGCAGCGCCGCAAGACGGCCCTGGAGTCCAGCACGCTGCCGGCCAAGCTCGCGGACTGTCGCACCAAGGACGTGGAACGCTCCGAGCTGTTCATCGTGGAGGGCGACTCGGCCCTCGGCACCGCCAAGCTGGCGCGCTCGTCCGAGTTCCAGGCCCTCTTGCCCATCAGGGGCAAGATCCTCAACGTGCAGAAGGCCTCCGTGGCGGACATGCTCTCCAACGCGGAATGTGCGGCCATCATCCAGGTGGTGGGCGCCGGCTCCGGGCGCACCTTCGAGCTGGCCTCCGCGCGCTACCAGAAGGTCGTCCTCATGACGGACGCGGACGTGGACGGCGCCCACATCCGTACCCTGTTGCTGACTCTCTTCTTCCGTTACATGCGGCCCATGATCGAGGACGGGCGCGTCTACGCCGCGGTCCCGCCGCTGCACCGCGTGGAGGTCATCCGCCGTGGCCGTGCCAACGAGATGATCTACACCTATTCCGAGGCAGAGCTGCACCGCGTGCTGGCACGCCTCGAGGAGGAGGGGCTCAACTACAAGGAGCCCATCCAGCGTTACAAGGGGCTCGGCGAGATGGACGCGGAGCAGCTGGCGGAGACCACCATGGATCCTCGCCACCGCACGCTGCGCAGGGTGCGGCTGGAGGAGGCCGGCTCGGCCGACCGCGTGTTCGAGCTGCTCATGGGCTCCGACGTGGCGCCGCGCAAGGAGTTCCTCATCAATTCCGCGCATCGCCTGGACGCGGAGAAGATCGACGCCTGAGTCGGGGACGGGCCTCAGAAGCCCCAGCCGGCGCCCGCGAGCAGCACCGTGGGCAGCACCACCAGGGCCGCCCCTGCCGCGCCCACCCCGCGGCGCGCCCACGGCGCCAGCGGTTCCGTGGCTTGCAGGAGACGGGCCAGGCGGGCGGAGCTGAGCCCCTCGTGCGGGCTGCCGGCGGCCGCCCGCAGCAGCCCTGCCCGGGAGGCCTCGGCCGGGACGGCGGGGGAGGCCGCCGCCTCGGAGGCGGTCGGCGCAGCGGGCGGTGCGGGGGCGGAACCCCGGCCCGCGTCGTCGGGCAGGGCGGCGGCGGCCACGACAGCCAGGGCCCCGAGCAACTCGGCCCGCCCGCTGCGCCGCAGGGCGGCGTCGTCGGCCAGTTCTTCCACGAGCTCGCCGACCGCCCGGACGGCGAGGCGGGTGGTGGGCAGCCACGGCAGGGCGGCATGCCACGAGGTGAAGGCCAGCAGCAGCAGATCGTGTCGTTGCTCGAGGTGCGCGGATTCATGGGCCAGGACGGCGTCCAGCTCCCGCGGCGAGAGGGAGCGGAGCAGGCCGGAGCTGAGGACGGTCAGCTGCGTGGCCCCGGGGAGGCAGTAGGCCAGCGGGGTGTCGGAGTCGATGACGGCGGTCCCGGGCCCCGCCTCGGGGCGGGAGAGGAAGGCCAACATCTCGCGGTGCCGCTGGCGCTGGCGGCCCAGTCGCCAGGCGCTGCGGCCCAGGGTCAGCACCAGGTGACCCGTGAGGAGCGCGGCGAGGCTCAGGGCGAAGAGGTGGACCACGTCGAGGCCGGGCAGCTCGTCGGCGCGGAGGATGGCGCCGGCCAGGGCCAGGCCGGCGGGGACGAATCCCTCGCCGAGCGGCTGCAGCCCCCAGCTGAGGAAGGAGCCGATCATGGACAGGCCGCCGGCCAGGGCGATGCCCTGCCAGAAGATCATGGCCGCTGCGGGGGCGCGGGAGGGCCACGAGGAGCGGGCCAGGGCGAGCGGGACCGGCCACGCGAGCACGATCGCGAGGCCGGCCAGCAGGTAGGAGGCCAGGAGCATGGCAGCGCCGCGCCGGCTCGGGGAGCTAGACGCCCGTGGGGTGCGCGGCGTCGCCGCTCTCGCGGGCGGCCAGGACGCGGCGCAGGGCCGCGGCGTCTCCGGCGGAGAGGGCGCCGGCGAAGCGGACCAGAACCGCCTCGCGGTCGCCCGCCGAGCCGAGGGCGTCTTCGATGAGGCCCACCGTGTGTTCCTCGCGGGAGGCCGTGGGGCGGTACAGGTGCGGACGGGTGCCGCGCTCGCGCTCCACGAGGCCCTTCTTCTCGAGCCGGGCCAGGACCGTCAGGACGGTCGTGACGGCGAGTTCCTTGGACTCCGCGGTCGAGGAGCCGGAGGTGGAGGCCAGGAGATCGCGGACGGCGTTCGCCGTCAGCGCGTCGCTGCCCTCCCAGAGGAGATCCATGACGGAGCGCTCGAGCTCTCCCAGTGCGGCCATGGTGTGTCGCGTCCTTCCGTGCCGTGCCTGCCGCGGGGTATTGCCTCGCAGCGGGTTCCGGGGAAACGTGGGGTGTCCCGGATGCAACCATTCTACGCGTCGTAGAAGGGGGCAGCACCCCAGAGTTCTACGGTTTGTAGAAATCAAAACTTCTACGTACCGTAGAAGAGTCACGGGTGTCGCGATCGGCGGCGCCGCAGAGCTTCTCAGATCGACGAATCGAGCAGACCATGGACCCCCTGGCGATTGGGCGTTGGCAGTTCGGCATCACGACCGTCTACCACTTCCTGATGGTCCCCCTCACGATCGGGCTCGGCCTGCTCGTGGCCACCCTGCAGACCGCGTGGGTGCGCACGGGCAAGGAGCACTACCTGCGCTCCACCAAGTTCTGGGGGAAGCTCTTCCTCATCAACTTCATCGTCGGCGTGGCCACGGGGATCGTCCAGGAGTTCCAGTTCGGCATGGCCTGGAGCGAGTACTCACGCTTCGTCGGGGACGTCTTCGGCGCGCCTCTGGCCATGGAGGCGCTCCTGGCCTTCTTCGTGGAGTCCACCTTCCTCGGACTATGGATCTTCGGCTGGAAGCGGCTGCCCCGGCGCCTGCACCTGGCCACGCTCTGGGCCGCCACCTTGGCCTCGGTGCTCTCCGCCTACTTCATCCTGGCCGCCAACTCCTGGATGCAGCACCCCGTCGGCGTCGAGCTGGTGGACGGCCGCCCCGTCATGACCAGCATCTGGGCTGTGCTTTCCAACAACACCGCCGTGCTCACCTTCATCCACACGGTCTTCGGCGCGCTCGCGGTGGCCGGCGGCTTCCTCTTCGGGATCTCCTGGTTCCACCTCTACCGTCGCCGCCGCGATGGAGTCGACACGGTGGCGCCCGCGACGAGCACGACGCGGCGCGGACGCGAGCGCACGGTGGAGCGCGTCGTCGTGGGCGATGACCCCCTCAAGGGGGCCGGCCGAGACCGGACGGATCACCGCGTGTGGTTCTCCTCGCTGCGGCTGGGCGGGTGGGTGGCGCTCGTGGCCTTCCTCGGCGTCGCGTTCTCGGGGCACGCGCAGGCGCAGCTCATGATCCACCAGCAGCCGCTCAAGATGGCCTCGGCCGAGGCGGCTTGCCACGACGGTACTGGCTTCTCGCTCCTGACGCTCGGCAACCTGGACAGCTCCGACAAGACGAGCTGCAAGGACGTCAACACGGTCATCGAGATCCCCGGCCTGCTCTCCTTCCTTGCGCACGACAACTTCACGACGGACGTCGCCGGGCTGAACACGCTCATTCCCCAGTACCAGGAGAAGTACGGCACCCACCTGCCGGACGAGCCGATCTACGGCGACCGCGCCGGCGAGAAGATCGACTACCAGCCGGTCATGGGCGTCACCTACTGGGGGTTCCGCCTCATGATCACCTTCGGCGGGCTGGGCGCGCTCGCCGCCGGGACGGGGCTCTGGCTCACGCGCGGTGGCACGGTGCCGAACTCGGCGTGGCTCTCACGCCTGGCCGTGCTCTCCGTGCTGGCGCCCTTCGGCGCCAACATGGCCGGCTGGATCTTCACCGAGATGGGTCGCCAGCCCTTCGTCGTGGCGCCCAATCCCGACCCGAGCGGCATCGACGGCGTGTGGATGTTCACCGCGGCCGCCGTGAGCCCGGGCGTGAGCGGGGGAGAGATGCTCTTCTCCCTCATCGCGCTGACCCTCGTGTACGCCGCGCTCATGGTCTTCGAGCTCCTCTACCTGATCCGTTACACGCGCGGAGGCGTGCCCGCGGCCATGCCGGAACTGGCCGGCCGCGGCGCCGGGGAATCCGGGTCCGACGACGACGGGCCGGGCGGCGCCGATGGCGGCGGCCCGGGTGGGCGCTCCGGACGCGACGACGTCCTCGCCTTCGCCTACTGACCGCGGCCGCGCACCCCACCCCAGTCCCAGACAAGGACAGCATCATGGACTTCCTTCCAACCCTGTGGTTCATCCTCATCGCCGTGCTGTGGGCCGGCTACCTCTTCCTGGAGGGCTTCGACCTGGGCGTGGGGATGCTCATGAAGCTCTTCGCCCGCGACGAGCGCGAGCGTCGCGTCCTGCTGAACACCATCGGTCCCGTGTGGGACGGCAACGAGGTCTGGCTCCTCACGGCGGGCGGCGCCACCTTCGCGGCCTTCCCCTACTGGTACGCCTCCCTCTTCTCCGCCCTGTACGTGCCGCTGGTCCTGGTGCTCCTGGGACTGATCTTCCGCGCGGTCGCCGTCGAATACCGCGGTAAGGCCGTCAGTGCCGCGGTGCGCACGGCCTGGGACTGGGCCCTGTGCCTGGGCAGCCTCGTGGCGGCGTTCGGCGTGGGCGCCGCACTCGCGCTCTCCACGACGGGCCTACCGCTGGATGCCAACGGCGACCGCGTGGGCGGGGCCTTCGCCTGGCTCAACGGCTACGCCGTGCTCGGCGGCCTGGGCGTGGTGCTCTTCGCCCTGCTCCAGGGGCTGGCCTTCGTGGGGCTCAAGACCGATGGCGCCTTGCGTCACCGAGCCGGCGCCTGGATGCGGCGCGCCCTCCCCTGGGCGGCCCTGCCGCTGGCAGCGTGGGCCGTGGTGGTCGTGGTCGGGGGTGGGCGTGCCTGGCCGTGGGCCGCGATCGCCGTGGCCGTCGTCGCCGTCGCGCTGGCCTGGGCGAGCGCGCTGCGTTCCCGGGAGGGGAGCGCCTTCCTCTGCCTGGGGTTGTTCCTCGTGGCCGGGGTCGCGGCGATCTTCGGAGCCGCCTATCCGGTGGTGCTGCCGAGCACGGTGGATCACGCCTTCGACCTCACGGTCACCAACGCGTCCTCCTCGCACTACACGCTCACGGTGATGTCCATCGTGGCGGCGTTCGGAGTGCCGCTCGTGCTCGCCTACCAGGGGTGGACGTACTGGGTGTTCAAGAAGCGCCTCAGCACCCACCACATCCCGGAGGCCCACGTCGTCACGCCGGTGGTCTGAATGAGGCCGCAGCTGGACGTCGTGGGGCGACGGTGGCTCGCGGCCCTCGGCGCGCTGGCCGCGGCGCGGGCCGTGGGCCTCGTGGCCCTCATGTCCGCGCTCGCCGCGGCGTTGGCCGACGCCGCCGCTTCGCGTTCGCCCGACCTCGCCTCCTTGCTCGCCTGGGGGTTGGGAGGTGCGGCGCTGCGGGCCGGCTCGGGCTGGGGCACCCGCGTGGCGGCCCAGCGGGCGGCGCTGGGCGTCAAGGAGTCGCTGCGCGCCGAACTCGTGGGGCGCCGCCTGCGCCGCGGGGGAGGGGCGGGCGGGGCGGAGGAAGCCGCGCTGGCCAGCCGTGGACTCGACGGGCTCGATCCGTACTTCCGCGACTACCTCCCGGCCGTCGTCGGTTCGGCGATCGTGCCCCTGGCCGTGGGCCTGCGCATCCTCGCCGCCGACTGGGTCTCCGCCCTCATCCTCGTGGTGACGGTCCCGTTGGTGCCGCTCTTCATGATCCTCATCGGCCTGCACACCGCCGAACGGGTGGGACGGGCCCAGGCCGGCCTGGATCGGCTCAGTCGCCATCTCGACGAGCTGGCGCGCGGGCTGCCCGTCCTGGTGGGCCTGCGCCGCGCCGCCCAGCAGCGCCGGGCCTTGGCCGACGTCTCCGAGCGCCACCGCGTCTCCACCATGGCCACGCTGCGCACGGCCTTCCTCTCCTCCTTCGCCCTGGAACTCATCGCCACGCTGTCGGTCGCCGTCGTCGCGGTCTTCGTCGGTGTGCGCCTGGTGGGCGGGAACGTGGGACTCGAGGCCGGCCTCGTGGCGCTCATGCTGGCCCCCGAGTGCTTCGCGCCCCTGCGGGACCTCGGCGCGGCGCACCACGCTTCCGAGGACGGGGTGGCCGCGCTCCGGCGCGTCCGCGCGGCGCTCGCCGTGCCGGTCGAGGCGGAGCCGGCGGCCTTGGCCGGTGCCGCCGGGACGGCCGGTGCCGCATCGGGGACGGGGGAACTGCGGGTGCTCGGGCTCGCGCTCCGGCGCGGGGACGGCCGCGAGGCCGTGGGGCCGGTAGAGATGCGTGCACGGCGGGGCGAGGTCACGGTCCTCCTGGGGCCAAGCGGCTGCGGCAAGTCCACGGTCCTGGAGGTTCTGGCCGGAACGGTGCGGGCCTTCGGCGCGGATGACGCCGTCCCCCGGGAGGAGTCAGACCGCCTGGCGGGGACCGTCCTCGGGCTGGATCCCGCGCGGCGCGCCGTCATCCCGCAGGCGCCCCGCTTCGCGTGCGGCACGGCCCGCGAGGAGCTGAACCTCGTGGGGGCGCCGGACGCCCACTCCGAACTGGAAGAGCTGCTGCCGCAGCGCCTCTGGGACGCGCCGCTGGAGCGGTTGAGCCCGGGCGAGCGGCGCCGCGTCGCAGTGGCCCGTGGGGTCGCGCGGGCGCGGGCGCTCGTGGTCGGGTCGGTGGATTCGGCCGCATCGGCGAGGGATGAGAACGCCCCCGTCGTGCTGCTCGCCGACGAGCCGACGGCCCACCTCGATGAGGCCTCCGCCGCTCGGGTGAGGGTTCTGCTCGAGGGGATCGCCGCGGCGGGCGCCGCGGTGCTCGTGGCGACGCACGACGTCGAGCTGGCCGGGGCGGCTCAAGTCGGCTATCTCTGGGAGACGGGCCAGGCGTCCCCCCGGCGCGAGGAGCCGGTGTGGGCGGCGGCTGGAACCGAACCGGCGCCCGCGGAAGGCGAGAGGGCGCCGTCGGGCGGGGAGGACGCCGCAGGGGAGGCCGACGCCGCCCCGGGCCGTCCCCCGCACGAGGCCTGGCGGTTGCTGCCGTTGCGCTCGGCGCGGTTGTGGCTCGCGGTCCTGACGGGCGCGCTCTCGGTGCTCGCGGGGGCGGCGCTCTCCGGTCTGTCCGGGTGGCTCATCGTCCAGGCGTCGGCGCGGCCGCACATGATGTACCTGATGGTCGCGATCGTGGGCGTGCGATTCTTCGGGCTGCTGCGCGGCGTGCTGCGCTACCGGGAGCGGCTCTCGACGCATGACGTGGTGCTGCGGTGGACGGCGGCTCTGCGTGTGAGGCTCTGGGACGCGCTCGGGGCGGACGCGCGCGGATGGTCACGGCTCACGCGGCCGGGAGGAGCCCTCGGCACGCTCGTCGCGGAGGTCGACGAGCTGCGCGACGCCCTGCCCCGTGTCCTGGTCCCGATTCCGGCCGCAGTGCTCGCCGCGGCCGGGACGGTCGTCGCGGTGGGTGTCCTGGCGCCGGCGCTGCTGCCGATTGCACTGGCCGCCGCGGTGCTGGGGGTGCTGGGCGTGCCGGCGCTGGTGTTGGCGCTCGAGCGGCGCGCCGCCGCGCACGCGGCCCTGCACCGGGCAGACGTCGCCGAGCGCACCGCCCGCATCATGGCGGCCGCGCCTGACCTGTCGGGCAACGGGCTGGGTGATGCGGCCCTGCAGCGCTTCCGCGCGGCCGACGCCTCCGGGAACCGTGCCGTGCGCCGGGACGCCTTCGGGGCCGGGGCGGGCAGGGCGACCGCGTCGCTGCTCGCGGGAGTGGCGGCCGTCGCGGCCGTCGTTGTGGCTGGGGCGGGCGCGGGGACGGCGCCGGAGTTGCTGGCCCTGACGGTCATGCTCCTGCTCGCGCTCGAGGAGCCGCTCGGTCAGCTGGGCGACGCGCTGCGGCACGCGCCCGTGCTCTCCGCGATGCTCGCCAGGGTGGCGCCGTGGATCGCGGCGGATCCGGGGAAGGGCCGTGCCGGGGACGACGCCCGGCGGGTTGCCGTCGACGCCGTGCGGGCGAGAGGCCTGTCGGCGTCGTACGCCGCGCAGGGTCCGGCGGTGTTCGCCGGCGTCGGGGGCGACGCGGCACCGGGGCGGACGTGGGCGGTGACGGGGCCCAGCGGCAGCGGGAAGTCCACGCTGGTGGCGACGCTCCTCGGTTTCTTGATCCCGCGCACCGGCGAGGTCCTGGCGCGCTCCCGCGAGGGGTGGATCGGGGGCGGGCGCGCCGCGATCGCCTGGTGCCCGCAGGACGGCTACGTCTTCGACAGCACGCTGCGGGGCAACCTGGCGCTCGCCAGGGACCGCGACGACGCCCCGGACGAGGATGAGATGATCGGCGCCCTGCGACGCGTGGGGCTGGGACCGTGGTTCGCAGGGCTTCCCCGCGGGCTCGACACACCGACCGGCGCGGCCGGGGAGGAACTCTCGGGTGGGCAGCGCCAGCGCCTCGCCGTGGCGCGCACCCTGCTCGGCGGAGCCGGCGTCGTGGTGCTGGACGAACCGACGGCCCACCTGGGGGCCGACGAGGGGGCCGAACTCGTGGCCGACGTCGCCGCCGGGGCGGGCGGGACCGCGCTGGTGCTCGTCACGCACGACGCCGCACTGGCCGCCGACGCCGCCTGTATCACCTCGCTCGGGACGGCCGAAGCCGAGGTGGTCGGGGCCGACGCGGCCACAGTCGCGACCCGCTGAGACCCGATTCGGCTCGGTCCGGGTGGGGGCGTGCCGAAAGGTGCGCCCCCTTGGCGTGCGTGCAGGTTTCTCGTGCCGGGAGCGGCCCCCACAGCCATTTTTTATCCACACCCTTTCGCCACCCGTGGGCGGTTCCCGTATGAACCGTCGGAGGTGTGGCGCACTTTGAAAGAAGTGGACAAAGAAAGGATGGAAGAGGCTAAGCACGGCGATGGTGCGCGCGCATTTTCCGAGGCTCGCGACGCATCATTCTTGCCCACCCTGGGTGAGTGAACGCGAGGCGGGATCCCAGGCTTCGCGCGGCACCAGCGCCGCGAAGCAGTCAGTAGCCGCCACCGGTCTTGCGTAGGCAAATGCCCACACAAGACAACACCAAAAAAACACGCTCCAGACGTTCAGACCTCTTGTTTGAACGATCGAACAGGTCTACGATTAAGAGATCAGCAACACCACCACGGGAACCTCCCCTGGACGCATTCCCGGGAGGTTTTCACTGGGTTTCTCACGAAGGGGGTGAGGGAAGTGACCACGACGATTCCACCGCGGCCGGAAACCACCGGCGACGACGAGCCTCGCCCGGACATGGGCCCGGGTGCGGCACAGCCCGCCACCTCTCCTTCTCCCTTACCCGTGCCGGTGTCAGATGATCCGGTGGTGGAGGTGTTGCTGGGTTTGCTTACGGCCTCGGAGGAGGCCACGGCGGCGTTGCGTGGTTTGCGGGGTGTGGACCCGGGTACGGATATCGCGGGTATGGACCCGGAGGTGCTCGCGTCGGTGGTGGCGTTGACGGCGTCCATGAGTGCGAAGGACATCGCGCACGTGGCCAGTGTTGTCGGGCGCCTGGGCCGCACGGTCACTGGGATGCAGACGGCCCTGTTGCGGGAGGTCGCCACCCGTGGCCCCCGGGGTGAGCGCCCCGCCCTGGTGAAAGAACTCGGGTACTCCAGTGCGGGGTTGTTCGCGGAGCAGGTGTTCGGACTCCGCTTCGGGCAGGCCAAGGACGCCGTCCGGCTGGCGGAGGCCACGGCCCCGAGGGATGGGTTCTCCCAGGGCGTGTTGCCTCCGAAGTTCATGGTCCTAGCTCAAGCCACCGACGCGGGGGAGATCAGTGTGGATCAAGCCACCCCCGTCCTCACGGGGCTCCCGGCGCATACCAGTGCCGATGTGAACC
>Ga0153917_1000078_pt1 | contig 108799 bp, 97 predicted proteins | sample TSFL001MetaG_FD_104695 | JGI IMG/M metagenome (GOLD analysis project Ga0153917, IMG submission 104695) | Attine ant fungus gardens microbial communities from Florida, USA - TSFL001 MetaG | ecosystem: Host-associated > Fungi > Mycelium > Unclassified | place: USA: Florida, Paynes Creek Historic...
CAGGTCGGCGCCCTCAGCTCGCAGCAGATCGCGGCCTTCAGCGCCGACGACCTCGCGCAGTTCTCGGCCGCGGACATGGCGGCCATCAGCTCGCGGGGGATTCTCGGCCTTTCGACCGGCATGATCGCCTCGCTGACGACGGTGCAGATCGCCGCCCTCGGCACGGCCGGCATTTCCGGCATGACGAGCGAGCAGATCGCCGCGCTCAGCGCCGATCAGGTCGAGGCGCTGACGGCGACGCAGATCGGCGCCTTCACCTCACGCCAGATCGCCGTCTTCGACGCCGCCGACATCGCCCTCTTCACCACCGCGGAAATCGGGGCGATCGGTTCGGCGGCCATGGCCGGCCTTTCCGCCTCCATCCTCGCCGGCTTCTCGCCGGAGCAGATCGAGGCGCTGAGCCCCGCCGGCATCGGCGGCATGACGACGGGCCAGATCATCGCCCTCAGCCCGAACCAGATCGCCGCGCTCTCCACCGCGCAGATCAACGCGCTCACCTCCAAGCAGGTCGGCGCCCTCGCCGTCGCGGATATCGCGGCGCTGACGCCGGGCCAGATCGCCGCCCTCAGCCCGAGCGGCATTGCCGGCCTCACCGGCATGCAGGCCGCGAGCCTTACCTTCGAGCAGGCCGAATCCCTCTCGGCCAGCCAGGTCGCAGCCCTCACGGCCGCCGCGCTCGGCGGGCTTTCGAGCGAGGCGCTCGACACCTTCTCGACGAGCAAGCTCGCCGCCATCGGCTCCAGCGCCATCAAGGGCCTGCCGCCGAGCTATCTTGCGACGCTTTCGGATGCCGAGATCGCCGCGCTCGGCACCGGCGCGATCTCCGGCCTCAGCAGCGCCCAGGTCGCCGCGCTCTCGCCCGGCCAGCTCGAAGCCTTCTCGATGGCGCAGATCGCCGCCCTCAGCTCGCCCGGCACCGCCGGCCTGACGCCGGCGCACATGCAGACCATCTCCACCGAGGAACTGGCGGCGATGAGCCCCTCGGCCATCAAGGGCCTTTCCCCGGCGGTGATAAGCGGGCTGTCGACGGAAAGCATCGCGGCCCTCGGCACCGGCCAGATCGCGGCCCTGACCTACAGCCAGGTGAACGCCATGAGCACGGCCCAGGTGGCGGCGCTGACGGTCGAGCAGGCGGGCGCGATGACGGCGACGCAGACGGCCGGGCTCGGCGCGGACGACCTCGCCACCTTCTCGCCGGACCATATCGTCGCCCTCGGCACGAATGCGGTGCTCGGTCTCAGCACGGCGGCGCTCGCCGGCCTCAGCAGCGAGCAGGCCAACGCCTTCACGCCCGCCCAGCTTGCCGCCATGACCCCGGCGCAGGTCGCCGCCCTGCCGCGCGGCCCCGCCGCAACGCCGGTGAGCGGCGGCACATCGGGCACGGGCGGAACGTCCACGGAGAGCACGGAGCCGACGGCGGACGCCACGACGAGCGATCCGCAATCCGACATCGCGGCGATCATCTCGTCCTATCTGGAGATCTGAACCGGAGCGCACCCGGCCTCCGGGTTCGCCGCAAGCGAGGCGGCCTCCTCGGCGGCGAGGGCCGGCGGGGCGGTCCGCACCCGGCGGGCATCCGCTGTTCCATCCGGCCGCGCCGCCTCGACCCGGTTGCGGCCGTTCGCCTTGGCGCGATAGAGCGCCGCATCGGCCCGGCGCAGGAGGTCGTCATAGGTCTCGTCACGGGTCGCGCGCGCGGCGAGACCGGCCGAGACCGTCAGGGCGACCCCTTCGCCATCCGCCGAAAAGCCGCCGTTCTCCACCGCCGCGCGCATCCGCTCGACGATGGCGAGCCCGTCGGCCTCCGCCAGGTCGCGGAAGAGGACGACGAATTCCTCGCCGCCGGTGCGGGCGATCAGGTCGGCGGGGCGCAGCCCGGCCCGCAACCGGTTCGCGACATGGACGAGCACGCGGTCGCCGGCATCGTGGCCATAGGTGTCGTTGATCGCCTTGAACTTGTCGATGTCGAACACCGCGAGGCAGAGGCCGCCGCCGGCCTGCCGCGCCGAAAGAAACGCCTCGACGCCGGCGCGGGCGAGGCTGCGCCGGTTCGGCAATCCGGTCAGGTAATCGGTGTCGGCGGCCCGCTCCAGGCCGCGCTGCAGCCGGTCCGAGCACATCAGCAGGAAGGCGGTGGTGCCCATGACCGGCAGCGTGGTCATCAGCAGGGCCGACAGCACGTTCAGCCAGTTGCCGCCGCTTTCCACGGCAAAGCCCTCGGAAACGTCGGCGACGAGGTAGAGCATGCAGCGCCCCGCCGCATAGAGGCCGACGCCGGCGAACATGGCCGTAAGGATGGAACGCGCGAGCGAGGCCTCGCCGCGGCCCCTGTTCATGAGATCCCTGACGCACATCGCCATCAGCCCGACCCAGACGACGGAAACCACCGCCATGCGGACATGGAAGTTCGGCATGACCGCCGAGAACCAGGCGACGACCAGCGAGGCCGCCAGCGCCGGCAGGAACAGCCACGCGCCGACCGGCAACCGCAGGAACCGGCGGATCGCCACGCAATAGGCCGTCAGCCCGAAGGCGAAGCCGGCATTGGCAGCCGTCAGCATCAGGGGCCGCGGCAACGGGCCGCCGAGCGCGAAGACGATGCATCCGAACGCCACCAGCAGCGTGCCGAGACACCACTGCCGCGCCGCGGGCCTGAGGCCGGCGGGCAGTTCGCGTCCCATGGCGGTCAGGATGGCCCCGTTGGCCAGCACCATGATCGACGCCATCGTGAATATGGTTTTCGCATCCATTCCGAACGCGCTCCTTTCAGGAGACCGTTGGCGGCCCATGATGGAGCGGCCAGCGCACGAAACGCGGCGCCGAGAAGCACCGCAACATGCCGGCACCTTAGCGGGAGACTCCTAAACGCCTGTTGCGAGACTAGACGAACAGAAGGTTAAGCGTGGCGCTTCTCACGCCTCGAAGGATTTCAGGATGGGACAGGGGCCGGTCCTGCCGACGGCGCATTCCGAGACGAGCTTCTGCAGCGAGGCCCTGGCGCGCTGCAGGTCCTCCATGCGCGCGTCGAGTTCGGCAAGGCGCCTGGTGGCCATTTCGCGGGCCGCGGCGCGGTCCTCGCCGGCATCGAGCGCGAGAAGCTGGCGGATCTCTTCCAGCGTGAAGCCCGCCGTCTGCGCCTGCCGGATGAAGCGCAGGCGCGAGAGGTCCGCTTCGCCATAGCGGCGGATGCCGTCGATGCGCTTCGGCGTCGCAAGCAGGCCGCGGCGCTGGTAGAATCGCACGGTCTCGACGCCGACATGGGCGGCGGCGGCAAGTTTTCCGATCGTCAGCTCTTCAGGGTGTTGACTCCGTACCATGGTACGGAACCTATAGTCCTGCCAACGGTTTCACAAGACAGGAGACGTGAGATGTTGGACAAGGTAAGAAACACCGGCCGCAAGGCCATCCTCTACCGCATGGTGATGCCCGGCCACACCTGCCCCTACGGCTTGAAGGCAAAGGACTTGCTGCGGCGCTCGGGCTACGAGGTCGACGACCGCCACCTCACGAGCCGCGCGGAAACCGACGCCTTCAAGGCCGAGCACGATGTCGCGACCACCCCGCAGGTCTTCATCGACGGGGAACGCGTCGGCGGCTACGACGACCTGCGCCGCCATCTCGGCAAGCCCGTCGCCGACCCCAAGGCGACCACCTATCGCCCGGTCGCCGTGCTCTTCACCCTGACGGCGCTGACGGCGATGGCCGCGAGCTACGCGGTCAGCGGCTCGCCTTTCACGCTGCGCGCGGCCGAATGGTTCATCGCCTTCTCGATGGTCGCGCTCGCCATGCTGAAGCTCCAGAATGTCGAGAGCTTCGCCACCATGTTCCTCAACTACGACCTGCTCGCGAAGCGCTGGGTGCCCTACAGCTATATCTACCCCTATGCGGAAGGGCTCGCCGGGGTGCTGATGGTGGCGGGCGCGCTCACCTGGCTTTCGGTTCCCGTCGCGCTCTTCATCGGCACCATCGGCGCGGCCTCGGTCTTCAAGGCGGTCTATATCGACCGGCGCGAGCTGAAATGCGCCTGCGTCGGTGGGTCGAGCAACGTGCCGCTCGGCTTCATCTCGCTGACGGAGAACCTGATGATGATCGCCATGGCCATCTGGATGGCCGCCGTCTCGCTCGGCTACATCCACGCCATGTGATGAGAAAGGCACGGCGTCCATGGACGCCGTGCCCTTGCTTCACGCTTGCCTGCGGCCGTCGAGCGTCGCGAGATGGCCGTAAAGCTCCGGGCGGCGGTCGCGGAAGACGCCCCAGGAGCGGCGCTGGTGAGCGATGGCGTCGAGGTCGAAGGTGGCGGTCAGCACCGTCTCCGTCGTCCGGTCGGCCTCGGCCACCTTGGCGCCGGTGGGATCGGCGATGAAGGACGAGCCGTAGAATGTGATGCTCGTGCCGTTGCGCCCCTCTTCCGTGCCGATGCGGTTGGAGGCGACGAGCGGCATGAGGTTCGCCCCGGCATGGCCCTGCATCACCCGCTGCCAGTGCGCGCTGGAATCGAGGCTCGCATCGTGCGGCTCGGAACCGATGGCGGTCGGATAGAGCAGGATTTCCGCGCCCTGCAGCGCCATGGAGCGCGCGGCCTCCGGGAACCATTGGTCCCAGCAGATGCCGACGCCGATGCGGCCCGCCCGCGTGTCCCACACCTTGAAGCCGGTGTCACCCGGCGAGAAATAGAACTTCTCCATATAGCCGGGCCCGTCCGGCAGGTGGCTCTTGCGGTAGTTGCCGAGCACCCGGCCGTCCGCGTCGATCACCGCGAGGCTGTTGAAATAGGACTGGCCGGCGCGTTCGAAATAGCTGAGCGGCAGCACGACGCCGAGCTCGGCGGCGAGCCTTGCGAAATGCGCGATCAGCGGATTGCCCTCGAAGGGATGGGCAAGCGCGAAGAATTCGTGGATCTGGTCCTGGCAGAAATAGGGCGCGGCGAAGAGTTCCTGGATCAGCATCAGGTCCGCCCCCTTCTCCTTCGCCTGCCGGACGAGCCCTTCGGCCCGCTCGACATTGGCCTTCTCGTCCCAGATGCAGGCCATCTGCGTGGCGGCCACCGTGACATTGCGCATTCTCAAGACTCCCTGTTCCCGATCTTCCGGGGCCGTCCGGCTTGAATTCCCGGCCGCCCCGTCTATCCTGTCCCCATGCGACCCGACCTCACCTTCGAGCAGCTCCGGCACTGGAGCAGCGGCATCACCGCTGCGGTCAGCGCCACGTTGCCCGAGGAGATCTCGGCCCATTTCACGGCCGGCGCGCGCCATCTCGTCGCCTCCGACCAAGTCTATATCGGTCTCTACCTGCGCGACAGCGCCTCGATCACCATCTACGAGCGCGATCCCGACCACTGGAACCGCAACTACGATACCCGCAAGTACCGGCAGGACCCGTTCTTCCGCCTCTTCGCCGGCACGCGGCAGGATTTCCTGCTGCCGCTCTCCGCGCTCGACAAGGGCGATTTCCACACCAGCGCCTATTACCGCGACTTCTACGAGCCCTCCGGCAGCTTCGACGAGATCACCGGCGTCTTCAACTTCGACCGCAACGCCGCCGGCTTCGTCACCTATCTGCGCCGCCGCGGCGCCCGCCCCTTCGGCACGGAGGACCTCGCGGTCGCCGAGGCGACGGCCGACGCCACCCGCCTCGTGCTCGAACGGCTCTGGCGGCAATGGCGCCCATCCGGCGAAAGCCGGCTGTCGCTTGCCGGCCTCAGCCCGCGCGAGCGCCAGATCGCCCTCCTCCTCATCGACGGCGGCTGCGCCAAGACGATCTCGCGCGACCTCGCCATCGCTCCCGGCACCGTGCGCAACCACATCAAGACCGTCTACCGCAAGCTGGGCCTCCATTCCCAGGTCGAGTTGATGGCCGCCGTGCGCGAGGCCGGGACGGCCCCTCATCCGGCTGCCGCCACCTTCTCCCCGTAAACGGGGAGAAGGGAAACGCCGCGCCATTTTCCTCAAATCGGCGGAAAACCCTCACCAAGCTATTGCCCCGAGACGATGTGCGTCCACATGCGGTTCTGCAGGCGCAGGAGCTTCGCATCGCTCGATTCCACGACGAAGAGCTTGGCCTTCACGTCATCCGGCGGGAAGACGCCGGGGTCCTTCGCCACTGCCTGGTCCATCAGCGGCAGCGATTCCGGGATCGGGTTGGCATAGGAGACATAGCTGGAATTGGCCGCGGCGATGTCCGGGCGCATGTTGAAGTCGATCCAGGCGAGCGCGTTCTCCGGATGCGGCGCATCCTTCGGCACGGCCATGGTGTCGAAGTTGATCAGCGTGCCCTCCTTGGGGATGGAATAGGCGATCTCCAGCTTCTTCTCGCTCTCGGCCGCCCGGGCCTTGGCCTGAAGGATATCGCCCGACCAGCCGAGCACGACGCAGATGTCGCCATTGGCGAGATCGTTGATGTAGCGCGAGGAATGGAAATAGCGGATGTGCGGGCGCACCTTCAGCAGCAGGTCCTCGACCCTGGCGATGTCGTCCGGGCTGGTCGAATGCGGGTCGATGCCGAGATAGTTCATCGCCATGGGGATGATCTCGGCCGGCGCATCGATCATCGCCACGCCGCAATCGGCGAATTTCTCCGCGACGGCGGGGTCGAAGACCATGGCGAGCGAATCGACCGGCGCGTCGCCCATGCGCTGCTTCACCGCCGCGACGTTGTAGCCGATGCCGTCGGTGACGGCCATGTAGGGCACGGCATAGGCATTGTCCGGGTCCGCGCCCCTGATCAGCGAGAGCGCCTGCGGATCGAGCTTGCCGATATTGCCGAGCTTGGCCTTGTCGAGCGGCTGGAAGGCCCCGGCCTTCACCTGGTTCTTGAGGAAGGGATAGGCGGAGGGATAGACGACGTCATAGCCCGAACCGCCCGTCAGCATCTTGGTTTCCAGAACCTCGTTGCCGTCATAGACGTCGTAGACGACGCGGATGCCGGTCTCCTTCTCGAATTTCTCCGCCGTGTCGGGCGCGATATAGTCCGACCAGTTGTAGACGTTGACGACCTTTTCCTCCTGCGCCCATGCGCCGCCCGAAGCGGCGAGAAGGGCGAGGATCGAGACGAGCGTTCTGCGCATGGCTTTTCTCCGTCAGGCTTTCGTCTGGCCGGCATAGACCGGCAGGGTGATGCAGGCGACATTGCCGCCGCCGAGCAGGATTTCACGGGAATTGTCGATGCCGACGATGCGGTGATCGGGGAAGAGCTCGGCGAGCTTGGCCTTCGCAGCCAGATCCAGCTTCTCGTCATCGAACTGCGGCACGACGACAACGGAATTGCCGGGATAGTAGTTGATATAGGTGGCGGCGATGCGGTTGCCGGCCGGGCGCGCCCAGGTGCTGTCGACCCGGTCGACGCCCGCCGCCTCCTCCGCCGTCATCTCGATGGGGCGGGGATGGTGGATGCGGTGCAGCTCGAGCGAACGGCCGCGCGCATCGCTGGCCGAGCGCAGAGCCTCCTCCACCTCGCGCACGATCTCGTATTGCGGATCGTCGCGGTCTTCCGTCCAGCTCAGCGCCACCACGCCGGGCCGCACGAAGCAGCAGACATCGTCGATATGGCCGTCCGTCTCGTCGAAGCAGAAGCCGCGCGGCAGCCAGATGACATGTTCCAGTCCGAGATAGTCGCAGAGCTGCTGCTCCACCGCCGCCTTGCCGAGATGGCCGTTGCGGTTGCGGTTGAGCAGGCACTGTTCCGTGGTGATCAGCGTGCCCTCGCCGTCGCATTGCAGGCCGCCGCCCTCGGCGATCAGCGGCGAGCGGTAGCGGGCCATGCCCTCGGTCTCCAGCACCTTGCGGGCGGCGAGATCGTCGAGGTTCCAGGGCGAATAGAGGCCGCCGTCATTGCCGCCATAGGCGTTGAAGGTCCAGTCGACGCCGCGGACCTCGCCGCGGTCGTTGACGACGAAATTCGGGCCGCTGTCGCGCAGCCAGGAATCGTCCGTCGTCATTTCGATGAGCCGCACGCTTTCCGGCAGCATGGCGCGGGCGTTGAGCCACTGGCGGGAAGAGACGGCGATGGTGACCGGCTCGCTCTCGGCAATCGCCGCGGCCACCTTTGCGAAAAGCTTCTGCGCCGGCTTTGCGCCGAGCCGCCAGGTATCCGGCCGCTCCGGCCAGATCAGCCAGCAGCCGGCCTTGGGTTCGAATTCCCCCGGCGCGCGAAAACCGTCGGCCCTGGGCGTGCTTGTGAGCGTGCGTACCATGTTCCCCCCAATGAAAATCCGGGGGGATTAAGGCAAGCGCAGCCCTTTCGGGTCAATGTCCCATTTGGGACAGGTGGGAGGGTCGGTTCAGCCCTCGAACACCATCAGTGTATCGCCCGCCTGGAGGTAATCGCCTTCCTTGACGCGCAGGCGAAGACGGCCGGACTTGGGGGCGAGAACCTGCGTTTCCATCTTCATCGCCTCCATCACCGCGACGAGATCGCCTTCCGCGACAGTCGCACCGTCGGCAATCTTGAAGGCCTGCAGCGTGCCGGAAACGGGGGCGGCGATGCCGTCGTCAACCGGCTTGCCCGCGCTCGCGGCCGTTGCCGTGCCCTGCCCCACGGCACCGAGGCCGGCCAGAAGCAGACTCGGCAGCGCGAGCGAGACACGCTTGCCGTCGATTTCGAGATGGGTGCGGACCAGCGAGGGATCGGCAACCGGCTCGGGCCGGGCGGCGGCTTCCGGCATGGCGGCGAAATCGGTCTCGATCCAGCGGGTATGGACCTTGAAGCCATCCGTCCCGATGAAGTCATCGGTATCGATGGCCGCGCGGTGGAAGGGCAGTACGGTCGCCACGCCCTCGATGCGGAATTCGCGTAGCGCCCGGCGTGCGCGGCGCAGGGCCTCCTCGCGCGTCGCGCCTGTCACGATGAGCTTGGCCATCAGCGAGTCGAAGACCCCAGGGATCGTGGAACCTGTGACGACGCCGCTGTCGAGGCGGACGCCCGGGCCGGAGGGCGGGTCGAAGGCGGTGATCGCGCCCGGCGTCGGCAGGAAGCCGCGGCCGGGATCTTCCGCATTGATGCGGAACTCGATGGAGTGGCCGCGCGGTTCCGGCGTCTCGGTGACGCGCAGCGGCTTACCCTCGGCGATGCGGAACTGCTCGATGACAAGGTCGATACCCGTCGTCTCTTCGGTGACCGGGTGCTCGACCTGCAGGCGCGTGTTCACCTCGAGGAAGGAGATCGTGCCGTCGGCGCCGAGCAGGAATTCCACCGTGCCGGCACCGGAATAGCCGGCGGCGGCGCAGATCGCCTTGGCGGAGGTGTGGATGCGCTCGCGCTGCTCCGGCGTCAGGAAGGGCGCAGGCGCCTCCTCGATGAGCTTCTGGTTGCGGCGCTGCGCCGAGCAGTCACGGGTACCGAGCACCAGCACGTTGCCGTGCCTGTCGGCAATCACCTGCGCCTCGATATGGCGCGGCCGGTCGAGGAAGCGTTCGAGGAAACATTCGCCGCGGCCGAAGGCGGCGGTCGCCTCGCGCACGGCGGATTCGTAGAGGTCGGCGACCTCTTCCATCTTCCAGGCAACCTTGATGCCGCGCCCGCCGCCGCCATGCGCCGCCTTGATGGCGACCGGCAGGCCATGCTGTTCGGCAAAGGCGATCACCTCCGCCGCAGACGAGACCGGACCGTCGCTGCCCGCGACAAGCGGCGCGCCGACGCTGGTGGCGATGCGCCGCGCCTCGACCTTGTCGCCGAGCGCCTCGATCACCTGCGGGTCGGGCCCGATCCAGATGAGGCCGGCATCCTGTACGGCTTTCGCGAATTCCGCCCGCTCGGAGAGGAAGCCGTAGCCGGGATGGACGGCATCCGCGCCGGAGCGTTTCGCGATGGCGATCAGCTTGTCGATGTCGAGGTAGGTCTCGGCCGGGCGCACGCCATCGAGGCCATAGGCCTCGTCGGCGAGGCGCACGAAGAGCGCGTCGGCATCCGGATCGGCATAGACGGCGACCGACTGGAGGCCGTGGTCGCGGCAGGCGCGCAGGATGCGCACGGCGATCTCGCCGCGATTGGCGATCAGCACTTTCTTCATGGCACTCTCCTATCGGGTCGCGGCGATTTCGGCGAAGGGGCCGATCGGGCGGAAACGGATCTTGGCGTTGATGGGAATCTGGCCGGCAAGGTCCAGATGGTATTCGGCGACAGCGCCGATGACGGGATAGCCGCCGGTCAGCGGATGGTCGGCGAGGAAGAGCACCGGCTGGCCGCTGTGCGGCACCTGGATCGCGCCGGTCGCTGTGCCTTCGCTCGGCAGCTCCGCGCTGTCCCTGCGCTCCAGCGGCACATCGCCGGCAAGGCGGATGCCGACGCGGCTCGACTGCGGCGTGACCTGCCAGAGCTGGCTCGTCAGCGTCTCGATACCCTTCTCGGTGAACCAGTCCGTGCGCGGGCCGAGCACCACGTCGAGCGTCACGACATCGCCCGCCGACGGCAGGTCGAAGGCCGGGGCCTCGTCGAGGGAAACGCTGGCGAGCCCCTCCCCACCCCTGAGCGCAAGCACCGTCCCGGCCGTAACCGGCTCGGGGCCGACGACGGCGAGCGTATCGGTCGCGGCGCTGCCGAGAACCGGCGCAACGTCGAAGCCACCGCGCACGGCGAGATAGGCGCGCATGCCCTTTTTCGGCTGGCCGATGGTCACGACGTCGCCGGGCTCCAGCGAGACGGGCTCATAGGCCGCAAGATCGCGGCTGCGGCCGGCGGCATCGCGGACTGTCACCGCCGAGGCCGCGCCGGCAAGGCCGATCACGGTGCGCGCATTGCATTCGAAGGAGAAGCCGCCGAGCGTGAGTTCGAGAACCGGCGTGTTGACCGGGTTGCCGACGATGCGGTTGGCCGCATTGAAGGCAGCGCGGTCGAGCGCGCCGGAGGCGGAAACGCCCTGCCCCGTCTGGCCGAAGCGGCCAAGGTCCTGGAAGACGGCCGGCATTGGCGCGGCGAGCACCTTGAACTGAGGGGCTTGCGGCGCGACGGCGCGTTCCTTGCGGGGCGCGGCTTGCGGGATGCTGACGGTCCTGCCCGGCTGCTCCATGTCGAAGAAGCGGACGCGGTAGCCGGGCTGGAACAGCGCGCCGGGATCGCGGTCGATGTCCCACATCCTGACCGGCGTCGTGCCGATGATCTGCCAGCCGCCGGGGCTTGCCTGCGGATAGACGCCGCTGAAGGCGCCGGCAAGCGCGACGGAACCGGCCGGAATGCGGGTGCGCGGGCTCTTGCGGCGCGGCACATGCAAGGCGATGTCACCGCCGACGAGATAGCCGAAGCCCGGCGCGAAGCCGCAGAATGCAACGGTGAATTCGCTCTCCGTATGGCGGCGGATAACCTCCGCCACGCTGAGGCCCGTCAGTTCCGCAACATCGGCAAGGTCCTCGCCGTCGTAGCGCACCGGGATTTCCACCAGATGTTCCGAAGGCGCAATCTTCGCCGAGAGGTCGCGGGTGGCGATCCGCGCGGCAAGCTCGGCGGACGTCACCTTTTCCGGGCGGAAGCGGACCATCAGCGTGCGCGCCGCCGGCACCATCTCCTCGATACCGCCGATGGCATCAGCCTGCAGGGAGGCAAAGAGCGCAAGCGTCTCGTCGAGATCGGCAAGCTCGACGAGGATGGTGGTCAGGCTGACGGGAAGAAAGCGCATCATGCCCTCATGCGTGGTAGGCGGAATCGGGAATATCGGTGATGAACATGTAGCCCGGCGCGTGGGTGATGGCGAAGAGCACGCCGGAGGCCATCACGGCTGCCTGCGGGGTTACACCACAGGCCCAGAAGACCGGCACTTCACCCGGCTCGATGCGCACGGCATCACCGAAATCGGGCTTGGTGAGGTCGGCGATGCCGAGTTCTTCCGGTGCGCCGATATGCACAGGCGCGCCGTGCACGGCCGGGAAGCGGCCGGAGATCGTCGCGGCATCGGCAACGCGCGCGGCCGGGATCGGGCGCATGGAGACGACCATGTTGCCCTTGAGCCGTCCGGCAGGCCGGCAAGGCCTGTCGGTCAGGTACATGGGCACGTTGGACTTGTCCGTCATGTGGCGGATCTCGATGCCTGCCTCGACCATCGGCGTCTCGAAGGTGAAGGAACAGCCGATCAGGAAGGCGACGAGGTCGTCGCGCTCGGCCCAGGCCGCGGTCGCGTCCGGGGTCTCCTCGGCAAGCTTGCCGTCCCGCCAGATGCGGTAGAGCGGCAGGTCGGTGCGCAGATCCGCGCCGGGCGCCAGCAGCGTCGTCGGCGAACCGGGATCGGAAACGTCGAGTACCGGACAGGGCTTCGGATTGCGCTGCGCATAGAGCAGGAAATCGAAGGCCCAGTCGCGCGGCAGCACGATCATGTTGGCCTGGGTGAAACCGGGCGCAATGCCCGAGGTCGGCGCGACGAGGCCGTCGCGGTAGGTGGCGCGCGCCTTGCGGGCGCTCGACGCGTCGACATGGTCGAGATAGGCGGTCGGGATCGTCATGGCCGCGCCCTCACGCCTTGTCGGCGAAGGAGCGGATGACGATGCCCTCGGCCTCGAAGCGACGGCGGATTTCCTGCGCGATGGCCACGGCACCGGGGCTGTCGCCATGCACGCAGATCGACTGCGCCTCGACGCGGATCGTGCTGCCGTCGATGGCCTCCAGCGTGCCCTCGCGGGCAAGCTGGACCATGCGGTCGGCGATCTTCTTTTCGTCGTGCAGCACGGAGCCGGCCTCGCGGCGCGAGACGAGTTCGCCCTTCGGCGTATAGGCCCGGTCGGCGAAGGCTTCGGCGACGACGGCAAGGCCGGAGCGGCGGGCGAGATCGAGGATCGGGGCATTGGCAAGGCCCATCAGGATCAGCGAGGGATCCACGGCCTTGATGCCATCGATCACCGCCTGGCCCTGCCTGGCGTCATAGGCGATGCGGTTGTAGAGCGCGCCATGCGGCTTGACGTAGCGCACCGTGGTCCCGGCGGCAGCGGCGACGCCCTTGATCGCGCCGATCTGGTAGATCACGTCGGCGATCAGCTCTTCCGGTGTTGCGTCGAGGTCGCGCCGGCCGAAGCCGACGCGGTCCGGATAAGAGACGTGGGCGCCGATGACGACGCCGTTGGCGGCGGCGGCCTTGACCGTGCGGTAGATGCCCGCCGGGTCGCCGGCATGGAAGCCGCAGGCGATGTTGGCGGAGGAGACGACGGCGAGCATCGCCGCGTCGTCGCCCATGCGCCAGGCGCCATAGCTTTCACCGAGGTCGCTGTTGAGATCGATCGCTACCATGATTTCCTCCCTTGTCAGCCGAGCAGGCTGAAGATCGTGCCGGCCGACTTGTAGCCCATATACCATGTCAATGCGCAGACCAGGACGCCGAGCACGAGCAGCCAGCGCGGATAGCGGTAGCCGCCCATCAGGTCCTCGCGCTTCCAGGCGGCGAAGAGGAAGATGGACAGGCCGATGGGCAGGATGAGGCCGTTGAGACCGCCGACGAAGACCAGCATGGCGGCCGGCGGCGTGGTCATCAGCAGATAGGAGACCAGCGAGACGGCGATGAACAGCACCGTCGCCATGTTGCGCGTGTGCTCGCTGACATCGTGCTTGAAGACGGTGATGAAGGACACCGACGTGTAGGCCGCGCCGATGACGCTGGTGATCGCCGCCGCCCAGAAGATGATGCCGAAGAGGCGCAGGCCGAAATCGCCGGCGGCGGCCTGGAAGGCCTGTGCGGCCGGGTTCGCCACCTGGCTGGACGTATCGATGACGACGCCGCTCGCCACGACGCCCAGAATGGCGAGGAAGAGCACGTAGCGCATCAGGCCGGTGACCGCGATGCCGGTCAGCGCGGCGCGGTTGACGGCGGGCAGGTGCTCCTGGCCGACCATGCCGCGGTCGAGCAGGCGGTGCGCGCCGGAATAGGTGATGTAGCCGCCGACCGTGCCGCCCACGATCGTCGTGATCGTCGCGAAGTCGATCGTCGCCGGCAGCACCGTCTGATAGAGCGCCTCGCCCACCGGGGGGCCGGAGACGAAGGCGACGTAGAGCGTCAGCACGATCATCAGGATGCCGGCGAAGACGATGAAGCGGTCCACTGCAAGGCCGGCCCGCTTCGACAGGAAGATGCCGATGGAGAAGACCGCGCTGATCGCCCCGCCGATCTTCGGATCGAGGCCGAAGACGGCGTTGAGGCCGAGGCCCGTGCCGCCGATATTGCCGATATTGAAGAACAGGCCGCCGACGATGACGAGGACGGCGAGCAGATAGCCGGAGCCCGGAATGGCGGCATTGGCGACGTCGGAGGCGCGCATGCGCGTCAGCGTCACGATGCGCCAGATGTTGAGCTGCACGACGAAGTCGATGACGATCGAGGCAAGGATGCCGAAGGCGAAGGCGGCGCCGAGCTTCGTGGTGAAGGTGGCCGTCTGCGTGATGAAGCCGGGACCGATGGCGCTGGTCGCCATCAGGAAGATCGCGGCGATGAGCGCGGCGCGACGGGACTTGACGGTGTGGACGCCCTGCGCGACCACACCCGTGGCGGCAGGCGCTGCTGCATTCTGTTCCATGAGATTTCTCCGCTCTCCTTCACCCGCCCCTCGCGGGTGGCGCATGGTGGAATGATGCATTGCTACACAAAAATGTCAACTTTGTTCAACAATAATTCCCTATCGTTCCTTATTTCTGCCTTTTTACCAATCAGATAGCACGGGATTGGCGACGAATTTCGCACCGTCCCTTCTGCATTCGTGCTAAGGCCAGCATTGAAATAGGGCACGTTCCGGCGGTTGAAAGCCTGGGACGGGGAGGATGGCATGAGCGAGGATGGTAATGGCCTGCCGCTGGCGGACCGGCTGGCGCGGCGCATTCGAACGCTGCTGATCTCGGGCGAGCTCTCGCCCGGCCAGCGCCTTTCGGAGGCGGCCTTCAGCGAGCGTTTCGACGTCTCGCGCAACTCGCTGCGCGAGGCCTTCCGCCTGCTCACCAAGGATGGGCTGCTGCGGCACGAGGCCAATCGCGGCGTCTTCGTCGCCGTGCCCTCCATGGCCTCGATCATCGACATCTACCGCGTGCGGCGCATGCTGGAATGCGGCGCACTGCGTCAGGCATGGCACCAGCATCCGGCGATCCGGGTGATGCGCGAGGCCGTGGGCCGGGCGCAGCAGGAGCGCGAAAAGGGCGACTGGCTCGGCGTCGGCAGCGCCAACATGATCTTCCACACCGCCATCATCGACCTTTCCGACAGCGTGCGGCTCAACGAGTTCTACGAGCGCATCTCGGCGGAGTTGCGCCTCTGCTTCGGGCTGCTCAACGACCCCGAGCACCTGCACGCGCCCTTCGTCGACATGAACGACGCCATCGTGACCCTTCTCGAGGAGAACCGGCCGCACGAGGCGGCGGCACAGATGGAGACCTATCTGAACCTTGCCGAGCGCACCATGCTGAAGGCGCTGGAGCGGGCCTCCGAGCAGGCGTGAGCGGCGGCGACCTCGCCGCCTCCCCTCACTTCCAGAGCGCGCGCACCTCCTGCCGCAGCATCAAGGCCTCCGCCCAGCGGTCCGTCGTGTCGTTGCCGTCCCTTCCGGTGATGGCATAGGGCTTGGGGCCGAGTTCGCAGGTGAAGACCAGTTCGGCATCCTCGGCCGCATTTGCGCGCCAGCGGCGGAAGCCGTCGTCCCACCAGGTAAGGAAGAGGTCGAGCCAGGGGCGATGATGCGGGAAGGAGATCTCGATCTGCACCTGCTCGCGCGAGGCAACGCGGCCGTGGAAAGCTTTGGCATTTTCCAGGATGCGCCGGATGAGGGCGTGGTTCTCCTCCTCGACCGGAAAGGCGAATTCCCGGCCGACGAGGAAATGCGAGAGATCGGCGAGAAGCGGCAGATCGGGGCGGCGGTCGAGCAGATCGAGCGTGAAGAACAGGTCCGTCGTCATGCGGTCGCGGTGCGTCTCGATGAAGACCGGGATGCCGGCCTGCTCGGCAAGTGCCATCCAGCCGTCGAGCAGCGGCAGGCAATCCTCCACCCGGCGCAGGCGGATATCGGGCTGGAGGTTGATGTGCCTCACCGGATATTCGGCGGCCAGTTCCAGCGGCAGGCGCAGGTCCTCGACGGTACGCGGGAAGCAGACGCCCTCGATACCGAGGCCGGTTCCCCGCAGCGCCTCGTTCAGCGCTCTGACGTCCGCGTGCTTCGTGTAATGCGCGCTGACGCCGTCGAAGCCTGCCTCCGCGATCATCGCGATGTTTTCCGCAAGGCTGCGCTCGTGCCCGTCCGTATGCCGGCGCTCCATGGCCCAGAGCGACTGGAAGAACAGCAGTTTCTGCATCACGCCGCCCGCGCGCTCTTGAGGAGGGCCTTGAGGTTCACGGCGGGGTCCGCGAGCACGGCGGGATCCGGGCTGATGCCGGCGGCGATCAGCATCTCGGCGAGCTTGATGTCCTTCGCAAGGCTGTTGCCCGGACCGAGGCCGGCGGCGGCCACGAGACGCCCGCCGTCGAGATAGAATTCCAGTTCGCCCTCCCCGGCCGGCCGCAGGATGCAGTCATGCCCCGGCTGGGGCAGGCCCGCGACCTGCAAGCCGAGATCGTACTGGTCGGACCAGAACCACGGGATTGCGGCGAAGGCTTCGCTCGCGCCCGCCATGTTGCGCGCGGCGGTTTCGGCCTGGCTGCGCGCGTTGCGCCAGCTTTCGAACCGGACATGCCCGCCGCCGGCCACGGACACGGCCGCGCAGTCGCCCGCCGCGAAGACATGCGGATCGCTGGTGCGCAGGAAGGCATCCGTCAGGATGCCGTTGCCGGTCGCGAGCCCCGCCGCCTCGGCAAGGCCGGTATCCGGCACGACGCCGATGGCCGAGACGACGATATCGGCCGGAACCCGCGTGCCATCGGCCAGCACGACGGCATCGGGCGTGATTTCGGCGATCCCCTGCCCGAGGTGGAAGCGCACGCCCTCTTCGGCATGGCGCGCATGCAGCCGCGCGGCAAGGCGCGCGGGCACGGCGCGGCCGAGGGGCCTTGCCGCCGCCTCGACGACGCCGACGGCGACGCCCTTGCCGCGCAGCACCGCCGCAAGCTCCATGCCGATCAGCCCGCCGCCGACGATCGCGACGGTTTCCACCCCTTCAACGCGGGAGAAGATCGCCGCCGCATCCGCGAAGGTGCGGAAGTCGAGCGCCCGTTCGGCGCCCGGGCAGGCGAGCCGGCGGGGGCGCGCGCCGGTCGCAAGGAGCAGCCTGTCATAGGCAAGCGTCCGCCCGTCGCCGAGGAGAAGGTGGCGACGGGCGGTGTCGATCTGCACTACCGGCATGCCGGGAAGATAGTCGATGCCGGCGGCTTCGAGAGCCTCGGCCGAGCAGATCGGTTTCATCTGGACGGCGCCGTCCAGCGGCTTGGAGAGCGGCGGGCGCTCATAGGGAAGATGCGGCTCCGTGCCGGCCAGCGTGACCGGCCCGGAAAACCCTGTCTCGCGGAGCGCGAAGGCCGCGCGGGTGCCCGCTTCGCCCGCGCCGATGATGACGATTCCGTCCATGAGGCTCTCCATGGAAAGTGTTGCCGGCGCGCTCGGAAACGCACCGGCGGGGAGGATCAGTTCCGCGTGGAATAGTCCGCCATGTTCTTCGGCGTGACGAGCTCGAAGGGCACCCAGACCTGCCTGTCGACGGCCTCGCCGCGGGCGAGCGCCACGGCGGCGTCCAGCGCGCTGCCGGACTGGCCCCTGGCGTTCTGGAACACGGTCGCGTCGAGATCGCCGGCCGCCATGGCGGCAAGGCCGTCCTGCGTGGCGTCGATGCCGATGACGATCACGTCGTCCATGGAGACGCCCGCCGCCTTCAGCGCCTGGATGGCGCCGATGGCCATTTCGTCGTTGTTGGCGAAGACCACGTCGATGGGCTGGCCGGCGGTGATCCAGTTCGTCGTCAGGTCCATCGCATTGGTGCGCGTCCAGGCGGCGGACTGCTCGTCGGCGATCGTCACGGCCTTGCAGTCGCCGCCCGTCAGGGCGTCCTTGAAGGAGGAGGTGCGGTCGCGCGACGCCTGATGGGCAAGGTCGCCCATGAGGATATAGACCTGCGCATCCGACGCCTTGCCCTTCTCCTTCAGCAGCGAACAGGCCGCTTCCCCGGCAAGCCGCCCGGCATCCGTCTCCTTCGAGCCGACATAGGCCTGCTTTTCGGGAAGCGTGGCGAGGTTTTCCGGCTCGAGATTGAGGAACACGAGCGGAATGCCGGCCTTGGACGCCGCCTCGCTGACGCCGGGGGCGGCGGAGGTGTCCGTCAGCGTCATGATGATCGCATCGACGCCGGCGGCGATGAAATTGTTCACCTGGTTGAGCTGCTTGGAGATGTCGGTCTGCGCGTCCTCGACCTGCACGCTGACGCCGTTCACCTCGGCGGCGCGGGCGCCGATGCCCTCGCGCAGAAGCGTCTGGAAGTTGTTGTCGAAGCTCTGCATCGAGACGCCGATCGTCTCGGCCGAAACAGCGCTTCCCATCAAGGCGGCCAAAACGGCCGCCAGGCATAGAGATTTCATGTCATTCCTCCCAATGGGTGCCGGTTCACCCGCTCGCACACCGGAGGCCCGAAGGGCCCGATCGATGATGCGTGGCCTTCAGGAAAGGGCCACGCGCACCTCGCCGTCGATCACCTCGGCGGGATAGGTCTTCAGGTTCTCGCAGGCGGGAAGGCGGAGGGCCTCGCCGGTGCGATAGTCGAAGGCGCCGGAATGCTTGGGACATTCTACCTCGAAATCCATGACGAGCCCGTCGGCGAGATGGATCGCCTCATGGGTGCACAGGCCCGCCGTGCAATAGACGCTGTCGTCCGGGCCGCGGTAGATCGCATAGGTGCGGCCGCCATGGTCGAAGCGCACGGCGCCCTCCTGCTCGATATCCTCGATCTTGCAAGCGGATACCCAGGTCATTCTGCGGCTCCCCGGACTTCGGTGCGGGCCTTGCGGGCGGCAAGCTTTTCCTTGCGCCTGCGGTAGCGCTCCTGCATGCGGGCCTCGCCCTCCGGCGAGCCGTCGTGCCAGGTGCCGAACCACTTATCGAGCGGGATCAGGGCATCGCCGTAGTTCACCTCGAAATACTTGTGGTGCAGGTAATGCGCATAGGAATGGCTATCGACCAGCTTGTCCTCGCCGACCTCCACCTTGTCGAAGCCGACATGGCCGGGAATGGCGCCGAAGCCGGCATAGTGGAGCTGGTAGAGCATCAGCACCGGGTTGGACGGCAGGATCAGGTGATAGAAGGCCGTGCCGAGATAGAGGAAATGCTCGACCGGATGCATGGACAGCGACGACCACGGCGACGGGTTCACCGAATTGTGGTGGACCGAATGCACCCACTTGTAGAGGAAGGGCACGTGGATGAGCCGGTGGATGCAGAAGAAGTGGAACTCGTGGATGATCGGCACGACGAGCGCGACCAGCGCCAGCGTCCACGGGTTCTCCGCGAAGGTCAGCCAGGGCGCATAGCCGTTGGCATAGGCCCAGAGCATGGCGACCTCGATGGCCGTCCAGATCGTCACGCCCGACAGGAACGTGCGCAGCATGTTGTCGACGTTCTGGCGGTCGAACCAGAAGACGTTGTTCTTCTGGTCGGAGGGGAACCTGCCATTGTACTTGAAGCGGTTTTCCTGCCGCTTCAGCACGTAGAGGTGAAGCTCGAAGGCGCCGTAGAACAGGAAGACGCAGACCGCGTTCACCGCATAGAGCCAGAGCGCCCAGCCGATAGCGAGCGTCCTCATCGTCTCGACCGGGGGGATCACCCAGGCCCAGTAGGCCACCGCCGAGAGCGCGAAGATGACGTTCCAGGGGAAGAAATAGTGCGGCAACCACTTGAGGATCGCCATGAGCTTCGGCGGGAAGGCGAACAGCGGCGCGGTCTCCACCGGATCGTTCGGCGCCCAGTCGCCGCGCTTGTTGCGCTTGCCGTATTTCAGATCGTCCATTGCGCTCTCCTTCGGGCTTTCGCCCGCACAATTGCCGGATGACGGGAGAGCGCCGCCGGCCCTCCTCCTGACTTGAAAAATATCAGGAACAGGGCGGCGCGCCGAAGGCTTCCTTGATCAAATCAGATCAAAGCCCCTCGGCCGTGATGGTGATGAAGCGGATGGGATTGCGGTCCGGCTCGATGTCGGTCAGGCCGATCCGGCGCAGGACGAGATCGAGGGCGCGCTGGGCCTGCGCCTCCGGCGCCTGGTCCAGCACCACGTCCATGATGCCCTCGCCGAGCGCCGCGCGGGTATAGTCCGTCAGCTCATGGCCGACGAAGAGGATGTCGCGCCCGCGCGGGTGGCGCTGCAGCACGCTGATCAGCGCCGCATTCGCCCCGCCCGCATTGTAGAGGCCGACGAGATCGGGGTGCCTTTCGAGCACCATCGCCAGCGTTTCCGCGCTGAAATGCTCCTCGTCGCGGGTGAAACCGAGCCATTCGAAGGCGATGGGGCCGGGATGCCTGAGGAAATAGTCGGAGAAGCCGCGGATGCGGTCGCGATGCACCTGGTAGATGGGATGACAGAGGGCGACGACCGGGCCTTGCGCCCGCGCCATCCGCGCGATGAAGAAGGCGGCCGTGCGGCCCGCCGCGTGATTGTCGATGCCGACGAACTCGCCCGTATGGCCCGAGGCGCGCGTGACGACATGGACGACCGGAATGCCCCGGGCGACCACCGCCTCCACCGCCGCGCTGATCAGCGGGCTGTTGGGAACGGCGAGGATGAGGCCCGCGCGCGGCGTCTCGGTGGAGAGGATGCGCCTTGCGATCGCCTCCGGCTTCATCTCCTCCGTGAAGCTGCGCTGGACGACCACCAGCGGATCGAGCGTCGCGGCGATGCGCTCGAAGGCCCGGGAAAGCCGCCGGTAGAACGTCGTCTCCGGCCGCACCATCAGCACCTCGATGCGCAGCAGCCCGCGATGCGTATCGGGCAGCGTGCGCGGATATTTGAGGGCGCGCGCGGCGATCACCACCCTGGCGACGAGGTCCGGCCGCACGCCGCCGCGCCCGTTCAGCACCCGCTCGACCGTCGCCGTCCCCACGCCGGCATGGCGGGCGATGTCGCGGTAGTTCGGCTTGCTCACGGTGCGGCGTCCTTCGATGGCTTCAGGGCGAATCCGAATCTAGCCCAACCTTGCCGATCACGCGCGCTCCAAAATGGCATCCGCCGCCTTTTCCATCCCGCCCCTCGTTGGGCGGCAGCGATTCCATGGCTTAGCGACCGCCTAAGCATCGCTGAATCAAACACTCATGTCCGCTTTTTTTCCCTTCCCTTACACATCGGCAGGACCGGTCACACAGGTGGCGTTCCGGGAAGGAAAGGAAAGCGGCATGGCAGTGGAAAAAGTGGACACGCTCGTCATCGGCGCCGGCCAGGCGGGCGTCGCGATGAGCGAGCATCTCGGCAGGCGCGGCATTTCCCATCTCGTCCTGGAAAAGGCCCGCATCGCCGAGAACTGGCGCACCGCCCGCTGGGACAGCCTCGTCGCCAACGGCCCCGCCTGGCACGACCGCTTTCCCGGCATGACCTTCCCCGGCCTCGACGGCGAGGCCTTCGCCCCCAAGGAGCAGGTGGCGGATTATTTCGTGACCTATGCGGAAAAGATCAAGGCGCCGATCCGCTGCGGCGTGGAGGTTCGGTCGGTCGGCAAGGAGGGCGAGACCTTCCGCGTCGAGACCTCCGACGGCGTGATCGAGGCGCGGAACGTCGTCTCGGCCACCGGCGCCTTCCAGCGTCCCGTCATGCCGGCGCTGGTGCCCGCGCAGGCAGGCCTAACGCAGATCCATTCCAACGCCTATCGCAATCCCGACCAGCTGCCCGAAGGCGCGGTTCTGGTGATCGGCGCCGGCTCCTCGGGCACGCAGATCGCCGACGAACTCCTGCGCGCCGGCCGCCGCGTCTACCTTTCCATCGGCCCGCACGACCGGCCGCCGCGCCGCTATCGCGGCAAGGATTTCTGCTGGTGGCTCGGGGTGCTCGGCATCTGGGACCTCAAGGTGCCGGCGCCGAACACCGAGCATGTCACCATCGCCGTCAGCGGTGCCTATGGCGGGCAGACGGTCGACTTCCGCCGCCTCGGCAATCGCGGCATGACGCTGCTCGGCCGCGCCGAATCCTACAGGGACGGCGTGCTGCATGTCGCACCCGACCTCGTCGACAACATCGCGCGGGGCGATGCCAACCATCTCTCCCTGCTCGACCGCGCCGACGCCTATGCGGCGGAACAGGGCCTCGACCTGCCGGAGGATCCTGAGGCGCGCCACAGGGAACCGAATCCTGCCTGCGTGACCGACCCGATTCTCGCGCTGGACCTCAAGGAGGCCGGCATCACATCCATCGTCTGGGCGACGGGCTATGCGGTGGACTACGGCTGGCTGAAGCTCGACGCGCTCGACGAGAAGGGCCGCCCCGTCCACGAGCGCGGCGTCTCGAAGGTGCCCGGCCTCTTCTTCGTCGGCCTGCCGTGGCTGTCGCGCCGCGCCTCCTCCTTCATCTGGGGCTGCTGGCACGACGCGGATTATCTCGCCGGCTACATCGCCGAGCACCGCAGCGGAAAGGACACCGGCGTCGCCGCCGTGGCCTCCTGAAAGGCCAGGCACCGGCCGCCCGCGAGGAGGAAGCGAGCATGCCATGAACCGTCCCCCCGCCCCGAGGCGCGAGCGCGCCGTCCACAGCCTGACGGAACGCACCCTTTCCGCGCGGGCGAATCTGTTCCTTAATTGGGGCCTCAACAGGGGAACAGACATGGCCTTGCGCTTCACGCTCCGGCAACTGGAGTATCTCGTCGCGGTCGGGGAATTCGGCTCCGTCACGGAGGCGGCCGAACGGGTGAACGTTTCGGCGCCGTCCGTCTCGGCGGCGATCTCGCAGCTCGAGAAGGAATTCGGCATCAACCTCTTCGTGCGCCGCCACGCGCACGGCCTGTCGCTGACGCAGGCCGGCCACGGCTTCGTCGCGCAGGCGCGGCAGATCCTCTCGGAAGCCGCAAAGCTCAACGCGCTTTCCAACGAGCTGACCGGCCAGGTGCGCGGGCCGCTGCATGTCGCCTGTCTCGTCACCTTCGCGCAGGCCGTCATCCCGCCGCTGCGCCGCGCCTTCTCCGACACCTATCCGGATGTCGACTTCTTCCAGTACGAGCGCGACCAGGCGCGCATCCTCGAAGGGCTGCGCATGGCGCGCTTCGACATCGCGCTCAGCTACGATCTCGACATTCCCGCCGACATGACCTTCCACGAGCTCGCCGTGCTGCCGCCCTATGCGGTGCTCGACGAGGACCATCCGCTCGCCGGCCGCCGCGAGGTGACGGTGGAGGACCTTGCGCCGCATCCGATGATCCTGCTCGACCTGCCGCATTCCTCGGCCTATTTCCTCTCGCTCTTCCGCGACGCCGGCCTGACACCCCATGTGGCGGAGCGCACGCGCGACATGTCCGTCATGCGCGCCATGGTCGCCAACCGCTTCGGCTATTCCATCGCCAATATCCGCCCGGTCTCCACCTATGCGCCGGACGGCAGCCGCCTCGCCTTCGTGCCGCTCACCGGGAACCTGCGCCCCATGCGCATGGGCATCCTCTCGATGGCCGATGCCAATCCGGCGCTCACCGTGCGGCGCTTCATCGACTTCTGCGGCGAGACGATCCGCGGCATGGGCATGGACCTGCCGGTTTCCGCCGAGACCCAACCCGCAAAGAAAGGCAGTTCATGACGACGACCATCGACTGGCGCGCCCGCGCGGCGAGCCTGAAATTCCGCAACGGCCTCTATATCGACGGACGCTTCCGCGATGCGGCAAAGGGCGGCCGGTTCGAGACCGTCAACCCCGCCAATGCGCAGGTGCTGACCGCCGTCGCACGCGGCACCGCCGAGGATATCGACGCCGCCGTCGCCGCCGCCCGCCGCGCCTTCGAGGACGGCCGCTGGTCCGGCAGGTCGCCGGCCGAGCGCAAGGCGGTGCTGCTGCGCCTTGCCGCCCTCATCCGCGAGAACGTGCCGGAGCTTGCCCTCCTCGACACGCTCGACATGGGCAAGCCGATCGGCGACAGCTCGACCATCGACGCGCCCGGCTCCGCCCACTTCTTCGAATGGCACGCCGAGGCCATCGACAAGCTCTATGACGAGATCGCCCCCACCGGGCGCGGCGACCTCGCCATGATCCGCCGCGTGCCGCTCGGCGTCATCGGCGCCGTCGTGCCGTGGAACTTCCCGCTCGACATGGCGACGTGGAAGCTCGCGCCGGCGCTCGCCACCGGCAATTCCGTCGTGCTGAAGCCGGCCGAGCAATCGCCGCTCTCCGCCCTCATGCTGGCCGAACTTGCCTCCGAGGCGGGCTTGCCGGACGGCGTGCTCAACGTCGTGCCCGGCTTCGGCGAGGAAGCCGGCCGCGCGCTCGGTCTCCACCCGGATGTCGACGCCCTCGTCTTCACCGGCTCGACCAAGGTCGGCAAGCTCTTCATGACCTATGCGGGCCAGAGCAACATGAAGCAGGTCTGGCTGGAGACGGGCGGCAAGTCGCCGAACCTCGTCTTCGCCGATGCCGACCTCGACAGGGCGGCCGAGATGGCGGCCTTCGGCATCCTCTTCAACTCCGGCGAGGTCTGCTCGGCCAATTCCCGCCTCCTCGTGCACCGCTCCGTGCAGGAGGAATTCACGCAGAAGCTGATCGCCGCAACGGCCGCATGGCCGCTCGGCGACCCGCTCGACCTTGCCACCCGCATGGGCCCGCTGGTGGAGAAGAGCCATGCCGACCGCGTCGCCTCCTATATCGACATCGGCCGCAGGGAGGCGCGTCTTGCCCATGGCGGCACGCGCGAGACGCGCGACGGCTCGGACTGCTACATCCAGCCGACCATCTTCAACGAGGTCGCGCCGGATGCGCGGATCGCCCGGGAGGAGATCTTCGGCCCCGTCCTCGCCATCACACCCTTCGACAGCGACGAGGAGGCGCTGCGCATCGCCAATGACAGCGAATACGGCCTTGCCGCCTCCGTCTGGACGAAGGACCTTTCGCGCGCGCTCTCGGTTTCCGACCGGCTGAATGCCGGCACGGTCTCCGTCAACACGGTCGATGCGCTCTCCGCCATGACGCCCTTCGGCGGGGTCAAGCAGTCCGGTTTCGGCCGCGACCTCTCCATCCACAGCTTCGACAAGTATTGCGCGCTCAAAACCGTGTGGGTGAAATACTAGGCATCCGCCCGGGCCGGCGGCACGTTCCGGCCCGTATTTCGATCATCGGCCGCGCCGGCTCCAGCTTGCGCTTTTGCCCGCAAGCCGAAGCCGGCGCCGCCGTCTTCATAATTGACTGAAATCAAAAGATATTTTGTAAGACGCCGTTTATTCGCGCGAAAACTGAAAAGGCGCGGCCTTCACTCCGCGCATCTCGATTAGCCTGAACCTAATCCATGCTTCCGGAACGCATCATTTACCGGAGGCACTTCGCCCAATCCAATAGCCTCACAAAACCCGGGGACCGCCATGCGTGACGCCAAATACGATATCCTGTTCGAACCCCTCGCGATCGGCCCGCATGTCGCGAAGAACCGGTTCTACCAGGTGCCGCATTGCAATGGTGGCGGCTATCGCGACCCGTCCGCGGCCGCGGCGATGCGCGGCATCAAGTCGGAAGGCGGCTGGGGCGTCATCTTCACCGAACAGACCGAGATGCACCACACCTCGGAGATCACGCCCTTCATCGAACTGCGCCTGTGGGAGGACAAGGACATTCCCGGCCTTCGCCGCATGTCCGACGCCATGAAGGTGCACGGCGCGCTCGCCGGCATCCAGCTCGCCTATTCCGGCATCAACGGCCCGAACTTCTACACCAAGGAGGTGCCGCTCGCCCCCTCGGCGCTGCCGATCCGCACCTTCACCAACGACCCGGTGCAGGCTCGCGCGCTTGACAAGTCCGAGATCAAAGACCTGCGCCGCTGGTTCGTCAATGCGGCGAAGCGTTCCAAGGTAGCCGGCTTCGACCTCATCTGTCTTTACGGCGCGCACGGCTTCGGCATCTTCCAGCACTTCCTGTCGCGCGCCACCAACCAGCGCACGGACGAATATGGCGGAAGCCTCGAAAACCGTTCACGCTTCGCCCGCGAGGTCGTCGCCGATATCCGCGATGCCGTCGGCGACACGACGGCGATCACCATGCGCGTCAGCCTCGACGAAACGATCGGCGAACTCGGCTTCTCCAATGCCGAGGTGCGCGAATTCGTCGAGATGAACGCCGACCTGCCCGACCTCTGGGACCTCGCGCATGGCGCCTGGGAGGACTGTTCCGGCCCCTCGCGCTTCAAGGAGGAAGGCGCGCAGGAACTGCTGGTCAAGGGCATCCGGGAACTCTCCTCGAAGCCCGTCGTCGGCGTCGGCCGCTTTACCTCGCCGGACGTGATGGCGCGGATGATCCGCCAGGGCGTGCTCGATTTCATCGGCTGCGCCCGCCCCTCCATCGCCGATCCCTTCCTGCCGAGGAAGATCGAGGAAGGCCGCATCGAGGACATCCGCGAATGCATCGGCTGCAACATGTGCATCACCGGCGACATGACCATGTCGATCAGCCGCTGCACGCAGAACCCGACCTTCATGGAGGAATGGCGCAAGGGCTGGCACCCCGAGCGCATGAACGAAAAGGGCGAGAGCCAGACCGTGCTCGTCGTCGGCGCCGGCCCCGCCGGCCTCGAAGCCACCCGCGCCCTCTCGCTGCGCGGCTATGACGTGACGCTGGCCGAGGCCACCACGACGCTCGGCGGCCGCGTCGCCCGCGAACGGCTGCTGCCCGGCCTTTCCGCCTGGGGCCGCGTCGTCGATTACCGCCAGTACCAGATTTCCCAGCGCACCAATGTCGAGACCTATTTCGACAGCCGCCTGACGGCCGAGGACGTGCTGGGTTTCGGCTTCGAGCATGTCGCCATCGCCACCGGCGCGCACTGGCGGCGCGACGGCGTCGCCCGCCAGCATGTCGTGCCGATGCCGGTCGATCCGGCCATGACCGTCTGGACACCCGATGACGTCATGGCGAAGGTCCACCCGGAAAATCTCGCCGGCAAGACCGTCGTCGTCTATGACGACGACCACTATTACATGGGCGGCGTGATGGCCGAGGTGATGGCCAAGGCCGGCGCCAACGTCATCCTCGTCACGCCCTCGGCCTATGTCTCCGACTGGACGCGCAACACGCTGGAACAGGGCGCGATCCATGTGCGCCTCGACGATCTCGGCGTCGACATCCGCCTCAACCGCGGCGTCACCGCCATCCGCGCCGGCGAGGTCGAGACCAACTGCACCTATACCGGCCGCAAGACCGCAATCGACTGCGACGCCGTCGTCATGGTCGCCTCGCGCCTTGCCGAGGATGCGCTCTACAACGACCTCCTCGCCCGGCAGGCGGACTGGGCGGATGCCGGCATCAGGACGGTCAAGATCATCGGCGATGCCAGCGCCCCCGCCCCCATCGCCTGGGCGACCTATGCGGGCCATCGCTATGCGCGGGAACTGGACACGCCCGATATCGGCGATGCCCTGCCCTTCCGCCGCGAAGTCACCCAGCTCGAACCGGCGTGAGGAACGACGCATGACTGAGCCCAAGGCCATCGAAGTGAAGTCGGTTTCCAAAAGCTTCGGGGCCTATCAGGCGCTGAGATCGGTCAGCTTCGACATCGGCAGCAACGAGTTCTTCACGATGCTCGGCCCCTCCGGCTGCGGCAAGACCACGCTGCTGCGCATGCTCGCCGGCTTTGAAAGCCCGGATGCAGGCTCGATCCTCTTGAACGGCAAGGAAGTGGTCGCCATTCCACCGCACAAGCGGCGGGTCAACACGGTCTTCCAAAGCTACGCCCTCTTCCCGCACATGACGCTGGAACAGAACGTCGCCTACGGCCTCGAAAACCTCGGCTGGGAGCAGGGCCGCATCAAGACCCGTGTCGGCGAGATGCTGGAGCGCGTGCATATGGGACCGATGGCCAGGCGCAAGCCCGCCCAGCTCTCCGGCGGCCAGCGCCAGCGCATCGCCCTTGCCCGGGCGCTCGCGCCCGAGCCGGAAGTGCTGCTGCTCGACGAACCGCTCTCCGCCCTCGACCTGAAGCTCCGGCAGGCGATGCGTGACGAGCTGCGCACGCTCCAGCGCGACACCGGCATCACCTTCGTCTTCGTCACGCACGATCAGGAAGAAGCGCTCGACATGTCCGACCGTATCGCCGTGCTCGGCGGCGGCGAGGTGCAGCAGATCGGAACGCCGGCCGAGATATACGAGGAGCCTGTGAACCGCTTCGTCGCCGATTTCGTCGGCGAGACGAACTTCCTCGACGTCGAGGTGCTGGAAACCACCGGCGGCGACGCGACCATCCGCACGCCCTTCGGCCTTTCCATCACCGTGCCGGCGACCGGCCCGACGATGAAGGGCCGCGCGACGCTCTCCGTGCGCCCGGAAAAGATCAATCTCGGCAATCAGGCTGAGGGGATCACCTTCGAGGGCCGCATCACCAACAAGAACTACATGGGCGGCTACACCCATTACACGCTCGACGTCGCGGGCACGGAACTGCGCGCCTCGCGTCGCAACGCCTCCCGCGAGGGCGACACGATCCCGCTCGGCGCGACGGTTCCCGTCGGCTTCGTCGCGGGTTCCGCGCGGGTGCTGGCGGCATGACGGACAGCGCCCTCCATATCCCCGCCGAGACGGTACGCGCGCCCCGCGCCCGTTTCTGGCACGATCTTTCCTTCTGGGGCCTCCTGCCCTCACGCCTGCTGATGGGCTTCGCGCTGATCCTGCCGATCTTCATCATCGCCGCCGTCTCCGTGGCGACACGCGGCGCCTATGGCGGCTTCACCTGGGATTTCAACCTCGCCGGCTACAGCCAGATCCTCTTCAACGAGGGTTGGACAGGGGAGCTGGAATTCACCCCGCAATATCTCCTGATCATCGGCCGCACCTTCCTGCTCGCCGGCGCGACGACGCTGATCTGCCTCCTCTTCGCCGTGCCCGTCGCCTATTTCATCTCGCGCCAGCCGCCGGGCCGCAAGGCGGCGCTCGTCTATCTCGTGACGCTGCCCTTCTGGGTCTCGATGATCCTGCGCGTCTACGCCTGGATGATCATTCTCGGCAAGGACGGCACCTTGCCGAAATTGCTGGAAACGCTCGGCTTTCCCGCCGGCATGAGCTTCATGTTCAACGACGGCGCGACGCTGACCGCCATGGTCTATACCGCCATGCCTCTCATGGTGCTGCCCGTCTTCGCCTCCATCGAGAAGCTGGACGGCACCCTGATCGAGGCCTCGCACGACCTTTACGGCGATCGCTGGGTGACGCTGCGCCGGGTGATCCTGCCGCTGACGGCGCCGGGCCTCACCGCCGGTGCCATCCTCGTCTTCGTCCCCTCGCTCGGCGCGGTGCTGGAGCCGACCCTGATGGGCGGCGGCAAGCAGATGATGATGGGGTCGCTCATCCAGCTCCAGTTCGGCGGCGGCCGCAACTGGCCCTTCGGCGCGGCCATCGCCATGGCGTTGATGGCGCTCGTCATGGTCTTCCTGATCTTCACGGCGCTGCGCGCCGCCCGCCGGGAGGCGACGCCATGAGCATCCGCCACGACGTCAAGCGCTATCCGGGCCTTGCCCCGCTCACCGTGTTCTTCTTCCTCTATCTCTATGCGCCGCTCGCGGTCATCGTCGTCTATTCCTTCAACGCCAATCGCGTGGCAGGCGTGTGGACCGGCTTTTCGCTGAAATGGTACGGCTCGGCGCTCAACAATGCCGCGCTGATGAACGCGCTGAAGACCTCGCTGACGGTCGCGGCCATCGCCACCGTCGTCTCCACCCTCGTCGCGCTTTCCGCCGCACTCGCCATCATCCGCGGCAAGGACCTGCGCTTCCGCAAACTTTCCGAGACCATCGTCAACCTGCCGCTGCTGCTGCCGGAAATCGTGCTGGCCGTCGCGACGCTTCTTCTCTTCTCGCTGCTCGATATCCAGAACGGCATGCTGCGGCTCGTCATCGCCCATTCCGCCTTCTGCACGCCCTTTGCCTTTCTGCCGATCCGCGCCCGCCTGCAGGGCATGTCGCTGGATTTCGAAGAGGCGAGCGCCGATCTCTATGCCGACCGCTGGACGACCTTCCGCCGCGTGACGCTGCCGCTGATCTTCCCCGGCGTCTTCTCCGGCGCGATGCTCGCCTTCCTCATCTCGATGGACGACTTCATCACCTCGAACCTGCTTTCGACCGGCGGTTCGACGACGCTGCCCGTCTACATCTTCTCGCTGATCCGCGCCGGCACCTCGCCGGAGCTGAACGCCATCGCGACGCTGCTGATCCTTGCCTCGCTGGTCCTTGCCACCGTCGCGCTACTCGTTGCCGCGCGCGGCGCCCGCGAAAATGCAGAACCATAATCACAGAACGATAATCAAAGAGAGGAACATAAAATGAAGAAATACCTTGCAGCCACCGCCCTTGCCCTCTGCCTCGCCACGAGCGCGCAGGCCGCCGGCGAACTCAACATCTACGCCTGGGCCGAATCCATCTCGCCGGACCTCATCGCGAAATTCTCCAAGGAGAACGACGTGAAGGTGAATGTCGACAGCTTCACCTCCAACGAGGATCTTTTGACCAAGCTACAGGCCGGCTCCTCCGGCTACGACATCGCCACCCCCTCGCAGCACTTCCTGCGCGTGATGATCGACCAGGGCATCATCGAGAATTTCGAGGCCAACAAACTCAAGGCCTATGAGAACATCGAGGAGAAATGGCGTAACCAGTGGTGGGACGAGAAGCAGGAATATTCCATCCCACTCGCCTACGGCACCGCCGGCTTCGTGGTGAACACCGACCAGTACAAAGGCCCAACCGACAGCTTCAAGTATTTCTTCGAGCCGGCGGAAGAGCTGAAGGGCAAGATCGCCCTCCTCTCCTATCCCGACGAGGTGATCGGCGCAGCCCAGCTCTATCTCGGCGTCCCCTTCTGCTCGGAGGACCAGGCGGAAATGAAGAAGGTGCTGGACCTGCTGATGGCGCAGAAGCCGTCCGTCGCCGTCTACTCCTCCGACAATATCGCAAGCCGCCTCGCGTCAGGCGAAGTCTCGGCGCATTTCTGGTGGGACGGCGACTCGCTGCGCGCCCGCAAGACCGGCTCGCCGGTCAAGCTCGCCATGACCAAGGAAGGCCTCGTCGGCTGGATGGACAGCTATGTCATCCCGAAGGATGCGCCGAACCACGACAACGCGGTGAAGTTCATCGAGTTCATGTCGACGCAAGAGAATGCCACGGAGCAGATGAACTTCTACTCCCATTCCTCGCCGATGAAGGTCATCGCAGACAAGGTCGTCAACACGAAGGAAACGGCGCCGGAACTCTACCCGGACGTGCCGATCACCTTCTCGCGCACCTGCTCGGCCGCCGCGCAGGATCTCGTGACCCGCGTCTGGACCCAGCTTCTTCAGTAGCCCCGCTTTCGCGCCGCGGGCGACCGCGGCGCTTTCCCATACCCTCAAGGAGACTTCCATGCCTGTGCACACCCGCATCCGCCCCTTCAACACGAAGGAAACCTATCCCGAGCAAAAGCTGAACAACGATCTCTGCCAGGCCGTGGTGGCGCGCGGGGCGACGGTCTTCGTGCGCGGGCAGATCGCACAGGACCTCGACACGCGCGAGAGCCTGCATATCGGTGATGCCGGCGCGCAGGCCCGCAAGGCGATGGAGAACATCAAGATGCTGCTTGAGGAGGCGGGCTCCGACCTCAGCCATATCTGCCGCGTCGTCGTCTATCTCATCGATATTCGTTATCGTGAGGCCGTCTATACCGAGATGGGCAAGTACCTTCAGGGCGTCTTCCCGGTTTCGACCGGCCTCGTCGTCTCCGCCCTCGCCCGGCCGGAATGGCTGGTCGAGATCGAGGCGACCGCCGTCATTCCCGACGAAGCCTGAAGGAGGCCGGCATGACCTTTTCCGTCTCCGGCCGCTGCCCCGACACCGGCATGTTCGGCGTCGCCGTCTCCTCCTCCTCGCCGAGTGTCGCGGCGCGCTGCGCCCACGCGCGCGCCGGCGTCGGTGCGGTCTCGACGCAGAACGTCACCGACCCCCGCCTCGGCCCGAAGGGGTTGGACCTCATGGCCGGCGGCCTTTCGGCGGAAGCGGCGCTGGAACGGCTGGTCGCAGAGGCCCCGCATATTGAATACCGCCAGCTCGCCCTCGTCGATTCGGCAGGGCGAACGGCTGCCTACTCCGGCGCAAAAACCCTCGGCACCCATGCGACGGCGTGCGGCAAGAACGTCGTTGCCGCCGGCAACATGCTGACCAGCACCGAAATCCCGCAGAAGATGGTGGAAGCCTTCGAGGCTGCCGCCGGAAAACATCTCGGTGACCGGCTGATCGCCGCCATGCGCGCGGCGCTCGCCGCTGGCGGCGAGGAAGGGCCGGTCCACTCCATGGGCCTCATCATGGTCGACAAGGTTTCCTGGAACGTCGCTGACCTGCGCATCGACTGGACCGACGGCGACCCGGTCGAGGAATGCGCCGCCCTTTGGGAGCGCTGGCGCGGCGAAATGGACGCCTATGTCACCCGCGCGCTCAACCCCTCGGGCGCGCCGAGCTACGGTGTGCCGGGGGATTTGTGAGGGGTGATAATCTGCGTCGCGTCTGGGGCTTGCCCCTCACCCTAGCCCTCTCCCCGCAAGCGGGGAGAGGGGACGTGTCACACGCACGGTTATTGGTTGGGGAAACCGGTCCGGCATATCACCTTCTCCTCGCCTGCGGGGAGAAGGTGGCCGGCAGGCCGGATGAGGGGCACGCCGTCCCAAGACAAAGGTGATACCCTCCAATACGCCCGAAGCACCATCATCTCCAACCACACGACCGCACCCCCATGATCCCCTCCACGCCCGAAATCCTCGCCCGCCTCATCGCCGAGCCCACCGTCTCGCGCATGTCCAACCTCGCGCTGCTCGACCATGTGGAAAGCCTGCTGCGCCCCGCCGGCGCGCGCATCGAGCGTTTTTCCCACCCGGACGGCAGCCGCGCCAATCTCTTCGCGACCATCGGGCCGGAAGGGGCCGGCGGCGTGGTCCTGTCGGGCCATACGGATGTCGTGCCGGTCGAGGGGCAGGCCTGGAACAGCGATCCCTTCACGCTCACCGAGCGCGACGGCCGCTTCTACGGGCGCGGCACGGCGGACATGAAGGGCTTCGTCGCGGCCAGCCTGCGTGCCGCGCTGCTCGCCGCCGCCCGGCCGCTGAAGCGGCCGCTGCATCTTGCCCTTTCCTATGACGAGGAGATCGGCTGCATCGGCGTGCGCGGCATGATCGAGGCGCTGGCGGCACGGACGGAGCGGCCGGCGCTGTGCATCGTCGGCGAGCCGACGGAGATGCGCATCGCCACCGGCCACAAGGGCAAGCGGGCGCTGCGGGCCTGCTGCCATGGGCAGGAGGGCCATTCCGCCCTCGCCCCGAAGGCCCTCAACGCCCTCCATCTCGGCGCGGCCTTTATCCAGGCCCTTGAGGCGCGGCAGGAGGCGCTGGCGGCGCACGGTGCGCGCGATGCCGACTACGACATCCCCTATTCCACCATCCATGCCGGCATGATGCGCGGCGGCACCGCGCTCAACATCGTGCCGGGCCGCTGCGAGATCGATTTCGAGATCCGTAATATCGCCGGGGACGATCCCGCCGACATCCTCGCCGGCATCGCCGCCGATGCGAAGGCCATCGCGGCGCCCTATCGCGGCCGCTTCCCCATGGCCTGCATCGAGATCGAGGAGGTTTCCGGCTATCCGGGCCTTGCCACCCGGCCGGACGCGCCCGCCGCCCGCCTCCTCGCCCGCCTGCTCGGCGACGAGACCACGCTGAAAGTGGCGTTCGGCACCGAGGGCGGCCTGTTCGACCAGACGCTCGGCCTCTCCACGGCGATCTGCGGCCCCGGCTCGATGGAGCAGGGCCACAAGCCGGACGAATTTATCGCGGCCGGGCAGCTTGCACGGTGCGATGCGATGCTCGCGCGCCTGACGGAAGAGCTCGAAACCGCCGCCTGACCCTTATTGCCGCCGATATGGCGCGAATAAGCTGTTGCCGCATGCACTCGCGATGCATAAGCTCCGGCGGCCGAAAGACGGCTTTTCGCACACGAGGATATCATGGCAACCGGAACTGTTAAGTTTTTCAACCAGGACAAGGGCTTCGGCTTCATCGTTCCAGACAATGGCGGACCGGACGTATTCGTCCACGTATCGGCCGTTCAGCCGGGCGGGCTGCTGCAGGAAGGCACGAAGGTCAGCTATGACATCGGCCAGGACCGCAAGACCGGAAAGTCCAAGGCCGAGAACGTCAGCACGCTCTGAGAAGACCTGGAGCATTTCCGCTTTTCCCCGAATCGCGAAAACGCTCCAGCTCTTTGCTTCTCCGCATTTTCGAACGCAGGGCCGCTTCGCGCTCTTGCCGGAAATGCACTCATTCGAGAACGGCCATGCGGGGATGCGGTTGCAGCAGCAGACACATCGCCGCATCCGGCCGCTCATGGAATCCGATATGACCGTCGCCATCCGCACCGCCACGCAGCCGAGGACCTATCTTGCGGTCCTCGTCGTCCTGGGCTTCAGCCATCTTCTCAACGACCTGATGCAATCGCTGATCCCGGCGGCCTATCCGATCCTGAAGGATGCCTATGCGCTCGACTTCGTGCAGATCGGCATGATCACCATGACCTTCCAGATCGCCGGTTCGCTGCTGCAGCCGGCCATCGGCATGGTGACGGACAAGCATCCCGCGCCCTATTCGCCGGTCGTCGGCATGATGTTCACGCTGTCGGGGCTGGTCAGCCTCGCCTTCGCCCAGAGCTATGCGGTGATCCTCGTCTCGGTGGCCCTGATCGGCATCGGCTCGTCGATCTTCCATCCCGAGGCGACGCGCATGGCGCGCTATGCCGCCGGCGGGCGGCAGGGGCTGGCGCAGGGGCTCTTCCAGGTCGGCGGACAGGCCGGCGGCGCGCTCGGCCCGGTCTTCGCCGCGCTGATCATCGTTCCCTGGGGCCAGCCGAGCCTTGCCTGGTTCGCCGTGCTGGCGCTGATGGCGATGGGGCTCCTCGTCTGGATCGGCAGCAAGCAGCGCCAGATCAGCGCCGAATTCTCGGCGATGCGGGCGAAGGCCAAGACGGCGACCGGCACCGTGCGCCATGCCCCCGCGACGATCGGCGCGGGGCTGGTGGTTCTGACGCTGCTGATGTTCACCAAGAATGCCTATGGCGAGAGCTTCCGCTCGTTCTACACCTTCTATCTCATGGAGAAGTTCGGCCTCTCCATTCCCTCGGCGCAGATGATGCTGTTCATCTTCCTCCTGGCCTCGGCGGCGGGCGCGCTGATCGGCGGCATCGTCGGCGACCGGATCGGCCGCTACCGGATCATCTGGATCTCGGTGCTCGGCCCGCTTCCCCTGACGCTGATCCTGCCCTATGCCGATCTCTTCTGGACCGGCGTGCTGACGGTCATGATCAACCTGATCATGGCAAGCGCCTTCGCCTCGATCCTGATCTATGCCATCGAGCTTCTGCCGAACCGCATCGGCCTGATCGGCGGGCTGTTCTACGGCCTCAACTTCGGCCTCGGCGGCATCGCCGCCGCGCTCCTCGGCATCCTTGCCGACAGCTACGGCGTGGAGACGGTCTACCATCTCTGCTCCTTCCTGCCGCTGGCGGGGCTGCTCGCATGGTTTCTCCCGAGGATCGAGGAAGGCACCGGCGGATAAGCCGCCGGCCTGTCTCTCCCGAGCGGCGGATATCCGCCGCGAACCCAATCAAGGAATTCTTTCGATGCCCGGTCCCTTTGTCGTACCCGTCCATGGCGATGCCGAGCTGCCGGCGGAGGTCGACGTCGTCGTCATCGGCGGCGGCATCATCGGCGTCTCGACGGCGCTGGAGCTGGCCGAGGCCGGCCAGCGCGTCGCGCTCTGCGAGAAGGGCGGCATCGGCCACGAGCAGTCCAGCCGCAACTGGGGCTGGGTGCGCGTCGCCAAGCGCGACCCGCGGGAAATACCGCTGGTGCTGGAAGCCCAGCGCATCTGGCGCGGGCTGAACGCGCGGACCGAACGCGACACCGGCTTCACGCAGGCCGGCATCCTCTTCAACGCGGAAGACGAGCGGGAAGGCGCCGGCTACGAGACCTGGCTGAAGCATCTCGACGGGCTCGGCGTCGATTGCCGGATGCTCTCGGGCGCGGAATTCTCGGCCATGTTCCCGCAATCGCGCCTTCGCCCGCCCGCCGCGCTCTACTGCGCCGACGACGGGCGGGCCGAGCCGCAGAAGGCGGCACCCGCCATTGCCGAGCGCGCCCGCGAATGCGGCGCGCATATCCTGACGGAATGCGCCGTGCGCGGGATCGAGACCTCCGGCGGGGCGATCTCGGCGGTCGTGACCGAGCGCGGCACGATCCGCTGCCGCGCGGCGGTGCTGGCGGGCGGGGCATGGTCGGAGATGTTCACCCGCAGCCTCGATGCCGGCATCCACCTGCCGCAACTGAAGGTGAAGAACTCGGTCCTTCGCACCGGGCCGCATGACGGCGGCCCCGAACAGGCGATGTGGGCGGGCGATTTCGCCATCCGCAAGCGGCAGGACGGCGGCTACACCATCGCCTCGGGCATCGGAAACGTCGTCGACATCGTGCCGGCCTCCTTCCGCTATGCGCTCGATTTCGTGCCGGCGCTGAAGGCCGAATGGCGCGCGCTGATGCTGCGCGCCGGCTGGCGCTTTCTCGACGAGGCGCGCATGCCGCGCCGCTGGAGCCTCGACGAGCCGAGCCCGTTCGAATATTGCCGCGTGCTCGATCCCAAGCCGAGCCGCAAGCTGGCCGACATGGCCATGGCCTCGGCGCAGAAGGCCTTCCCGGCGCTGGCCTCGGCAAAGGTGGCGCAGCGCTGGGCCGGCTATATCGACGCCACGCCGGATGCCATCCCGGTGATTTCGGGCGTGGCGAAAATCCCCGGCTTCTTCATCGCGACCGGCTTTTCCGGCCATGGCTTCGGCATCGGCCCCGGCGCGGGCCGGCTGATGGCCGATCTCGTGCTGGGCCGCAATCCGGTCGTGGACCCGCGCGAATTCCGGCTCGAACGCTTCGTCGACGGCTCCAGGATCGAGCTGCTCGCCGGATACTGAAACGGCGGCGGACAGCAGCAGTTGCTCCCGACAGGCGAATTGACGTATCGAGGACGCGCACGCCGGGAGAACATGTTGCATGAGCGAAGAATGGGGACATTTCGATGACGAGCTGGAGCGCGCGCGCGTCGCGTGGCTCTATTTCATCGGCGGGCAGACCCAGCAGGAAATCGCCCAGCGCATGAACATCACGCGGCTGAAGGTCAACAAGATCATCGGCCAGGTGCGCGATTCCGGCAGCGTGCAGGTCAAGGTCAGCCTGCCGCTCACCGACTGCATCGAGCTCGCCGAGAAGGTTTCCGCCCGCTACGGGCTGGTCGATGCCGTGGTGGTGCCGGACCTCGACGACTATATCGAGCAGAAGCGCGTCATCGGCGAGGCGGCGGGATCGCTCGCCAGCGACCTGATCGAGGGGCGCGACATGGGGGTGGGGATCGGCTCGGGCCGTACCTTGAGCTTTGCCGTGCGCAGCCTGCGGGCGCGGCCGCGCTCGCAAAGCTGGGTCGTCGGCCTTACCGGCGGCGTCACCAGCGGCTCGGCCACCAACACGTTCGAGGTCGCCACGGCCTTCGCCCGGGCGCTCGGCGTGGAATGTCACTACCTGACGGCGCCGATCTACTGCGCCAATCCGGAAAGCCGCAACGCGCTGCTCCTCAACGACGAGCTGACGGACGTGCTGGCGCGCACGGAGATCGCCGATATCGGCATCGTCTCCTGCGGGGCGCTCGCGCAGGAGACGTCGCTGACGCAGATCCGCGTGGTGAAGGACAATCTCGACACGGTGCTGAAGCGCGGCGCAGTCGGCGAGTTCATGGGATGGTTCCTGGACGCGCGCGGCCAGACGATCGACCATTTCCTCAACGATTCGATCATCGCGCTGCCGCCGGACAAGCTGAAGCTCAAGCCGATTTCGGTGCTCGTCTCCGGCGGCATCCGCAAGATCCCGATCATCCGGGCGATCCTGCGCGCCGGCTATGTCAACCGGCTGGTCACCAATGAAGGCGTGGCACGGGCCCTTTTGCAGGGCCCGCGCTGAGGCCGGTCAGGCAAGCGCCTTCTGCAAGGCGGCCGCCATCGCGCGCAGCGTGACATAGGTCGAGGCCGCGCCGGGGTCGATATGGCCAACGGAGCGCGCACCGAGCTTGGCGGAACGCCCACGACGCGATTCCAGCGCCGCCGTCGCCTTCATGCCCGCCTCGCCGCCGTCGCGGGCGGCAAGCAGCACGTCAATGGCCGAGCCGCCGCTCCTGGCGCTCTCCTGCGCCGCTTCGACGGCCGGCACCCAGGCGTCGATCATCGTCTTGTCGCCCGGCTCGGCCCGGCCGCGGTCGCGGATGCCCTGGCAGGCGGCGCCCAGCCATTCGGCCATGCCGGCGCCATCGAGGTTGAGCCTGTGGCTGACGGCCGTGCCGGCGCGCAGGAAGGCCGTGGCATAGAGCGGACCCGAGGAGGCGCCGACCGCATCGAGGAACGCCTTCGCCATGCGCTTGCAGATCCCCTCGATCGTCTCGTCGGCCTGCGTGTCCTCCAGCGCGTGCTGGACGGCCTTCCAGCCGATTTCCATCGTCACGCCGTGGTCGCCGTCGCCGATCACGCCGTCGAGCTCGGAAAGCCAGTTCTTCTCGGCGATGATCTGCTCGCCGACCGTATGCATCATCGCCCGGAAGATCGTCGGCGTGACGTCGCCCTCGGTGAGGAGTTCGCGCGGCTTTTCCGGTGCGGCCGCCGTGCTTTCGGCGGCCTTGACGGCCTTGCGGCTGCGGGCGGAAACGTCGCTCTTCTCGAAGGCGCCGACGACGAGGGCCGGCGTGCGGCAGGGATGGTCCAGCAGGGCCTGCAGCGTGTCGTCGAGCTTCATCAGCGTCACCGAGGCGCCGGCCATTTCGAGCGAGGTCGCATATTCGCCGACCCAGGAGGCGTGGATGTCGATGCCGAGCGCATCAAGCCGCTGTTTGACGCGGCGGAAGATGACGTAGAGCTCGATCTGCGAGGTGGCGCCGAGGCCGTTGACGAGGACGGCGACGCGGGAACCGGCCGTGAGGTCGAGCTCGGCGAGGACGGCGTCCATCAGCTCGTCGGTCACCGCATCCGCGGGGGCGAGCTTCTGGCGGCGGATGCCGGGCTCGCCGTGCAGGCCCATGCCGATTTCCATGTCCTCGTCGCCGATGGTGAAGTTCGGCTTGCCGGTCTGCGGCAGCGAGCAGGGGCTGAGCGCGACGCCGATGGAGCGGGTCGCCTCGTTCGCGGCAAGGGCCAGCGCCTCGACCCGCGCAAGCGGCTCGCCGAGATCGGCGGCGGCGCCCGCGATCTTGAAGACGAAGAAGTCGCCGGCAATGCCGCGGCGCTCGGACTTGCGCTCGACGGGCGCGGAGGCGACGTCGTCGGCAACGGCGACATGGCGCACCGGAATGCCCGCCTGCTCCAGCTCCTCGGCCGCCATGGTGAAGTTCAGCACGTCGCCGGTATAGTTGCCGTAGAGCATCAGCACGCCGACGCCGCCATCGGCGGCGCGGGCCGCTTCGGCGATATGCGCCGGCGAAGGCGAGGCGAAGACGTTGCCGACGGCCGCCGCATCGGCAAGGCCGCGTCCGACATAGCCGGCAAAGGCCGGCTCGTGGCCCGAGCCGCCGCCGACGACGATGCCGACCTTGCCGTCGCGCGGACCGTCCACGGCGACGACCGCCCGTCCCGTCTCCCCTTCCACGCGCAGCATGTCGGGATGGGCCCCCACCATGCCCTCGATCATCTCCGGGATGATGTTCTCCGGCGCGTTGATCAGCTTCTTGGTTTTGACTTCCTGGTTCATTCTCTTGTCTTTCGTCAGATCGATGCGGCCGGCCGTCAGGCGTCGCGGCGCAGATAACGGCGGGAAACGGCGTCGAAGGAGATGGCGAGCACGACGATGGCGCCCGAGACGATGCCCTGCCAGTAGGGCGAGACGCCGAAGAGCACGATGATGTTCTCGATGATGGCGATGATGCCGGCACCGAAGATCGCGCCGATGGGGCTGCCGATGCCGCCCGTCGTGGCGACGCCGCCGATGACCGAGGCGGCGATGGGCGCCAGCACCCAGGTCTCGCCGATCGACGGCTGGGCGGTGCCGAGGCGCGCGACCATCAGGACGCCGGCGAGCGCGGCGATGGCGCCGGCGGCGACGAAGACGAGAAGGCGGATCTTGTCGACCTTGATGCCCAGCATGCGGGCGCCGGCCTGGTTGTTGCCGATGGCGTACATGTAGCGGCCGAAGGGCGTCTTCAGCATGACGAAGGTGGCGACGGCGAGCGCGACCAGCATGATGACGAAGGGAACCGGCATGCCGAGGACATCGCCGCGGCCGAGATACTGCACCTCGCGCGGGATGCCGGTGATGGCGACGCCGCGCGTCAGCACGAGGTTGGCACCGCCGAAGATGCCGGCCGTGCCGATGGTCAGCACCAGCGAATGGAGCCTGAGCACCGTCACCAGCAGGCCGTTGAGGAGGCCGAGGCCGGCGCCGAGCAGGATGGCGAGCAGCATGGCCGAATAGGGCTCCAGGCCGAGCCGGACCATCAGGATGCCGGAGATGACGCCGCACAGGCCCCCGATGACGCCGAGGGAGAGGTCGAGCTCGCCGAGCACCATCAGCATGGACTGCGCGATGGTGATGAGGCCGACGAAGGCAAGCCCGCGCGCGATGACCGAGAGGTTGTAGGGCGTGAGGAAATAGGGAGAGATCAGCGCCGACAGCACGAAGATGACGGCGAGCGCGACGAAAACGCCGGCAAGGGGGCTGCGCGTCAGGAGCGCGAGGGATTTACTTTGCATCGGCTTTCGCCTCCGTGCCGAAGATGGCGCCTACGAGTGTTTCATTGCTGGTTTCGGCGGTATCGAACGCGCCGGTGATGCGGCCGTGGTGCATCGTGACGATGCGGCTCGCGCATTTCTTCAGTTCGTCGAGCTCCGAGGAGACGAGGATGACGCCGACGCCTTCCTCGGCAAGGCCCTTCATGATCCGGTAGATCTCGGTCTTGGTGCGGATGTCGATGCCCTTGGTGGGCTCGTCGAAGATCAGCACGCGCGGCCGCGTCGCCATCGCCCGGCCGATGATGGCCTTCTGCTGGTTGCCGCCGGAAAGCTGCGAGATGCGCTTGCCCATGCCCGAGGTGCGGATGCCGTAGTCGTCGATGATCTTCTGCACCGCCTCGCGCTCGCGCCCGCTGCTGATGCCGAAGGCCCCTTTCGTCAGCGAGAGGATGGAGATGCCGATATTCTCGCGCAGCGACAGGAGCGGGAAGATGCCGTGGTGCTTGCGCTCCTCGGAAAGGTACAGCATGCCGCCGTCGACCGAGGCGGCGGTGTCGTTGAGCGTCCACGGCTTGCCATCGACCTTAACCGTGCCGGCCTTGGCCTTCAGGAAGCCGAAGATCGTCTGCATGACCTCCGAGCGGCCGGCGCCGACGAGACCGGCGAAGCCGAGGATCTCGCCGCGGCGCAGCTCGAAGCCGACATCCTGGAAGCGGGCGCCGGAAAGGCCGCGCACCTCCATGATGGTGTCGGTGACGGGGCCTTTCGGCCGGAAATGCTCTTCGAAGGCGACATCGCGGCCAGACATGGCGCGGATCAGGTCGGCCTCGGTGATATCCGCGATCCGGCCGCTCTCGACCTTTTCGCCGTTGCGCAGCACCGTGTAGTCGTCGCCGATGGCGAAGACCTCGTCCATCTTGTGGCTGATGAAGACGATGGCGTGGTCGCGGTCGAGAAGGCCGCGGATGACCTTGAAGACGCGGTCCACCTCGACGCGCGTCAGCGACGACGTCGGCTCGTCGAGGATGAGGACCTTCATGCTGGCATTGGTGCAGGCGCGGGCGATCTGGAGCAATTGCTGGTCTGAAACCGAGATATTGGCCACCAGCTCGCGCGGATCGGCCTCGATGCCGAAGCGCTCGAGATAGGTCCGCGCCTCCTCGACGAGGGCACCGCGGTCGACGAGAAGGCCGCCATGCCCGGTACGGCTGAACGGCATGAAGAGGTTCTCGGCGACGCTCATCTGCGGGAAGAGGTTGAGCTCCTGCGGGACATAGGCGACGTTCTTGTAGAGGCTCGGGTCCTCCGCCGGGTCGCGGCCGTCGATCAGCACCTTGCCGCGCGAGGCCCGGTCCGTGCCGGTGAGGATCTTGACGAGGGTGGATTTGCCGGCACCGTTCTCGCCGGCGAGAATATGCGTGCGGCCGAGTTCGATCGACAGGTCGACCTTGTCGAGGGCGGTCACGCCGGGAAAGTCCCGGCCAAGGCCGTGGGTTTCGAGATAGGCCATGGGGCACCTCGCGTCACGATGAGATGGAAGAGGCGCGGGAAGGATCCCCGCGCCTTACGGCAATCCGGTCGCGCCGGATCAGCCGCCCACGTTTTCCTTGGTGAGGAAGGCGTTGCCGGTGTCGAGGTAGCCCGGCACCTTGGCGCCCGTCGCCTGCGCCCACAGCAGCATGACCGACCAGTAGCCCTGAAGCTCCGGCTGCGAGGCCGAAGAGCTGTCGGCGACGCCTTCGCGGATCATGTCGAGCATTTCCGGCAGGTTGTCGAGGCCGACGAGCGTGACCTTGCCCTGCTTGCCGGCTTCGACGATGGCCTGGCCGATGCCGATCGGACCGGCGGCGTCGGACGCGACCCAGCCCTTGAGGTTGGGGTTCGCCTGCATGATGGCGGCCGCCTGCTGCTGCGCCGTCTCGATGCTGTCATTGTCGATGCCTTCGGCGACGACCTTGATGCCCGGATGCTCGGCGAAGACCTGGCGGTGGCACTCGGCGCGGATCGAATGGTTCGGCGCGGTCGGAACGCCCTGCATGATGGCGACCTCGCCCTCGCCGCCGAGAACCTCGACGAGGCGGCGTGCGGCGATCTTGGCCTGCTCGCAGAAGTCCGAGCCGATATAGGGGATCGCCATGCCTTCCGGCGGCACGGAATCGAAGATCACCAGCGGGATCTTCTGGTTCTGCGCTTCCTCGAGCGAGGCGCGGTTGCCCGAGGGGTCGAGCAGGTCGAGCGCCAGGCCGTCGGGCTGGGTCGCCAGCGCGCTGTCGATGATCTGGTTCTGCTGGACGACGTCGGCGGACTGCGGCGCCGAATAGATGACCTCGACGCTGGAACCGGTCTGCGCCTTGATCGCGGCGGCGGCGGCCTGCGCGCCGTCGTTGACCTTGTCGAACCAGGGATGGACGACCTTCGGCACGACGACGAAGCGGTAGCTGTCCTTCTTGGTGGTGCCGGCGGCATCCTCAGCCGAGGCGACGACCGGCAGCGCGAACGCGGCGGCGCATGCCAGCAACGTGACGAGTTTCTTCATGATGACCTCCCTTGGAGCAGGCGAGATCCCTCCCGCCTGAGTGATGGAACGAGGGCTTTGCGTGGGCTCGCTCCCAAAACCCAAAGCCCGCGTGCAGATTGATACAGATGTATTTTCATTTTTACAACAGTAAAAAAGCCTCCGCTCAGCGGGCACAGACCGGGCCGTCGGCGCGCAGGTGCACAAAACGCTTGCGCCGTGACCCGTTCCTGGAGGCGCGCGGAGGGCGCCAACCGGCTGACTCCCGAAAAAATCGCCGGCCGGCAAAGGGTAGATTGTCCCAAGAAAACGGGCCGCTGCAGAACGCCCGGAGCGCCCTTCCCTTTCCGCTTGGAACGCGTGTCTAAAGACGCGTTGACTGCAATTTTCTTGCACCGAGACGGCAATATCATTCGTTTGTCATGCCTGCCGACGCCCGCCAATAGTGCCGCCGAACCCTTTGGAAATGCCGGTTTTCCGGCCTCGGGAGGCGAGCGGACGCATGACTGTCGTGGAATTCAACGGACCCGGGCTGAGCGAGGAACAGTGGAGGACGGTGCGCGCCGTCGCCACGGCGCTGAAGCCGCAGCAGGCGCTCTGGCTGAGCGGCTATTTCGCCGGGCTGGCCGATGCCGGCCGCCCCGAGGCGGCCCATCTCGTGCCCGCCGGGCTCGACCCCGCGCCAGCCGCCGCCGCGCGCACGCTCACCATCCTCTATGGCAGCGAAACCGGCAACGGCAAGTGCCTCGCCACCCGCCTTGCCGAGCGGGCGCATGCCGCCGGCCTCACCCCGGTTCTCACCGACATGGCCGACTACAAGCCGCGCCGGCTGAAGGAGGAGCAGGACCTCCTCATCGTCGCCTCCACCCATGGCGAGGGCGCGCCACCGACTTCCGCCGCCGGCTTCTTCGAATTCGTCGAGGGCCGCAAGGCGCCGCGGCTGGAGGGGCTGCGCTACGCGGTTCTGGCACTCGGCGATTCCACCTACGAGTTCTTCTGCGGCGCGGGCCGGCGCCTCGACGACCGCCTTGCCGCGCTCGGCGGCAAGCGCCTGCACGAGCGCGTCGACTGCGACGTCGACTATGACGACCCGGCCGCCGCCTGGATCGAGACGGCCCTCGCCGCCCTCGCCCCGGCCCGAACCGCAGCGGTGCCGGCTGCCGCCGCATCGGCCACGCCATCGGCAGCCGCTTACGACAGGCAGAACCCCTTCCCGGCCATCGTCATCGAGAACCTGGCACTCACCGGGCGCGGATCGAGCAAGGAGACGCGGCATGTCGAGCTGTCGCTGGAAGGCTCAGGCCTTGCCTTCGCGCCGGGCGACGCGCTCGGCGTCATGCCGCGCAACGATCCGGCGCTCGTCGAGGGGCTTCTTTCCGCGCTCGGCCTTTCCGGCGGCGAAGCCCTGATGATCAAGGGTGCGGCGACGACGCTCGGCGAGGCGCTCGAAGGCGTGCTGGAGATTACCGCCGCCACGCCGCGCTTCCTCGACCAGTGGGCGGAGGTGACCGGCGCTGCCGCGCTGAAGGAACTGGCGGGCGATGCGCGCTCGGCCTTCCTCAGGGAAAACCACGTCATCGACATCCTGCGCCGCTATCCGGCGAAGGGCATCGACGCGGCGTCGCTCGCTGCCGGCCTTCGTCCGCTCCAGCCGCGGCTCTATTCCATCGCCTCCTCGGCGACGGCCGTTCCCGACGAGGTGCACCTGACGGTCAGCACCGTGCGCTACGGGCTGAACGGCGAGGAGCGCCACGGCGTCGCCTCCGGCCAGTTCTCGCGCCGTGCCGCGCCGGAGACGGTCCTTCCCGTCTATGTGCAGGAGAACCCGCGCTTCCGCCTGCCGGAGGACGATGCGCCGATCATCATGATCGGCGCCGGCACGGGCGTCGCCCCCTACCGCGCCTTTCTGCAGGAGCGCGAGGCGCAAGGGGCCAAGGGCCGCGCCTGGCTGTTCTTCGGCGAGCGCAACTTCGACAGCGACTTCCTCTACCAGACCGAATGGCAGGGCTTCCTCAAGGACGGCGTGCTGTCGCGCATGAACGTCGCCTTCTCGCGGGACGGCGCGCAAAAGACCTATGTCCAGCACCGGCTGCTGGAGGAGGCCCGCGAGCTTTATGCCTGGCTGGAAGAGGGCGCGCATCTCTATGTCTGCGGCGACGGGGCGAAGCTTGCGCCCGACGTGCACCGCGCGCTCACGGCGATCGTCGCCGAGGCAGGCAGGCGCGGCAAGGCCGCCGCCGAGGACTACCTCGCCGCGCTGCGCGAAAGCCGCCGCTACCAGATCGACGTCTATTGAGGCCCCGACGATGACCCTTCTTGAAACCGACCGCAGCCGCGACATCTCCCAGCCGCTCGAAAGGCTGAGCGCCGACGAGACGATGAAGGCGGGCAGCGACCAGCTTCGCGGCACCATCGCTGAAGGCCTAGCCGCCCCGCTGACCGCCGCCGTGCCCGGCGACGACATCAAGCTGATGAAGTTCCACGGCCTCTACCAGCAGGACGACCGCGACATCCGCGACGAGCGCCGCCGGCAGAAGCTGGAGCCGGCCTATCGCTTCATGGCGCGCGTGCGCCTGCCGGGCGGAGTGCTGTCGCCCTCGCAATGGCTGAAGCTCGATGCGCTCGCGCGCGCCTATGCCGGCGACACGCTGCGGCTGACGACGCGCCAGACCTTCCAGCTCCACTATCTCCACAAGAAGAACCTGAGGGCCGTCATGCAAGGGCTGCGCGACGTCGCGCTCGATACCAAGGCGGCCTGCGGCGACGATGCGCGCGGCGTCATGGCTTCGATCAACCCTCAGCTTTCGGCGCTGCATGTCGAAGTCTACGCGCTCGCCAAGGGAGCGAGCGACCACGCCACGCCGAAGACCGGCGCCTATCCGGAAATCTGGTACGGCGAGGAGCGCCAGACGCGCGGCGAGGCGCCGGAAGAGCCGATGTACGGCCGCACCTACATGCCGCGCAAGTTCAAGATCGGCTTCGTCATCCCGCCGGTCAACGACATCGACGTCTATGCGCAGGATCTCGGCTTCATCGCCATTATCGAGGACGGCCGGCTTACCGGCTTCAACGTGGCGGTCGGCGGCGGCATGGGGCGGACGGACCAGACGCCGAAGACCTATCCGCGGCTTGCCAGCGTCATCGGCTTCATACCGAAGGACAGGGTGATCGAGACCTGCGACGCCGTCATGGGCGTGCAGCGCGACTACGGCGACCGCGCCGACCGCAGCCGCGCCCGCTTCAAGTACACGGTGGACGACAAGGGGCTCGACTGGATCAAGGCGGCGATCGAGGACCGGCTGGGCTTTGCGCTGGGAGACGCCCGATCCTACGCCTTCGCCACCAACGGCGACACGCTCGGCTGGCAGCGCGGCGAGGACGGGCGCGAGCATTATACGTTGCGCATCGAGAACGGCCGGGTGAGGAACGCCCTCTTCGACGGCCTGCGCGCCATCGCGGAGGCGCATCGCGGCACCTTCCGCGTCACGCCCAACCAGAACCTCGTCATCGCCGAGGTGGAGCCGGCCGACCGGCCGGCCATCGAGGCGCTCCTGAAGGCGCACGGGCTCGACACGCTTGGCGGCGGCAGCGGCCTCCGGCGCAATTCCATGGCCTGCGTGGCGCTGCCGACCTGCGGCCTCGCCATGGCCGAGAGCGAGCGCTACCTGCCGGCGCTGATCGACAAGATCGACGCCATCCTCGCCGAACACGGCCTGTCGGACGAGCCGATCACCATCCGCATGACCGGTTGTCCGAACGGCTGCGCGCGGCCCTATATCGCCGAGATCGCGCTGACCGGCCGGGCGCCGGGAAAGTACAACCTCTATCTCGGCGGCGGCTTTGCCGGCCAGCGCCTCAACAAGATGGTGCTGGAGAACGCGGCGGAGCCGGCGATCCTCGATCTCCTCGGCAAGGTGATCGGCCATTTCGCCCGCGCGCGGCTTCCGGGCGAGCATTTCGGCGATTTCGCCATCCGCGCCGGCTACGTGGCCGAGGTCACGGAAGGCCGCCATTTCAACGACTGACGAAAGGAAAGCATCATGACGACAGCAGCAACCGATTCCCTTGTGACCGTGGACTGGCTGAAGGACCATCTGACCGACCCCAAGGTGCGGGTCTTCGAGGTCAGCGTCGATACCGGCGTCTACGAGAAGGGCCACATTCCCGGCGCGGTCGATCTCAACTGGCACACGGACCTCGTCGACACCATCAACCGCGACATCGCCTCACGCGAGAAGCTCCAGGCGCAGCTGCGCCGGGCGGGCGTCGACGAGGACACCACCGTCATTATCTACGGCGACCACAACAACTGGTTCGCCGCCTGGGGTGTCTGGGTCCTCGATGTCTATGGCTTCGGCACGCGGGCAAAGCTCCTCGACGGCGGCCGCAAGCTGTGGGAGGCGCGCGGCCTGCCGCTGACGACGGCGGTGCCCGCCTACGAAGCGACGGCGCTGGAATTGCCCGGGCGCGACGACAGCCTGCGCGCCCGCCTCGCCAACACGCTCGACGTCGCCGAGGGCCGCATCGACGGCAAGCTGGTCGACATTCGCTCGCCCGACGAATATCTCGGCAAGGTCTTCGCGCCGGAAGGCGTGAAGGAACTGTCGATCCGCGCGGGCCACATTCCGGGAGCGGAAAACGTGCCATGGGCCACCATCGTCAACGAGGACGGCACCTACAAGCCGCTCGACGAGATCCGCCGCATCTATGCCGAGAAGGGCATCGACGGCACGAAGCCGGTCATCACCTATTGCCGCATCGGCGAACGGTCGAGCCACACCTGGTTCGCCCTCAAGCGCCTGCTCGGCTACGACGCCCGCAACTATGACGGCTCGTGGACCGAATACGGCAATGCCGTCGGCGTGCCGGTCGTGAACCGGAGCGGGACGGTCTGGCTCGGCAAGTAGGATTTTCCGCGGGCGGCGCAATGCCGCCGCCCGCGCCCCGCTATCAGCCTCAATATTCGTCGTGCAGCTTCACCCAGCTCATCGTGCCGTTCTCGTTGCGGCCCTTGGGGACGAGGTCGAGCCAGTTGAGCGCGCCCATCAGCAGCTCCGTGCCGCGGTGATAGGTCGAGTAGGTGTGGTGGATGTTGCCCTCCTCATCCTTCGCGAAGACGCTGAGGCCGAACATGTCCGGCGCGTTGCGGATCGTCGTCAGGCCGTAATTGTAGAGCGCGCGGCCGGCGGCGCGGTCCTCCGGCCTGAACGACACGCCGAAATCGTAGTTGAAGTCGCGGTCGTCCGAGGAGACCCAGGGGAAGGTCCAGCCCATCCGCGCCTTGACCGCCTCGATCCGCCGGACCGGCGCGCGGGAGACCGCGGCGAAGGCGAGGTCCGCCTGCTCGAAATGCCGGCGCGCCGCATCGGCGTGGTCCACCGTGAAGGAACATCCCGGGCAGATGTGGTCCGAGCCGGGCGTCAGCATGAAGTGGTACACGGCAAGCTGGCTGCGATCCCCGAAGAGGTCGCCCAGCGTGACGGCGCCGTCCGGACCGTCGAAGACATAGGATTTCTCGACCCTGACCCAGGGCAGTTGCCGGCGCTCGGCGCGCAGGGCGTCGAGCTGGTGGGTCATGGCGCGCTCCTTCTCGAAGAGGGCCTTGCGGGCCGCAAGCCAGTCCTCGCGCGAAACGATGGGGTGCTGCATTGTCATTCTCCTTCGGTTGATGTGTCGGGCGGGAAGCGCCGCGTCCGGCGGGAAACGAGCCTCAGCCAGGGCGGCAGATGGAAAAGAGCCATCAGCAGGTACATCGCGGCCATGCCGTCCATCGGCAGCGGACCCGAGGCGCAGAGGGCCATCGGGTCGCCGGCGCTTGTCCACGCCATGGCGGCGAAGACGGGCGAAGCGGCAAGGCAGAGCCAGTCCGCCGGACCATGTGCCCGCCCTTGAAGCGGCCTCTCGACTGTCATCGGCATCGCCATTTTCCTCTCCCGCGCTTCCGTCGTTGCAAAGCCGAGACTAGGCCGGGAGGAACGATTGCCGGGAGTGACAAGTGTGTCGGGATTTTCCCATGGACGCGGCCGACGGTTGATTAAGTCTCATGCGCTGGGCATAAGACACTCTTCGAGCAGAGGGAGGGGCGCCTTGTTGTTTCGTCTTGGCCAGAGATACCGGCATCTCACGCATGACGGGGATTGCGCGTGCCACAGCCCGCTTGCCCGGGATCTGTTCTCCCGCATCGATGCGGGACTGTCCCGCCGCTTGGTCCTGAAAGGCATCGCGGCGAGCCTCGCCGCCCCCGCCCTTGGCGGCGCGGCCTTCGCGCAGGCGCCCGCAAGGGCCGTTCGGCTCACGAATGTCCGGATCTTCGACGGGGAGACCGCCACGCTTGCCGAGGGCCGGGACGTGCTGGTCGAGGGCCGGCTCATCAAGGCGCTGGTGGCGGCCGGGGAGACGGTCGCCGATGCCGATGCCATCGATTGCGGCGGGCGCACGCTGATGCCCGGCATGATCGACGCCCACTGGCATTCGATCCTTGCCGGCATTTCCCAGCTCACGGCGATGACCGCCGATATCCCCTATGTCCACCTGCTCGCCGCCGAGGAAGCCGAGCGCACCGTGCTGCGCGGCTTCACGACGGTGCGCGATGTCGGCGGCCCTTCCTTCGCGCTGAAGCGCGCTATCGACGAGGGGCATGTCGCGGGGCCGCGCATCTATCCGTCCGGCGCCATGATCTCGCAGACCTCGGGGCACGGCGACTTCCGCATGCGCACCGACCTGCCCCGCACGGCGCAGGGCGACCTCAGCATCGCCGAACGGGCCGGCATATCGGCCATCGCGGATGGCGAGGCGGAAGTGCTGCGCCGGGTGCGCGAGCAGCTCATGCTGGGCGCCAGCCAGATCAAGATCATGGGCGGCGGCGGTGTCGCCTCGGCCTATGACCCGATCGACGCGCTGCAATATTCCGAGGCGGAGATGAAGGCCGCGGTCTCCGCCGCCGCCGACTGGGGCACCTATGTCTGCGTCCACACCTATACGTCGGCCGGCGTGCAGCGCGCCCTTGCCTGCGGCGTGAAATCCATCGAGCACGGCCAGCTTGCCGACGAGGAGACCGTGCGGCGGATGGCGGATGCGGGGGCGTGGTGGAGCATCCAGCCCTTCCTGGCCGACGAGGATTCCAACACCTATCCGTCGCCGGAACAGCGCATGCAGCAGCAGGCCATCGCCGAGGGCACCGGCCGGGCGGTCGAGCTTGGGCGCAAGCACAAGGTCCGCATGGCGCTCGGCACGGATATCCTGTTCAGCCCCAGGGGCACGGCGACGCAGGGCAAGCAGCTCGCGAAGTTCGCCCGATGGTACGAGCCCGCGGATGTCCTGCGTCTCCTGACCAGCGGCAATGCGGAGCTTGCCGGCCTCTCGGGGCCACGCAATCCCTATCCGGGCAGGCTCGGGCGCATCGAGGCCGGCGCCTATGCGGACATTCTCGTCGTCGACGGCAATCCGCTGGAGGATATCGCCCTGATCGCCGATCCGGAACGCACGATGAAGCTCATCATGAAGGATGGCCGCATTCACAAGAACACGCTTTCGGCCTGAAGGACAGTCTCGTGATCCGATACGCCGCCCTGCTCGCCCTCGCCGCCGCCTGCACCGCGCAGACGGCCTACGCCGCCGATGCCTTCGCCGGACCGTCCGAAGAGCCCGCCGCCGTCACGGATGCGGGCCCCGGCTGGGCCCTGCAGATCACGCCCTACATGTGGGCCGCGGGCCTCAAGGGCGACATCTCGCCGTTCCGGCGCGCGCCGACCATCGGCGTGGAGAAATCCTTCTCCGACGTCATGGACGACCTCAACTTCGGCGGCTTCGTGAATGTCTGGGCGCGCTACGACCGCTTCGTCCTGTCAGGCGACATGATGTATGTCGACACCACGGACAGCCATGCCTTCGGCGCGCTGCCCTCACTGCCGGTACCACCCGGCACCATCATCAACGGGAGCGTCGACAGCAAGCAGTTCATGGCAACGCTGCAGGGCGGCTACCGCGTCGTCGCTACGCCCGACTTCACGCTGGATGCGCTTGCCGGCGCGCGCTTCTGGCATATCTCGAACGACGTGACGGTCAGTGCGCTGGGCGTGTCGCGCACCTATGGCGAAAGCTTCGGCTGGGTCGATCCGGTGGTGGGCCTGCGCGCCTTCCTTCCCCTGACGGACAAGCTTTCCCTGCAGGCGCAGGCGGATGTCGGCGGCTTCGGCGCGGGATCCGACATCACCTGGTCCGCGCTCGCCACCATCAACTATACCTTCACCGACCACCTTTCCGTCTCCGCCGGCTACAAGGTGCTCGATGTCGATTACGACCGTGGCGGCCATGTCTTCGACACGCGCCTCAGCGGCCCCGTGCTGGGCCTGACGCTGCGTTTCTGAGCAGCGCCCGCCCGGCGCGTCTTTCAGCCGTATCGCCGTTGCGCCGCCCTTGCCGCCCGCTGGCTGCGCTCGGCCGAGACCGTGAAGCTGTCCACCAGCCCCTTCAGCGTCGTGCTGATCTGCATGAGATTGTGCGTGGCGGCGTTGGTCTGCTCGACCATCGCGGCGTTCTGCTGGGTCATCTGATCCATGCTGCCGACGGCCGTGTTGATCTCGGCGATGCCGGCCGACTGTTCGCGGGCGGAGCTCGCGATGGCGTCGATATGGCCGTTGATATTGACGACCTGCTCGCCGATGTGATGCAGCGCCTCGCCCGTCTTGTGCACCAGCGACACGCCGAGCTGCACGTCCTCGAAGGACTTGTCGATCAGCGCCTTGATCTCCTTGGCGGCCTCGGCGGATTTCTGCGCCAGTTCCCGCACCTCCTGCGCGACGACCGCAAATCCCTTGCCGGCTTCGCCCGCCCGTGCCGCCTCGACCCCGGCATTGAGGGCAAGCAGGTTGGTCTGGAAGGAGATCTGATCGATGACGCCGATGATCTGGGTGATCTTGCCGGAGGATTCCTGGATGGCGCCCATGGCGGAAACCGCCTGCTCGACGATGGCGCCGGAGCGCCTGGCCTCCTCCGTCGCGCTGCCGACGACGCGGCGGGCCTCCTCGGCGCGCTGCGCGGCCTCGCGGGAAATGGTGGTGATCTCCTCGACGGCGGCGGCGGTCTCTTCCAGCGAGGCCGCCTGCTGCTCGGTGCGCTTGGCCATGTCGTCGGTGGCGTGGACCAGCTCGCCGGAATTGCCGGCCGCATCGTCCGCCGCCGTCACGATGGCGCCGAGCGTGTCGTCCAGCTTCTCGATCGCCGCGTTGAAATTGGAGCGCAGCCGCTCGAACTGCGGGGCGAGCGGCGTGGCGATGGCGGCGGTGAGGTCGCCGCCGGCAAGGCGGTTGAGCGAGGTGTCGATCGCGCCGAGCGCCTCTTCCTGCTCGGCGTTCAGCGCCTGGCGCGCGGCCTCGGATTTCTCGCGCTCCTCCTGGAGGGCGTCGAGATAGACCGAGATCGCATAGTCCATGTCGACCAGCGCGGCCTTGACGATTGCGGTGATCTCCTCGCTCAGCGCGTCGGCCTTCCTGCGATAGAGGAAGCCTTCGAGATGCTTGCGGACGACACTCTCGACGATGGCTTCCAGGATCAGCGCGTAGCCGCCGATATACCAGCGCGGCTCCAGGCCGAGGCGGGCATGGGTCTTGCCGATCGTGGTGACGGCATCGACATAGTGCGCATCGAACTTCGCCGAGCCGATCACTTCCCAATGCTTGATCTGCCGGCCCTTGGCGCTCTGGATATGCGCCTCGTTGGAAAAGAACCGGGCGGTCTCTGGCGTGGCGCGGGCCTTGCCGTAGAAGATGTCCAGCGCGCCGTCGAGCGAGGCGGAAATGGTGGGCAGCGCACGCTTCAGCGCCTCGCGCTGGCCGGCGTCGAACTCGACGAACTGGAGGCGCTCGTTCAGTTGCTGGGTCTTGGCATCCTGCGCCGACATCGGCAAATCCTCTACAGTTGGGTTGGCGAATGACGCAAGTCCCGAATCAGGATCCCGGCCTTCGGTCTGTAGCGATTTTTCGCAGGGGACAGTAAACAAACACTGTAAATCGGAAGACGATACTTCGACAGGAATTGACGAATGGCAAGTCCTTTTCGGATTTATATGCTAAGTATTACTTACAGATGCGAATGATACCAATAAATACCATTGAAAACCAATATATCAGACGCAACGATACGTATATCTCACGTAACGTAAGGTGCATGTAACCCGCTGCGCTGGGCCGCCGTCCCGCTCCGGAGCGCGCGCCTAGACCATCGCCCCGGCTTCCAGCCGCGCGCCGTCGAAGCGGCCGATCATGGCAAGGACGGCCTCCCTGTCGGGCATCAGGCAGGCGGCCGTCGCCAGGGCATCGGCAATCGCCGCCGAGGGGGCGGAGATCGAGACCGACCGCCATTGCGACCGCGCGGGCATGCCCGTTTCGGGATCGAGGATATGGCCGTCCCGGCCGCCCTGGTCGAAGGTCGTGCCGAGCGGGGCGGAGGTCGCGAGTGCGCGCTGGCGCAGCGCCACGCGCTCGCCCGTTTCAAGCCGCAACGACCATTCCCCGCCCTGGGGCTGCCCGCCGAGGGCGCGGAATTCGCCCGTGTCGATCAGGATGTCGGTGAGGCCCTCGGCCTCCAGCAGCGCGGCCACCCGGTCGGCGACATAGCCCTGGCCGATGCCGTTCAGCGTCAGCGCCGTGCCGGGCCGCAGCGTGATCGCCGCCGCGTCGAGCTCCACCTTCTCCCAGCCGGTCTTCCGCAGCACGCCTTCGAGGCTTTTCGCATCGGGCCGCCCGCCCTTCGCGGCCGCTTCGGCCCAGAGCACCCAGAGCGGCTGCACCGTCGCATCGAACCGCCCGCCGCTCGCATGGTGCACCGCGCCGGCCAGTGACAGGCATTCCAGAAGCTCGAAGGGCGGGGCGGCGAGATGCCCCTCGCGGTTCAGCCGCGACAGGGCGCTCTCCGGCCGGTAGAGGCTGAGGATATCCTCCAGCCGGCCGATCTCGGCCATGACGCGGGCGGCAACGGCCTCGCCCTCAGGGTGGTCGAGGCGGATCGAGGCACGCGCGCCCAGCGCCTGCCCGGTCCACAGGCGCGCGGTTCCTCCATCGGCGCGGGCGATGGCCGGCAGGGCGGCGAAGGCCGCGGAAATGGCAATGAGGCGGCGGCGGGTCATCAGCATTGGTTCAGCCTCCAGTGGACGGGGTAAGGGCGTTCAGGCGGTCGCGATAATCGGCGTCGTCGGGATCGGGCCGGTCGCCGGTCTCCACCGGCGTCAGCACCATGGCGTCGGTCACGTCGGCAAGGGCGAGCACCCGGCCGCCCTCCGCGAGCGCAAAGGCGGCGGCCTGCTTCCGGCTGGAAAAGGGCACGGTCTCCGGCGCGCCCATGCCGCCCTGCCGGGCCGAGCCGACGACATAGAAGGCCTTGTCGGCGGCGATCCAGTTGCCCTTGCCGGGCGCGTCCCAGGTCGCCCCTGCCGCGCCCATGTCGTTGACATAGACCGCGACGATGGGCGCGACCTGCTCGGGACCGCGGGCATAGGCGATGGCGTCGCGCACCTGGCTGAAGAAAAGCGGGGCGGCATTGCCTTCGAGGAAGACCTGCGCCTTGGGGCCGGGATGCTCCAGAAGGTTCATCTGGCAGTAATGGCCGAGCGTCTCGGGCGTCATTTCCTGCGGCACGATGGCCTGGGCGACGTCTTCCTTGCAGGCGGAAAGAAGCAGGAGCGCCGCCAGAAGCACGGCGGGGCGGAGACGGTTCTTCATGGCGTCACCTTTCGGAAGGCTGCGACCGCGAGCGCGATGGCCGCGAGCGGCCAGACGAGGAGCGAGGCGGCCGACTGCCAGAGCGGGATCGCCCGCGCCGCCCCGCCAATGCCGCCGGCCGCGGCGACCGCCTCGGCCGCCGAGAGATTGAAGACGCGGAAGGCGTCGGCGGGATTGGCGAGCAGCGCGACGGGCAGCGCATGAGTGGTGAAGACCCCGCCGCTGTCCGTGACGATCAGCGCCAGAAGGGCAAGGTCGTAAAGCACCACGGCCGCCAGCCAGAGCGCGATGGCAAGCCCTGCCGCGCCCGAGGGCCGGCGCGCCAGGGCCGAGAGCGCATAGCCCGCGCCGAGGAAGGTCGCGCCGAGCGCCACGGACGTCCAGATCAGCCGCCAGAGCGAGGCAAGACCCGCTACCGCGCCGGGATCCGACCAGACGGCGACCAGCGCCGCCGCGCCATAGCCGAGCGTGACCGCGAGCGCGAGGATCGCCAGATGCGCCAGGAGCTTGCCGAGCAGGATCTCAAGGCGCGAGACCGGATAGGTGAGAAGCAGCGGCAGCGTGCCGCGCTCCACCTCGCCCGCCACCGCGTCGAAGCTCATGAGGAGCGCCAGCAGCGGCACCAGATAGACGGCGAGCGAGGTGAGCGAGGCGACGGTGACCGACAGCCGGTCGACGCCGACATCGCCGGTCGGCGCGGCGCCGGCGGCGGCGAGCACCAGCGCGAACAGCACCATCATGCCCGTCGCGATGGAGACCCAGCGATTGCGGAAGGCGATGCGGAATTCCGAGACCGCCGTTGCGAGGATGCGGTTCATTGCCCGTCCCTCCGGCTGAAATGGCTGTAGATGTCCTCGAGGCTCGGCGGGATCACGTCGAGATCGGCGACCTCACCGCCGAGCGCCGATATGCGGGCGAGCAGCGGCAGCTTCTCCGCCTGCGCGCAGGAAAGGCGCAGCAGGCCGTCGCCGCCGGCGGACGCCTCGGGAAAGGCCGAGACAAGCGCCGGCGCGCGGCCGGGCGCGGGCCGCACCAGCAGGGCGACGGGCAGCGCGGCGCGGGCGCGCAGGTCGGCAAGCGTGCCTTCCGCCACCAGAGCCCCGCCGGAAAGGATGAGGATGCGGTCGGTGCGGGCTTCCACCTCGGTCAGCACATGCGAGGAGAGGAGGATCGCCGTGCCCTCGGCGGAAAGGCCGTCGAGCAGGTCGTAGAAATCGCGGCGCGAGACGGGATCGAGGCCGGAGGTCGGCTCGTCGAGCACGAGCAGGCGCGGCTTGCCGATCAGCGTCTGGGCGAGGCCGACGCGCTGGCGCATGCCCTTGGAATAGGTGCCGATGCGCCGCCGCGCGGCATGGGCGAGGCCGACGCGCGACAGGAGTTCCATGGCCTGTCGCGGGCTCTCGCCGCGCAGCGAGAGATAGTAGCGAAGCTGCTCCTCGCCCGTCAGCGCCGGATGGAAGGCGACGTTCTCGGGCAGGTAGGCGACCGCGGCGCGGGCGGAGGACGAGCCGGGCGAGGAGCCGCAGACCGAGACCTCGCCGCCGTCATAGGGAATGAGGCCGAGGATGATCTTCATCATCGTCGACTTGCCCGCCCCGTTGTGGCCGAGCAGGGCCGCGCGCCTGCCCGCCTCCAGCGTCAGCGAAACGGCCTTCAGCGCCTCGACGTCGCCGAAGCGCTTAGTGAGCCGGGAGATTGTCAGGGTCGGTGTCATCGTAATTTCCTTCGGCCCAGCGGCCGGCAGCCTCGGCCTCGTAGCCGAGAATGTCGGGCGGGACGGATATTGTGAGGGGCCGCATCAGCGGCGCGCTGTCGCGCACCCCGCCGGGCAGCGTCGCGGGAAAGTCCCGCTGGCTCCAGCGCACGAGCTGCACGGCGGGCGAGCCGATGAGGAGGCTTGCGGCCGGCTGCGACCAGAGAATCTGGTCCATCAGGTCGTTGGGCCGGTAGAAACTGTCGGCGATGCCGTCGCCGTTGAGGTCGAAGGCCGGGTGGTCGGACCAGAAATTGCCCCTGCCCTCATGGCTCCATTCCATGTTGCGCGTGCCGACATATCTCACCTGCTCGCGGTTGCCGACGAAGGCGTTGCCGGTCAGCACGTTCTTCTCCGAGCCGGCGGTGAAATGGATGCCGATGCCGCAGCCCTCGAAGCGGTTGTTCCAGATGAGGTTCTTGTGGGCGTTGTAGATGAAGAGGCACTTCCTCGTGCCGCCGCGCACCAGGTTTCCCGTGACGTCGGCATTGTTGGCATAGTTCAGCATCAGCCCGTGCTCGCGGTCGCCGAGGCTGAGATTGTTGAGGACCTTCGCCCTGTCGGAGAACATGATGGCGAAGCCGAGATGGTTGCCGATGGAGACGTTGCCGGAAACCTCGGTGTTGCGGGTGTACATGAAATGCACGGCGAAGCGCAGGTCGCGCATCACGTTGCCGCGATAGATGCTGTCGGCGCTGGCATTGGAGAAGATGCCGTCTCGGCCGTAGCGGATGGCGTTGTTCTCCAGGAGCGTGCCGGGGCTGTTCCAGACATAGATGCCGTTACCGCGCTCGTTCATGCGCGCGCTGTCCGTGCCGACGATCTCGTTGCCGGCGACGGTCGCGTTGCGGCCGCCATGCACGTCGATGCCGTGCATGTTGCCGGTGACCAGCAGCTTCTCGATGCGGGCGCGGTCGGCGCCCTTGAGGATCTTCACGCCGGCGTCGAGGTCCTGGTTCACCCGGCCCGAGCCGGTGATGGTGAAGCCCGTCAGCGTCACGTCGGGCGCGGCGATCGTCATGACGCTGCCTTCGCCAAGGCCGTCCACCACCGCCCCGCGCGGGCCGGTAATGGTGAGCGGCCTGTCGACGGTGACGGGGCCCGGATAGGCCCCGTCGGAAAGCCGCAGCACATCGCCGGGCGCCGCCCCGGCAATGGCCGCCGCGAGGCTGCCCGCGCCCGGCGCGACGGCGCGCTCCGCCGCGGCGAGCGGCGAGGCGAGCAGAAGGCCGATCAGGAGGACGGGCAGCCGCATTTCTCAGGCGTCCTTCGGTTCCACGAACATGCGGCCGCGCATTTCCATGTGCAGGGCATGGCAGAACCACTGGCAATAGTACCAGTAGACGCCCGGATTGGCGGCGACGAAGGTGACGGAGCTCGTCTGCTGCGGCCCGACCTCCATGGCCACGCCATGGTTGCCCATGGTGAAGCCGTGCGTCAGGTCGTCGATCTCGTCGAGATTGGTGACGATGACCGTGACCTCGTCGCCTTCCTTCACCGTGAAGCTTTCCTGGCTGTAGCTCGGCGCGACGGAGGTCATGTAGACGCGCACCTTGTTGCCGTCGCGGATGACGGCGTCGGTCCATTCGTCGATATTGACGCCGTCGGCCTCGGCCTGCTTGCGCGTTTCCGACCACAGCCGATCCTGGCGGTCCCAGACCGACTTGATATTCGGCAGGATCGAGGGGGAGACCGCGATGGCGTCATGCGGCTCGGCGAAGGTCGGGCCGTCGTGCACCAGCTTCATCTTGTCGCCGGAAATGTCGATGAGCTGGTCGTTTTCCGGCTTCAGCGGGCCGACATTGAGGAAGCGGTCCTTGGAGAACTTGCACAGGCACACCAGCCAGTCGTTGGTGGCGTCCAGCGTCTCGCCCATCACGGTCTTCAGGTGACCGGGCTGGTACTGGACGTCGAGCTTGTCCTTGATGGGGTCGATCTTCTCGCCGGCATAGGCGCGGATCGCCTCCTCGATGTTCCACTTGACCACCTGGCTGTCGAGGAAGAGCGAGGTATAGGCGTTGCCGCGGCCGTCGAAGGCGGTGTGGAGCGGGCCGAGGCCGAGTTCCGGCTCGGCCACCACGGCGCTACGCGGCTCGGCATTGTCATAGAAGATCGCGTCGAACTTCGTGACGTCGAGCACGGTGACGGTCGGCGAGAGCTTGCCGTTGATGCACAGGTGCTTCCTGTCCGGCGCCATGTTGCAGCCGTGCGGGTTATTGGCGATGGGGATGTAGCGGGTGAAGAGGGATTTCGCCTCCTTGCGGCCGTCCAGAACCTTGACGCCGTTGATCTCCTCGAACTTGCCGGCGGCGATGGCCTTCTCGATCTCGGCGAGGTTGAAGACGACGACATGGTCCATCTCGGACTTGGTCATCTCTTCCAGCGTCGTGCCCATTTCGGAATTGTAGCTGGTCGAGAAGGCCCACTTGCCCTCGTAGTCGGCATCGCAATTGTCGAGGTTGCCGGAGACCTGCACCTGCCAGGCGACTTCCCACTTGTCGGCGTCGACCGCGGTGAAGATGTTCACATAGGTCGAGACGTCGGTCATGGTCGAGCCGTCGTTGACCAGAGGCGCCTCGTCCTCGCCGTTGCAGAAGACGTAGTTGGAGCGCGGCCATTTCTGCGGGCGCAGGCCATGGATGCCCTTGGCATTGGGGATTTCCAGGATCGCGTCGGTCTTCATCACGTCGCAGCGAACGCGGGCGACGCGGGTATTGGCCTTGTCGTTCATGAAGAGATAGCGGCCGTCATACTTGCCCTCGGTGAAGGACATGTGGACGTGGTGCAGGTCGCCGTTGTCGTGGATCTTCTTGCCGTTGGCGGCAAGCTGCTTCTTCGTCTTCTCCGACATCGTGCGCTGGTGGATGCGGATGGATTCGTTCGTCTGGCCCCAGCCGGTGGCCGAGCAGCGGTTGAACACCGGCACGCGCATCAGTTCGCGCATCGAGGGGATGCCGAGGATGCGCATCTCGCCGGTCTGGCCGGAGGACCAGAAGCCGTAATAGTCGTCGAGCTTGCCGGGCGCGACGGAACCGTCGGCCCCGGCGGCGGCATGGGCCGGGGTCGCAAGGCTTGCTGCGCCGAGGCCGAGCGCGGCCGGCCCCATCGTGCCGGCGAGAACCGCCGAGCCCGCGGTCGCGCTGAACAGCGCGCGACGGCTCAGTCCCTTGTTTTCCTTCGTTTCCATGGTGGGTTTCCTTCTTCGGTTAAACCTTGGCTGCGGGTTGGTGGATCGGCGCGCCGCCGGGACTTGCCGCGAGCCTGGCGCGCGACTTCATCTTCTTGATCACGACGGGGCACACGGTTTCGGACTGGTAGAGGACCTGGCAGTGCAGGCAGTTGATGCACTCGTTCGGGTTGATCTCGCCGGTCTTGTGGATCGCCTGCACCGGACACTGGATGGCGCAGGTCTGGCAGGGATTTCCGCATTCGTGGTAGCGCTTCAGCCAGTCGAACATGCGCATGCGCGCGGGGATGGCGAGCGCCGCGCCGAGCGGGCAGAGATAGCGGCAGTAGAACCGCTCGACGAAGAGCCCGGCGACGAGAAGCGCGACGGCATAGGCGACGAACGGCCAGGCGCGGATGAACTTCAGGATGATCGCGGTCTTGAACGGCTCGATCTCGGCGAGGTGTTCGGCCTGCTCGACGCTCATCAGCGACACGCCGAAAAGCCCGAGGAAGATCATGTATTTCACCGGCCAGAGCCGCTCGTGCAGGCCCCATGGCAGCGTCCATTGCGGAATGCGCAGCTTGCGGGCGATCTGGTTGGTCAGCTCCTGAAGCGCGCCGAAGGGGCAGAGCCAGCCGCAATAGGCCCCCCGCCCCCAGAAGAGCAGCGCGGCGGCGACGGCGAACCACAGGATGAAGGTCAGCGGATCGAGCAGGAAGGCCTGCCAGCTGAAGCCGCTGACGAGGCTGCCGAACAGCGCCATCAGGTTGACCACCGAGAGCTGCGCATTGGCGTACCAGCCGAGGAAGACCAGCGTCACGGTCAGGAAGACGATGCGGAAGATGTAGAAGCCGCGGGCGTTCCTGACCGCATAGGTCTGGAAGAAGAAGACCCCGGTCAGCACCGCCAGCATGCCGGCGAGCACGACGATCTTCAGCTTCGAATCGCCCCAGATGCGCTTCCAGAGGTCTGCCTGCGCCGAGCCTTCCTCCTGCGGGGGGACGGCGGCGACCTCCTTTGCGGGCGGCGCGACGGTGCGCAGGTATTTCTGCGGCAGCTGGTAGCCGAGATCGAAGGTGTGGAAGACCTTCTCGATCGGCCCGACCTCGCGCTGCGCCAGAAGCTGGATGCGGAAAGGCTTTGCGGGATCGAAGCCGACGCCGGCCGGGATGCGGAACAGGTCCATCTCGGAAAATTCCGGCGCGCCGGAGAGCGCGATGGCGCCGAGGCGGCGATGGTCGCGGTCGCGGAAGCGCACCGAGACGTCGTCCTGGATCAGCACGATGCGGTCGAAGATGCCGCCGCGCACATAGCCCGAGCCCTTGAAGGAATAGAGGCCGCGGCCAACCACGGCGATGGCGTTCTCGCCCTCCTTCAGCCAGCCCTTGAGGTTAGCTTCCTCGGCCGGGCCGAGCAGCGCCTTGCCGATGGCCGGCACGGAGACCAGCGCCGCCTGCATGTCGATGAAGGTGGTCTGCGGCGCCTCGGTCAGCGCCCGGTCGCGGGCGCGCACATCCGGATGTTCGGCAAAGGCGGCGTTGACCTGCGCGACGTCGAGCGACAGCCGGCGCAGCGTGCCGTCCCCTTCCGCCTCGATCCAGTCGGCCGGCGCGGCGGCGTCGGGATCGATCTCGAAACGGGGGCCGGCGCTCTCGGTTTCCGGGGCAAGGCCACCGAGGCCGAGCGCGCGGGCGACCTTCAGCCCCGAGCGGACGATGGAATCGTCGATCACCATCACCGTCACGGTCGCACCGGAGATGATGTCCACCTCATGCGCCGTGCCGCCGGACTTCGCCTCGGCGACGAGGTCGAGGCCGGCATAGCTGGCGACCAGCGCCTTCACCTTGGCCTCGGGAATGCCGATGAGGACGATGGGCTCGGAGTGCTTGACGAGCTGCACGCCGACGATCTTCGCATCCTTGCCGACGGCGACGAGCGTGTGGATCGGCTTGCCGGAATAGCCGGTGGTGCCGACGAAATCCGAGGTCATGAAGACCCAGGCCACCGTCTCGCCGCCCTTGAGCACCGGCGCCACCGCCAGGTCGTCGCGGATCGGCCCGAAGCCTTCCGCCCCGGGAACCAGATCGGAGGCCGTCGCGGCGGGCAGGTACTGCTGCAGCACCGAGGCCGCATGGGCGGGGACGGCGAGGCACAGGCCGATGCAGAGCAGAAGGACGAGACGGATGAATTTCATTCCAGGGCGTTCCAGCAAATCGTTGCCGGAGCATTGGAATGTTCATGCCGAACGGTCGTTGCGCTAAATCAAACGGACGAGAATAGTTCCCGTCCATCCGTACCCGATGGCGAGAGCCCAAGCCCCGCCCCATGCGCCATGGCGGCGCTCACGGCCACTGCTTCGCCCATTCCCGCAACTCCGCCCTGGCCTTTTCCGGCCAGTCCTTCACCGGTGCGGGAAAGACGGCGATCTTTCCGCCGTCCGGCTTCCAGGCCGCGTAGGCGCGGCGCTCGCCGGAGGAGAGGAAGATCAGCCCAGCCTCGTCGAGGCAGGCGTGTGGCCGGCAGGCCGTGCCGACGAAGTCGTCGCCCTTGAATTCACCGCTTCCCACCCCGGTCATCAGCGTCTGGAAATGCTCGAAATCCGAGCCGAGCACCATCTTGAGGCTCGCGGCGATCTCGCCGTTGCCGAAGGCGTCCGAGGGATGGGTGAAGGTGCGTTCGCGCAGATTGGCCCAGCCGCTCGCCGCATCCGCCTGGAAGGCGACGGAAGCGAGCGGCGCGATGCCGCGCTCGGCGGTCCACTGCCAGCGCTCCGTTTCGCGGCCGGGGACGCTCACCGTCGAAAAGACGAGACCCGCACCCTCGACGGCCCAGGATACGGAGACGCAACTGTCGATGGGCCCGTCTATCCGCGGCGCGCCGCGGCCGGGAAAGGACAGGACGAACGGCGCGCCGTCGCAGGCATTGCCGCCGCCCGAACTGGTGCCGACGAGTGCGACGGTATCGCCGAAGGCATAGACGTCATCGAGGAAGACGATCTGGTTCGTGTGCAGCTCGCGGCCGTCGACGACGAGCACCTTCTCGAAGTCCTTTTCCCTGATCTCGACCGTGTGGCCGGCGACCTTCGCCAGCTCCACCGCATGGGCCGGGGCCAATGCGCCGAGAAGAAAACCAACCAGGGAAAACGTGCGAACCCATTGCCGACTCATGAAAATCTCCTGCATTTGCCCCGAACTTGCTTTGCAGGGCTTCGGATCGCAATGGCACGGGCCGCATTTTCGATGATGTCGTTGCCAAAGCATTTCAATCCGAATGAACCGGCGCCCTGCGCCGTTTCCGATACATCGACACCTTCAGGCCAAATCATTTTCAGGCAGACCATGACCTTTCCCACGATCAAGCTTCCCGCCCGTCCCCTCGCCCTGCAGCGCGGGGCCATCTCGATCCCGCTCGCCTACTACTTCTCCACGCCGATCCTGCTGGCAATCGCCGCCTTGATGATCTTCATGGAAGCGCCCGGCATCCTGCGCGACTACACGATCAGCCAGAATCCGCTCATCGTGGAAGGCAATATCGACGGGAGCTGCAAAACGCGGAAAGCCTTCTTCACCACCTGCGAGGTGGACCTTTCCTACGAGCAGAACGGCCAGCGCTACGACAAGAATGTCGAGGTCATGTTCGTCGACCTCCATAGCGGCGACTACGAGACGGGCCTCGTCGTTTCGGCCGATCACCCCGAGCTCGCGACGATCACGCTGGGGCTGGACATGCTCTGGAACCGGATCATCACGCTTGCGGTCTTCACCCTCCTCCTCGGTGGCGGCGGCCTTGCGATGATCTTCTTCGCGTTTCGCATCTTCCGCGCCCGCGGCCAGTTGCAGAACCCCGCCCCCCTCACCGTCATCCCGGTCGAGATCACCGGCATGGAGACGAAGCGCGGCCGCCTTGCGGTCACCTATGCGGACCGGCTGAGCGAGCGGAAGACCAAGCGGGTCGCCCATACCCATTTCGAGAGCGGGCACGAGCCGATCATCGTCGGCGATGCCGGCAGCCACCCGGTCGCCCTCGCCGTCTGGCACGGCGCCACGTCGCTGCCCGTCCTCCTCGACGACCGGCTGGAGCGGATCGAGATGACGCCCGAGGAGCGCACTCAGGCGCTGGAACCGCTTTACGCATCGGCGGCCGCGGCCGGCCACGGGATGGCGGCAGCCGCCCCCGCGCCGGCAAAAAAAGGCCTGTCGCTCGCGCGGCGGCTGGGGCTTGCGCTCCTCGTCGTGCTGCTCATCGTCGGCGGCATCTTCGGCTACTGGCTCTGGTACGTGACCAGCGCGCCCTCGCAGTACAATTCGCCGGGCATGGACATCAACAACATGATGCCGGAGGCGCTCAACCGGTGGGGCTGCGACCAGCTCAAGGCCCGCTTCGGCGACGGCCTCGCTCCCTTCGGATGCACGGCCGCGGACTACCAGAGCTGGAAGTAATTCCGGGGCGGAAACCCTGATCCGGCGCGCGTCCCGATACCGAAGGGGCGCGCGCTTTCCCCTGCGACGCTATTGCGCTTTCATCGCGGGAATCCTTGCGCTAAAAGTGGTATCCACAATACCTTTTATCCACCGGTGACCGGATATCACGGATGCGGATGACGCTTCATACCGACTATGCCCTGCGCATGCTGATCTACGTCGCCACGCGGCGGGACGGGGCATGCACGGTGAACGACGTCGCCGAGGCCTACGGGCTTTCGCGCAACCATCTCCTGAAAGTCGCGCAGACGCTGCGCGATCTCGGCCTCGTCGAGACGACGCGCGGCCGGGCCGGCGGCATCCGCCTTGCGCGGGCGCCGCGCGAGATCGGCATCGGGGCGCTGGTCAGGGCGACGGAAGAGGAATTCTCGCTGGCCGAATGCATGCAGGCCGGGGGGCGCGCCTGCGCCATCTCGCCCGCCTGCCGGCTGAAGGGCATGCTGCACGAAGCGCTCGGCGCCTTCCTGTCCGTGCTCGACAAATACACGCTTGCGGATATCGTACGCGACAGGGCCTCGCTCGGCCCGCTGCTCGGCATCGATCTCGCGGCGGCGTGAAGGAAAGGGGAACGCAATGCTATCCGGATTGACGGTTTCGGAGCGCCATGCCGCGCTCTTCGTGCTCGGCGCGCTGGCGCTGGTGGGGCTCGCCATGGCGGTGGCCGGCCAGGGCGATCCGCTCGCCGTGCACGGCTATATCGTGCTCGCCTTCAGCCTCGCCTTCGGCTTTGCGGTCCTGTCCGTCTTCTTCGCGCCCGAGCCGCCGGAAAGCCGGCTTTCGGAATATTACGACGATCCGACGCGGGTCGGCATCATCCTGTCGCTCGCCTGGGCGGTCGCCGGCATGTTCGTCGGCGTCTGGGTGGCGGCGCTGCTCGCATGGCCGGAGCTGACCTTCGTGGATTCGGCCTGGGCGAGCTTCGGGCGGCTGCGACCGGTGCACACGTCCGGCGTCATCTTCGGCTTCGGCGGCAATGCACTGATCGCCACCTCCTTCCATGTCCTCCAGCGCACCTGTCGCGCGCGGCTGCCCGACCAGTTCAGCCCATGGTTCGTGCTGATCGGCTACAACCTCTTCTGTCTTGTCGCGGCGACCGGCTACCTGATGGGCCTCACCCAGTCGAAGGAATATGCCGAGCCGGAATGGTATGCCGACATCTGGCTGGTGATCGTCTGGGTCGTCTATTTCCTGATCTACATCCGCACGCTCCAGCGCCGCAAGGAGCCGCATATCTACGTGGCGAACTGGTACTACATGGCCTTCATCCTGGTCGTCGCGGTGCTGCACATCGTCAACAACCTCGCCGTGCCGGTCTCCTTCGGCCATGCGAAAAGCTATTCGCTGTTTTCCGGCGTGCAGGATGCCATGACGCAATGGTGGTACGGCCACAACGCCGTCGCCTTCTTCCTGACCTCCGGCTTCCTCGGCATGATGTACTATTACCTGCCGAAGCGCGCGGAGCGGCCGATCTTCTCTTACCGGCTCTCCATCATCAGCTTCTGGGGCATCACCTTCATGTATATGTGGGCGGGCGCGCACCACCTGCACTACACCGCCCTGCCGCAATGGGTGCAGACGCTCGGCATGACCTTCTCCATCGTGCTGCTGGTGCCCTCCTGGGCGTCTGCCGGCAACGCGCTGGCCACGCTCAACGGCGCCTGGCACAAGGTGCGCGACGACGCGACGCTGCGCTTCATGATGGTCGCCGCCGTCTTCTACGGCCTCTCGACCTTCGAGGGCTCCTTCATGGCGATCCGCGCCGTCAACTCGCTCTCGCACTATACCGACTGGACCGTCGGTCATGTCCATGCCGGCGCGCTCGGCTGGGTGGCGATGATCACCTTCGGCTCGCTCTACGCCCTCGTGCCGTGGATGTGGAAGACGGAGCGCATGTATTCGCCGAGGCTGATCGAGGTGCATTTCTGGCTCGCGCTGGCCGGCACCGTCGTCTACGTCTTCGCCATGTGGAATTCGGGCATCATCCAGGGCCTGATGTGGCGCACCTACAATGACAGCGGCACGCTCGCCTATTCCTTCATCGACAGTCTCGTGGCCATGCATCCCTACTATATCGCCCGCGCCTTCGGCGGCCTGCTCTTCCTCGCCGGCGCGGTGGTCTGCTGCATCAATGTCGGCATGACGATCCGCATGGCGCGCCGTGCCCAGAAAGCTGAGGCGGGCGGCGACGTTCCCGTCCTCGCACCGGCGGGAGAATGACCATGAAGGAATTCTTCCACCGCAAGATCGAGCGCAACGCCATCGGCTTCGTGCTCGCCATCGTCGGCGTCGCCTCCATCGGCGGCCTCGTCGAGATCGCCCCGCTCTTCACCATCCACGAGACGGTGGAGGACGCGCCGGACATGCGGCTCTACACGCCGCTGGAGCTGGCCGGCCGCAACATCTACATCCGCGAGGGCTGTTACGCCTGCCATTCGCAGATGATCCGCACGCTGCGCGACGAGGTGGAGCGCTACGGCCCCTATTCGCTCGCCGTGGAATCGAAATACGACCATCCGATGCTCTGGGGCTCCAAGCGCACCGGGCCGGACCTTGCCCGCCTCGGCGGCAAGTATTCCGACGCCTGGCACGTCGCCCACCTGATGAACCCGCGCGACGTGGTGCCGGAATCGGTGATGCCGCGCTACGGCTGGCTGAAGACCAACGCGCTGAGGATCGACGATCTCGGCGAGCACCTTTCCGCCCAGCGCACGGTCGGCGTTCCCTATACGGACGAGATGATCGAACATGCGGTGGCGGACGCCCGTGGCCAGGCGAACCCGGACGGCGCGGAGGCCGCCGGCGTCAGCGAGCGCTACGGCGAGAAGACGAATGTGCGCGCCTTCGACGGCAATCCGGGCCTGCTGACGGAGATGGACGCGCTCGTCGCCTATCTCCAGATCGTCGGCCAGCTCACCGGGGCCGCCCATCAGGAAGCAGCAGTGAAGGAGGAATGACATGGACGCGGATCACGGCACCATCGTCGCCTTCGCCAAGAGCTGGGGCCTGTTCTACCTCATCGCAATGGCCGTGGGCGTGCTGATCTACGCCCTCTGGCCGGGCAACCGGAAGCGCTTCAACCGCGCGAAGAAGAGCATTCTCGACAAAGACGACCGGCCGGGGGACTAGACGATGGCAACGGAAAGAAAAGATCCCGCCACCGGGCGGCTGACCACCGGACATGAATGGAACGGCATCGAGGAGCTGGAGACGCCGATCCCGCGCGTCGTCATCTTCTTCCTGACGGTCACCACGCTGTTCGCCATCGGCTACTGGATCCTGATGCCGGCCTGGCCGCTCGGCGTGACCTATACGAAGGGCCTGCTCGGCATCGACCAGCGCGCCGTCGTGACGAAGCAGGTCGAGGACGCCGCCGCGACCCGCGCGGCCTGGACCGGCCGCATCGCCGGGGCGAGCCTCGAGGACATCGCCGCCGATCCCGACCTGATGAACCATGTGCGCGAGACGGGCCGCACGCTCTTCATCGACAATTGCGCCGCCTGCCACGGCACGCGCGGCACCGGCGGGCCCGGCTTCCCCAACCTTGCCGCCAAGGCCTGGCTCTGGGGCGGCGAGCCGGACACCATCGCCGAGACGATCCGCATCGGCATCAACGCCACCAACGAGGAGACGCGCGTCTCGCAGATGATGGCCTTCGGCCGCGACGGCGTGCTCGACGACAGGCAGGTCCGCGCCGTCGCCGCCTATGTCCGCTCACTCTCGGACCTGCCGATGGGGGCAAGCGACAAGGCGCTGGTCGAGGACGGCAAGCAGGTCTTCGCCGACAATTGCGTCGCCTGCCACGGCGAGGACGGTCATGGCAGCACGGATGTCGGTGCGCCGAACCTTACCGACGCGACATGGATCTACGGCAGCGACGCGCAGACGGTCTACACCACGATCTATTCCGGGCGGCAGGGCCACATGCCGCACTGGGAGGGCCGGCTCTCGCCGGTCGACATCAAGATCCTGGCGCTCTATGTCGGCACGCTCGGGGAGGCCGCCCGATGAACACGCTTGCGGAAAAGCCGCGCCTCAACTGGCGGCTCGTCTCCCTCCTGATCGTCGGGGCGGGCGTACTGGTCTTCATCGGCGCCAATGCGCATCTCGTCCATGTCGCCTTCTCCTCGCAGCCCGACTGCGTGGAGCACCTGAAGACGCAAGGCCGGGACGGCGCATACCGCGCCGCCGGCCCGGCCTGCTGAACGGAGGAGACCCCATGGGAACGACCGAAAAGACCGGCAACGCGCCCCTGCCGCTCGCCGAGCAGCGCCGCCGCCGCCTTCCCGCCAGCGCCGCCCTCGGCTGGCTTTCCGCCGGCTGGCGCGACCTCTGGCACACGCCGCTGCCGAGCCTCCTCTACGGGCTTGCCGTCTTCCTTATCTCCGTCGCGGTGGTCTGGTGCCTCTTCCGCTGGGAGCTGGACTATATCCTCTTCCCGGCGCTCGCCGGCTTCATGGTGGTCGGCCCGCTGGTGGCGATCGGCCTCTACCGCAAGAGCCGGGACCTGGAGGACGGCATCGCGCCGAGCCTGTCGCGCATGATCTTCGTCAAGGCCGCATCAGGCGGGCAGGTCTGGTATACCGGCGCGATCCTCTGCCTGCTGATGGTCGTCTGGATGCGCGCCGCGGTCATCATCTATGCGCTCTTCGTGGGGCTTCGCCCCTTCCCCGGCCTCGACGGTGTCGTCGCCATGCTGTTCTCGACGCCCGAGGGGCTCGGCATGCTCGTCGTCGGCACGGCGGTGGGCGGGCTCTTCGCCGCCTTCTCCTTCGCCATCAGCACCTTCGCCATCCCCATGCTGCTCGCCGAGAAGACGGACGCCTTCACGGCCATGGGCACCAGCATCTCGCTGGTCTTCCGCAACCTGCCGGTCATGCTCGCCTGGGGCGCCATCGTGCTCGTCCTCACCGCGCTCGGCATCGCAACGGGCTTCCTCGGCCTCATCGTCATCTTCCCGCTGCTCGGCCACGGCACCTGGCACAGCTACAGGGCGATCCGATGAGGGGCCGGCCCGCGCCGCAGCGCACCGTCGTCATCGACGGCAAGCCCTTGCCGGAGGTGCTGGACGAGGCAATGGTCCATGCCGTGGTGCACGGCTTCTACGACGAGATCCGCAGGGACGACCTGCTCGGCCCGATCTTCAACGGCCATATCGCGCCGGCGGACTGGCCGGTGCACCTTGCGAAGATGTGCGATTTCTGGTCGGCGACGCTGCTGCGCACCGACCGCTACGAGGGCCGCCCGCTGCCGCCGCACCTCGCCATCCCGGAGCTTCAGGAAGCGCATTTCCGCCGCTGGCTCACGCTCTTCCGGGCGACGGTCGAGCGGCTCTGCCCGCCGGAGGTCGCCGATCTCTTCCTCGACCGGGCACTGCGCATCGCCCATTCCTTCCGCCTCGCCATCGCCTTCCACCGCGGCGAGGATTCCATGGCGATCGCGCCGATCTCGCGGGAGATGCTTTCCAAGGATGCGCCGCCGGACGGCAAGGGCTGAGCCGGTATCAGCCAATCGTCACAGAGCGGTGCTAGACTAATGCGATTGTGATCGACGCATTCGCAGGAGCCGCAGCATGAGTGTCACCCTTGCCCAGATGAAGGCCGTGGAGGCGCTGTCGCGCACGGGGAAGTTTTCCGCCGCGGCCGAGGAACTGGGCATCAGCCAGCCGACCGTCTCCTCGCAGGTGCAGGCCTTCGAGCAGCTCTGCAAGCGGCGCATCTTCCAGCGCAAGGGGCATACGGTGAAGGTCGCGGCCGGGGCGCAGGAGCTGATCGCGAAGATCCGCGTCACGCTGAAATGCCTCGCCGACGTCAACGAGGCGCTCTATTCCGAAGCGCGCATGGAGCGCGGCACGCTCGGCGTCGGCTTTTCCGCCCATCGCCTGATCATGCCGGCGCTGACCGCCTTCGTGCGGCGCTATCCGGCGATCCATATCAACACGCAAGGGGGCCCCTCGCTTTCCCTGCTCGGCGACGTGCTGAACGGCGATCTCGACCTTGCCGCCGTCTCCATGCCGCTCGCCGACGAGCGGCTGTTCTGCGAGGAGATCCTGCGCAGCCGCATCGTCATCTACGGCCCCAAGGGCCATTCGGCGCTGCAGGGCAGCGCGCTGACGCTACAGCAGCTCGCCCCCGAAAAGCTCGTCCTGTGGAACCGGATGTCCGGCACGCGCTCGACGCTCGACCTTGCCGCGCGGCAGGCGGGCGTCATGCTCAACTGCGTGCTGGAAGTCGCCACGCTCGACGTCGCCTATGCATCGGCGGCCGCCGGCATCGGGCTCGGCTGCGCCATCGAGGGCGAGGTGCAGGCGGACAGCAATATCGACGTGGTGCCGCTGGCCGATCCGGAACTTTCCATCGGCCATTACCTCGTCTGCCTGCCGGAATGCCGCGAACATGCCGCCGTCGAAGCGTTTTTCGGCATTGCCCGCGCCCATTACGGGCTGGCCGGCGGCCCGGTTCCCGGCGACGGATCAATCGATCATAGACAAAATCTATGATTTAGCGCGTTTCATATGCCTGTCATATAACAGGGCTAGCTGTTCCCTCGAACTTAATCCCCATATTCGAGAGGGCTCCCGATGAAGAACCACCTTTTCGCCGCCACGCTTTCGCTGGCCGCGCTTGCCGCCGGCTCGGCTTTCGCCGAGACGAGGCTGACCGTCTACACCGCCTTCGAGGCCGAGCAGCTCGAGGCCTACAAGGCCGCCTTCGAGAAGGCGAACCCGGAGATCAAGATCGACTGGATCCGCGATTCCACCGGCGTCGTCACCGCCAAGCTGCTCGCCGAGAAGGAAAACCCGCAGGCCGACGTGGTCTGGGGCCTTGCCGCCACCTCGCTGCTGCTGCTCAAGCAGGAAGGCATGCTGGAAGCCTATGCCCCGGCCGGCGCCGACAAGCTGGACCCGCGCTTCCGGGACGAAGCCAATCCGCCGGCCTGGGTCGGCCTCGACGCCTGGTCTGCGGCGCTCTGCGTGAACACCGTCGAGCTCGAAAAGGCCGGTGCCGCCATGCCGAAGAGCTGGGCCGACCTCACCAAGCCGGAATACAAGGGCATGATCGCCATGCCGAACCCGGCCTCCTCCGGCACCGGCTTCCTCGATGTCGCCGCCTGGCTGCAGATGATGGGCGAGGAGAAGGGCTGGTCCTACATGGACGCGCTCGACGCCAACATCTCCAGCTACATGCATTCCGGCTCCAAGCCCTGCAAGGACGCCGCCCGCGGTGAAGTGACCATCGGCATCTCCTTCGACTTCCGCGGCGCGCAGGAAAAGACCCGCGGCGCACCGGTCGAGGTGGTGGTTCCGGAAGAAGGCATCGGCTGGGATGCGGAAGCCGCCGCCATCGTCGCCGACACGGACAAGCTGGACGCGGCCAAGAAGCTCCTCGACTTCTCGATCTCCGAGGACGCGATGAAGCTCTATAACCAGAACTACGCGATCCTCGCCGTTCCGGGCATCGCCCAGCCGGTGGAGAACTTCCCGGCCGACGTCGACAAGAAGATGATCAAGAACGACTTCCAGTGGTCGGCCTCCAACCGCGAGCGCATCCTGACCGAATGGGAAAAGCGCTACGGCAGCAAGAACGAGCCGAAGGGCTGATCGCAAGGCCCCTCCCCACAAGGGGAGGGGCTTACCTTGCCGCACCCTCCGCGGAAAATCCGCAGGAAGAGCAGGCAGCGGGTTTTCTCCCGTATTTCCATTTCCACAGGCAGAGGCAACTCATGCAGACCGACAACCTGAAGCACCAGCCGCATGTGCGGATCGACCACGTCACGAAATCCTTCGGCGATTTCTCCGCGCTGCGGGACGTCTCGCTCGATATCTGGCCGGGCGAGTTCATCTGCTTCCTCGGCCCGTCCGGCTGCGGCAAGACCACGCTTTTGCGCGCCATTGCCGGCCTCGACATCCAGAGCGAGGGGCAGATCTTCATGAACGGCCGCGACGTCTCGGCCCTGCCGCCCTCGCAGCGCGATTTCGGCATCGTCTTCCAGTCCTATGCGCTGTTCCCCAACCTCACGGTCAACCAGAACGTCGCCTATGGCCTCGTCGGGCGCGGCCTGAAGCGCGCCGAGATGGACAGGCGCGTCGCCACGCTGCTCGATACCGTCGGCCTGCCCGACCAGGGCAGGAAACATCCGACGAAACTTTCCGGCGGCCAGCAGCAGCGCGTGGCACTCGCCCGGGCGCTGGCGACCGAGCCGAAGCTCCTCCTCCTCGACGAGCCGCTTTCCGCGCTCGACGCCAAGGTGCGCAACCACCTGCGCCGCGAGATGAAGGATCTCCAGCGCAATCTCGGCGTCACCACCATCATGGTCACGCACGACCAGCACGAGGCGCTGACCATGGCCGACCGCATCGTCGTCATGAGCGGCGGCCAGATCGAGCAGGTCGGCACGCCCGAGGAGATCTACCAGAACCCGGCGAGCGCCTTCGTCGCCGATTTCGTCGGCGAGATGAACTTCATCCCCGCCGAGATCGTCGCCGACAACCGCGTGCGCATCGGCCGCATCGAATTCGATGCCGACACGTCCGGCCAGCGCGAGCGTTCCGTCCTTGCGGCCGTGCGCCCGGAGGATGTCGTCGTCAGCACCGCCGACGGGCGGCCGAACAGTTTTCGCGCCCGCATCGAGGAGGGCGAGTTCCTCGGCTCCTTCTTCCGCGCCCGCTTCGGCGGCGGCGATCTCGGCGAGAACAGCCTGCGCGCCGACGTCGCCATGCACGACATCCGCAACCTGAAGCTCCGCCCCGGCGAGGAAATGCCCGTCGCGATCCCGCGCGAACGCATCCGCGTCTATGCGCAGGCGGTCTAGCAGCTCCAGGAAAAGTGCGAAGCGGTTTTCCGTCCGGAACTGCGCCAGAACAGAGAGAAACCCATGCCGGATATCGCAGCCGCCCGCGGCATCGTCATTCCCCCCGCCTATCGCCGCACCCGCATCCGGCCGAAGCTCGCCGGCGACGAGCTGATCCAGCGGGGCCTCCTCGGCCTCGTCATGCTCTATCTCGTCGTCGCGCTGGTGCTGCCGCTGTCGCTGGTCGGCATGAAGGCCCTGCAGACCTTCCACTTCCCGCTGCAACAGGTGAGCGTCGAGTTCCGCAAGGACGGCGCCTGGACGCCGCAGGGCACGCTGGCCGACTGGGCGCTGAAATCCGGCTTCGTGCAGAATCCCGACCTGATGCCGAGCGAGCGCAGCCGCATCGAGCCCGCCGCCATCATCCCCAAGCGCGAGCGCCGCGACATCGAGGCCGTGCGCCTCAGCGACACCTCGCCCGTCGGCGGCCTCATCGTCATCGGCGGCAAGCCGACGCTCGGCAAGACCGTGGAGGTGGCGAAGGCCGATTTCGGCGCGGTGCAGATGAAGCCGGCCATGGCCTACGGGCTCGACAACTTCGCCTTCTACTTCCGCACGGCGAGCCTGCGCCAGTCGATCTTCAACTCGCTGATCGTCGCCATGCTCGTCGCCGGCATCGTCACGCCGCTTTCCTTCGCCTTCGCCTACGGGCTGATGCGCACCCATATGCGCGGCAAGGGCGTCTTCCGCCTCATCGCCTCCATTCCGGTGCTCGTGCCCTCGCTGCTGCCGGCCATCGGCCTCGTCTATCTCTTCGGCAAGCAGGGCGTGCTGACGCCGATCCTCCTCGGCGTGCCGATCTACGGGCCGCTCGGCATCGTGCTCGCCTCGGTCTTCTTCACCCTGCCGCATGCGCTCGTCATCATGACCGTGGCGCTTTCGGCCAGCGACCAGCGGCTCTACGAGGCGGCAGAAGTGCTGCGCGCCTCGCCCTTCCGCATCTTCCGCACCGTCACGCTGCCCGGCGCGCGCTACGGCCTGATCTCCGCCTTCTTCGTGGTCTTCACGCTCGTCGTCACCGATTTCGGCGTGCCGAAGGTGATCGGCGGCGATTTCCCGATGCTGGCGCTCGACATCTACAAGCAGGTGATCGGCCAGCAGAACTTCCAGATGGGCGCGGTCGTCTCGCTCGTCCTGCTCCTGCCCGCCATCGTCGCCTTCGTCGTCGACCGCATGGTCAGCCGCCGCCAGGTGGCGCAGATGACGGCGCGCGCCATGCCCTATACGCCGAAGGAGGACAAGCGCCGCGACCGCATCTTCTTCGCCTTCTGCGCGGTTGTCTCGCTGTTCCTGCTCTCGATCATCGGCATGTGCCAGCTCGCCGCGCTCGCCAGGTTCTGGCCCTACGACCTGACGCCCGGCCTGCAGCACTACGACTTCAACCGCATGGACGGCGGCGGCTGGCGCTCCTATGCCAATTCGCTGCAGCTCGCCGTGCTGGTCGCGACCATCGGCGCGGGCATCGTCTTCCTCGGGGCCTATCTGGTCGAGAAGACGCGCAACTTCGAGACGCCGCGCCTCATCATGCAGATGCTGGCCATGATCCCCATGGCGGTGCCCGGCATGGTGCTCGGCCTTGCCTATATCTTCTTCTTCAACAACCCTTCCAATCCGCTGAACTTCATCTACGGCACGATGGCGATCCTCGTCGTCTGCACGATCAGCCATCTCTACACCGTGCCGCACCTGACGGCGGCGACGGCGCTGAAGCAGCTCGACGGCGAGTTCGAGGCGGTCTCCATGTCGCTGAAGCAGCCCTTCTGGCGCACGCTCGGCCGCGTCAGCATACCGGTCTGCTTCCCCGCCATGGCGGAGGTGTGGATCTACCTCTTCGTCAATGCCATGACGACGGTCTCGGCGGTGGTCTTCATCTATTCCTCCACCACCACTCTCTCCTCCATCGCCGTGCTCAACATGGACGATGCCGGCGACATCGCGCCGGCCGCCGCCATGGGCATGATGATCTTCTACACCAATGTCGTCGTCCGGGTGCTGCACGGCTGGGGCGCGGATGCCGTGGTGCGCCGCCTCCAGACCTGGCGCACGCGCTGAACCGGGAAACCACCATGCGCAGCAATCAGGGATTCGATCTCGTCGTCGTCGGCGCCGGCATCGTCGGGCTCGGCACGGCGCTCGCCGCCGCCCGCAAGGGCAAGAGGGTCGCCGTCGTCGAGCGCAACGCCAGGGCCGTCGGCGCCTCCATCCGCAATTTCGGCTTCGTCACCGTTTCCGGCCAGAAGGCCGGCGAACATTGGGCAAGGGCCCGCCGCGCCCGCGACGTCTGGGCGGAGATCGTCGGGCAGGCCGGCATCGAGGTGGTGCATCGCGGCCTCGTCATGCCGGCCTATCGCAGGGAGGCCGCGGACGTGCTCGACGCCTTCCTCGAAACCCCGATGGGCGCCGATTGCCACAGCATCACACCGGGCAAAGCGCTGGACTACGTGCCGGCGCTTCGCGAAAACGGCATGCGCAGCGCCCTCTACAGCCCGCACGAATTGCGGGTGGAATCGAAGGACGCCATTCCGAAGCTCGCCGCCTGGCTGGAAGAGAGGCACGGCGTTTCCTTCCACTGGAGCACCGCCGTCACCGGCATCGACGGCGAGCGCATCGAGACGAGCCGCGGCATGCTGAATGCCGGGGCGGTCGCCGTCTGCCCCGGCGACGACTTCTCGACGCTCTTTCCCGGGCGCATCGCGCCCTACGGCCTGAAGGTCTGCACCTTGCAGATGCTGCGCATCGCCCCGGCGACGCCCGTGCGCTTCGGCGCCGCCGTCATGTCGGACCTCAGCTTCGGCCGCTACGAGGGTTTTGCCGACCTGCCGGAAGGCCGCGCGCTCGCCGCCCGGCTCGATGCCGACTGCGCCGAGATGCGCGCCGCCGGCATCCACGTCATCGCCGTACAGTCCTCGGACGGCTCGCTGGTCGTCGGCGACAGCCATGTCTACGGCAACGCCCCGCAGCCCTTCGCCGAGGAGCGCATCGACGACCTGATCCTCAAGGGCTTCGACGAGATCTTCGACATGCCGGGCCGGCGCGTCACGGCGCGCTGGGTCGGCACCTATGCCTCGGCCAGCGACCGCACCGTCCTCGTCGACAGGCCCGCCGACAATATCCGCCTCGTCATGGTCACGGGCGGCACCGGCGCCTCGACGGGCTTCGCGCTCGGCGAGGAGGTCATTTCCGATATCTATGCTTAGGAGAACATCATGAGCCATCTCAAGGCTGTCGTCTTCGATTGGGCCGGCACGGTCATCGACTTCGGGTCCTTCGCGCCGATGGGCGTTTTCGTCGAGGCCTTCCGCCGCTTCGGCATCGAGGTTTCCATCGCGGAGGCCCGCGAGCCGATGGGCCGGCCGAAATGGGACCATATCGAGGCCATGCTCGCCCAGCCGCGCATCCGCGCCGCCTGGACGGAAAAGCACGGCCGCGCGCCGGCGACCGAGGACATCCAGGCCGTCTACGACGTCTTCGTGCCGCTCAACGAGGAAGTCGTCAGCGACTATTGCGACCTCGTGCCCGGCACGGTCGAGACCGTCGCGGCGCTGCGCGGGCGGGGCCTGAAGATCGGCTCCACCACCGGCTATACGCGCTCGATCATGGCCCGCGTGCTGCCGCTCGCCGAAAAGCAAGGCTACGCCCCCGACAACCTCGTCTGCGCCGGCGACCTGCCGCATGGCCGCCCGACGCCGATGAACATGTACAGGTGCTTCCTCGACCTCGACGTCTGGCCGGCCTCTGCCGTCGTGAAGGTGGACGATACCGGCGTCGGCATCGACGAGGGCCGGGAAGCCGGCACCTGGACGGTGGGTCTCGCGCTCTCCGGCAACGAGGCCGGCGTCACCGCGGACGAACTCGCCGCCCTGCCGGAAGCGGAGCGCAAGGCGCTGCGCGAAAAGGCGAGCGCCGCCCTCGGCCGCCATCGTCCCCACTACATCATAGACACGGTCGCCGACCTGCCGCCGATCATCGAGGAGATCGAGGCGCGCATGGCAAGGGGCGAAAGGCCCTGATACCCGCCCGGCGGCCGGCAAATGGCCACCGGACGGCGCCCGCAGGGGCGGCACCATCCTCCGGCCACCTCACCGGCTCATAAAAAAGGCCCGCCACCGGGGCGGGCCAAGTCGCTCGGGGAGTAAAAACCGAGCGGGGGAAATGAAACTTCATGTGTGGGCGCTGGCACGCTTACCCCAAGCCGCAAGTGCGAGGCCGCCGAGAACAAGCGCCACACCCGCGGCGAACAGCAGGCCGAGCCTGTCGCCGAACAGAAACGCACTGGCGCCAATGCCGAATACGGGCTGCAGATATTGCACGCTCGCAGCGATGCGGACGGGAACAGCCTTCAGAAGATAGAGCCACAGAATCAGCCCGATCACGGTGACCACGACGCCGAGATAGACGATGGCTGCCAGAGCCTGTGCGGTGATGCCGACAGGCTGGCGGGACATTTCCCAGCCCGCGAGCGGCAGGACCGTCAGGAGCCCGACGAGCATGTTCCATGCCGCAACGGGCAGCAAGCCGTACTTCTCCGCCAGTTCGGCGCTCCAGATGTAATAGGCCGCGATGCCGGCGGACGAGATCAGCATCAAGGCCACCCCGGCGGCCGTCGTTCTCGACATGTCGTCGACGCCCGGCCCACTGCCGACGGCGACGAGGGCGATCCCAAGGAAAGCGGCAAGCAGGCCGCTCCATTGCAGCGGCGTCACCGACTGCCTGAAGCGGATGGCGGCCAGGATGACGATGAACAGCGGGATGGTTGCCGAAAGGATGGTCGCAACGGAGGCCGACGTGCCCTGCACGCCGAAGGACTGCGCGACGTTGCCGAGCGTGATGCCCATGACGCCGAGGCCGATGATGGGAAGAACCGCCTTTGCGGGAACCCGCAGCTCCCGCCGGGCCAGGAACATCATGAGCGGCACGGCGACCATGAAGCGGAGCGCCGTCAGGGTCATGGGCGGAATGCTGCCGAGGCCAAGCTTGGTGATCGGGATCGAAAGCCCCCACATCAGCGCCAGCAGGAACATGGCTCCGAAGCTCTTCATCGAGAGGGAACCTATCGAGGTGAGCGATTGCGGCGCGACGGTTACGTCAGGGGAATTCTGAGACACTTCCAGGGGGCCTTGCGGATTGGCACTCGCTTGCGACTGTGTCATGTGTAGGCCGGGATTTACCCGCCCGACAAACCATTTGTTCTCACAGGACGCGTGATGTCAGATCACGCATATGACCATGGCCGACCAGCTTCCCCCGCTTCAGACACTCCGGGCCTTCGAGGCGACGGGACGGCGCCTGAGCATGACGCTCGCGGCGCAGGAGCTCCACCTGACCCACGGCGCCGTGAGCCGCCAGATCAAGGCGCTGGAGGATCATCTGGGCGTGCCGCTCTTTCGCCGCCTCACCCGCAGGATCGAGCTGACCGACGCGGGACAGGCTTTCTTCAGCACGGTAACGCGGCTCCTGTCGGAACTGGCACGTGAGGCGGAGGAACTGCGCCGGAAGAACGACACGTCCCGTCTGGTCGTGAATTGCAGCGTCTCCTTTGCCAGCAAGTGGCTGACGCAGCGCCTTCACCGCCTGATGGCGACCTCCCCCGACCTCGATATCCATCTGGAAGTGACCGACGCACCGGTGGATTTCGCGGCAGGCCATGTCGACGTGGCGCTGCGCTATGGCGACGGCGAGTATGCCTTCGCGGCATCCGAGCGCATCATGAACGAAACGGTCTCGCCGGTCTGCTCCCCTGACTATCGCGACAGGATGGGCGGGTTCCATGCGATGGACGATCTGGCGAAATGTCAGCTCATCCACGAGATCGGGATGAACACGACATGGGAACGGTGGTTCGCGATGATGGCGCTGCCCTATCCGGGCCGGCGCGGCCCCGGATACAGTCACGGCAGCATGTCCATCGACGCCGCCGTGCGCGGGGCAGGTGTCGCGCTCGGCCGGAGCGTCCTCGTCGCGGAGGACCTTGCCGCCGGCCGCCTGATATCGCTCTTCCCGCAGGCGACGCTTGAAGTCGAATGGGGCTACGACCTGATCTACAGGATCGGCAATCAGGACCACCCGAAGGTCCGCATTTTCCGGGACTGGATCCTGCGGGAAGTGCGGGAGTTCACGCGAAGCACGCAGCCGTGACACGCCCGCTTTCAGTGTAGAGCCGCCATTCGCTCCTAGGCGAACATCGCGCGACGCGCCCACGGGCGCGCTACCGCCAACGCGACAAGGGCGGAAGCTGCCATCGTCACTGCGGTCAGGACAAAGGGGCTCCACCAGCCGACGTGATCGAACAACAGGCCGCCGGCAAATGCGCCCGACGTGATGGCGAACTGGATGAGTGCGACGAACCACGCTCCGCCTTCCTCAAGACGATCGGGAATCGTCCGGGTCATCCATGTCGTCCATGCCGCCGGAACAGGAGTCGTGAACAATCCCCAGAGAAGCAGCAGGCCCGCCGTCACGAAGGCGAACGAACCGAGGCCGACGAGGGCGAGCGCGACAATCACCAGAAACGCGGGAAAGCCGATCAGGACGTGCCCCATATGGGAGCGCAGAATGCCGGGAATCAACCAGGTGCCGCCGAGACCCGCAAGACCGACCCCGAGAAGGACGAGCGAGAGCGCGTTGACGTCGAGGAGCGTGATGTCTTCGAGAAACGGCCGCAGATAGGTCGATAGTGCGAACTGCCCCATGAAGAACAGGATCATCGCGGTCATGCCGAGTGCGAAGGTGCGGTTCGCCATGAGGGCGAACGTCCGGCCGAGCGATCCATGCCGGGCGCCCGGCATCCGGGGAAGGACGGCAAGCTGCCAGAGGAAGGCGGCGGCGCCGATCGGCACCACGATGAAGAACGCGCCGCGCCAGCCGATCAGGCCGCCGAGGAAGCTGCCGAGCGGGGCCGCGATCACGGCCGCGAGCGCACTGCCGCCCTGAAGCATGGCAAGCGCCTTCGGCACGTCGGACGTGGAGGCGATGCGGGCGATGATCGCCGTCGACAGCGACCAGTAGCCGCCGATCGATATGCCGATGAGCGCGCGGCCGATCATGAACACGAGGTAGTTCGGCGCGAGCGTCACGATCAGACCGGAGGCGACGAGCACGATAGTGTAGCCGAGGACGACCAGACGACGGTCGAAACGGCCGAGCACGACGTTGCTGAACAGAGCCGTGAAGACCGCGAAGAAGCCGGAAATCGATATAGCCTGCCCCGCCTGGCCGGCGGTGATCGCGAGTTCATCCGCGATCGGCGTGAGAAGGCTGACCGGCATGAACTCGGAGGCGACGAGCGTGAAGGAGGTCAGCATCATGCAGATGACGGCGCTCCACGGCGTCGTCCGGGTTTCGATTTTCATGTCGTATGCGGTGTCCATATCGATGTTTCGCTTCAAAAGGGGCTGTTCATGGAATCCGGCGAGGGGCGCGTGTTGCCGTTGGGGCATCCCCGTGCGCCGGGACGCCATGTCCGACGATGGCCGGCCCCTATCGGGGCGCAGCGCCTGCCTCGCTTCGTCGAGAGACAAGTAGCACCGTTCGATAATGCGGATTAGCTGCCGCAATTTGCATGGACTTATCGATTTCGGCTATTAATGGAGAAAGCCGATCAACCAGGGAATCCTGCATGGCCCGCGGAAATTTCAACGAACTGCTGCTTTTCCTCGCGGTCGCCGAGGAGCGGAGCTTCACCAGGGCGGCCGCCAAGCTCGGCGTTGCGCAATCCACCCTGAGCTATGCGGTCAAGGAACTGGAAGCCCGGATGGGGCTGCGGCTGCTGACGCGGACGACGCGCAGCGTGTCGACCACCGAGGCCGGGGAGCGTCTCAAGCAATCGCTCGGACCGCGCATCTCGGAGATCGAGGCCGACATCGAAGCCCTGATGGCCTACCGTGACAAGCCTGCGGGCACGGTCAAGATCACCCTGTCGAACCACGCAATGGAGAGTGTGGTCTGGCCCAAGCTCGCGCCGATCCTCGGGGAATATCCCGACATCAAGCTGGAGCTCAGCGTCGACAACTCGTTCCGCGATATCGTCCAGGACGGTTTCGACGCGGGCGTGCGCCTCGGCGAGAGCCTCGAGAAGGACATGATCGCCGTCCGGATCGGGCCAGACTGGCGGCTGGTCGCCGTCGGCTCGCCGGGCTATTTCACGGCGCATCCCGTACCGGCCACGCCGCAGGAACTGATGCGCCACGATTGCATCAATCGGCGGCTGGACCGCGTGGGGGGCCTCTACGCCTGGGAATTCGAGAAGAACGAGGAAGAGGTACGGGTGCGGGTGGAGGGCCGGTTCACCTTCAACACCGACAACGAGATGGTGAATGCCGCATTGCAGGGATACGGCATTGCCTTTGTGCCCGAGAGCTATGTCGAGGAACATGTCAGGGAAGGACGCCTGACACTCGTCCTCGAGGACTGGACGCCGAAATTTCAAGGCTACTACCTCTATTATCCGAGCCGCCGGCAAAATCTGCCGGCGTTCTCGGTTATCGCGGATGCTCTTCGCGAGAGGGGGGCCTGAGCCTCTTGAGCCTGCGATAAGAATAAGGCCGCAGACCCAGGCGATCCCGATCAGAGGTTTTCCCTGTAGAAGGGGATGAGTTTTGCGAGCGCCTGCCCGACCGGCTCGGGCTTGTCATAGAGGTCGTAATGCGACCAGCCCTCGATCACGACCAGTTCCTTCTTCTTCGAGGCGGCACGGCCGATGATCTCGCAGCCGTCGCGATAGGCGCCAAAGGCGCCGACCTGATCGCCGACAACGACGCAGAGCGGCTGGGTCAGGAGGACTTCGGCCAGGTGGAAGGCATCCCAGCCAACGGCCGCGGCCTGATGCGAGGGCATCGAGCGATTGAGGCCGTTCGGCTGCCGGCCGCGCGGCGTGCGATAGTATTCGGTCGCCTCCAGGGGATCCCGATCCGTGACGCCGAGGCGTCGGGCTTCTGCCGGCGACGGCGGCAGCAGGTCGTCGACCTTGAACTCCGCGCCGCGGGCCTCGGCCGTGCGCTGCCTGGCCATCGCTTCCAGCGCACCGATCGGGTCGTAGCCGGTGAAGCCTTCACGCATCAGCCGGCCGTAGTTTGCGCCCGTGACGGTGCCGACGGCCTTGATGCGCCGTTCGGTCATCGCGGCATTGATCGAATAGCCGCCACCGCCGCAGATACCGAGCACGCCGATGCGGTTCTCATCGACATAGGGCAGCGTCACCAGATAGTCGGTGACGTGGCGAAAATCCTCGACGCGCAGGGTCGGGTCCTCGATGAAGCGCGGCTCTCCCCCGCTCGCCCCCTGGAAGCTGGCATCGAAGGCGATGACGACGAAACCTTCCCTTGCCAGTGCAACGCCATAGACATTGCCCGAGGTCTGGTCCTTGCAGCTCCCGATCGGATGGGCGCTGATGATGGCCGGATAGGTCTTCGACCTGTCGAAGTCCGGCGGAAAATGGATATCGGCGGCGATGTCCCAGGACATGTCGCGGTTGCGGATTTTCACGGTTTCCATGATGCAGTCTCCTTTTCGTCAATTCCGATTGACTGGTGGCCGGATCGTTTCGGGCGAGGTCACATGAAGGCGGGCTTGCCGCCATCCGTTCCGGGCTTGTTGATGCCGATATTGCGATTGCCGAGAGGGCCGGACGCCTCGGCAAGCTGGACGACCACGGCCGCGACGCTCCTGCGCGACACTTCCGTTCCCTTGAACGGTTCGTTGCGCTCGGTGAGTTCGAAATCCACCTCTTCCGCATCGGTCAGCCATGCCGGACGCAGGATCGCATAATCCAGCCCGGAGGCCTCGATCAGGTCGGCGGCCTTGCGATAGGGCGGAAGATAATCGCCGATTTCGCGGTTGTTCCACTCGCCGAACTTGCCGGGCACCTCGTCGTAGATTCCCAGCGTCGTGCAGAAGACCAGCTTTTCCGTACCGGTCTCCTTCATGGCGGCAATGATCGCGGCTGCCTGCAGATCGATATCGCCTGCAAGGTTTGCATAGACGATGTCCTGCCCGGCCACCGCCGCCTTCAGCATGGCGCCGTCGAGCACGTCGGCCGCGATCACGCGGGCATTGCCCGGAATGTCCCGGCCGAGCCTCTTCGCATCGCGCAGGAACAAGGTCATCGCGACGCCCTCCCGTCCCGCCAGCATGTTCACGACATGGCGGGCGATCTGGCCGCTCGCACCGAGGATCGATATCTTCGTCACGGTCATCTCCTTGCAGATTTCCCGGGAAGCGGGTACCTGCCGCTTACCATCCGTCGACAAAGATAATCCCCTGGACGGCTTGGAAAAATCCGGGCATTCTTCAATGAGTTTGAAGCCTACCTTCACAATCAGGACCCCATGGACCGTAATCTGCTTCCCGCGCTCGCGGCATTTGCGGAAGTGGCCCGCGCGGGAAGCTTTACCCGCGCGGCCGCCCAGATGCGCATTTCGCCTTCCGCGCTTTCGCAGATCATCCGCACGCTGGAAAAACGGCTCGATGTCCGTCTTCTGAACCGTTCGACCCGGTCAGTGTCCGTCACCGAGGATGGCCGCAAGCTTCTGGCCGAGGTGAATCCGGGCCTCGCGATGATCACGGATGCGGTGGGCAACCTCGGCGCCTCGGCCAGGCGCCCGACGGGCGAACTGCGCATCAACACCTCGGGCTTTGCCGCCCGCTATTTCCTGGAGCCGCATCTCGGCGAATTCAGACGGCGTTATCCGCTCATCCATCTGGAAATCATCATCGACGACGGCCTCGGCGATATCATCGGCGAGGGATGCGACGCGGGCATTCGCCTGCGCGAGAGCGTCAACGACAGCATGATCGCCATTCCGATCAGCCCGCCCATGGCGATGGCCGTGGTCGGCTCCCCCGCCTTCTTCGCGGGAAAGCCCCCGCCGCAGGTGCCGTCCGAGCTTGAGCGGTTCGACTGCGTGGGCTTTCGGCCCAGCAGAGGCGGCGGCCTCTATCGCTGGGATTTCACGGACCCGGCGACCGGACGACAGTTCGAGATCGCCCCGCGTGGAAGCCTCGTCACCAACAGCGACGAGATGATGATACGCGCGGCGCTGCAGGGCGCGGGGCTCGTCATGCATATGGAAATCGCCCTGCGCGAGCATATAGCCGGCGGGGCACTGCTGCGCGTGCTCGATGCCTGGTGTCCGCCTTTCGACGGCTTCGATCTCTATCTGCCGTCTCGCGAGCAGATGCCGGCGAAGCTCCGCGCGCTGGTCGATTTCCTCGTCGAGAAAAGGGACGCCCTTTCAGGACCTTAGCCGCTCCTGCTCCCTCCAGCCATCCCAGGCGGTCCGATACCGGCAGAGGTCGAGGCCGCCCCTTCCGGAGGCTGGCGGCACGTTTCGCGCGTCTCTCATGCATTCCACGTAAAGAGCCCTGTTCATTTTGTATATTTTATGCAAATCTAGCTTGACAATAGACTGGCAAGCCGCCCCGGCAAGGAACTGGCAATGACGTCAATAAACCTTTCGCTCGATCGAATCCGGTCGATTACGATGCTGGCGCTTACTCGCAACGGATTTTCGGACAAGCAGGCGCGCGCCGTTGCGGATGTCGTCACCCGGGCGGAAGCGGACGGTTGCCAATCCCATGGACTGTACCGTGTGCCAGGCTATGTCGCGGCCGTGCGCTCGGGACGAGCCGACGGGGCCGCGGAACCTCGAGTGAACATGCGGGCTCCCGGCGTCATATATGTCGACGGCGACAGGGGATTCGCGCCGGCCGCCTTCGAAGCAGCAAGGACCGCACTCATCTCCGCCGCGCGGCAAAACGGTATCGCGGCGCTGGCATGCGGAAACACGCATCACTTCTCCGCCCTGTGGGCGGACCTCGAACCGCTGATTGCAGCCGATCTGGTGGCATGGTGCTATGTCGTCGGGCAATGCGCCGTCGCACCTCACGGCGGCGTGCGGCGCCTGCTGGGCACGAACCCCGTGGCCTTCGGCTGGCCGCGGCCCGAGGGGGGTGCCTTCATCTTCGATTTTGCGACAAGCGCCGCCGCGCGCGGTGAGGTCGAGCTGCGGAACCAGGCGGGCGAACGGCTCCCCGAGGGATGGGCCATCGACAGCGAAGGAAACCCGACCGTGCATGCCGGAAGCGCCTTGGGCGGCGCGCTTTTGCCGTTCGGCGGTCACAAGGGTTCGGCCTTGTCGATGATGGTCGAGCTGATCGCCGGCCCGCTCATCGGTGAACGCACAAGCGGCCAGGTCGCCCGCCTTGACATTTCGGATGGGGGACCTCCGCCGGGCGGCGAGCTTTTTGTGGTCATCGATCCGGGCATGTTCGGCGTTGACGCCCGCGAGGCCGGGGAAGGCTTCTTTGCCGAAGCCTTGTCTCAGCCGGGCGTCCGGTTGCCGTCGCAGCGGCGATACGAAACAAGGAAGAGAAGCGAGGCCGAGGGGGTGGAAGTCTCTTCGGCGCTCCTGCAAAAGATCGAGATGCTCGGCCACGACGCCTGAACGGGCGCTCGCCCGCTGGCTCCCCGAGCTTCGTTCTCACGCCCACGACTGCCCGCATCATCCCTGCCGGATTGGACAGGCCTCTTTCAGCATCATATAAATCAACAAATCGATTTCATGAGAGACGGGCGATACGGCATGGCAACGGTCGGCAAAGGGTTGATGCACAAAACCATGGCCGAGGCCGCTGCGTCCGCCATCCGCGAACGCATCCTCGGCGGCGCCTATCCACCGGGAATGCGGTTGCGCCAGGACGCACTGGCGGAAGAGTTCGGCATGAGCCGGATTCCGATTCGAGAAGCCCTGCTGGTTCTCGAGCGGGAAGGCATCCTCACGATGATGCCCCACCGCGGAGCCGTGGTCGTCGAACTGTCGGTCGATGAGATCGAAGAGCTCTTCAACATGCGGCTGCTGCTGGAGCCGTTCCTGTTCCTCCGCTCCGCCCCGAAGCTCACGGCCGAAGACTTCCAGCATCTTGCCGAAAACCTGGAACGGTATACGGCTGCGATGGAAGCGGTCGATGTCGACAGCTGGAACGACCTGAACACCGACTTTCATATGACGCTGTACCGGCACGCGCGCAGCCCCCGTATCCTGGCGACGGTGCAAAATCTTCTTGCGGAATGCGACCGGCATACCCGCATCCAATTGACGAATATCACTCCGGATCGAAACCGGGCGGTCGAAGAGCACAAATCGATCTTGAAGCTTTGCCGCGAAGGCAGGTTCGAACAAGGTGCGGCGCTCATGCGCGAGCACGTCGATCACATCCGCCTCGTGCTGCTCGATCTTCTGAAGGACCGAGACGCCGGCGCCGAGACACGTGCGGCAGAATAATGGAGATCGTCGTACGTGCGCTCCAAGTAAAGGAAACCTTCAAGCATGGCATTTCCGATACATGAATATCGCCATGACTGAATCCGAGCTGATTGCAGCGGGACTTTGCAAAACGATAGATGGCAGCTGTGTCCTGAACGACGTCAGTCTGTCGGTCGGCCGGGGCGACATCGTCGCGCTGCTCGGGCCGGCCGGCGCCGGCAAGTCGACCTGCTTCAAAATCCTGACAGGCGTCACGAGGCCTGACAGCGGGCGCATCAGGCTGTCCGGAGAGGACGTGACGAACTGGACCATCGACAGTCGCGCCCGGCTGGGACTCGGCTATGTCCCGCAGGCGCCGGAGCTTTTCGAGCGTCTCAGTGTGAGGGACAACCTGGAAATCGCCGCAATGGCGCAGGCGTCCCAAAGAAGGGACGCGGAAGAGATACGGGATCGTGTCGTTTCGAACCTGCACCTCGAGGAAATCCAGTCGCAACCGGTGGCGCACTTGTCCGGGGGACAAAGGCGCCTGGTTGAAATCGCCTTTGCGGTCTGCACGCGCCCCCGCTTCCTTCTGCTGGACGAGCCTTTCGCCGGGCTTGACCCCATCGTGGTCGAGCGGGTCGCCGCGACGATCCGCACGCTCGCGGCCTCCGGCATCGGCATACTTTTGACGGACCATAAGGCACGCCTCGCTCTGACCCTCGCCGACAGGGCCGTCGTCATTGCGCATGGCGCGATGATCGCCGAGGGCCCCTCGGACTCGGTGGCGGCCAATCGCGCTTTCCGCCAGGTGTTTCTCGGGGATGGGGAAGAGGCATCGGCTTTGTTCCCGCCGGTCGCCATGCCTACTTGCAAACAGGTGGAAAAGATTTCAGTTTCGCCGGGCGCTGCAGCGCTGGAGGAGCCTTGTGAAATCATTTCGTGCGCCTGATGTGGTCGTAACCGGCAGCGGGGTGTTGTCGAGCCTCGGTCTCTCTACCGGCCCGTTTCTTGAGGCGGTCTTTTCCGGTCAATCCTCCATCGGCTCCCTATCGGCCAACGACTGGGGCCTGCGCTTTTCCAACGCCGCGGTCATCCGGGATTTCGACCCGCTGGCGCACTTCTCGGAGCGGGATCTGAGCCAGATCGACCGCTTCGCGCAATTCGGCACGGTCGCCGCGCGCGAGGCCTGGGCGGCCTCGGGACTGGCAATGGCCACACTCGACAAATCACGGGTCGCCGTCATCGTCGGCTCGGCCAATGGCGGGATCGACGTGCTTGAGGACGGATTTCGCCGCGTCCTCGTCGGCGGGCTGACGCCGCAGCCAATGACGGTGCCCAAGGGTATGGGCAACGCACCCGCCTGCCGCATCGCCTTCGAAATCGGTGCGAGAGGCCCCGTCTTCGGCGTGACCAGCGCCTGCGCTTCCGCCGCGCATGCAATCCTCCTCGGTGCGAGCCTCATACGCGGCGGGCTCGTGGATGTCGCGGTCGTCGGCGGTACGGACTCGACGCACAACGAGGGTAGCCTGCGGGCCTGGAATGCCCTGCGCGCCGTCTCGGCCGATACGTGCCGCCCGTTCTCGACGGGCCGGCAGGGCCTTATCCTCGGCGAGGGAGCCGGCGTCCTCGTGCTGGAATCCGCAGCCCACGCGGCAAGGCGCGGCGCCGATGTGCTCGGTCGCTATCTCGGCGGCGGCATGGGGTGCGACGCCGGGCACCTCCTCGCCCCCGACTCCACGGGAATGGCCGACACCATGCGGGCCGCCCTGACCGACAGCCAGCTTGCGGCGGAAGATATCGACTATATCAACGCGCACGGCACCGGCACCGTCGCCAACGACCGTGCAGAAGCCCAGGCCATCAACAGCATCTTCGGCAATCGCGTGCCGACCTCTTCCACCAAGTCGATGATCGGCCACGCGCTCGGGGCGTCGGGCGCGCTGGAGGCGATCGTCACCATTGCCGCGCTGGACCGGGGTCTGCTGCCGCCAACGCTCAATTATCTGGGCGCCGACCCGGAGATCGACCTCGATCCGGTCCCCCATCACGCAAGGGCGGCAGACACACGCTACGCCCTGTCCAACTCCTTCGCTTTCGGGGGGCTCAATGTCGTCCTCGCCTTCGGCCGCCCGGATGCGTGACGGCGGGCGCGCCGCCGCGGTTGGACGCTGATGTTCTTTCGCGCCATCCTGAAGGACGTCCTGCTCTTCTATGCCCTCGCCTTCACGACGCTCGTCGTCATCTCGATCATCGAGAAGTTCGACTACATCGCGAGGTTCGCCATCGAATACGGCCTGGACCTTCGCAGCTTCCTCACGCTTCAGATCGCCTCGATCCCGCAGATCATGGACCTCGTGCTGCCCATCGCGACGGTGGTCACGTTCTACTTCGCACTCCTGAACGCGAGAGAGCGACGGGAATTGATCGTCATGGCCACAGCGGGCGCCGGTCCGTCGCGACTGATGATTCTCGCAGTCATGATCGGAACGGCGGCGACGCTCGTCTCCATCCTCATCTCCGGCTTTCTCAAGCCCGCCGCGAACTACGTCTTCCGTCGCGAATATGAGCGGGCGGTCGCAGAACTCGTGACGCGGCGTCCGCTCCATCAGGCATTTTTCGAGATACCGGGCGGAACGGTGGAGGCTATTCCGGGGAAAGCCGACGACCGGCGCAGCTTCAGGCTTTACGATCTCAACGAAGACTGGCCGAAGTCCGTGCTGTCCGCCGTCTGCGACAACGGGCAATTCCGGTCGAGCACGTTCTCGTCGGAAAAGTGCCTGCTGCAGAGCTACCTATTCCCTCCCCGCCCCGCAGCCACCGAAAAGGCGGCGCGCACGACAGCGGCGAATTGCGAGACATGCAGCAATCCCGGCGACACCCTGAAGGTGATCGCCACGCGGGTGGGACAGATAGGAAGGCAGATCGACCTCTCCTCCCTGCTGGCCGTGGACCAGAACCGGCGGATCGAGGAACGCTACATGCCCGACCTGCTGCGCAGCGACGGCAAGGGCTTCCTCTCTCCCGAGCAGGCGCGGCCGGCCGTCAAGGCGCTGCTCGTCGCCAGCGTCAATATCTTCGCGGTCTTCTGCGCGGTGGTTGCGGTGGCGTTCACGAACCTGCGGACACGTCTTTACGCCCCCGTACTCGGGATCGTCACGCTTCTTGCCGGATTGGTCGCGGCGGGATCGGACGCCCTTCTTCCCGCTTCCCTACTCCAGCCGGCCGGCGCAGCGATCCTCGTCGCCTCCACCGCTGCCGCTCTGCTCGCACTCCTGCTCGTGGCGATCCTGTATCTGCAAAACGCCCTGCTCGTCCCGGCGACACGGCGGGCCTGATGGCAGGCTACTCGCCGATGGCAATGGAATGGCCGCGCCAGACATAGCTGCGCCGCAGCCAGGCCGTCACCCAGAGCGGCAACCCCAGCATCTCGCGCGCGAGGCTGGCGAGCGGCGTCAAAGGGCTCACAGGCCATCGACAGATGCCGGACAGGACGGTATCGACCAGGAGCCAGAGCGTGCAGGACAACAGGCATCCGGCAAGCGGCCCCAGCCCCAGCAGAGGGGCAGACAGGAGCGCGGCCACCCCCGGCAGGACGAAGGTGCCCAGCGGCTCCAGCGCGAAGATGGGGCCGACCTGCGCCTTGCGCAGCATCGCCCATCGCAACTGCCGGTCCCAGACCTGCTGCAGGCTGCGCAGGCCGAGCGGCTGCCGCACGACGAGATCGGCATAGCGCGTCTTCAGGCCGTCGCGCTGCGCCAGAAGGCTCGCGCCGCCATCCTCGGCGGCATAGGCGCGAAGTGCCTGCAGCCCGCCCCGTTCGTCATACCAGCGACGGTCGAGAAGCAGGACCTTCCCGATGGCCCAGGCGGGGGTAAGCAGGTCCGAAACGAAAAGCATGCGCGCCTGGAAAGGCCCGAGAAACGCACATTCGACATGGGCGAAGAAATTCCCGGGCATATCGCCCGCAATGGCGGCGCAAACTGGGCCGGTCCTGCCATCCAGTTTCCCTGTCAGGCGGCCGATGATATCTGGCGGCACCACGACATTGTCGTCGACGATCAGCACATGGTCGCCCCGCGCCGCCGCCCAGCCCTTTTCGAGATTGTCGAGTTTCGGGTTGGCGGAAACCGTCGCCCGCCCGGTCATGACGCAGACGTGATCCTCCCCCCGCAGCTTCCGGCGCGCCAGCGCCACCGCCGGTTCGCTTTCGCCGAAGGCGCAGAAGATAATCTCGAGCGGCCGGGGTTCGATTGCCAGCAGCGCCGACATGCATTGCTCGGAGAACGGACCGACGGCATCGATGGGCGCGAGCACCGTGACGGAACCGGACGCGGCGGCCGGGCAACTTGCCTGACGGCGCGGCCGCAGCCGGTGGATGCAGTAGCCGGCGCTGAGGAGCTGGAAGGCATGCGCGGCGGCCAGAACCACGAGGGCAAGGTACGGGACGACCGTCATCCGGCCCGCTCTTCCGCGCTCAGTGCGGATTTGAGAACGCCGAACGTGCGCTCGACAAGCGGCCGCGACGTATCGGCGGAGAGGAAGAAGCGGATGCGCGGAGCATCCGTCGGCACGCCGACCCGGATGACCGGAGGCACATAGATGCCCGCTTCCGCCAGCCTTTGCGACACGGCGAGCGTCGTCTCCTGCCGGTCGAACAGCAGCGGCACGATCCCCTTGCCGATGGCCGGCCCGGTCGCGATGCCCGCGGCCTGTGCGACATCGAGGAAATAGCGCGATATGACGGTCAGCCGCTCCACACGTTCCGGCTCGTCCCTCAGCACGCGCAGGGCCGCAAGAGCGGTCGCGGTGAGGACGGGCGACAGGCCCGCGCTGAAGACGAAGCCCGGTAGGGTCAACTTCAGCCACTCGATCAGAATGCGGCGACCACCGAGGAAACCGCCCATCGAGACGAAGCTCTTCGACAATGTTCCAAGCACGATATCCACCTCGCCCGGCGCGATATCGAAATGCTCGCAAATGCCACGTCCGGTCTTGCCGAGCACGCCGATGGAATGGGCCTCGTCGACCATCAGCCAGGAATTCCATCGCTTCTTCAGTTCGACCACGCGGGGCAAGTCCACGATGTCGCCATCCATGGAATAGAGCCCTTCCACGACGATCAGGCAGGCGCGGAAGCGCGAGCGCTCCCGCTTGAGAATCTCTTCGAGGTGATCGAGATCGCCGTGGCGGAAGGTAAGCATCTTCGCCCGCGATGCCTTGCAGCCGTTGACGATGGAGTTGTGCGACAGGCCGTCTATGACGATGAGGTCGTTGCTCGTCATCAGGTGCGGGATGAGGGTCATGCTGACGAGATAGCCCGCCGGCAGGCAGAGCGCGGCCTGCTGTCCGAGAAACGACGCCATCTCCCGCTCGAGCTGGCGGTGGACCGTCCGCTCCCCGCCGACGAGACGGGAGGCGCCGGCCCCCGCGCCATAGCGCAGAAGTGCGTCCTGCCCTGCCTCGATCACGCGCGGATGCGCCGAGAGGGAAAGATAGTCGTAATGCGCGAAGCTCGCGAAGGCGCCGCCGGCCTCGTTCGTGCTTGTCTTCAATGCATCGACGGCGACGAACCAGGGGTTCTTCGCCAGGAGCAGATTCATGATCCCCGGTATCGCCCGCGTAGCCATGTCAGCCCTGCGCAGGACGTAGTCTTCAAGCGTATTGCTGTCGTTCATGGCTCTGGGGCAACCTGATGGAGACGGCCACCCCGCATGCGGGCGAGCCATGGGAAATCGAAGCGCGATTGCGGCCCGGGATCAAGAGGGAATTTCCGCCCGATAGAATCTGTATTGCTTGGCCGGCGCGCCGGCGGCCATCCGGCAGAGGGAGAACATCGGGCGGTTGGCTTCGAGCACCCAGGAAAGCTCGACCCAGTCGTATGCCCTGAGAGGCGTCTTTTCCAGAAGCGCGGCGACGAGCAGCGCCAGGATTTTCGCGCCGAGCACAGACCTCTGGTACTCGCGACGGATCCCGAGCAGCGGGATCCGGAACCGGCGCGAGCGGACATCCTTCATATCCCGATAAAGCCGCCACCAGTTGAATGGCAGAAGCCGGCCGCCGAAGGATGCGATGACCTCATTGAAGTCCGGAATAATCATCGCGAATCCCACCGGCTGGCCGCCGATCTCAACCACCGCACCGAACTCGTCACGAAAGAACGGCTTGATATCCCGAGCCATCGCCCGGACATCGGCGTCGGTCCAGGGTACGAAACCCCAGTTACCGCTCCAGGCGTCGTTGAAGATCTCCACGAACTGGCGCATTTCATCGGCAAGGCGCTCGCCCCGCGCCTTGCGAACGGTGAGTTCGCCTCCCTCCAGCGCCAACCGGGCGAGCTTGCGGATGGGCGTCGCATCGACCGAGCCGCGCACCCGGAAGGCATAGGCATCCATCGCCTTGGAAAAGCCGGCACCCTCTACCAGCCTTGCAGCATAGGGCCTCGACTGGTCCATCAGCATGGCGGCGGGTTCGTCGAAACCGTCGACCAGCAATCCCGATTCTTCGTTGATCGTCAGCGAGAATGGGCCGATGACCGATCGGCATCCGCGCAGGGCAAGCCAGGCCTTGGCCGCCCCGAACAAGGCATTCGAAACATCCATGTCATCGATGCAGTCGAAGAAGCCGAAATGGCCGGCGTCTGGATCATGCAGGGCCTGGAAGGCCGGGTTGACCTGCGCACTTACGCGGCCAACCGGTCTGCCGCCCCTGTAGGCGACGAAAAAGGCCGCGGTTCCGGTTTTGAAGAAGGGGCTGAACCAACGGGCGATCCGCAAGCGTTCCTTGATGTCCAACTGGCGAATGAAATGCGGATCGTCCTTGTGAACCAGAACGGGCACGGCAACCCAGTCGGAGAACGCCGCGCCATGACCAAGCTCGCGTATTTCGATCGGGCTCACGTCACATATCCCGCTTTCGGATGGCGACGAGAATCCAGTCGGCCAAGGGGCGCGGCAGAAGGCGCAGCAGGCGCAGGCCGATATCAAGCGGCAGCGGGAACCGCAGGGTCGCCTTCCCCCTCTCTGCCGCCCGCCTGATGCGCCGGGCCGCCTTGTCCGCGCTCCAGAGGAAGACCAGCCCGGGAACACCCTTCGACATCGGCGTGTCGACGAAACCCGGCTCGATCAGCGTCACCCCGACGCCCGCGGGACGCAGGAGACGCCGCAACCCGTCGGCATAGATCTCGAGCCCCGCTTTCGTGGCGGAATAGGTCGGACATTGCGGCAGGCCGGCGCGTCCCGCAAGCGAGCCGATCAGCACGATCCGCCCACGTCCACGCGGCTTCAATCGTGCGGCGGCGGCCGTGGCCGTCGCGATCGCCGCGCCCATATTGACGCGAATAAGATCGGCGGAAACCTCCGGGTCCTCGCCATCCGGCCCGGCGACGGACGCAATGCCGCCCAGTCCGGCGCAGGCATAGACGAGATCGATCTTCCGTTCACCGTCGGCCGCAGCGATCCAGTCGGCGAGCGCCTTGCCGTCGCGCAGGTCGAAGAGGGAAAGACGCACCTGCGCACCCGTGGCCTCACAGAGACCGGCGACGGCCTGCAGGCGCCCGGCATCGCGCCCGCACAGGCTGAGAAGCACACCGGGGGCGGCATGTTCCCTCGCGAGCGCCGCGCCGATGCCGCTGGACGCTCCCGTGATCGCGACATGTACGAAAGCGTCAGCCATTCAGGCGTCCAGTTTCATCGAATGGGGAGAGTTTCGCCGCCTATTCCGCTTTCTGGCGGAATGCCAGCACCACGTCGGACAGCGCGTTCACGATATCGCCGACCGTCTTGGGCTCCAGGTTGCTGGGCGGATCGATGGGGCAACCGTAGCGCTCCTCGATATTGAACACGACATGGATGATATCGATGGAATCGATCGCCACCGCGTCCGTCGGGGTATCCATCGTCAGATCGATTTCCTGATCCTGGATCTCCTTCTTCACCAGCGCCAGAATCTCCCGGTTCAACGTTTCCTTGTCGGCGATCTCGGCCGGCTTGACTGCGGACTCACTCATAAAATCGGCTACTCCTCCAAGGATACCGCCCGGCGCTGCTCTTCAGGCGGTACATGCCGGAAACGTTATATTTTCCCGCAGACCGGCACAAGCTGTCTTCCCGCTAGCTATCGCTCCCGATAAACCTGCCGCCGCTGCGCCAGACCGAAGAGCCAGAACGTCAGGGCAACCAGCGCTCCCAGCAGGAAAAGGCAGGATACGATCGAGGAGACAGGCGCGTTCTCGACGACAAGGCTCGACACGCGGATGAAGAAGTGCCCGAAATAGGCGAAGAACAGCGTGGCTGCGACGGTGACCTCAAGCCCTCGGCGGTCGAGCAGATAGGCGAAGAGGGCGCAGACCGAAATCGCCAGCAGGCCCGTGACCAGAGGCAGGAGGAAACGGATATCGCGCCAGGCAGCATAGGCCGGCGCGTTGTTCGGCACATCCCGGTCACTCGCCAGCCGCATCAGGCCGGGAAGCGGAATATATTTGGGCTCGATGGTGCGGTAGCCGAGCCATTCCGGGCTGATCGCCAGCCCGATTTCCTCCGCCGCCCCGTCCCAGCCGCGCCAGAGCATCTTGCCGAATTGCGGATCCCCCATGCTACCGAGATGAACGCGCGTGGCGTTCCTGAGAACCCAGCCGCGTGCGGCTGCCGCGTTCCTTGCGATATCCTCGGCAGTGACGACGGAGCCGAGGTCGCCGGCCGGGTTGAACTGGTAGATCACGGCCTTCGCGAATGACGGCTCTGGCCCGTCCCGGATGACCGCCCTGAGAACGGTTCCGCCAAAAGCGAACCACCGCTCGACGGGCGCAGTGTCGCGTTCGTATTTCCAGCCGAACTCGCCGAGGCGTTCATGCGCCAGCGTCAGATAGGCCCAGGGGCGCACCCAGTTGTCGAGCACGAATTGCGACGGGACGGCGGCGGCGGCGAGGATGATGGCGGCCGTGGCCCGCCGGCCGAATGACAAGCCCGCGGAGCGCACCATAAGCAGCCGCCCGCACCGGGCATGCATCGCCTCCGACCAGACAAGCCCGAGCAGCAGGGAGATGCTGAACGCCTGCGCCGCGTTGTCGAGAAGCCGGCAGAGGATGTAGAGCGCGCAGGCCCTGGCGCCCGCCGCAAAACCGGCGGCGGCCTTTTCCTGCCAGATAACCCCGATCTCGACCACGAAGTTCAACGCGGTGATCGCCGAGACCACGATGACAAGGACCAGAACGCAGTATCGAAGATGCTGGCGGAGCATGTATCTTGTATATGCGCTCATCAAGCCGCCCAGTGCCAGACCTCGACCGCCACACGCTATTCACGCGCGCCGTTCCATGGAAGTGCCTGCATTGATGAACCCGTGATGTGCTGATAGCAATAGTTCGCCGCAACGCCCCCCTCCGAAAACATGTCCCGCACGATCAGCTTCGACCTTTCCCACCTGACAGCGCGAACGACCTGGCCGTTTGCCGACGGCATAACCAATGTCGACCTCGCCTTCGGACGACATTTTCTGGCCGCCTCGCCGGAGACTTTCGTGCGCTATGGCCTGAGGGGACCGGTGCAGGTCGATGCCTGGTATGCAAAGCGCGTCATCGAACTGGCGGACCGGATCATCTCGCCTGTCTCCAGGACCGATGAAAACCATGGGCTGGATATCCTGAAGCAGGCGCTTGAGGGCGGCACGCCCCTCGTGTCCAGGGCTACCCAAAGGATTACGCGCCATCTCGGCTTCGTGATGGCGGGCGCAGGCAAGCTCGCCGCCCTGAAGACCCGCGAATTCGTGACGTCCCGCCGGCGGGGCTTGCGGGAAAACGCGGTCTACCTGAATGTCGGACAGTTCCTTTTCGAGCATGACTGGCTATTCCAATGGCTGCCCCGCAGGCCGGATGTCCGGGCCTGCTTCCTCATCCACGACCTGTTGCCGCTCGACTATCCGGAATTCTTTCTGCCGATAGAGGCCCGCGCGTTTCAAAAACGCATCGCCATGGCTCTGAACCGCGCCCATGGCTTCGTCGTGACCAGCGCCGCCGTCGCCGAACGTCTTGAAGAGGAGCTTCGACGACGGCATCTGCCCGGCAGGCCCATCCTCGTCCAGCCCCTTCCCTCGCCGCTGGAGCGCAGCGTCACCGGCAGCCTCGGCGATGCCGGTCTGGCGCAAACCTGCTATTTCGTGATGATCGGCACGCTGGAGCCGCGCAAGAACCACCAGATGCTCCTCGCACTCTGGCGGCAGATGGCCGAACGGGATCGCACCGCCGGCAAGACCCCGCCCAAGCTTGTGCTGGTCGGACGCAACGGCTGGATGAACGCGCATATCCGCAACGAGATCGAGCGCGGCGGCTTCATCAAGCCCCATATCATCGAATCTCCGCATCTTTCCCAGAGCGAACTCAGCCGCCTGCTCGCCAATGCCCGCGCACTCCTGATGCCCTCCTTCGCCGAAGGTTACGGGCTTCCGCTCGTCGAGGCCCTGTCGCTCGGCACCCCTGTCGTCGTGACGGACCGGCCGGTCTTCCGCGAAGTCACCCAGCAGAAGGCGCACTACTGCGGCGCGCTCGACGGCGCGGCCTGGCTGGAGGCCATCGACGCGCTGGCCGATCCCGCCTCGGCGCGGTCCCTCGACCTGCGCGCCGCCGCCCGGCAATTCAAGCCGCCGCGATGGTCGGGGTATTTCGACGCCATCGAACGCTTCGCGCGGTCGCTCTGAGATGGGGCAGGCCATCGCGGAATTCCTCGGCACCGGCGTGCTCGCCTTTGCCCTTATGGGCGGGCTGGCCTTCCTGATTGCCAGAAGTGCCGTGCGCCGGGTCCGCCCGGAACAGAATGCCACGCCACCCAGCGTCGCAGACCGCCCCTTCAGAACCGTCACCGTCCAGCTTCCCCTCTTTAACGAAGGAGCCGTCGCGCTCGACCTCCTGAGGGCGGTCTGCGCGCTCGACTATCCGCGCGCCTTCATCGACATCCAGATTCTCGACGATTCGACTGACGATACCCCCGACCTGCTGATGCCGGAAATCGAGACGATGCGGGCGCGGGGCCACACGATCCTTTATCTCCGGCGGAGCGAGCGAACCGGCTGGAAGGCGGGCGCCCTTGCGGCGGGCCTTCAGAACTCCAAAGCCGAATTCATCGCGATCTTCGACGCGGATTTCACGCCTCCGCCCGCTTTTCTCCTATCGGCGCTTGTCCGCAGCCCCACCTTCGACGACGCATCCGTCGCCTTCCTTCAGGGCCGCTGGACCTTCCGGAATGCAGACCAGAACTACCTGACACGCGCCCAGGCGCTTCTGCTCGACTGGCAGTTCCTGATCCAGAAGCCGGCCATCCGGTCCGGGCAATTGAGCTCGACGTTCAACGGCTCCGCAGGAATCTGGCGGCGCAAAGCCATCGAGGAGGCGGGCGAATGGCAAACGGATACACTGGCCGAGGACCTGGATCTCAGCCTGCGTGCCTCGCTTTGCGGCGGCCGTGGCGTCTACGATGAATGCCTGACCTGCCCCAGCGAGCTTCCAACGAGCCTATTGTCCTATCGCCTGCAGCAGCGCAGATGGGCAAAAGGGACCGCACAATGCCTTCGAAAAACCCTGCCCCGATACATGCGCTTCGCGACCTTTCAGCAGGTCAGAAGCCTCGTTGCGGCGGCGAGCCTTGCGCTCTATCCCCTGCTTCTCGCCGGGCTTATCCTCTGGCCGATGCTATGCTTGTGGATCGATCTCCGGCTGCTCGAAGCCGCCGGGATGGCGATCCTCCTCATCGCCTTCGCGCTCATCCTGTCAGGGCCGTTCTCCGCCGCCGCCGTTTCCGGCCGCGGGCGCAATATCCGTACCGGACTGGATGTAATCACGGCGACGGCGCTGACCCTCGGCTCCCTGCCGAACAATTCGCTGGCATTCCTGACGGGGCTATTCGGCGGAAGGGGCGTTTTCGAGCGCACGCCAAAAAGCGGCTCGGCAGCCCTCCCCCGCCCGCCGCGCACGGTCCAGAAGCCGCACCCGACGCTCGTCATCGAAACCGTCGTCGCGGCCCAGATGGCGTGGGCCGCCTGGAGCCTCTTCGCCGCCGGCCGGGCGCCGCTCGCCTGGCCTTGCCTTATCTTCCTTACCGCCCTTTCGGGCATTATCGCCGGCCAGATCGCTGCCTGGCTCCGCGCTGTCCTGGCGCGCGGATGACAGGGCAAATCTCAGCTCGCCCGGGAAATGCGCTGCAGCGCCGCCCAGATATCCGTCGCCGCATGCTCCCAGGTCCGCATCGGCATGCCGGCAATCATCGCAGTGCGGGAAGCGAGACGGTCGGGATCGAGCAGACGTTCCACGGCCGCTTCAAGACCGCCGATATCCAAGGGATCGACATAATCGACATAGTGCGCGGCAACCTCCGGCATGGCGCTGGCGCGCGACGCGATCACCGGCCGCCCGAACCAGAGCGACTCGCCGATGGGCAGGCCCCAGCCTTCATAAAGGCTGGGGTAAACGGAAAACAGGCAGTTGCGATAAAGCGACGCGAGGACGTCATCGGTCGGGGACTCGATGATCGTCACATGACCGGACAGGCGCTTCTCCCGCATCAAGAAGGCTTTGAAATCCTCGTTGAGCCAACCCTGCTTGCCGGCGAACACCAGCCTTGGAAGGCCGCGGCCATGGCGCGCCAGCAGATTGGCCCAGGCCTTCGCCAGTACGAGATTGTTCTTCCGCGCCTCCAGCGTCCCCACGCACAGCACATAGCCGCGCTCGCCCTCCTTGGCCGGCGCACCTGCCCCCGACCGGGGAAAGCCGACAAATTCATGGGCATGCGGAACCACCTCGACCGGTAGAGGCCTTATGCCGCTCCTGACGAAAAAACCCTCCAGGTCCCGCCGGGTGGACTGGGAGCACGTCAAGAAGCACGCGGAGATTGCGCTCATCCGCCGGAGCCACCGCTCAAACCTGTCGGCAAGACGCGGATCCTCGACAAGGTGGGGCATTACCAATGGAATGAGATCGTGGACGAACACCACGATCCTCACACCGGTTTCGGCATGAATTCTCTCAAGCTTGCGGACATATCCCTCGAAGGCCCAGATACCGCCGGGGAAATAGAGCACATCGTTCGAGCCGAAGATCGGACGCTGCCATCCGGGGCCACTGGAACGCCAACCGGACGCTGCGATCTTCCATTGGCAGTCCAGCCACACCCGCAGCAGCCTCATGATACGGACCGCCTGTGCCGGGAAAGCCTCGCCGGCTTTTGTTTTGCCGATCGCCGGCAGATGTACGACATTGAAGTGGGAACAGAAACGTGCCGCGTCGGACGGGCCAGACTGAAAGAACTCGGTTCCCGTCGCCAGGATGCGCGGCATCTCGACATGGCGCGCGACGAGCTTGAAACCGGACGGCCCCGCCAGATCGACAAGTTTTGCCAGTGTTTGCATGCTGACCCGCTGTATGCCGGTCACATGCGTTCGCTCACGGCAGAAAGACATCAAGTCCGATATGTCGACGTAGATCATGAACGCGACCACAACAAAGGCTGGCAATCCATCCTTCGGAACTCACACGAATTCGAAACGCTCACTACTATCCTTCGCATTGAGAATATCCTCCTCGTAGGCGGCGCAGACCTTGGCTGGATCGCCCTGCATGCGCACCACGCCGCGATCGATGAAGACCGCCCGGTCGCATATCTCGCGTGTCAATTCCGTGCTGTGCGAGACGAAGAGCAGCGTGCCTCTCTTTCGGAAGTCATGGATGAAGTCGAAACACTTCTTCTGGAACGCGGCATCACCGACGGCCAATGCCTCATCTACCACCAGGATGGTCGCATCGGCCTGCGTGCAGACCGCGAATGCGACGCGAGCCTGCATGCCGGACGAATAGAACTTCACAGGCTGATCGAAAAAGTCGCCAAGGCCGGCGAAATCCGCGATCGCATCCATACGCGCCTCCAGTGTCTTCCGTCCAACGCCGAGAATGGCTCCGGAGACAAACGCATTCTGGCGACCCGTCAAATCAAGATCGAAGGTGGCGCCGAGGGCAAGGATCGGCGCGACATTCCCCTTCACCCTGAGATCGCCGGTCGTCGGCGCGGTGATGCCGCACACCATCTGGAGGAACGTCGTCTTGCCCGAGCCGTTTCGCCCGACAAAGCCGACGCATTCGCCGCGGCGAATGTCGAGGGTCACGTCGCGCAGGGCCCAGTATTTGCGATGAAAATCACGGAAGCGGCCGAAGAGCGCCTGCTTCATGCGATCCTCGTAATGGTCATAGATATTGTAGGCCTTGCCGACATTTAAGGCATGGATGACGATGTCGTCAGATAACGTCGACGAGGACATCTTTGTACCTTGAGAAGATGACATTCCCGCCCGCAAAGACCAGCAGGGCCCCCAGCGCGGACACGCCGTAGAGCCAGGGTGAAGGCATGAGACCGAACACCATCGTATCCCGCACCATCTCAACGACCGGGGTCAGCGGATTGAGATAGGCAAGCATCCGAACATTCGCCGGCAATTGCTGCACCGTATAGAATACGGGAGTAACGAAAATCAGGATCGGTGAGAACGAGACGACCAGATAGGCGAGGTCACGGGTGAACGCCCCGATTGCGGCCAGCCCCAGAGCCAATCCCACCAGAAACAGCGTCAGCGGCACAATGATGAACGGCAGGAACAGGGCGGTGAGCGGTACGGCATGGCGGAAAAGCAACAATGCAACGACGAGCACGGCGCTTGCCACGCCGGCATAAACGAGTGCACGCAAGACCGCTATCCAGCCAAGAAGGGCGGACGGAAACAGCGAGCGCTTGATGAACGCCAGGTGTTCATGCATCAGGAGCGGGCCGCGCCCAAGTATCTCCATCGCCAGATTGAATACGATGAGGCCGGCAAACACCGACAACGCATCCGGAGCCTGAAAGCCAGCCGCCTGCGCGAAGGCGGCGGAGAAGGTGGCCATGTAGATACCGAGCATAACGAGCGGCGCCATCACCGCCCATGCTTGCCCAAAGAGAGAGTTGACGAAGCGGACTGTCAGCTCCCTCCGTAAAATGACCAGAAGAAGCTCTCTGTACCGGAACGGAATCAATAGAGGCGCGACGAATACGTTGTAAAAGTCGAGCGCCCATCTCTTGCGACTTTCGGATGTACTTTCGTAAACGCGCTCCTGCATGAACCATGCTCTATTCGCTTTGGAGAGAAAACTCAAGGGAAAGTGGCAGCAACACACGGATCGGCAAATGGAGACCGGCACAGAAATGTATTGGCAACTTGCTAAATCAAAGAAGAGTCATGCCTCTCTGGCCTGAAGCTGCTTCATTATCACCGCGCAGAATACAATTTCGAGATTTCCCCTCTTTCTTACGCAATATGTCTCAAAAATCCGAAGCAAAACAGAACGGTCCGCCAGGGAAGTTCTATCAAGCGTCTGACTTCCTAATAATCAGACCGAAGCATGTACAGGGGAAGCCATCGATCGCGAGCTTGAGGTGAGCAGGATTCTCCCGCTGCCCCCTGAGTTGCCCATGGCCCGACAAACGGTCCCAGTCATAAGGGGGGATATCGATAAAGTTGTCGAGAGGACCGTCGCCAACATCGAAGTCCAATGGGGCAACCCAATGGCCGCGGGCCCGTAGGCGGCCGGCAATCTCCTCGAAATGTTTTCGCTGGAAGAGAACCGTCATCCAGTTATCGAGCGTCGGCCCATCGCCCGCAATATTGAATTCGGTCGTGTGCACGGCAAGGCCACCAGGCCTCAATACCTGAAGCGAGTTCTCTATGAACTTCAGTCCGTGCTCGATCGAACCAAGATGCTCCAGCGAACAGATGGACCAGCAGAAATCGTAATTTTCCAGTGTTGGCGGAACGGCATTCATGTCCACATATTGAAGGCGGACATTTTCAGCGAAGAGCGCGCGATCGACCAGGTCGGGGTAGAACAGTTTCTCGATAGTTGAAGAGTGCTGCCCCGTCTCGGCCCAGCCAAGGCCTGCGACTTTCTCCGGCTCAAGGTCGGTTGCGGTGACGGCCACGCCCTGGGACGCGAGAAAGCTGGGAATTGGCTCCTCGCCGCATGCAAAGCCAATACCCCTGCGTCCCGGTCCGAGCATGCCTCCGTCGTGCAAGGCCTGAAGCAGAAAACAATATTCCCAAATCTTTCGATGATACGTGACAGGAATGTTAAGCCGGGAGCACCAGTAGGCGAACCACGGCGCCTCCACGTCCGCTTGAAGGGTCGCCTTCGATTTCAATGGCATGTCGGTCAGCATACCGGTTGCCACGGGACGTTGTTCCGCCAATTGCCGCGCAAGAAGATAGCCGAAGTTTTTTATATTCCAGTTGATGATACCTATATCTTTCGTCTGGGCCCACAAAGGGTTGATATTCGGATGTCCGTTCGGCTTGACCAGGCGAAGGTGCTCATCCGTCAGCCATCCCAGTTTCCTCCCGAGAGAAAACGACCGCAGCGATGAAAGTATCCGGCGGGCAGCGCTTTGAATTCGCGATGAGTTTAATTTAAACATGGAGTGAATTTTCAAAAGTGCCCCTGGAAGAATTTACCGGATCGTCGGCAGCAAGGATCGTTTCGACCACAGTTCTTGCGGTTCTTTCCCAGGTCGTGCTTTTATACTCTGCTGCGATCTTCTGGGTGAATGCGTTCCGCAATGGCTCGTCGAAGATAAAGGCTTCAATAGCCTGATAGATTTCCTCAAGGTTGTGAGGATCGACATATCTGCACAGCGCGCCTCCAACCTCGGGAATCGATGTGGCCTTCGAAGCGACGCAAGCCTTTCCGAACATGAGGCTCTCCGCGACGGGGAACCCCCACCCTTCTGCGAAAGAAGGGAAAACTGTAAACAGGCAATTTTCGTAGTATCGAGCCACGGCTGCATCATCCGCGTCCCGGACGAACCTGACGCGTTCCGACAGGATTTCAGATCGCGCGACCATCGCGTGGATATCGGCATGTCCGATCGAATCCTTGCCGATCAGGACAAGATCCGGAATGGCCTCGCCATGTTCCTTGATGAGCCTGTTCCAGACAAACAGCAGCGCCATCTGGTTCTTCCGCACGTCGATCGAGGACACCATCAGCACGAAGTTTCGCGTTGTGACAAGCTTCGTTTGATGCGCTCGAGGAGCTGGAGGCCGATTGAGAATCGGATCTCCAAATCGCAAGACTTTGATCGGCTTCCCTTTGATGCCTGCCTTTGCGAGATGGTCTTCAAGCGTTGACGCCGTCACCATCGAATTGACAAATATACCTTCCGAGGCCCTGATTAACCGCTCGATCTTGTCTTGCCACCCGGCAACGTAATCCCCCGAAAACCAGCTCCTATGCGAAACAGGAATAATGTCGTGAACGAGGACGTGCAATTTCAGGCGATGGGAGAAAGACACATCGATCAGCCTGTTTACATGACTATCGTTCTGCCAGAACGCGCCCAGGAAAAGGATGCTGTCACCAGCTTTAAAAGCGCATTCTTCCCGCCTGCGAGGCTTCCGAAATTTTGACAACAGTGCCCCGAAAATTTCGGCACCTTTCCTAAACAAGGCCGAATTCAAAACAATTTTTCTCGCTATATTTCCCCTCGCCGCCCCCTCAGAGCGAGTTCGGCACAGAATATCTCCGGCCTCTATTTCCCGAAAGGAGCCGGTTCTTTCATCAAAAGCGATCAGGCGAACCATATCATATTCGCTTGAGATCGGCTCTATAATACTTATTGCGACCCGCTGAATTCCCGTTACCGTATCGCAGCGCAGGAAATACTCATGAATGTCGGAGACATCGATCCAAATCATCTGGTTATCCAATTTCCACGCATCAATCTCCCAATTGAACATGAAAAATCAAGGACGGTTAAGCTGCTTCATAACCTGACACGATTGTGGGTGTAAGCTCTCGTACCCATTCACGCAACGAACCGACGCCCAATTGGAACAGGTCTGCCGACTTCGCCCTTGACGATTTCGGGATGCGCATCGAGCGGAACTCTCAAGGCCGACCCTGCCGCAACAAACATTCCCGGTATGCAAAAGCCCCGGGGACCGTTCGATCACCGAGGCTTTGTCGATTTGGTTGCGGGGCTCGACTGCATCGTGGCGTGCATCTCGCCGCCTAGCGCCCCTATGGGTCTATCCCGGTATCAAAACCCCATCGGCGCGGCGTCCAGCAGGCTCGGTTTGCCATGTGCCAGACGGTAAACGGCGAAACGGCGCTCTACGCGGCCTTGTGCGTCGAAGCGAAAGACGCCAGTGGCGCCTGCAAAGCCCGATGTGGCATGAAGGGCGTCGGCCGTCAGCGCCTGATCTCCCTTTGCCTGCACGATGCCTGCCGCAACGGCGACCGCATCGAATGCGTAGGCGGCATCAAGGGACAAGGGCCGGCCATAGGCCTCCTGGAAGGGCTTGGAGATGCGTTTCAGCGCGGTCTGATCCACCAAGGCCAGCATCGCGCCTTCCAGCGCCGGCTCGGCATAGCTACTGGCCGGCCAGGTCGCCGTGCCGAGGAACGGAACGTCCGCCGGCAGTGCGCCGCCCTGGCGAAGGATGGGTGCAATTACCTTCGGCGCATCCTCGCCGATCAGCAACACCGCCTGCACGCTGGCGAGCTTGGCGAGGCTCTTCTTGCCGGCTGGCGAACTCGGATCCGTGACGATGTCGAGAAGGTTGGCACCAGCCTTCTTCAGGCCGCTACGCAGGCGCTGCGCCTCCACATCGCTCAGGTGCCGCGAAGCGACCGCCATGATGTCTTTCCGCCCGGCACCCGCGGCATAGGCCGCCACCTCGATGAGGCCATCGACCTCATCGGAAATGATGGCGCCGCCACCTGCCACCGGCTCGCTGGCCAGAAGCACGACAGCGGATCCGCTTGCCGCCGCAGCAGCGGCTCCCGAAAGGGACGGCGGTCCGATGAAGAACTTCGAGCCGCCGGCAGCCGCCTTGCGGACCTCGCCTGCGATATCCCCCGTGCCCGAACGCAGATCGTGCACGGAAAGCGCCAGCTTGCCGGCTCCAAGTTTCTTGGCTGCCAGTGCCGCGCCGTCCCGATAGTCGTCGGCGGTGCCCGGCATGCTGCGATCGATGAAGAGATCGACATGGGCGCTGCCTGATCCGACACGCGTGGAAACGTCGGCCGCCGCATGGCTTTCGTGCGTGGCGCTGTCCAATGCCTCAGGCGCCGAGCCCGACTGACAGGCGGCCAACAGTGCGAGCGCAAGCGAGCAGGCGCTGAAAACGCGGCAACCGCGAAGAAGAACGCGCATGGATCAGTTCATGTATTGAAGCATGCGCGAATGGAAACATTCGCACTTGTTGAGCCAGTCCTCGTCGCGATAGCTCGCCTTGAGATAACCATAGGCCTTGCCGCAGGCGACCTTCGCCTCTGAAGCCCAGGTAAAGGCCGGCTGGCGCGAATTGATCCAGCGGGGATCGTCGGCGACCCCCACGGCCTCGTTCATCAGCCGCACCACCTCGTCGGAAAGCGTTGCATTGTTCTGCTGGCCGGCAAGGGTCGAGCCCGTTGCCAGCGCGCACTGCGCATACCCTTCACCAATGTCCGCAGCCTGAGCCGTCACGCTTCCTGCCAGCAGAAGCGCCGCGGCAAGAGCCTTTCGCATCGAAAACATGAAATCCCCCGGAAGACTGAAAAGCCTCATTTTCGCTTATTCTAATTTTACACTTGTTTCAACACCCGGCTGTCCCAGGGGATAGCCGGGCGGAGATTGGTCACTTCGTCACAGTCGCATCGTGCGCGTGATGCTGGTCGTCATTGTAGAGGATCTTGACGCCGGCGTTCGCATCGAGCCACGCGATGGTGACGAAGCCCGATCCCGTATTGACCTGCAATGCATCCTGCGGTCCTCCCGCGGGGGCGTTCGCAGTATCCTGTACGACCTTCACATAGTCGTTGACCTGATTGGCGCCGATATCGTCCAGAAGCGCCGTCAAATCGACGACATCGTGCTCAGTGGTCGAATTGTGGTAGTCCACAATGATATCCGCCATGCTCGGGCCGCCGACCAAGGCGCTGGAATCGAGAACGAACGTATCGTCCCCGGCGCCGCCGGTAAGGGTATTGTGACCAGGTCCACCGATCAGAATGTCATCGCCGCCACCGCCGACGAGGATATCGTCGCCGAGACCGCCGATGAGAGTATCGTTGCCGAGACCACCCACAAGAACGTCATCGCCGTTCGTGCCGTGGAATTCGGTCGCCGGATGGAGTGTCGTGACACCGATCGTGCCTGTCGCGGTATCCCCATCGCTATCGGTGGCCTTTACGGTGAAGCTGAGATTCAGGTCCTTCCCCTGCCCACCGGTCAATACGCTGTACCCAGCGACGGAGAGGAGGAAATCCTCGCCGTTCAGGCTTAGGGGGTGCTGTGCGCTGCTGGTAAACGGGCTGTGTGCAGACGATACGTTCTCAACTTCCAGCTGGTTGAAGCCGCCGGACGAGATAATCTGAACTTGGCTGCCGGTGCTCAACCCCTCAATGAGATACCCACCATGACCGTCAGAAAGCAAGCTGGATAGAGCGACCTCCTGACCGTTGATGACGACCCCGGTAATGATCGCTTCGCTTCGGTTGCCGATCAGAGCAGCCTGATGTTGCGCCGAGGTTCCACTCACATTCGTCGCTGCGGAATTATAGGTGCGAATCCACACCTCAGTCCCGCTCGACGCCGAATTCGTCACAAACGTGAAGGCATTAACCTTGTAATGAGAACTATAGTCATACGTATTGTTGTTACCGTTTCCTACAGATGCGCCGGATACAAAATCAAACCTGACAACGCTATTATCATATACGTGATTGCTATTAACACCAACACCTTGACCGCTGATATTTACAGTACCCGATGACAACGATCCATTTGAGCCGCGAGTTGCGGTCGATATTAGCAAATCCTGCCCATCGGAGCCAAGCACGATGTTGAAGGCAGCACTACCGCTCTTCACGCCCGATAGACTTGTCGGATTCAGCGTCACCTGGCTCCCGTCATCCAACGCCTCATGGAATTTTATCGAATAATAATCGTTGCTGGCGCTAGACGCATCCGGGTTCAAGTGAACCTCGAAGATCAGCTTACCGCCGTTGCCGTTGGCATCGGCGCCGGTTTTAGCGACCAAAGAATCCGTGCCGAAGCCATAGAGTTTCACCTGCTCTCCACCGGACATTACCTTGCCGAGCTGCGATGCCAGGTCGGAGCCGTTCGTGCCCTGGAACACCACTGCAACGGGGGACTTTCCACCATCTGCACCGATGTTCTCGAAGAAATGCAGTGCTCCATGCCCCTCGGCATCTGCTCCGTTGACGATACGCATCGAAGCCGCCGTGAAATTCTCCGGCGCGTCATCATGCACGGTGAGATTCACATTGGCCGAGACGATGTCGCCTGACGAATCGGTCGCGACCACCTTGACGCCGCTAATCGTCACGTCCCCGTTGCCGGCGGCATGTGCGAGCGGGCCGGTGAGCGTTGCCGTCACCGTGGGAGTGACGCTGCCGCCGGCGCCCGCGGCAAGTGTGCCGGACAACGCCAGCAAGATCGCCTCGCCATGGTTGACCGCGGCCTGTCCCGTTCCTTCCATCAGCGTGCCGACCAGCATGCCGCCGCTCCACGCCCACGAAATGGAATAGCCAGCCGCGAGTCCCGAAACGGTAGGGGCAACCCAGCCGGACCCTGCCATCGAGGGATTAGGGAAACCGACTGTGATCGCCTCGCCGGTGGCGTTGAAGGTAATGCCGCTCGACGTCTGATCTGTTTCATTCGTGCTTGATGGATGGGTTCCCGTCGCCGTCCCTTCCTTGAGGTCCTTACCGTCCTTCTGCATGTCCAGCGCGGCCTCGTCGACCATGAGGCTTACGCTGCCCCCGCCCGTGGGAACGGTATTGGCCGTCACACTTGTCGCGCCGGCCGTCTCCAGATTTTCGTATTCGCTACCGCCAGAGGTGACACCTGAAATCGAGTTGGTAATCGTCGTCCCACTAAAGCTGCCGTAAGCATAGGTCTTCACGACAAAGCCCGACGTTTCGCCGGCTTGCACCGTTATCTCCTCGCCGTTGGCAAGCTTAAGCACCAGGTCTGTCTTCGGGCCAATCGCACCCGGGCCGCCCGTCAGTGTCACCGTATAAGTGACCGAGACTCCATTTACTCCCAGTGTCGCTTCACCTGCCGTCAGCGTCGCGGTGACAGTGTCATTGACGTCACTGATCTGCGCCGTCGCCGACGCCGTGCCGATCTCCAGCTTCTCGAAGTTGCCACCCGTCGCGGAGGTGATCGTGCCGGTGATGCTGTCCGGGTCGATGTAGACGTCCGGATCGGCCGTCGCCA
>Ga0153917_1000079_pt1 | contig 107830 bp, 93 predicted proteins | sample TSFL001MetaG_FD_104695 | JGI IMG/M metagenome (GOLD analysis project Ga0153917, IMG submission 104695) | Attine ant fungus gardens microbial communities from Florida, USA - TSFL001 MetaG | ecosystem: Host-associated > Fungi > Mycelium > Unclassified | place: USA: Florida, Paynes Creek Historic...
AAGTAACATGAACCTTAAGCTGCAGCTTAAAATCTTGTCGTTTCTGCAGTTCTGCCTGTGGGGTAGCTGGCTGACTACACTCGGCTCCTATATGTTTGTGACGCTCAAGTTCGATGGTGCGTCTATCGGTGCCGTATACAGCTCGCTCGGTATTGCGGCTGTCTTCATGCCAACGCTGCTGGGTATCGTGGCGGACAAATGGTTAAGCGCAAAATGGCTGTACATGCTTTGTCATCTGGTGGGTGCGGGGACGCTGTTTATGGCGGCCGAAGTCACCACGCCTGGCGCGATGTTCATGGTGATCCTGCTTAACTCGCTGGCCTATATGCCAACGCTTGGCCTTATCAACACCATCTCCTACTACCGCCTGAAATCAAACGGTATGGATATCGTGACTGACTTCCCGCCAATCCGTATCTGGGGCACTATCGGCTTTATCATGGCGATGTGGGGCGTGAGCTTCGCGGGCTTCGAACTGAGCCATATGCAGCTCTATATCGGTGCTGCGCTGTCTGTTGTGCTGGCGATCTTCACCCTGACACTGCCGCACATTCCGGTGTCTAACCAGCAGAAAAACCAGAGCTGGAGCACCATGCTGGGCCTGGATGCATTTGCACTGTTCAAAAACAAACGCATGGCGATTTTCTTTATCTTCTCCATGCTGCTGGGTGCGGAACTGCAAATCACCAACATGTTCGGCAACACCTTCCTGCACAGCTTCGATAACAACCCGCTGTTCTCCGGTAGCTTTATCGTTGAACACGCGTCGGTGATGATGTCTATCTCTCAGATCTCTGAGACGCTGTTCATCCTGACAATCCCGTTCTTCCTGAGCCGCTACGGTATCAAGAACGTGATGCTTATCAGTATCGCGGCCTGGATGTTGCGCTTCGGCCTGTTCGCTTACGGCGACCCAAGCCCGTTCGGCATCGTGCTGCTGGTTCTGTCGATGATTGTTTACGGCTGCGCCTTCGACTTCTTCAACATTTCGGGTTCCGTGTTTGTGGAAAAAGAAGTGAAGCCTGAAATCCGCGCCAGTGCGCAGGGTATGTTCCTGATGATGACCAACGGCTTCGGCTGTATTCTGGGTGGTGTGGTGAGCGGTAAAGTGGTTGAGATGTACACCACCAACGGTATCACTAACTGGCAACCAGTGTGGCTCATCTTCGCCGCGTACTCACTGGTACTGTTCTTCGCGTTTATCGCGCTGTTCAAGTACAAGCACGTTCGCGTGCCAGACGGTGCGCAGCCGATTGCGCATTAATTGTGGTGCCCGGTGGCGGCTTCGCCTTACCGGGCCTACAAAAACACAGAGAATAGGCCGGGTAAGCGTTAGTGCCACCCGGCTATTTTATTGCAGAAAGCACCCACCCCACGGACAGCAAATCCGCACTGCCTCCCGGGCTCAGGTTCCGTTCAATCAACGCGTTATCCATTTTAAGCAGCGCGTCACGATCCCAGCCGTTGGTGATTAATTCCCGCGCGTAGCCCTGCACGTAGCCCAGCCCGTCGATACCGCCGCGTGATACCAGGTTACTGTCCTGATTAACCGCCATCAGGCGTAGCAGCAATTCATGAAGTGAATGCCCACTCCATTTCGCCAACGCCTTGCGTACCGTGGCAAAACCGCTTTCGGCCTCACCGCGCGCGCCGGTTAAGCCATACAGATGAAACTGCCGCTCGCCCGCCGTCGCCTGCCCGCTGCGCTCTGTCAGCTCGCGCGCCACCAGTCCACGACAGATGTTACTCACCTCACAGCACAGGCTCTGTGCGCTCACATTTTTCACCCGCCCGGAAGCAAAACAGAGCAGGCCGAGGGCAAAAATCCCGCCTTTGTGGGTGTTCACTCCCCCCGTTGCGGTATACATCGCTTGTTCGCAGGCCATGCCCATCGGGCGGATAAGGCGCAACTGTTCTGCCACAGGTTTATCTGCATGGGCATCGCCCAGCGCGGCAAAGCGCGTAAACCACGGCGTAATTGCCGCAATGCTGCGGGCAAACAGGGCGTGGTCCATATCGCGATGGGAACCGTTATTGAGCTTATCCACCAGCCCCGGTTTGGGCGTCAGCTCCAGCTCCTGCCAGAGCGCCTCTTCCGCAAGCCCGGGCACATCCCACGGGCTCGGTTTAGTCGCGAGCAAACCAGTCATCAATCATCTTCTCCACGCGAGCCGTCACCTGTTCAACAGGATGATTTCGCGAACGGGAACAGGCGTGGGCCGGTTCATCACATATCAGGCAACGGCGCATATTCGCGCCTAACGATACCCGTCCAACATGGCCGTTATGAGGGCAAATCACGTCCAGATCCCAGAGCCTGCCGAGCGGATGCGTCTGTTCCAGCTCTGCACAGTGGGCTTTCATTTCCGCCGCCTGATGGGCTACACACCACAGTGCCTCTGGCCCTGTCGGCAGCCACAAAACCTGACGGTCGAGCACCTGCCAGCGGTTCTCCCACAGCAGTTGATCGCACATCTGTAACGCCACGCCCATCGTATTGCGATAACGCAGGCTGTCTTTGATTTCACCCGGTGTGACCAGGGTAAGAGAAATCACCGGTTGTTGATAATGCGCAAGCCAGTCAGCCTGGCGTGCTGCGCGGCGCTCTTTCGCCGCCAGCAACGCTTCCAGGCTGACACCCGCCTGCACGGGTGTCGCTGTTGTCATGATGACTCCCTCACCTGTCTGACGGTGTCGATCACACTGCCGTCGCGGTAGCGGATCACACCCACAATTTTGTCGGTAAATTCAATCGCTTTTGGCACACCTGTCAGCGAGATAGCCCGCTCGTACAGCGCATCGATATCGACAATTTTCAGCCCGGCCTCCAGCAGACGCTCGCGGATCTCCGGGCGCGCCGGGTTGACCGCAATACCGTGGTCAGTGACTAACACATCGATGCTCTCCCCCGGCGTCAGGCGAGTGGTCACGCGCTTCACCACCGTCGGAATGCGGCTACGTAACAGCGGTGCTACCACAATCGTCAGGTTCGCCGCCGCGGCAACATCGCAGTGCCCGCCAGATGCCCCGCGCATCACCCCGTCAGAGCCGGTGATCACGTTAACGTTAAAATCGACGTCAATTTCCAGAGCACTAAGGATGACAACGTCAAGCTGGTCGCAACATGCGGCTTTGCTGCCGGGGTTGGCGTAGACGTTGGTGGAAATCTCAACGTGATTCGGGTTGCGCGCCAGCGATGCCGCCGCCTGCCCGTCAAAACACTGGGTATCAAGCAGCTTTTCGATAAGCCCTTTTTCGTGCAGATCCACCAGGCTGCCGGTGATTCCGCCGAGCGCAAAGCGTGCTTTCACGCCGCTGCGCTCCATCTTCTCCTCCATAAAGCGCGTGCAGGCGGTGGCCGCCGCGCCGGAACCGGTCTGCATGGAGAAACCCGGTTTGAAATAGCCGGAGTGTTCAATCACATCCGCCGCGTAACGGGCAATCATCAGCTCGCGTGGATTGCTGGTCACGCGCGCGGCGCCGACGCTGATTTTAGCCGGGTCGCCCACGCTCTCGACCTGCACGATGTAGTCCACCTGATCCTGCACCAGGCTGGCGGGCATATTGGGGAATGGCACCAGCTCTTCAGCCAACAGCACCACCTTGCGGGCAAAGTGGGCGTCCACCATGGCGTAACCCAGCGAACCGCAGCTCGATTTCCCGTGCGTGCCGTTGGCGTTACCAAATTCATCACTGCACGGCACGCCGAGGAACGCGACGTCGATATTCAGCTCACCGTCCTGCAATAATTTGACGCGTCCACCGTGGGAGTGAATTTGCACCGGCTCGTCCATCAGCCCGTGAGAGATGGCATCTGCCAGCTTGCCGCGCATTCCGGAGGTGTAAATACGGCTGATTACCCCGCTTTGAATATGTTCAATCAGCGCATCATTGCAGGTCATCAGCGAGCTGGAGGCCAGGGTCAGGTTTTTGAAGCCCATCTTCGCCAGCAGAGCCACCACGGTGTTGATCACCAGGTCGCCTTCGCGAAACGCATGGTGAAACGAAATGGTCATGCCGTCCTGCAAGCCGCTGCGTAACACCGCCTCTTCAACGGATGCGCACAGCTTACGGGTATGCTTCTCTTCCGGGCTGTTCAGCCACGGCGTCGCGCTGTGGGCGGTATCGAAAGGGGCTAACGCCCGCAGATGGGGAAAATTCACATGGAGAAGTTCTGTCTGATTCATTTTGTAATCCTTAACGACGCACGCCGGAGGCCGCCGCGCGTTCCAGCACCATCTGCGCGTGGTTAATAATCGGGGCATCGACCATTTTGCCGTTGAGCGATACCACGCCCAGGCCGTTACGTTCGCCCTCTTCTGCTGCTTCGATCACCCGTCTGGCGTGATCCACTTCCTGCTGGGTTGGCGCATAGGCGTTGTGCAGCAGGTCAATCTGGCGCGGGTTAATCAGCGATTTGCCGTTGAAACCCATCTTGCGGATCAGTTCCACTTCACGCAGGAACCCGGCTTCGTCGTTTACGTCTGACCACACCACGTCAAAGGCGTCGATACCGGCGGCGCGCGCCGCGTGCAGCACGGCACAACGGGCGTAGAACAGCTCGGTGCCGTCGCCGCGCTCGGTTTGCATGTCCATCACGTAGTCAAAGGCCGCCAGCGCGATACCGATTAAACGCGGGGAGCTGCGGGCAATCGCCACGGCGTTAATGACGCCAATAGCCGATTCAATGGCCGCCATCACACGGGTTGATCCCACTTCACGCCCGCATTCGCGCTCGATGCGCTCCAGGTGGCCTTCAAGTTCAGCAATATCGTCAGGCGTATCGGTTTTCGGCAGACGGATCACGTCCACACCGGCACGCACGGCGGCTTCCAGATCCAGCAAGCCAAACGGCGTGCTTAGTGGGTTAATACGCACCACGGTTTCGATATCCTGATACATCGGGTGCTGTAACGCGTGGAAGACCAGCAGGCGCGCGGTGTCTTTCTCGCGTAACGCCACCGCATCTTCAAGGTCGAACATGATGGAGTCAGGACGGTAGATAAACGCCGTTGAGAGCATGGCGGCGTTCGCCCCAGGCAGAAACAGCATACTGCGACGGAGTTTGCTCATTTCAGCGCCCCCCAGTTGATGGTTTGTTCCTCTGCGGCACGCATAATCGCGCTTTGCAGACGGGCACGGATCACACAGTCCAGCGCCCCTTTATCTTCAACAATGATCAATCCCTGCTGTACGTTCATCGCGCGTAATGTCTCATCGACGACCTGGCGGATCTGTTCGCCAAACTGCTTGATCACTTCACTGTGGATGACAATCTCCAGCTCGCCGTGAGCGGGAGCGATTTTCACCATCAGGTCGCTGGACTCCTGCGTTCCGGCCAGCGCCTCCCTTACAATTTTCATGATAAATTCCTGAGAGTTATGCGACTTCCGCGCGCGCACTGTAGTGCGCTTCGAGATGCGCGAAAGTGGATTCCGGGACAATCTCCCGGATCCGGGTAAACTGCTGTGTCTTGAGTAAACGGCGTACTTCTGAGGCGGAAATGGCGTTGCCGGTGGCCTTTATGCGCGGCATTTCCACCACCTCGATGCGGGAAGAAAGCAGCGCGTGTAGCGTCTGGTTGTACTGACGGGTGATATCGCAAAACGGCTCTGAACCGATAAACCGGTGGGTGATCCCCAGGGCAGGTGCAATGTGATCCCGGAAGATCAACACATCGATTTCACTCCATGCCTGCTGCACTTTGCCGGTATCTTTCAGGAAATAGGCCGGGAAAGTCGCGCGAGAGATGATGTACTGCGAGCCTTCATGCACAATCACGTTTGGCAGATGCGCCACACCTGCACGCACCATCTCCAGACGTGCGCTGAACGGGAAGAAAGACGCGTCTTCACGCACCACAAACAGATGCAACACATCACACTGCTGCGCGGCCTGCTCCACCAGATGACGGTGGCCGAGAGTGAACGGGTTAGCGTTCATCACAATCGCCCCCACCTTCTCGCCACACTTGCGCTTAGCGCTAAGCGCACGGCAGTAACGCTCAATGCCCTGCGGCGTGTTCTCCATTAACACGGCGTTGTTACCGCTCTGGGCAATGGGCCAGAAGCCACTGCGGGAAAAGCGCTCTTTATTGCACGGACGCGTGCACAGAAAGAGATGAAAGTGACCGCGTGCCAGCGCCGCGTTCTCCACTTCTGCCAGTAACCGCGCACTTAAGTTCTCGCCACGAAGCTGCTCGTTTACCGCCACGCATTTGATGACGTTACCGGCAAGGCCTGCGCAACCCACCAGCTGCATTCCGGCCCAGGCCTCAACGAACAGCGTAATGTCGTTGTCCAGGCCAAGACCGCTGTCTGCCAGCAAGTAACGGATCTGGCTTAAGCGTTCCGGGTGTTTCGCCACGTCTGTCAGACGAAAATCGATAGTGGGTTGCGATTGCATACTGCCGCCTTACTTAATGTGCTGCCGCAAGCGTGGTTGCTGGCGCTTCCATGATCACGTTACTCAGATGGCCGATATGTTCGATCTCCACCTCAATGCGATCCCCCTCTTTCATAAACAGCGGTGGGTTGCGCTTTTTACCTACGCCACCCGGGGAACCGGTGATGATCACGTCGCCCGGGCTCAGTCGGGTGAAGGTGCTAATGTATTCGATCAGTTCTGCGACCTTGTGGATCATGCTGCTGGTGTTGTCTTCCTGCACCATGCGGCCATTCAGCCAGGTGCGGATCGCTAACTGGTGCGGGTCAGGGATTTCATCCGCCGTGGCCATCCACGGACCGAACGCCCCGGTCTGACGCCAGTTCTTCCCGGCGGTAAACCAGGTGTGCTGCCAGTCGCGGGCTGAACCGTCCATGTAACAGCTGTAACCGGCCACGTGGCGCAGGGCGTCGTCGCGGCTGATGTTCTCCCCGCCTTTACCGATGATCACCGCCAGCTCGCCTTCATAATCGAACTCGCTGGAGTGGCGTGGTTTCAGCACCGGCTCGTTGTGGCCGGTCTGGGAATCCGGGAAGCGGACAAACAGCGTTGGCGCCGGGTTGTGCTGGTCGAACTCCTTGCGCTTGTCGGCATAATTCATGCCCACACAGAGGATTTTTTCCGGCTGCTCAATCACCGGTAAAAAGGTGATGGCGCTCATCGGCACATCCACAGCATCGTTGAGATAACGGGTGGCCTGTGCCAGCCCATTCCCCTGCAACAACGCTTTAAGGTCGCTGTAGCGGTCACCCAGACGGCGACCTAAATCAATCACACCTTCGGCCTGCACGATGCCGTAGCTGCGTTTACCCTGGTATAAAAAGCTTGCGAGTTTCATTGTTCTTTCCTGAAAACTTAAACGAGGAAGTTGCCCAGAATCAGCAGTGAGACGGAGACGTTAATCGCACCGCCAATACGGGTAGCAATCTGAGCGAATGGCATCAGGCTCATGCGGTTGCCTGCGGTCAGGATCGCCACGTCACCGGTACCGCCCTGGCCGCTCTGGCAGCAAGAGACGATGGCGACATCAATCGGGTGCATCCCAATCTTTTTACCGACGAAGAAGCCAGTTGCGACCAGCGCAGAGACGGTGCTCACAATCACCAGCAGGTTGCTGATGGTGAACGCAGCCACCAGTTCGTGCCACGGGGTGATAGCCACACCGACAGCAAAGAGGATCGGGTAGGTCACAGAGGTCTGGAAGAATTTGTACACCACCTGAGAGCCTTCAAGCAGACGCGGGGACGCGCCGTTGCAGAGCTTCACCAGCACCGCCATAAACAACATGCCAACCGGTGCAGGCAGGCCAATCAGCTTGTGGCCGAGCATCCCGAGCATGTACAGCAGTACCGCCAGCAGCGCGCCAGAGGCAATTGTGGTGACATCGGCTTTGCCAGAGAACGCAGGCTGAGTCACGGTTGCATCGGCATTGGCGCGGTTTGGCATCAGCTGGCCTTCACCGGTCAGATGCGGGTAGCGTTTACCGAGTTGGTTCAGGCAGCCAGAGATAATGATTGCCGTCAGACCACCGAGCATTACCATCGGCAGCACGCGGCCGAGCGCAACGCCCTGGTCCATATGCAGCAAGGTGGCATAACCAATCGAGAGTGGAATAGCCCCTTCGCCTACGCCGCCCGCCATGATTGGCAGAATAATGAAGAAGAAGATCTGGAAGGGCTCAAGACCCAGCGCCAGGCCAACGCCCATCCCGACAATCATGCCGACGATTTCACCGCACAGCATCGGGAAGAAGATGCGCAGGAAGCCCTGAATCAGCACCGTGCGGTTCATACTCATGATGCTGCCGACAATAATGCAGCAGATGTAGAGATAGAGAATGTTGGTAGATTTGTAGAACTTGGTTGTGGATTCGACTACCACGTCCGGCAGCAGACCATAGTAGACCAGCGCAGACGGGATAAAGGTGGCGCAAATCGCCGCCGCGCCGAGCTTGCCGATAATCGGCAGGCGTTTGCCAAATTCACCGCAGGCAAAGCCGAAGAACGCCAGTGTCGCCACCATCACCACGATGTCGCTTGGCAGTTTTCCGCCCAGACAGTCAATGGCAATCAGCGCGCCCGCCAGGATAAACAGCGGCAGAGGAATAATCCCGACTTTCCAGGTATCCATAATATGCCACCAGCGCTCCTTGAGCGATGGCCGCTGAATATCAATCGGGTCGTGGGTAACAGAGAAAGAGTCGTCAGTTGTGCTCATAATAAGCCCCTTGGTTATTTTGTGCGTTCAGCTTAAAGTCACAAAGGCTTACTTTATGTGAGGAATGGCATATTAAAACCGAAGTTTTAATGGCAGCTATGGTTTTAATGGTTTCTTTTATTTAGTGTGATTTATGCCTTATTAATCGCCGTGGTTTTTATGGTTTCTTTTCTAAATTGAACAAACAAATAACATTTATGAATTTCGTTTCAGGGCGATAAAGCTTTCAGATAAATCTTTTACAGGCCGTGCTGTGCAAGGGATCACAAGTTTTCGGCAAAGCGGGGGCTGGCGCGAGAAAAGATGATATATTGGCGCTTCTCATTGATACCCTGCGTGATAGTTATGAAAGTATCGTTTCAGATTAAGCTGTTTATTTCGCTGGTAGCCTTTTTCTCAGTGCTATTTACTTTACTGGGCGGATATTATTATGTCGATGTTGGCAGGCAGCTTTATCAGGAAATGAGTGCGCGCGCTAAAATACAAGCAGAAGAAATTGCGCTTATTCCGACTTTACGCAATGAAGTCGAACAAAAAGATATCAAGTCAATCCATGACTTTATGCAAAAAATAGCCATCCATAGTGATGCCAGTTTTATTGTGATTGGCGATAACAAAGGGCAGCATCTGTTCCATTCCGTGTTTGCTGACCGGGTCGGTACAACGCTTGTCGGCGGCGATAACGAAGAAGTGCTGCAGGGGAAAAGCACCACCACCATTCGCAAAGGCGGGCTGGGCATTTCTCTGCGCAGCAAAGCGCCCATCTTTAACGATGCCGGGCAGGTGGTGGGGATTGTTTCAGTGGGGTATCTCACCAGCTATCTCGACACCATTACCGTGAATAAGGTCGTCAATATTCTGATTGCCGCGGTGCTGCTGCTTATCGCCCTGTTTATCTTCTCGTGGTTTTTCACCCGCAGTATAAAGAAGCAGATCTTCTCCCTCGAGCCACGCGAAATTGGCCTGCTGGTGCGCCAGCAAAAAGCGATGATGGAGTCCATTTATGAAGGGGTGATCGCCATCGATGACGACCTGCGCATCGAAGTGATCAACCAGGCGGCCAGAAAGCTGCTGGGGTTAAGCCAGCCCGCCCGGGAACTGCGCGGCCAGCTGATTAGCCAGGTTATCGATCCTGTTCCCTTCTTCGCCCCACAAACCATGCTGGCGAAAGACACCCACGATGAGATCTGTCGCTTTAACGATCTCACCGTAATCGCCAGCCGGGTCCGCATCATGCTGGAAAATTCCCTTCAGGGATGGGTGATCACCTTCCGCGATCGCAATGAGATAGACACCCTGAGCGCCCAGCTCAGCCAGGTAAAACGCTATGTCGATAACCTGCGCATTATGCGCCATGAGCAGCTTAACCGCATGACCACGCTCTCAGGCCTGCTGCATATGGGCCGTTATGAAGAAGCCATTGGCTACATTCAGGCGCAATCGGAACACGCTCAGGAGCTGCTGGACTTTATTTCATCTCGCTTTAGCTCACCCACGCTGTGCGGCCTGCTGCTGGGCAAAACGGCTCGCGCGCGTGAAAAAGGGGTCGAGCTGAATTTCGATCCGGCCTGTAGGATGGATACCGTGTTCCAGCCCCTGCACGAAGCCGAGCTGATCTCAATCATTGGTAATTTGCTGGATAACGCCATCGAAGCGACGCAACGTTCTGCGCTGCCACACGCGCCGGTGGAGGTATTGATCAAACTGAACGAACAGGAACTGATCATTGAAGTTGCCGATCAGGGTGTGGGCATCACACCGGAGATCCGCGAGCGGATTTTTGAGCGCGGCATCACCACCAAAACACGCGGCGATCATGGTATTGGCCTGTACCTGATCGAAAGCTATGTCACGCAGGCTGGCGGCTCGATAGAAGTTGCCGATAACATGCCGCGTGGCGCAATTTTCTCATTGTTTATTCCCGCCACGGGAGCCGCCCGGCGTTCCGTACAGGAACTGGAAGATACCGATTATGCAACATGAACTTATCGACGTACTGATTGTTGAAGACGAGAGCGCGCTGGCACAGCTCCACGCCGAGCTAATCAGCAAACACCCGCGCCTACGTCTGGTGGGTATTGCATCATCCCTGGCTGACGCGCAAATGCAGCTCGAAAGCAAACAGCCGCAGCTGATGCTGCTGGATAACTACCTACCCGATGGCAAAGGGATCACGCTTATCAGCAACCCGATGCTGACCCGCGCCAACTGCTCGGTGATTTTCATCACGGCCGCAAGCGACATGGACACGTGCAGCCAGGCTATTCGCAACGGCGCGTTTGATTACATTCTAAAACCTGTCTCCTGGAAAAGGCTCAGCCAGTCGCTTGAACGTTTTGTGCAGTTCGCCGAACAGCAGCGGGTCTGGAAGATTGTCGATCAGCAGAACGTTGATTCGCTGTATCAGCTCCAGGCCAAAAACTATCGCCAGGATAATGGCAGTAAAGGCATTGAAGAGAACACGCTGGCGCTGGTGCAGGCCCTGTTTAACCAAAAATCAGCCCACTTTTTTTCCGTTGACGAAGTCGTGATCGAAACGGGATTGAGTAAAACGACAACGCGGCGCTATCTGGAGCACTGCGTGGAGGCGGGATTTTTGAGTGTGGAAATGCTGTACGGGAAAATTGGGCATCCGCGGAGGATGTACCGCCGCGCAGAAGCCTGAAGCAATATTGTAGGCCCGGTAAGCTTGCGCCACCGGGCAAAACGCCGGGTGGCGCTAACGCTTACCCGGCCTACGTTAGCCAGAGGGTTTACTTCAACACATACCCATACAACCGCTTGATCCCGTCGGCGTCTTTTTCGCTGTAAACGCCCTGCAACTCCGGTGAGAAGCCCGGCAGCAGGTTAACGCCCTCTTCCAGCGCCAGGAAGTAACGCTGCACCGCCCCACCCCAGATTTCACCAGGCACCACGCACAGCACACCCGGCGGGTACGGCAGCGCCCCTTCAGCCGCAATGCGCCCTTCGGCATCACGAATACGCACCAGTTCGACATTACCGCGAATGTACTCCTGGTTAGCATCCTGCGGGTTCATCACCACGGCAGGCAGGCTCTCTTTGCGGAACATCGCCTTTTGCAGATCTTTCACGTTAAAACTGACGTACAGATCGTGCATCTCCTGACACAGCTGACGCAATGTGTAGTCGCGATAGCGCACCGGGTATTTCTGATAAATGGTCGGCAGCACGTCCGCAAGCGGGGTGTCATCTTCAATATGCTGCTCAAACTGCCCCAGCATCGCCACCAGCTGCGCCATCTTCTCGCTGCTTTCGGCAGGCGTCAGCAGGAACAGGATCGAGTTCAGATCGCACTTCTCCGGCACGATGCCATTTTCACGCAGGTAGTGCGCGAGGATGGTCGCGGGGATGCCAAACTCAGTGTAGTGACCAGTTTCCGCGTCAATACCCGGAGTGGTTAGCAGCAGTTTGCAGGGGTCGACAAAATATTGCTCGCGGGCATAGCCTTCAAAACCATGCCATTTCGCGCCTGGCTCAAAACTGAAGAAACGACGCTCGCTGGCGATGGTCGATGTCGGGTGATCCTGCCACGGACGCCCTGCCACCACGGGTGGGATAAAGGGTTTGATCATATGGCAGTTCGCAATGATCGCCTTACGCGCTTCAATGCCCAGCTCCACGCACTCCGCCCAGAGCCTGCGGCCGCTTTCGCCTTCATGAATTTTGGCGTTCACATCAAGCGCGGCGAACAACGGATAAAACGGGCTGGTCGAGGCGTGCAGCATAAACGCGTTGTTAAGCCGCTTGTGCGGGCAGAAACGTACCTGGCCGCGAATATGGTTATCTTTTTTATGGATCTGCGACGTTTGCGAGAACCCGGCCTGCTGCTTATGCACAGACTGGGTCACGAAAATGCCCGGATCGTTCTCGTTGAGTTCCAGCAATAGCGGGGATGTTTCCGCCATCATCGGGATAAATTGTTCGTAACCTACCCAGGCGGAGTCAAACAGGATGTAATCACACAGATGGCCGATCTTGTCGATCACCTGACGGGCGTTGTAGATCGTGCCATCGTAAGTACCAAGCTGAATGATAGCCAGGCGGAACGGCCGTGCCTCATCAGCCTTTTCCGGTGCCGCCTCGCGGATCAGCTCCCGCAGATACCCGTCGTCAAAGCAGTGCTCATCGATACCGCCGATAAAGCCGAACGGGTTGCGCGCCGCTTCAAGATACACCGGCGTAGCACCGGCCTGGATCAGCGCACCGTGGTGGTTGGACTTATGGTTATTGCGATCGAACAGCACCAGGTCGCCACGGGTCAGCAGCGCGTTGGTGACCACCTTGTTGGCGGCAGATGTTCCGTTAAGCACGAAGTAGGTTTTATCCGCATTAAAGACTTTTGCCGCGAACTTTTGCGCGTGCTTGGCAGAACCTTCGTGAATTAACAGATCACCGAGCTTTACATCGGCATTGCACATATCGGCGCGAAACACATTCTCACCGAAGAAATCATAGAACTGCCGTCCCGCAGGGTGTTTTTTGAAAAACGCACCATGCTGATGCCCCGGACAAGCAAACGTGCTGTTCCCCATCGCCACATACTGACTCAGGGTGTCAAAAAACGGCGGCAGCAGATCCTCTTCATAACGACAGGCTGCCGTTTCCAGTTCCAGAAACTCCTGCGCTTTACCGGCGATGACAGCCGTCACGCCATCAGGAACATCCGTTGGCTCTTGCGAGAACATAAACACCGGTAACTGGAAGCCGGTACGCTTCAGTAACGCAAGGATGCCGCTGCAACTCTCAGCGACCGTAATGACGACTGCCGCCACGTCGGTAAAATCGGTATTATCCAGCGTCACCTTTTCGCGGTGCGTAGACACGGTGGACACCAGCTCGCGGCTGACGGCAATTTTCATTGATTTCATAAGCACAAATACCCGTTTCAGGGGAGAAAAGGCCCCGGACAGGGTAAATACCCTGCCCAACGAATGTGTCTGATCGGAATCAGCTCCGACCGCCAGACATCAGTAAAATCAGAACGCGTCTGGTTTTACTGTTGTCCTGCAGTGAGCCAGCGTTACCCTCACCGCACGGTGAGACAGGAGTAGAATGGCGTGATACGGACAGGCATTCGCGCAGCGGTAAGCAGTGTCAACATTGGCGGCTCCGTATCAGAAGAGGAGAAAATTCGCGCAATCATGTCACCTTTTATTTTAGGGTGCAAGAAGGAATCATTATGCACTTAATCATCTAAAGCTAAGCCTTTGTTAGCGAGTCCGTGCAATAATAATGCAATATCAATGATTAAATAACAGGAGCTTACTTTGGTTATCGGTCCTTTTATTAATGCGGGTGCCGTATTACTGGGCGGCGTACTCGGCGCCGTATTAAGCCAGCGATTACCAGAGCGTATTCGCTCTTCCATGCCTTCCATTTTTGGTCTTGCATCGTTAGGTATTGGTATACTGCTGGTCATTAAATGTGCCAACCTGCCGGTGATGGTGCTCGCGACCCTGCTCGGCGCGTTGATTGGTGAGTTTTGCTATCTGGAGAAAGGGATCAACAACGCGGTAAGTAAAGCGAAGAACCTGATTACTCGCCCGGGCAAAGCGAAGCACGGCAATCATGAGTCGTTTATTCAAAACTATGTCGCAATAATTATTCTGTTTTGCGCCAGCGGCACGGGGATATTTGGTTCAATGCAGGAAGGGATGACGGGTGACCCCAGCATATTGATTGCTAAAGCATTTCTTGATTTCTTTACCGCCACTATTTTTGCGACCACCCTCGGCATAGCCGTAGCAGCGATTTGTGTGCCGATGCTGCTGATCCAGCTGGCGCTGGCAACCTGCGCGACGCTAATCCTGCCACTGACCACTCCGGCGATGATGGCAGATTTTACCGCCGTGGGCGGTTTGCTGCTGCTGGCAACCGGGTTGCGCATTTGCGGGATTAAGATGTTCGCAGTAGTGAATATGCTGCCTGCCCTGCTGATAGCAATGCCGCTTTCTGCGCTCTGGACGCACTTTTTCGCCTGAGATGGCCACAAACTGGCGAGAGAGTGTGCAGTCTGTAACGAAAACAACAAATTTCGTTGACGGCAGAAGGTGGATCGGGTTTAATGCGCCCCGTTGCCCGGATAGCTCAGTCGGTAGAGCAGGGGATTGAAAATCCCCGTGTCCTTGGTTCGATTCCGAGTCCGGGCACCACTATTTAGAAAAACCAGCCTTAGGGCTGGTTTTTTGCTTTCTGGGCTAGTTCAGCAGTTCAATACTCCCCTCTTCCGTTCTTAGCCAACGCGGTGCCTTCAGCGTGTCTGCGGTGAGGTATATAATCACCTTCCGTCCCTGCAAGATGGATTGTGAGTATCATTAATTTCACAGTACAATAAATTTCAAAGCCATTAATTGTTATTGCATATCGGCATGGGAATTATTTTATATCCACCTTATGAATGATATTTAACCATGCATTCATACAGCTCATTAATATTTATATTACGCCCCCCATAAATAACAGTATAATAAGCCATTGCTTTCCGGATTAAATAAAACCAATACATCAATGAGGATGTTTTGTATGAATATCAGGTCAGGGTTATTACTGCTTCTTGTTTCAGGCTCCTTTCTGTTAACCGGGTGTGTCAGGACATCCTCCATCGATGCCCGGAAAATAAAAACAGGTGCAGTTTCTCAACAAGAGCAAATCGCTTCCACATCACAGCTAACCGATCAGGATGTTTTTGGTAATGAGCTGACGCTGGAGATCACCGAGGAAGATATTCAGAATGCAGTGGAGGAGGCTCAGGGGCAATTTACTATCCCTTTAAACTCTCCTGTTGTGCTTGTAAAATCAGGCTCGCGTGCACCGGATGTCATCATGCAACAGGAAATGCAGCGTTATTATCGGGTATCCACATTTTCAGGTATTCCGGTTGCGAAGAAAAAACGCCCTGTTCAGTCTGCCATACCGCTAAAGGAAACGCAGGTTGATGCAACCACCACTGACGATTTTTCAGTAGACCGGAACAATGTTATCAATGCCAACTATATGCAGGCGATGAGATATATTGCTGCAAAAGGCAGACAGAAAGCCATAGTGGTTTACTGGGATGAACTGGAGGCAGGGGAATATAATTCCGCAACAAAAGAAGTGATCTGGAAGAAATATTCCGGTGAAAAACTCTCAGGCTCATCACTGCGTTATTTGATCCGATTTGCGCTGGTGGATGTCGCCACAGGTGAATGGGCTACATATTCCCCTACCAATATTGAATCAGTGGCTGTTCCTTTGATCGTAAAATCGGATGCAAAAACCAGCGAGAAAACGGATATTACGGAGCAGCAGATTGTCAGCCTGGAAGAAAAAACCTGCCAGATGGTGGTCCGGGACCTGGTAAACCGGTACGGCAATAAAATATGATCAATACCCACATTCAGGAATATCTGCCGTCGATGATCAGCGGCGGCAGCCAGTGGTACGAAAATTTCTGATCTTCAGAGCCTCCCCGCTTTCCCGACCAGAAACCATGCCAGGGACCACGCAGCAGGTGAGCGAGAACATGCCGCACGATAACGGCGGGTAATCACAAACATCTTATATTCATTAGTATTTCTTGGTTTTGCGCCAAAATATCTAAAGAATAGGCCTCAATTCTTCGGAGGAAATGCTGAGCGTGTACCATTTACTTGATCATCCATATCAATATTTGACTCCATTCTATGTGTTTTTTGGTCTACAAATACGCTGAATATTGTTGGCTGAGTTTGAGGATCCCCAGGGCAACCTCCAGTATGTTTTTCTACAACATCGACAATATCCATACCTGGCTCACCATTCGGTATATATAAGTATTCAGCACATTCTGGATCTCGAAGTAATTTTCTCTGCTCGGTGATTTTCTTCACCAATTGGTCAAGTGGCACTTCTACAGCTTTTACGCTCATAGTGAACAACGTAGAACATAAGGAAAAAATACAAATAAAAGTTTTCATCTTTACCCCAATAAATCAAAGTAATGTAATGGACTGATGTAACACATGGATATAGAAATATTCACGACATCGTAGTCTTTTAATCCTGCTCCTCGAATAATATTTAATAACTTTTTCTCATAATCGGGATCTGTGGCATATCCTGCACTAGCAATCACGTGTATAAATTTCTCAGGGTCATTTGGGTAAGAAAATGCAGTAGTATAACGTTTATTAACACTAAGAAATCGACCATAATCATCTGCTGATTGTTCCAAAGAATCATAAGACCGAAAACTATCATTAATTTTTACTGATTTTCCATCATAATTTTCATGTGTTGCGAAAGCTACTGATTTACCCTTGGGTGACTTTCCTTTAACACAAAAATAGGCGTTTCCTTTAGCTTTGCGCCCCCAGTTTGATTCGAGAGCCCCTTGCGCAATAGTCACAGCTATCGGCACCCCCCAGTTACGCTTAACATTAATGGCCACAGGCAATGCTCGGTTAATCCATTCAGATTTAAGGCAATGATGCTCTCTGTGCAGGCTCTCCGGCCAGCGACTGTCTACTAGTCGCATCATCTGCATACCGGTTTCAAGCGACTGTAATATATCCTCCCGCAATGCATTTACGATGCCACGTTTAAACGGTAAAGATGATTTAATAATCACAAACATCTTATATTCATTAGCATTTCCTGGCTTTGCGCCAAAATATCTAAAGAATAGACCTCAATTCTTCGGAGGAAATGCTGAGCGTGTACCATTTACTTGATCATCCATATCAATATCTGACTCCATTTTATGCGTTTTTTTATCCACTGACACACTGAATAGTCTGTGCTGTACTTGTGGATCACCGGGACAATTCCCACCATGTTTTTCCACAACACTAACAACATCTATGCCAGGTTCATTGTCTGGGATGTAAAGATAATCAGTGCATTCCGGAGAGGCGAGGAGTTTTTTCTGCTCCAGTATTTTTTTTACCAGTTGGGCAATCGGAGGCAGTTCGGTTGAGAACGCGCTCGCTGTAAAAACCACATAACCAAGCAACGCGGTATAAATTAATTTTTTCATTTTTAGTCAAGCAAAACAAAATAATGCATGGGATTAATATAGCACATGGAGAAAGACACACCCACCGTATCGTAATCTTTCAATCCAGCACTTCGTATTATGTTAAGTATTTTTTTCTCATAACTAGAGTCCGTGGCATATCCCGCTTTGGCAACCTCATGTATAAACTTCTCAGGGTCATTTGGGTAAGAAAATGCAGCTGCATACCGCTTATTAACGCTAAGAAATCGACCATAATCATCTGCCGATTGTTCCAACGAATCGTATGAGCGAAAACTATCATTGATCTTCGTTAAGGCTCCACCATATTCTTCATGCGTTGTGATACTTATAGATTTTCCTTCTGGTGATTTTCCTTTCACTCCAAAATACACATTTCCTGGTGCACTATGCCCCCACCTCGATTCCAGAGCTCCCTGGGCAATAGTCACTGCTATCGGTACCCCCCAGTTACGTTTAACATTAATAGCGGCAGGTAATGCCCTGTTAATCCATTCAGACTTAATTGCAGGTAAGGGTAATGATGCACGTTGAGCTAATTGTTTAATCTGATTACTATCCGGCACTAACGCAGTCTGTTTCTGGTGTGGTGAAGTTTCATTATGGGCCACACTGTTAGTCCGATTTAACCTTCTGAAGGTTGGACCATATCGATTAACGACTGCATCTGCGTGAGAAAGATGAACAAATTGTTTCTGAAAGTACACTAATCTGGCAAACGTTTTAGGTCCCCATAACCCGTCTTCTTTCAGGGATTCAATATTGTCGTCACGAATAGCTCTATTCAGTAACATCTGAACTTTCTTGACATCAGCAATGTTATTTGGCTGATTAACCCCAACCGCCCTACTAATTCTTAATTTCATACGCTCTCCTTCGCATTTTCAATATTCATTTATGCTAAAAAAGTCGTTCCTCCCACAGGCTGTACGCACTGGTACCTGCAGTACAGTGCTCCTGGGTAATACTTTCATAGGTTAGTGTTACTGACTCTTCCGGTTGCCCCTGGCTGTTGGTGATAGTATGTGGCACATTATGTGCAATATTGGCGATACGGGCATTAATCAGTTTCACTTTATAATACAGTTCATTAATGCCAAATCGGTTGGTGCGGTAATACTCAAAGTCGCAGGTCAGACATTCATTTTCGGTAATAGCTTTAGTCAGTAATGGGGAGGATTTATCCACTGGTTTCGCGATCACCAGCATCTGATGATTCACGTTCTGTGCACGGGACAGCCCATGAGATAAACCCAGCACAATAATCTGATCCATGTGGGCGATCTGAGCTTTGTTGCCAATGGAAGCCATAGAAGAACAGCCTGCGGAAATAAGCCCCTGAAGGTCGCCGTTCAGTGTCAAATAAACTGGATTTGCCATAATATACTCCTTATATTTCGTCGTTATTTTCGGGATTTGTTTTCGGTTGCCATTTCCTGCATCCCATCGTTTTTTATTAGCAGCCAGCGGCTTAACACACCGTCCAGCCGCTCATTAATCTGTTTTTCCAGTACATCAGTGCTTTCCCCCTGCATCCTCAGGTCCTGATATTGCGTCAGAAGGGATTCCAGTGGTGTCTCCTGTCCCAACCCTCGCTCTGCTCGCCAGATAACATTCTTTATATACGAAAGAGTCAGCCCCTCTTTCTCCCTCTGCATCACCAGATCTGCAAAGGCGTGTAAATCCTGGCGAGTCTGGAGCCATCCCCGCATCTGCGGGCTGTTCTGCGCACGGGTTTTCAGCGTTGCATTCCATTGCGCCGTCGCCTGCTGCTGTTGCAGGCTCCCCGGCCAGCGACTGTCTGCCAGTCGCATCATCTGCATACCGGTTTCAAGCGACTGTAACGGCGGGACATCAGGAAGCTGCTGTAGTCTTTGCCCGTAGCTGTCCAGGTCAGGGGACGCCAGCCAGACCGTGGCGGCGCCTTGTGCGGTATCCCTGATCTGTGCCAGTTGCTGCTGCGCCGGGTACACCAGCCACCACCAGAGTACGGCAACGACGATTGCGGTACAGACGACGCCAGCCGCAAAGCATTTGATTCTGTTGTCCGGTAGCGTGCCCGCCACACCGTTCATTATTTCACTGTGGTGAACTTCCACCTTCATGTCCGACAGGTCTGGAAGAGGTGGAGCAACCTCCGCCGTTGCAGGAGGGCTTTCCGGAGCATAGACCAGCGTTCTGACCGTTGTTTTTACCTGAATATCCTCGCGGCCACTGGGCTGTGGCTCCAGCCGCTTACGCATGTTCTGCACAAAATACAGCAGGTTTTCCACACGCGGTGCTCGCTTCAGATCTACTTGCTGGAGCTTGTCGCAGATAAGCTGTAAAGCACGTTCGGTACGGTACAGCAGCGGTAAATCAGTTTCCGCAAAGGACATCTGCTGGCGTAGGATATTGCCGGTGCGGGTGTTGAACCAGTCCAGCATTTCGGTTCGGGCATGATTATCCTGCGGCCAGAATTTATCCCATTCATGGCTAATCATCGCCGCCAGCAGTTCCGTTCCCTCGCAAAATCCCGCCAGCCCCTGCGTGCGGGTACGCGCCAGGGTGTAGTACGTCGCAGTGTGCAAATCCACACCATTCGCTCTAAAGATGCTCAGCGCCAGCGATTCCACCAGTTTCCAGTTAAGTTGAGGTTGTGACGGGTGGCTGGCCTTGTTAATTTCTTCACGAATGGCGCTGAACTCCGGCAGGCCGCGCGGGTCGCTGCCGGTAACAATGGTCTGCGTAAGTGCGTCGTTACTCATCTGTGCCTCCTCAGTACAGCGTATCTGGCAGCCGGAACTGGCTGAACAGCCCTCCGGTAAACGGATTGTCTTCGCTGTCGGTATGTACCCGGTAGACCATTGCACCGCCGTCCACGTTAAAGCGCACACTGAAGGTGCTGTCCTGTACGCCGGTAAGCTGCCCTGCGCCAAACAGCCGGAACTGCGCCCACGGCCCGCTGAAGCTAATACTGCGCGGAGCGTTGCCGCCAATGCCGATAAGCGTAAGCTTGCTTTCGTTGCCTTCACGCATGCTGTTTGGCCACACCAGATGAGCGGTGTAGTTGCGTCCCTGGCTGTAGTCAACGAGCTGGCCGTCCAGGTTCAGCACGCTGCGCCGTTTGTTGCCGGAAAGCGATACCGTCTCCACCGCAAACTGCGTGCCCAGGCCGTTCTGTTTGCTAAAGAAGGTGTTGCGAATTTTCTGCGCGGTATCCAGTAGTGTTCGGATGTCCTCGCGGATAATCACGCTGTTATCCCCGTCTCCCAGGCTCAGGTCGTTCTCTATGAACAGCCGCAAGTTTTGTTGGTAGAAGGTGTCCAGCACGCCGTCCGGTTTGAAGAAGCGTTCAAACGCATCCAGCGAGGCATCCTGTGATGCACGCGAGTTAAACGGATAGCTAGCGGCAAGCTGTTCGTTGAACGGTTTCACCACGTTTTCGCGCCAGTCCACTTCCATGTAGTGGACGGCTTCCACCATCACCACATGCCAGGCCTGGTCAGCCAGCTTTCCCACCCAACGGTTAAGTGGTGCGGGCAGGGTTTTCGCCATCTGGCGGGTGGCGAAGATCGGATCGCTGCTGTTCTGATCCAGTCGCAGTTGTACTGCCTTCAACGCCGATTTCCCCGACACCGGCGCGTTCTGTATCGCCAGCAGGTAGCGGTGCAACTCAGTGAGTTGCCGGTAGACTGCCTGGACAGTGCTTTCCTTATCCTTCTGCACCTCCAGCGTACTGTTTTCTGGGGCGAACTCATGCCCCAGCCGCGTCAGAAGCAGATAGTCCGGCGCACTCCGAGCCGCTTCGCGCTCCTTATCATCCATTTTTTCTGGCAGTATGATGGCGTGCGTGTTGTCGCGCAGGGCGGTTAATGCCCGCTGGAGAGGCTGGTCACCGCTGATAATTTGCTCCAGCGCGCCGGTCAGTTGCACAATTGACTCGTAATCACGGACGTTGAGGTTATCCATCCCGGCGCGCCAGGTCGCGATATAGTCGCTAAGATACTGTTCGGTAAGCTGGCGCTGAATTTCAGCCCGGTCCGCGTCGCTGTAATGGACGCTGTGGGTAAGATTCAGTACCCAGGAGTCCAGCGCAGTCAGCTTGACCAGCTCGTCACGCTGCTTCACAAAGTAACTTTGCAGGCCGTGGCGCGTAAGAAACTGTGGCAGGATGAGCCTGTTGTTATCGGCGAAGATAAACACCTGGTCAAAGGTGGCACCCACCTGGTCCCGCAGGTTCAGGTCGGCAGGCAGCACGCCCAGCGCACGCGTCTTCAGGCTTTGATACACGCGCTGGTAAACCGGCAGTTTGCTGAGTTCATGCTGTGCGCCAGCGACAGGTTTTTCATACGGCGCCCAGCGGCTGATGGCATCCTCATCGCCCTGCTCCCGCTGTGCGTGCCAGTCGGTGTGCTTCAGGGCATAGTCCAGATGAGACATCAACTGCGTCTGGATATCACGCTGGCCATGGAACTGTTCGCTCCAGCGTTTCGCCATATACTGCTTCACCACCTCATCATTGCGCCCGCTTTTGTCCTCCAGCATCCGGAGCACGCGCAGTACAGCCAGCTTTTGTTCACTGCCCGGCGGTGCAGCAGCCAGATCCTTCATCAGGCCATTTGAGAGCGCAGGAAGATAGCGCTGTTCCAGCAGTTGCAGATAGGTCTGCTCAACATACGGGCCAATATTTCTGCCCTGGTAGAGGCCAAGATCAGCCAGACGGCTGCGATCGCCCCAGTCACCGTAGGCCAGTGTTGCATCGCGGACCGGATTCAGCAGGGGAAGTTGCAGGTTGCCATAGTTATCCATTCCCTGCGGCGGAGGAACCACCATAAACGTTCTGGCCTGTTCCAGTACCCTGACACCGGCATTCCAGTTGGTGTTGTAATAATGGTTCCAGCCACTGGCTGCCAGGACAATGAGCACCGCGCTACTGGCTGCGAATGCCATCAGCCTACGACGGGCGTTGCCAAGCCAGACGCTGTTTTCCCCGGACAAATTAGGTTCGGCCAACAGTGCTTGCGGGAAAAGGCTGCGGGTGAAATACGGCACCGAATCTACCAGCGGCCAGGCAGCCAGCGGGCTGTTACCCAGTCGGTACTGGCGGGCAGCAGACTGCATAAAAATATCATCCATCTGGCCGCGTTGCAGAGACGAGGTGAGATACACGCCGCGCAGCATTACGTCCATATTTTCACCATCCAGCAGACCGCCGAGCAGTACCGTCAGCACGTCATGCCCCCCCTGAATCTGGCGGACAAAGCTGAACAGGGCGCTGCGGTTGTGATTCTGCGCGAGCATCAGATCCGGCAGAGCGTTGTTGAGCTGTTCCCCCCAAGTATGCCAGAAGGCATTCAGCTCTACGCGCCAGTCATCATTCTCATGGGCACGGCGGGTGAAGGTGACGCCAAGGATGGCATCACGACCTTGTTTGTCCAGCGACTGAAACAGGGCTGCAAAACCGGTAAGCAGATCCAGCCGGGTCAGTACCACATAAACGGGGAGCTGGCAGTGGAGGTGCTGGCGGATATCCTGTAAACGACCACGCAGGATCTGCACCAGTTGCTCCTGGCGGTGTTTGTCGGCGGTCAGCAGGTCGGGCAAATCCAGCGTCAGGATAAGACCGTTGAGCGGCTGGCGCGCGCGTTTTTGTACCAGCCAGTCAAGCCAGTGTTCCCACAAACGACGGTGCAGAGTGTCGGTATCCGGCTGCCCGCAGAGTGTACCTGCGGTATCAAAGATAACGGCCTGTTGCCCGACATGCGGCGTGATATACAGGCGCTGTTCCGTTCCCCTTACTGCTTCCGGCGTATAGATAATGTCGGACGGGAATCCTTCGCGCAGCAGCGCAGTTTTACCACTTCCAGCAGGGCCAATAGCCATATACCACGGCAGTTGCCACAGATAGCGGCGGCTGTCGAGGTGGCGTTGCAGACGCAATAGCCAGCGGTCGAGGTAACGCTGCTGGGCATTCAGTTCGATACTGAGCGGATCAAGCGTCTCTTCACGCTGCTGCTTTTGCTGTTTCTCAAGCTGTTGCAGGCGCTTCATGACCCTGACGGTAAGCCAGGCCAAGGCAATCAATCCCCAGGCGGCGGTCGCCAGCCAGCGATTCGCCAGCGGCTTCAGCCAGTGCTCGTCGTAGAGCGTCCACGTCGGGCCTTTCCACCAGATCCACACCAGCAGAAGCACCCATGCAGCTGCCAGCAACCATGCAGCTGAAACCTTAAAGCGTGGCATAGCTGGCCGTAGAGCAGATCTCAGGGTGCTGAAGAGTCGGGATGTCGGTAATCTCACAAAAACTCCTGTTATTTATTACTTTTCTGCCGTGAATTTGTGTTCCAGTTGTTCGAGCAGGGACGGCTCCCAATCGGACAGCTTCATCTGCTGCCCCAGCAGGAACAGCATCCGGTACTGCTGCTGCGCCAGTTTTTCCATGCCTGCCTCTTCCATCAGCTGTGCGCCGAGATACTGGCGGTGAAACTGGTCGCGGGGAGAGCCTTCGGGCAGCGCTTCCAGATACTGAAGCGCTGCCTCCAGCCCCTGCGATGTAAAGCGCACGCGGACGGTCTGGTTCTCTTCGCTGGCCTGCATCGCAGGCACCGTCGGGCTACGGTTGTCCTTAGCGGTGGCCAGCCACTGCGTCGTCAGCTCGCTGATAAACGGCGTATGGTCGTTAAACAGCAGAGTCGCAAGCCGTGGCAGTCGCGTCAGGAAACGGGTGACTTCCTCGCGGATGGCCTCCGCCGCATCGTGGTAGCCCAGGCGTTGCGCGGTCTGCGCTGACAAGTAATGACCGTCCAGCCAGTACGGTGCCAGCAGCAGGCTTTTTTCCACTTGTTGCCAGAGCACCATATCGGCGCTGGCGAGCCGTGTTGTATAATCGTCCACCATGTCGGCGGAAACTGCCGCCAGCGGCGTGCGTCCATCGCTTTCCGCCTGTGGCACGCTGGTGATGTTTTGCCACAACGCGTGGCGGCGCAGGCGGTAGCCCTGCTGAGAATCCGGCTGTCGTTCACACAAAATGGCGGCCACTTTCAGCAGTGTGTCACGCCAGGCTTTATCGTCGTGGCTGTCGATGTCCACGACCGGCGCGGCAGCAGGCGCTACCGCAACCGCGACGGGCGTTGTGGGTACACCTGCTGGCGTGGCACTAACGACAGATAATGTTGCAGCAGGCGCACTGTCACGGAAGGCGCGTTGATAAAGCGTGAAAAGATCATCCGCAGCCTGTGCCAGCTCTGGCACATTATGCTGCTGCCAGCGTTGCGCCAGTTTTGCCAGTTCTCCCAGAAGCAGATCGTGCTCTACCGTCCCGGCGCTTTGTGCAAAACCATCAATGCCTGCTTCAAAACGTTTTACTACCTGAAGCGCAAAGCGTTTCTTGTGCGTGGCGTTCTGCGGCGCGGCCACCGTCCAGTAGCGCTCCACATACATCGCCAGCAGGCGTAGCGCCAGCAATGGGTCACCAGCGTGTTGCAGGGTTCGCAGCAGGTGAGCCAGCAGGCGAAAATCTTTGCTTTCTGAAGCCAGGAGCACCAGCCCCCGACGCTGGATTTCCGGGATATCGAGCTGGCTGTGGGCCAGCGAGCCAAGCTTAACGATTTCGCCGTCGACATACTCCCAGTTCGGGTTGTCATCACTCAGCGCGCTAGTCAGTTTGTCTTCCGGCAGATTGTCCAGCAGGCGTGAAATCCAGGTGTCCGGGTTACGTAAATCCATAGGGTTATTCTCCCGCCCAGTGACAGGCGTCCCGCAGTGGCGCAATAGTTTTCGCCAGCCCGTCAATGTTAAAGGTCAGTCTTTCGGGGGCGCTGTCAGAGCCGGTGTCAATCGTCAGCGTTTTTGCGCCAAAAAGCTGTTTAATCTCGTCAATACCGGACAGGCCGCGGCTGGCCTCCAGCAGATAGCCGTTTTCACGGATAAACCAATGGGAGCGGATCTGCCGGTTATCAGCGTTCAGTACCACACCCAGGTCGTTTTCCGTCCTGGAGTGCGTCAACGCCACCTGCATCCGGGTGATGTTGTCCACGCAACTGAACATCAACACCGGGCGCGGCGGCACGTTACCGATGGCCGGAGTGGTGATAATCACCGTCGGACGTTCGCCGGGGCTTTGGGTCAGCATCAGTGCTGTAGAGTTGTCCGGACGCGTCTTCTCCTGGGCGAAGGCCCTCTTCCAGGCTTCGCCTTCGTAACGGGCTTTATCCAGTGCACCGGTGAAGCCTTCCAGTCGCTCCGGAGTCAGAATACGGTCGTAGCAGTCCAGCCGCTCCAGAGCGGCGGACTCTTTTCGGCAAACGTTCATGGCGTTTACCGTAGCCTGTGCCTCCGCAGCGGTAACGGCCTGTATGTCGAACACCGTCGCTGCCGCCACTGCCAGAGCGACGCCGGGAACAGCCTGATCAGGCGATGTGGCCGCCTGCGAACTGAAGGCAGTCAGCGTAGCCTGCAAAGCGAGGTAGCGGAAAACGTGCGCATGACTCACAGGGCTGCGCCCTCTTCTATTTCCCGCGAATGATCGCTGGTGAGCACCTCTTCTTCGATATCGGCGGTAAATGCCCCGTCCGTCACGCCGAGGCTGATCCTTGTGATCACCGCGTTTACTGCCATTTTCTGCAACAGCAGAAGCGACAGCGGCGGCAGCATCTCACCGTCAATGACAGATTCCAGCATTCGTGCGCCGTTCTCCGCACGGGTGACACGTTGCATGATTTCGTCGGTTACCTCCGGCGCAATCACCACCTCCGCCTTAAAGCGCGAACACAGTACGCTATCGAGGCGTGTCAGCTTTCCGGTGATAATCGTGGAGAGCGTTTCGCGCGACAGCGGCAGGTACGGAACCACCTCCATTCGCGCCAGCAGCGCTGGCTTGAAGAAATCCGCCAGTACTGGGTACAGCGCATCGTGCATCCCGTCTGAGTTGTCGGCATGTTCAACAATCACCTGGTAACCAAGATTGGAGGTCAAGAAGAAAACGATATTTTTACAGTCGATAATGCGGCCTTCACCGTCGGCCATCTCACCTTTGTCAAACGCCTGGTAGAAAAGGTTAAGTACGTCCGGATGGGCTTTTTCCACCTCATCGAGCAGTACCACGGAGTACGGCTTCTGACGAATCGCTTCGGTCAGCACGCCGCCTTCGCCATAGCCGACATAGCCCGGCGGGGAACCAATCAGCCGGGAAACAGTATGCTTTTCCTGGAACTCTGACATATTGATGGTAGTGAGATACTGGCGGCCGCCGTAAAGTAGCTCCGCCAGTTGCAGCACGGTTTCGGTTTTGCCCACACCACTCGGTCCCGCAAGCAGAAATGCGCCCAGCGGTCTGCCAGGACGGCGCAGATCAGCGCGTGCGGTGAGCAGGTGTTTGTGCAGATGCTGAATGGCTAAATCCTGGCCCTTAATGGTATCGCCCAGCCACTGCGGTAGGTCGGTGATGACCGACATTTCATTCTGCGACAGTCGTTTAAGCGGCACACCTGTCCATTCAGCAATGACAGCAGCAATCTGCTTTTTATCAACGTGTGGAGAAACCAGCAGCTGCGCGTTATGCAGGGCATTCAGGTCAGCGGTCAGTTGTGAAAGCCGTTCAGCCGGAGAAGCTACTGGTTCGGCTTCGGACACATCCTCCTCAATCAGTGATGCCGTACCGTCGCTGGTGATATCCGAATTCCCTTCTACAACGGTTTCAGTATCCGCTTCTGCCATAGCTTCCGCCTCTTCCAGCAGTCCCTTTCGCAGCGCAATAATCTCCTGTACCAGCACCTGCTGCTGACGCCACACCTCCTTCAACGCCAGAAGTTCAGCCTGTGCGGTTTCATACTGTGCGCAGACCTCCTCCAGCCGCTCGGTATCTGTGCGCAGGCCGATATGGATTTCACGCTCAAGCTGGCGAATTTCCGCCTCACACTGTAGGCACAGTGTGGTCAGCGCCGAGATTTGTTTCGGCGGCGAGGAAAGATTAATTGCCACGCGGGCGCAGGCAGTGTCCAGCACATCTATGGCCTTGTCCGGCAACTGACGTCCAGAGAGGTAGCGCTCACTCAGCACCGCTGCCGCCTGAAGCGCTTCGTCATCAATTAGCACGCCGTGGGATTGTTCATACACCGCCGACAGGCCACGCAGGATAATCGTCGCCTCGGCGGCATTCGGCTCGCTGACCTTCACCAGTTGGAATCGACGCGACAGCGCAGCGTCTTTTTCGAAGTATTTTTTGTACTCACTCCAGGTGGTGGCGGCGATGGTTTTCAACTCACCACGCGCCAGCGCCGGTTTAAGCAGGTTGGAAATATCCAGCCCGCCCTGCGTATTACCCGCGCCAATCAGCGTGTGGGCTTCATCAATAAACAGAATGACAGGTTTCGGCGACTGAATGACTTCCGCCATCAGACCTCTAAGACGCTTCTCGAATTCGCCCTTAACCGAGGCGCCAGCCTGTAACGCCCCTAAATCCAGCGTCATAATCTCGTTATCGCGCAGTTTGTCCGGTACCTGGTTCGCGATAATACGCAGCGCCAGTCCCTCAATTAAGGCGCTTTTCCCGACACCAGCCTCCCCCACCACCACTGGATTGTTTTTACGGCGGCGGCAAAGGATATCAATCATCAGGTCGATTTCGTTATCACGGCACAGTACCGGATCGAGTTTTCCCTGACGGGCGTCTTCAGTCATGTTTTTGGCATAGCGGGCAAGCAGGCTGTCGCCGGTATCAACGGTGATGCCACCGGTTTGCCCGCTGGTATCCAGTAACACTGACTCAGCCGATGCCTTCGTCCAGCCGGAAAAGTCCTGCTGTAGCTGGTCTCGATTGATATTTGTCAGCAGTCGGGCTGCGGCAGGTGGTACATAGCGCAACGGCGAGTGCAGCAGAGCGAGCAATAAGGTTCCGCCGCGCAGTTCGGTCTGCTGCATCTGCACGGAAGCCAGCAGCCAGGATTCTTTCAGCCACTCAACCAGCATGGGCGAAAACGCGGGATAACTGTCAGCAGACCGGCTGGTAGCGTAGTTTTCCACCGTCAGCGCCTGGCGCAACATTTCCCCCTTGATGTCCGCATTTTCTGCGATCACCCTGAAGTCGCTGCGAGGGATTAGCAGCATCTGAATAAGAACATGCGCTACGGTAATTTCCGCTGCCTGTTCGCTCATGCACGCCGATGCGGCCTGCTCCAGCGCCTGTCGTGAAAAAGCGTTAAGTCGCTTCACCAACGTGGCTAAATCAATCTGGATCATGGGTATCCTTACCTGGCAAGCAGCCGGTTCAACTGGTGGAGAATATCCTGCGTCTGGCTGCCCAGACGTAACAGGTAAAACAGATAAAACAATGCCAACACGGTGATGCCGCCGAGCAGGATATGCTTAACGGTCAGCCTTTTAATAAGCTGATAACGCCCGCCCTGGGTTTTCTTATCCTGATGCAGTAGCGGAAAAGGAGCATCGCCACGCAGGCCGTGGAGGACATGGTGCAGGCGGCGGTAAATCTGCTCAAACTCCCCTTGATCCTGCACCGACACTTTGTACCGCCCGCGAAATCCCAGCGAAAAACAGAGGTATAAAAACTCCAGCAGATCCTGATAGCGCTTCGGTTCGCGCACCAGCCGCTCCAGTAGAATGAACACCTTCTCACCGCCCCAGGCTTCATTGTGGAAATGAACCAGCAGCGACTGTTTGATCCATTCATTTTTGTTCGACCAGCCGTTACCCAACGCCGCTTCGTCAATGAAAGTGCAGAGGATATAGCGGAACGAGACGATCACCCCCGGTTCATAACCCTGTTCCTGGAGCAACTGCTCCACCGCCTGCACGTCCGTCACCACCTGGGTGAACAGGTGCTCCGGCATGGCGTTGCTGTGCATACCGACTACACGCATAACCATGCCCAGCAATGGCGTGGCGGCGTCGATCATCGGGTTGAGGCTGTTGCCACGCAACCGCAGTCGGTACTGACGTCGAGTACTTTCCCCGTCATGCCCGGACGCAGCCAGGCTGTCCTGAAGGAACCCCTCCACCGGCCAGTCGCTTCCGCCAGGTGGAAATACAGTCTGCTCACTCATAACATCAACCTCTTATCGCCCACAGCTGCATATCCAGATCCGGGAACTGCCCTGAAATATGCAGCGCCAGCGCTCCCGCTTTCACCACATCGTTCCAGGCGGCAGAACCTTTTTCTAATTCGAAATACACGTATCCGTCGTGATAGGGCAACTGACGAGGGGCGGCTGTAAGTGGGCGCAGCGGGACACCAGGCACCTGGACGCTGACGATATTGCGGATTTTGTCAGTAGCGGCGACTTTAGCCTGCTGGGTAAACTGGAGAATAGTCTGGTTGCTGGGCATTCTGGCGCGGACAGCCAGTACAAAGGAGCCGGACTGTGTCAGTGCAGGGTCGTTGATGGTGGCGATATACACGCCGTCGGCATATATCAGCGGCAGGTTCTGTGCTCGCGGCATCAATACGGTGTTAAGTGAGCGGCGCAACTCCGGGATCACCGTTTTAAATGAGTGGGTAAGATCCCGGTGGTTATAAACCTCCACCTCACAGGGTAGTCGGTTGTTTTCGGTAAAAGTCATCAGCTCGCCCAGCAGACGAACCAGATCCAACCAGAAGGTCTCTGGGTGCAGGGTATGCAGGTGCGAGCGGTGGGTAAAGTGCATCTGGTTACGGTTAAGCATCTGCAACATCATAAACTCTGCCACGTCGGCAATACCGCTCTGCTCAGGGGAGCCGATGCGTTTTGCCAGCTCGCCGGCCCGACTCCGGATAAGCCCCTGCACATCCCCGGCAAACCCACTCAGCACACTGCTGACCCGGATGGCCTGGCAGGTCGGGATAAAACTGTCATCCAGCACCAGCGCGCCGGTGGCCTGGGTGTTAAGGATACGGCATAGCGGCAGCGTCACCATCGCACTGAGATCCTCTGCACCGCTGACAATCCTGGGCACCAGACTGGCGACGTCGATCTGCTGAACATCGCCCTCATCGGAGTGCAGATCGCGGGCATCCACGCGGGTCAGGCTGTAGCGCTCTGTTCCCTGCCCTGCACTCTGGCGTCCGCTGATTTCGCAGGTGATATCGCTTAGTACCGGCAAGGCGAGGTAAATCTCCTGGCTACCCGGTTTTGAGAAATCAACTGGCTGAAAAGGCACGGGAAGATTATCCTGCTCAGGGATACTGAACACCGTACCGTCCGGCATACAGCCTGACGCGCTGGCGATCATGATTTTCCCCTGAGCCAGCAGTTCCGTATTCAGCACCAGCGAAGTGAATCCCCAGGCAAAATCGCCCTGAGCATCCATACGTTGGTTCAGATGGTGCTCGAGACTGCGCTGCTGTTGCTGAAAGTGCTGTGGCAGGGCAAACAGCCCCTCCTGCCAAATCACCTTGTTTTTCATGGTCGCCATCGTCAGTTGTCCTCTTTTTTCATTTCGATGCTGCGCTGCCGCACATGTATCAGCAGGCAGTAGCTGTGGCCAGTTCCTTCCACCGGTACAATCTGTCGCCAATCGCTGGTCTGGTCGTCAGAGAAGTACGCCACCACGCCAATAAACTGCGTTTTTTCATCCAGCTTCACCGGCGGCAACGTTTTGATGGTGTCAGGCAGCAGGCTGAAATCCTGGTGGTCGATATAATTTTTCCCCAGCACGTCAGGCAACGGTGTGCTGGCTACCTGGTCATAATCGGCGGCCTGGAGTTTTGAGTCGTCAGTCAGGTAAATCAATTGCACATCCACTGGCGCGGCTTCGTCGTCTGCGTTCAGATTGGTGTCCGGCTCAGTCAGAAGCGTGACAGTTACCTCCGAGGGCTGCGATTTCAAATCACCCACCTGAATATTCGGGTTACTGATCACCTGGCCGATTTTTTTCGCCGTTTCGCAACCGGTTAACGCGATACTTATCAGAACGCAGGCCAGCAACGCCTTTCCGTTCATGCCTGTGACTCCCGCTGTTTTTCACGCAGAGCCCGGTCATAGACCTGGGCATAGACTTCGTTAAACAGCATTTCAAAACCCTGCTGGCGACTGGAGGCCAGCTCATCGTAGTAGTCGCAGTACATCTGCCAGGCACCGGCATCATCCAGTGGCTTGCGCAGTTCATGGCTGCGGCGGTACTGGACAAACCGGCGCATCAGGCTCTGTGGCGAAAAGGCATCCAGCAGGACACGAAGCGATTCCACAATGGCGGCGCGGTTGGCCTCTTCGTGATGGCGGATATTACGCAGGCACTCACCCACAGCCGCAGGAGCGGCGAGATGCACTGGACTCTTCCCCTCCGCGAACATCACGTCCAGTACGGTGGCATAGTCCAAATTGAGGCGAAGCGGATTATCCTCCAGCGGGCGCAAGTGTTTATCTGACAGGCTGCTCTGACGCTGTTGCAGTTCAAGCAATCCCTTAATGGCCGCCTGTAGTGTCCTTCCGGCTTCTTCCAGAAAATCATCAGCGTTCTGGGTGTTGCGCACAGCAAGCGAACTGCCCAGCCCACGCAACAACGGAGTGGTGGCGAGATGCCGTTGCGCCATACCCTCTGGGGAAACGCCGCTGTCATTATTATTGTCCTGCGGGCTGGCATACAGCGGCGGCAGATCCATAAACGGCGTGTTGATAGCATTATCTTTTAGAGGATCAGACGCTGAAAAGCCGGATCCCCCCCCGCCGGAAAGAAGGTCGCCCGCCGTGGTGAGGCTTTCAGCACGCAGCGCCTGCAACGGGTCGGTGGAAAAACCATTGACCACGGTGTCAGCAAGCTGGTGGCGCTGGGGCATCCCCGGATAAGCTGGCTGCCCGTCGGTGGTCAGCAGCGCATCCGCCAGACGGTCACGGTTGGTCACGATAGTTTCCGGCGCGGCCATCTGTTCGCTGTAGCTGACCAGCTTGCCCTCATGGATAAATGCCTTCAGCGCCAGCGCGCCGAGTCCTATCTCATCCCCCTGGCGCAGACGCACCAGCCCGGCATCAACAGAAACCGGGGCCAGGTTAATCATCAGCCCCGGCACCAGGCTGCGCAGGCAGAATACGCCGTCATGCAGGACAACCTGGCAGGCGCGACCGGCAACCGATCCAGCTCGATCCTGCACCGGCCAGCGGCACTCAGTGGCGTGGCCAATATCCCCGCCATCAACGGAAAACAGACATTTTGCGGCACGCCCGCTTTCCAGTTCATTGCCGTTCATCACCTGCAACGTCAGTGATAATGCGGAAGACTGTGGTTGTTCCTCAGCCATATGCGGCTCCATAAATTAGTCCCTGATGTGGAGAGTGATGGACGGTGGCATTTTCGGCTTACCGATAAACGCCGTTCGTTTAATGCAGGCGCTGGCACGCTCGCCCAGCCGCATTCCCTGCGCTTGATCCGCTGCCAGATCCAGCCGTAAATCCCAGGCCAGTTGGTCACGTAACAGAAAAGAGATAAACATTTTCAGCGCGTCGTGGTTGTTGCCGTCAGGTAAAAATGAGAGATACCGTGACATGGACAGGTTGCCGATCCGCAACAGAAATTTACCGCTGCGATCCGGCACTCTGGCGCCCAGGGTAAAATTGATGCCGATAACTGAGCGTCCGGGAACATATCCGGCGGTTTTCTTCTTCGGATAACGCACACCCAACCGGTTCTGCTGTGACAGATCGACCGGTACTTTACGCAGCTGCCAGTTATCAATGACGACATCCGGTAGATCAAAACAGTGAGAGACCAGGTTGCATACCACGTCCGGCGAGCGGCCCGGCGTTGCCAGTATTCCCGCGTAGGCCAGCATCTTGCTGTGGTTGATGGCAAGTTTGTCGCGCACGCTTTTATTGCCCAGCCCAACCAGTGCGTACATACGTTGCGAAAAAACGTCCGTACCGCCATTGCGAAAACAGATGTAATAGCGGTATTTACGCCAGGCGTGATACGCAAACTGCGTCCAGCGGTGGCTGAACAGATCGAGAAACGCCGCCAGACCTTCTTCATTCTGCGCGGATTCCCGCGCCATACGGTCGAGGTAATAGCCGGGCAGCGGCGACTGGCTGCCGGAAAAGCCTAAAAATTTGGTGGTCAGTGTGAACTGTCCTGCATCGTTACGGATCAGCGACGTCAGTTCGCTACCTGGAAAGGCAATGCTGGGGTCGGATTTAAATAACGCCACTTCCTGCGCAGGCTCGGTGCGCAGGGACGGCTCCTGGTCCTGGTCGCCGTACCGGCGATACAGCGCATCCATCAGGACATAAAAATTCATCCCACGTACGTCTGTCGGGAAGGCGTCATTTGGTTCTACATCAGGGCGTGCTGGCCGGTGTGCTGCCATTCCCAGGCCTCCTGACTTTCCGTATTGATGATTTTGAGACAGTGAAAAGAATTAATGCTGGCGTACAGGGCAAAGAAATGTGACAACACCGTACCCAGCAGGTAGATTTCACCTTCACAGACAAAGGGGGCAGGGTTTATCCACAGCGTGGTGGCAAGCCCCCGAACCGGTACACCTTTAAACAGGCGGTCAACCGGACGAGTGTCGAGCTTTTCAATTGCGTCCAGCTTCTGGCTGGAAAGGCGAGCCTGCTGCGGATGATGAGTCCCTGGCAGATCGAAAGTGCGCATCACCTGAATCAGCGCTTCCCGGTCGAGCAGGGAGAGATAGTTCAGATTCATACTGGAAATCAGCGACCAGTGCATGTCGCCATCCGTAACTGGCCAGAGAGGGCGCGTCGGGCGAGTGACGTTACTAAAGGAGGCTACCGCCGGGTTTTTATTGACCGCAACGCTGATATCCCCGCTATGTAACAAAGCAGGCAACATCCGGTTGGTGCAAACCAGTGAAGCGGTGATAACTTCATTGTTCAGCTGTGAAAGGTCGGGCTGCCCACCATCTGCATGGACAAAAGCAATGGAATGCTCCAGACCCCGATGAAACAACGAGGTTTTTGTTCTGTGGTGCCAGTAAACCACTTCACGCTGTAGGCTGTATTCAATCTGGTGCTGAAAGCTCTCAAATTCAGGCCACAACCGAACCCGCTCTGACGGACCTGGTGTATCTTTGGATGCCGTAACTTTACTGTATACGGATTTGACCTGGAAAATGTCATAGTAATCAGGATACTTATGGCTGACCGTCAGTGGGAACTGCGGAGCGCTGCCGTCTGGACTGACCGGCTCGGCATAATGAAGGAACAGATTAATTGCCGGGGTACAGTAAAGACGCAGTGAATCCCGGCGTAATTTACTGTCCACTGGCAACGGCTGGTTAAAGTGCAAGCGCAGCGTAAAGTCGTGTAACGGAAAGTCTTCCGGCAATGGTGTCACATCGCGCAGGTGAAAGAAGAAAAAGCTCTCCGGGTAGCAGAAATACTCCTGAAGAACGCGATAACCGTTGTGAACATTTTTCGGCCAGGGAAGAAGCGCATCTTCGCACTCAAACCCGGCTGCTTCCAGCCATAAATCCGGCAAAGGTAGTCGCCTGTCGCCAGAAACCAGTTCAGCATCCATCAGCCGTTCGCTGAACCACAGATAAAGCTGATGACGAGTATAGTTATCCTCATTACCGAGCCAGAAGGTGAGTTTATTCAGATCCAGCGACCGGGCTGAAATGTTACCTTCCGTGAAAAAATCAATTTCAATAATGCCTTTTTTCAGACTACTGCAGTCACGCACCTCCTGGATATGGAGAGGCTGTAACCAGGTATCACGAGCCAGCGTAAAATGGCAGGTCGGCGGGACTTCAGCATTATCGTCAGCCAGCACTTTTTTTCGTCCTGCAGATTCCACCCGGACGACGCCAGAACTGATGAGTTCATCACGGCAAACTTTAGCTGGTGCAGAAAGTTGTGCCGCCGCTGGTTTATATTCAATGACGGTCATGGCGGGAACCGGGCGAAGGTAATTCGCCCACAGCATATTGATGAGTCCATGAGAAAACTCAGGAAATTCATCCTCCAGCTTTTGTCGCAGGCCACCGGAAAGAAAGGCAAAACCTTCCATCAGGCGCTCTACATCCGGATCGCCTTCCTTTTCAGCCAGGAAGCGGGCCAGATGCGGTTTTTCCCGCGCCAGAAGCTTGCCGAGCTGGCGCAGATAGTCCAATTCTTCCCGGTAATAGCTCTCTTCAAACGGCATAACTACTCCTCCACCGACCAGTGCTGGTGGTTATCCAGAAGAATGTTGAATTCCAGAATGTCCCTGCTGCCGTGAAAATCCATATACGCCACAATATGAAAACGCAGTTCAAGGGGCGCATAGTCATCATGCACCCCGGAGGTAACAGCAATGTCGGTAATTCGTGGTTCATAGCGCAGGATACTTGCCTGGATAATCCGAGCTATCGCCACCCTGAGGTTTTGAGACGCCACAGATTCATCATTAAAATCCGGAATACCCAGTTCCGGAGAACCGTGGCAACTACCGGTGCGGGTATTGAGTACATCACGCAGGTTATTCCGGATAGAACGTAGCAACGCTTCTTTCGGCTTCCTGCACACAGGCGACTTCGCCGCCTCCCGGATACGCTCAAACAGGCTCCCACCGGACTCCCGCTCTATGATCATGGTACTTATTCCCTGTCCAAACGCCCGACCAGAGACAGTTCAAATGACGCCCCCATATACTTGAAATGGGGACGGATGCTCAGGCTAACCTGGTACCAACCGGGTTCGCCTTCCACATCAGAGACTTCAATCTTCGCCTGCCGCAACGGCTTGCGGCTGCGTACATCAGACGGTGGATTTTCCTGGTCCGCTACATACTGGCGTATCCAGGTGTTCAGCTCGCGCTCCAAATCACTCCGTTCTTTCCATGAACCAAGTTGCTCACGTTGCAGCACCTTAATGTAATGAGCTAATCTGTTGATAATGAACAAATAAGGAAGTTGCGTTCCCAACTTATAGTTGGTTTCAGCCTCTTTCCCCTCCGGAGTGTTGGGGAAAACTTTGGGTTTCTGTACGGAGTTGGCAGAGAAAAATGCAGCATTATCAGAACCTTTTCGCATCGTCAGGGTGATGAATCCCTGCTCTGCAAGTTCATATTCCCGCCTGTCAGTAATGAGGATTTCTGTCGGAACTTTGGCCTGAAGCTGCCCCATAGTTTCATACAAATGCACGGGTAAATCTTTTACTGCACCACCGCTTTGTGGGCCGACGATATTTGGGCACCATCTAGTTGACATGAAACTTTCGGACATATTAGCTGCCAGAAGAAACGCGGTGTTCCCCCACAGATAATGCTCATGGCTTTTGCTGACATCCTCATGATAATTAAAATCTTTAATCGGATTCTCATCCGGTGCGTAAGGTTGGCGCAGCAAAAAGCGCGGAGCTGTCAGACCGAGGTTTCGGGCATCTTCCGACTCACGCAGTGAACGCCATTTTGTATAGGCCGGACCTTCAAAAATGGCGGCGACATCTTTAATGCCAGGGAGTTCGGTAAACGAATCCAGTCCAAAAAATTCCGGAGAAACGGAAGACAGGAATGGGCAGTGGGACATAGAGCTGACAGCGCTGATGTATTTCAACAGCTTCATATCTGCAGCTGTATTATTAAAACTGTAATTGCCAATCACGGCAGCAAACGGTTCTCCACCAAACTGACCAAAACCGCTGGAATAGACGTGACGATAGAACCCGGACTGAGTAATTTCCGGTGCAAATTCAAAATCATCCAACAGCTCTTCTTTAGTGGCGGACAGAATATGAATTTTAATATTTTCACGCGGATCGGCATGGTCAACCAGCAGTTTCAGTGAGCGCAGGAACGACTCCAGCTCCTGGAATTCCGGGGCGTGAAGAATGAGATCCATCTGGTGGCCCATTCGCGCATCAATGTCGGCAATCATCGCGTTGACGGCCAGAATATCGACAGGCTCCGCCTCATCATCACGCTGCAACAGCGCACTGATGAAGGCCGTCACGCCCTGACGGGCGATATCGTAACTTTCTGACTCCGGTTTAAAGCGGGTCTGCGCCATGATTTCATCAAGCAGACCTGGCACTGCGATCGGCGCGGCGGAAGCTGACACTTCCGGTAAAATGGTTTCTGACATACTGAAGTCCTTGTACAAAAGATTATTTCCGGCCAACAAGGCCCAGCTCCGCGATTAACTGGTCGCGGCTTTCTTCGTTATCCAGCAACGCCTTAATCTGGGCGCGGAAAGCGGGCAAGTTGCCCATCGGGCCTTTCAGCGCAACCAGCGTTTCACGTAGTTCCAGTAGTTTTTTGAGTTCCGGAATCTGGGTGACGATATTGTCCGGCGTAAGATCTGCCAGGGACTTCACTTTCAGGTTGACGCTCATGCGTGCATCAGGCGTTTCACTGAGTGCAGAAGGAACCGTGAAATCGCGTCCAACACCCGCCTGTTCCAGTACGGCGCTAAAATTATTACGACTGATGGCCACTGGTTGGCGCTCATCCAGTGGCATGTCATTCCGCCCTCCTGTCAGATCGCCCGTCACTAACAAGTTAAGCGGTAGTTCGACTTCCGCCGTCTGATTTCCCGTTTTGGGCTGAAATTTAATGTTTACTCGCTCTTTAGGGGCAATACTGCCACTACCGTCATTTTTTCTGCTGCTCATGAAAATAATCCGTCAGTTTTCAGGTTAGCGTTTATGCCATGAATGCGGCACAGTTCGTGCAGCAATAAAACACCAAAAATGTCGCGTCAGTGGCGGTAAAAAATAAAATAAGGCTCAGCCTTCGTTCCCGCATTCTACTCAAGAAAATTTATTTTAAAAGATCTTTTTCCATTCAAAGAAGAGGGGTATTCTTGTTTTATGATAAATACAAACGTCCGAATCAGTATTATTCAAAACACCAATAAAACAAAGTAATCTGATAGCTTTTCAATATGAATCATATACTTAAATGACAAGATAATTTTTAATTGATTTAATGAATGGTATTAATTTCATACATGTTAAATATCGATTAATTGATTCAGAAAACAACGAAAATGACAGCCAGCATAAGAATTGAAGGTTGAAAATTACGAATGCAATATTTATTCATGATTCAAAAATGTCCGTTAAAAAACATTATAAAAATACACGATGACGAATCTGATATGAATATAAGAACATGCGCTCAAAAATACGTGTAATACGTTTCGTGTTACCTGCTCACGTAAATGTAAATTTATTTGCTTGCGGTGGGTACGAAAAAAGCGGTTCCAGGAGTGAACCACAAAACGTGATCTGCCGCAGACAAGCGGCAGATCACGGCAACAGTCGTTAAGACTATCCGAAGGAGTTAATAAAATGCCAACACCATGTTACATATCAATTACAGGTCAGACTCAGGGCAATATCACTGCAGGCGCGTTCACCGCTGATTCCGTCGGCAACATCTACGTGCAGGGCCACGAAGACGAGATGCTAGTGCAGGAGTTTTTGCATAACGTGACCGTCCCTACTGACCCGCAGTCCGGGCAGCCAAGCGGCCAGCGCGCCCACAAACCGTTTATCTTCACCGTGGCGCTTAACAAGGCCGTCCCGCTGATGTACAACGCGCTGGCTTCCGGTGAAATGCTGCCGAAGGTGGAAATGCACTGGTGGCGTACCTCTGTTGAAGGCAAGCAGGAGCATTATTTCACCACCCGCCTGACTGACGCGACCATTGTCGATATGAACCTACACATGCCGCACTGCCAGGATCCGACACAGCGTGAGTTCACGCAGCTGCTCGCGGTAAAACTGGCCTACCGTAAGGTCGAGTGGGAACACGTCAAGTCTGGTACCTCCGGTGCTGATGACTGGCGTGCACCGCTGGAAGCATAAATGCGGGTTATATGAACTGACAGCACTCTGTCCTTGTAGGCAGAGTGCTGTTTTTTGTTGTGCCGGAAGTAAAAGTCAGTGCCAGTAAGGGGTTACGTTTTTGCGGGAGATGGCGGACGCCGGAAACTTCGGCGGTAGCGTGCCTGGACACAAGCGTAACACTGTACTGTTGCAGCCGCTATCTGGCGACTGTCTCTTTTTCCTGTGAACCAGGGAGGTCAAAATGCCATTAAAGGGTTTGCGTTTCACATTGAATATCGACGGACTGGAGGAGACATCCACTGCAGTGGTGGGGTTCACACTTCAGCAGTGCCATTCCATGCCTTTTGCCCTGGAAGTGGATATCGCCAGCGACCTACCGGACCTGACGGCGGCGGATTTTCTGGAAAAGAATGCGGTGCTGACTGTCTGGCAGGGGATGGAGGCTCAGCGTTATGTCAACGGTATCATCAACGAAGTGACTCTGGGGGAAAATAATCACTGGCAGATGCGCTATCACCTCACAATAGTCCCTCCCCTGTGGCGTTGTGGCCTGCGCCAGAACTTCCGTATCTTCCAGCAGCAGGATATCCAGACCATCAGTTCGACCCTGCTCAATGAGAATGGCGTTACGGAATGGACGCCTGTGTTTTATGAATCCCATCCGGCACGTGAGTTCTGCGTTCAGTACGGGGAAAGTGATCTGGCTTTCCTGACCCGCCTGTGGTCAGAGGAAGGTATTTTCTACTTCGACTGGCACGCACCGCAGGGACCGGAGCAAAAACTGGTACTTTGCGATGATGTAGCCGGGGTATCGACATTAGGTGAAATGCCATTCAACCCGAACACGGATACGGAAGTCTCCACAATGTGTATCAGTAGTTTTCTCTACCGGGCGCGGACCGGGCCTTCTTCGGTGGAAATCCAGGACTACACCTTCAAAACACCGGGCTGGCCGGGTTATTACAACCGCGACGCAGGGAACCTGAACGGCCAGCTTACCCAGTATGAAATTTTCGATTACCCGGGTCGTTTCAAGGACGAAACACATGGAGAGGCATTTGCACGTTATCAGATGGAAGGCTGGCGACACGATACTGAGACAGCAACCTGCATCAGTAACTCCCCTGAATTGTGTCCGGGAAAACGCTTCACGCTGACAGGACACCCGTCGGAAACGCTGAACCGGGAATGGCAGGTGGTAAGCAGTACCCTCACCGGCAATCAGCCGCAGGCACTGCACGGCAGCACTGGCGAAGGCACCTCGCTGGAAAATCACTTTGACGTCATCCCTGCCGACAGAACATGGCGCGTTCCACCTCAGGCGAAACCCTCCGTGGACGGTCCCCAGAGTGCCATCGTCACCGGACCGGCGGGCGAGGAAATCTTTTGTGATGAACACGGCCGGGTACGGGTGCGTTTTCACTGGGATCGCTATTGTCCGGGGAACGAAGACAGCTCCTGCTGGATACGGGTGTCGCAGGCATGGGCCGGGGTCGGATTTGGCAACCTCGCCATCCCTCGCGTGGGCCAGGAGGTCATCGTGGATTTTCTGAACGGTGACCCTGACCAGCCCATCATCATGGGGCGAACCTATCACCAGGATAACCGCTCGCCGGGCAGTCTGCCGGGGACGAAGACGCAGATGACGATACGCTCGAAAACCTATAAGGGAAGTGGGTTCAATGAGTTGACGTTTGATGATGCAACTGGGCAGGAACAGATTTATATACATGCTCAAAAAGATAAGAAAGTAGATATTGAGCATGATTCATATACTCAAATCAGAAATGATCAACATTTACGTACTGGTCGCCACAGACAAGTTAACATCGTGGGTAATGATGATTTGTATGTTGAAGGGGAAGGAAAAACTTATTATCAGCAGGATTACTCTCTTTCTATAAATAAAATATTTCATCTAAAGTCTGCTAACTCAATACTAACTGAATCGGGTAGGGAATATCACCTTAAGGCAGGAAATAATATAGTTCTGGAAAGTGGTGGTGAAATTACACTTAAAACAGGAGGCACTTTTATAAAGCTCACACCTTCCGGTATCGTAACCAGTCCAAAAGTAGATATAGGAGTCGGGTGTGCAGGAATAGCCAGTTCATGGATGGGGCGTTTGCCTGAGCAACTACCACTGATGCCTGAACAGATCTTATCGCCCTGGTCACCGCCATTGCCGATATCGGGTAATCAACGTACAACTCTATCAGAAGATAAGCCTTTCTGTGAGGAATGCGAAAAGTGTAAGAATGGGGAGTGTCCTATCTGACCGGGGAAGTAATTATGAAAAATACAATAACTATTGATTTCTGGATTAAGCAATTTCCGGCCGAGCATCATTTATATACCTTGCTCTCTGGCCCAGCCATTAGTAAAGCATTGTCTCACTATTATCAACTTGATGGCAGGGAATCACCTGAAGGTATCTGGTTGAATACAACCTATCGGGACTGGCATGAAGTTATGCCCAGGCTGGTTATAATACACAAAGATAGCCCATTTCTTGATTGGGTATCTAAACAAATTGACCAGTCCTGGGGATGGCTGGCTTTAGCCCCTTGTTCACAGGGATATCTTATTCATAAACTGAAGAATTTAACAAAAGTAAAATTACCAGACAATAAAGAGGTTTTTTTTCGTTACTGGGATGGAAAATATCTTTTTAGGATACTGAAAGTTTCAGATGATTTACAGCAAAAAGCACTGTTAGGTGGTGTTTCTTCTCTTTGGTCAGGATACCAGTCAGTTCTGTTACCCACAGTCACGGAATTTATTCCTGATAATAAAACATTGATGCTGACACAATTACAAACGGACGCCCTGAAGCAACAACAAAAGCAGTTATTATGGCATGAAATTCGTGACCATTTTTATCATCGTTTCCCACGAAAGGCAAAAAGCCTGGGGAAACAGAATGTTGATACTTTTATTGATCTAATAATTGAAAAAACATCTGAATATAAACTGACCCGACGTGACCAGGTTAAACAATATCTTGAACTGGCTTTGATATTAGGTAGCCATTTTGATGATGATCCGTTGCTTAAAAAATGGATACACGAACCAGTTAAGGAAGCATACAAGAACTCCAGCAGCCTTATCCAGTTGAAAGATACACTGGCTGAGCCAATGCGCAATAGTATGGGCGATAAAATGTCTATTTATAGGCAGCGTTTAATAAATCTAATGCAGAAAAACATCAATCAGTTAGCGACCATTACCGATAGGGAGCATGTTATTCATCTTGTCAAGTCGTTATATCCAGAACGTTGCGCTGAGCTTCCCATTGAAGCGATTCCTCACTTGTATGAAAAAAGCTTGCCATTTTATCTTGAACGGGGTTTTTGTAGTTACAAAAGCCATTCGGTATTATTAGGGATTCAACTATTCATTGGCTATGGGGCATTTTCAGACCCTCTTTACCCGTGGGCGATGAAATTAACAAGTTATGACCCAACCATATCTGATGAACAGAGGATGAATACATTAATCGATTACGCAAAGAAACGGATCAGGAAAGAAATTATAAATTTAGAACGTTACTGGAGAAAATAACATGTGTGCAACAGATGGAATTATTTATCCTGGATATCCTTATGGGTATGATGATAAAAATATGATTATACTTCCTGATATTGAGGAGCAGACAGGAAATATCACCCAAGATTGTTTAAAGACCTTAGTAGTGTTTGTTGGCGGGTGTGCAGATGATTTAGCACAACCAGTTTTGAGGTGGGTATTCCCAGATTATGAAAGCGCCTATGGTCGAGGTCCAGCCAGGATACAGGATGTATGCTATTCAGAATATGGTTGTGGAAAAGTTCCTCCGGTAATGCAGAAATGGTTTGACGCTAAACAAAAAATTGTTCTTGTCGGACATAGTTGGGGAGGGAATGGTGTTATAGAATTAGCTGAGGAAAATCAAAATATCACTATTGAGTTATTAGTAACACTTGATCCTGTATCACGGTCAAGAGATGGTGATGAAGAAAAACCAAGCAACGTTAAACGTTGGTTAAATGTTTATGTAGATTATGATGTTGCAGACCATAGTATGCCGAATATGGTCGCTCGTACAGGAGGCCCTTGGGGTAAATGCATTAATGCAGATAAAAATATAATAGCGAATCTAAGTGAATCAAAAGACAAAAATGGTAACATAATAAAGACACCAAATGCGCTGGGACATGCCGATGCAAAAGCCATGTTTATGAGGGTAGAAAATGAAGTTATTAAATTTTAATTTATTGCTTGTAATTTTACTCTTAAGTGGGTGCTCTTTTGTAAAAGATGTACAAAGATCATTCTGGATTACCGTATGGGGTAATCCAGAAGAAAAGAGCAAAGCAAATGCAGCACACGATGTGTTTCAGTATTGTGAGAGCAAAAAGCTAAAGTCATGTGATATTTATAAATCTTGCTTTATGAATAACACTTCAAAATTTCCAGATTCTGTGCAATCAATTGTTATTTCAAGAATAACTGGACATAGTTACAAGTGCATGGAAGATCAAAAAGAAAAAAATTCATCATGTTTATTTGACAGTGTATATGACGAAATGAAAATAATGAAAGATAAAGGAGTTTCATCTTACATGTATAATGCCTATATTATTTATGCACATAACGCCTGTGCATTAGTAACAGATGACAAGATGTATGACATTGAACAATATAAAAATATCATAGAAGCGGAAATCAAATTAGGGAAAAGTAAGCGATATTAATATTATAAAATAATGAGGGATATTTAATGACAACAAAAGCAGTTATTCTAAAAGGTGATAAAACTAGTCATGGCGGGACAGTGCAAGAAGGGTTCTCTAATTTAACCTACACAGGTATTCCTGTAGCTGGTGTTGGTCATTTAGTTTCCTGTCCAAAATGTGAGGGTACTTATCCTGTCGTAGAAGGAACCGAATCTGCTAGCTGGAGCGGCGTTTTAGTTGCTGTCGAAGGGATGAAAACAGCCTGCGGAGCTACGTTAATTGCATCACAACATGAACTAAAAGCATCCTGATATCAAAAAAACATTCCATTCTAATAAGGGGAATCAAAACCGGGTCACAACAAGGTTGCTGACAAGCAGTTTCTATTTTTAACATAACTTTCAATATGTTAAACCAATACATCATTCCTGTCTGTGCTTCATTTACATTTTTCAGGATGTATGAATACACTCTAGTTTCATCGCCATACTGTTTACGACTGGCATGGTGTTGTCCTCTTGTGTGTAAGTATATTAGATATACAACATGCGTAACGCTGATGTCATTACGATAGACTTACAGGGAATCGTACCAAACATGTTTTTATTCTTTTAAAGCCACCGTTTTGATCTACAAGCAGAAATGCGGGTCATGCTTCGGGTCTTGACAATTTGCCGAAAAAGAATTTATGATGAAATTCAATTTACTAGATAGCTGAATGCTCCCGAGTCCGGGCACCACTATTTAGAAAAACCAGCCTTAGGGCTGGTTTTTTTGCTTTTGGGGGTATGCTTCATCCCTCAAACCTCTCGAGGTTATTTGCAGAAATCTCCCTTACACTTATATCTTTACTACCGCCCTATGTCACTCCGGAAGAGTGTTGATCGTTATTTAATACCCGTCCCCTGAAGAAATACCGTTATTACATCTGTTCAACTCGCTATCCAAAGCGAATACTCAACTGTAATAACCCCCACCGGGTAATTGTATTTTTAACGTGTTTAATTAGCACCCAGGAAACGGATTCTTCAGTAATTGCGGCCAAATTGCCGCCCAGTCGGAACTGTGCGTCATGCCACTGACAACCTCCACGCGCACGCAATTTCCCCCGACAGCCTGCTGGAAACGCCTTGCAACATCAACAGGAACCGTTTTATCTGCATTACCGCTGTAATGAATTTGCGGCAACGTACGCAATTCAACAGCACTATCGATTGCACTGATGGCATTTGGCATTGGCGTAACATTATGCAAGGTATTCACCCATGCAACGTCGAGATTCCCTGCAATGGTACGTAATGACTGAACATCATGGCGACGAGCAGCGAGCAACGCCGCGATGTTTCCGCCACCAGAATACCCCACCATATCGAGTTTCACCCCCGGGTAGCGGCTGACAAATACGTCCAGCGCCTCATTCATGGCATCAATTACAACCGCCGAAAAACGATCGTTGGTCCACCAGTTCACCTGACAAGTTGCTGGCAACGGGGGGCCGATAAACTGGCAAGGTCTGGCAAGATACAGCACATTCTGCTCCGGATCGGCGGCGGCCAGTTTCAACCCGGTAGGCAGATGAGGAGTGGGATCATCAGAGGGCTGGGTACGGCTTTTCCAGGCAAATCCATCGCCTTCAATATAAACATGCATTGATTTCACGGGCAGTGTGAACCGGCCCCATGTCGCTATCACGAAGGAACGTGTCGGTATGTTTTCACTGTTCAGACCAGCGGCACTGGCGATCCGGGCGGCTTCGGTCCGGGAATCGACAGAAACACAGCCTGCAAATAAAAAAGATAAGCTAATCAATATGCCAGCGAATAATACCTTGCTCTTTATTTGCATACCGCTCCATCACCTTAAGTTAAATTAATACCAACATTAAAAACAGGGTCTTATTTCAATATGAAATAATTAAACAAACCTTATTGTTTTCTGCAACAAATTGTATATTCTTCGCCACAACAATATCGGATTAATCCGAATGACATTGCACCTGCAACTACACATATCGCAACTTTGTGGCGGCTCATCATGGAAAAAAAACAACTCAGCCAGCTGATTTCTCTGCTGGTTGCCTCTACGGCAGCACAAGGATTATTAATTAATCCTGCTTTTGCAGTTCCTGGTGTTATTACTATCGACTCAGCACAAAGTAGCATGCAGTTTGCAGGCACTATTCCTGAGATACATATCACCAACACCGGATCGCTGACAGGCAGCCCTACAACGGCATTTACCTTAAGTCAGGGTGGGACACTCACGTCACTGACCAATGATGGCACCATTAGTGATCTTAACGATAATCTCCCAGATCCCGCCAACAGTAGCATTGTTCAAATTGATGGCTCAATTGACACGTTCACCAATAACGGTCTGATTACCAGCACCGATCTCTATAATTATGGTGATATCGTTTCAATCGGCGCTTCAGGTTCTGTTGATACCTTCATCAATAATGGAACCATACAGAATAATCCAAATGGTTATAATTTCGGCATAATCAATGCCGGCGCTGTCGACAACCTGGGTCATATTCATCAGCTGACCAATACCACTGGTGCCGTCATTAGTGGTTATCTTGGCATTAATAACCAGGGCACTATCGATAATATTACTAACAACGGTCTTATTATCTCGAACAACGCTAGTTTTATGCCAATGCCCGGTCAGAATGGTGCGATTAATAATAATGGTATTATTGGGACATTGTATAATTCAGGAACCATCAGCAATGGTGTCACGGGTTTCTTCGATGCTGGTGCCGTCATTAACTGGGGTACTATCCATAACATCGTTAACGACAATGTAATAAGCGGTAGTAATTACGGTATTTCCAACTACGGTTATATTGATACCATTGAAAACAATGGCCAGATCAGTTCCAACAGTTCCGGGATTTATGCCAACACGTCAGGTACCGAAGTCGTCAGTAACATTATTAACAATGGGACTATCTCCGGAGGCTTCTCAGGCATTTACCTCTCAAGCTACAGCAGCCAGAACCTTGAAACGAGCATTGTTAACAACGGTACGTTAACCGGCTCGGGTTATGCGCTTTATATTTATAACGATACCAACGCCAGCTCCAGCATCACGCTGACCAACAGCGGGGTCGTTTCCGGTGATATCTACTCCTCCGGCTCGATGCCATTAGTCATCAATGGCGGGACGGGCACAACAGGAACCTTAACCGGGCTGACAGGTATCGGTAATATCAGCAGTAGCCGTTCCGACGTCGTGTTTGGCTCAGGCTCACTGCTGTTGAATGATAATGTCTCAACCGGCAGAGTGCTCAACGACACAGCCTCGTTACAGGTTAACAATAACATCAACATTACTGGCGATTATCACCAGAATGCCGCTGCAACGCTGATCTCAGGAATTTCCGACCTGGTCGCAGCAGATGGCAATGCGCAGAGTGATTTCGGCTATGGCCGTTTGAACGTAAGCGGGAATGCCACAATCGATGCGGGCTCCAGCGTGAACCTGCTGCGCACCGGCAACACCTATAACTTCGCCGAAGGGCAACGTTATGTGGTCGTTACTGCTGGCGGTGCGAGCACCAATTTCAATGCAGATCAGCTGAATTACAAAGCGGTAGGCTACACCGGAGCAGTGACAGGAACAGTCGTCGATGACGGTTCAAGTAAAGCACTGGTCTTAACCGTAGGTGCTGAACCCGTGGTCACCCCGCCGCCAGTGGTTACCCCTCCGGTTGTGACCCCACCTGTTGTCACACCTCCGCCGGTTGTGACACCGCCTGTGGTCACCCCGCCAGTGGTCACCCCTCCGGTTGTGACGCCACCTGTGGTTACCCCACCAGTGGTCACGCCTCCGGTTGTAACGCCACCTGTGGTTACCCCACCAGTGGTCACGCCTCCGGTTGTGACACCACCTGTGATTACCCCACCAGTGGTTACGCCTCCGGTCGTTACCCCGGAGCCAACCCGACCTGAGCTTGCGACCATGCCTGGCGCGAAAGCCGCTCTGGGTGGTCTGGCGAATTACACCGGGATTGCCTCCCCACAACTGCTTGACCTCTACAACGCGTCACTGGCGATTGAGGGCAAGCGGGAAGCGAACCGTGTTGGTGAGAGCCTGTCATCCGCACAAAACCTCAACACCAGTTCCGCAGCAACGGTTGCTACGTCAACGGCGCAAGCTGTGGTCGGGGCGCATATCGATGCCGTGCGTAACCCGGGCAGCGCCGGAACAAGCGGTGTTGCAACCGGTGACGACTACGAAAGCAACTGGATCGTCTGGGGTCAGCCATTTGGTGGATACGCTCGCCAGGACAGTACCGCAGAGGTGAGCGGCTACACGGCGAAATTTGGTGGTTTGATCCTCGGTGCGGACCGATCGCTGGGCGACGACTGGCGTCTGGGCGCAGCGCTGAACTACAGCAATACCTCTGTTCGCGGTAAAGATAACCTGAGCGGCAACACCTCTACCGCCGACAACTACGGGATCATTGGCTATGCCGGATATACGGGTCAGCCGTGGTATCTGAACCTGTCTGCGGGTCTGAACCGTCAGAATTACAGTTCTGTTCGTCGCGCTGATTTTACCGGTTTCTCCGGCTCTGCCGACGGTAAATTTAACGGTCAGTCCATCACGTTGCAGACCGAGTTCGGCTATCCGTTCACGTTGCCAACGAATGTAGTGTTAACACCGCTTGCCAGCCTGACTTACGGCTACCAGCACGTTGATGGCTACAAAGAAACCGGCGGCAACGGTATGGCGCTTGACGTCAGCAGCAGCCACACACAGTCTGTTGTCAGCGAAATAGGGACTCGCGTTGAGAAAACCTTCGCCACCAGCATGGGTAACCTGACGCCGTTCGTTCAGGTCACCTGGCTGCACCAGTACGATACAAGTCAGGCCAGCAGCCATGCGTCTTATGCCGCAGATGCTGTGGGTGAAACTGGCTTTATCTCCAAAGGTGCCGCCCCGGTGGAAGACATGGCTGGCGTGGCTATCGGCAGCACGCTGTATAGCGAAAATAGCCTGAACCTGGATGCTCGCTACGATCTGCAAGCGGGTGACCGTTACCAGGCGCACACTTTCAGCCTGCGTTTACGCAAAATGTTCTAATCGTGACCGTAAAACGGGGCCTCAGATGGCCCCGTTTTTTTATCCTCAACGTAGCGCAACCCACTTCCAGCCCACGCCCATCGTCCCCAGTACAATCGTCACCACCGCCGCCACATGCAGCAGAAAATCCAGCGGATGCACCTCAACGGGATGGCAAAACGAGAGCAACGTTAACGCCATGCAGGCTACACCGGCTCCCGCCACAGCAAGCGTTCGCAGTGGATACAGCGCTCGGGTTCGCCGCAAATAGCCGATCACAAGTACCACCATCGGCGCGCTCACCGCCATCATAAAGACATAACAGTTCACCTCATCGGGATGGTGAGCCTGCACATGCGTCTGGCCGAGACTCAACCCCACGCTGCCCAGCCAGAGCACCACCAGCGGCACAAACCATCTCCAGCTCAATGGGTTACGCCCGGCGATGCTGAGCAAAAACGCGTTACGAATAGCCAGCGTGCCGGTAACAAACGCCAGGATTAGCTGAAGCACAGCTAACACCGCACCCGGCTGTGACCAGTCGGTTGCGACACGCTGAAACATCAGGCTGCTCAAGGCACCGCAAGGCAACGCCATCAGCAGCCAGGCGATGACTCTCCTGCTGTTTGTCCAGGGACGATAAACAGGCTTTGCGTCCCGGCTCAGCTGTTCAATTAACACCTCATGACTGCCCATGATTCGCTCCCATACGGCGAAGATTGGTTAATGCTCTGTGGAGTAATGATTTCACGGCGGCGATGCTCAGGTTGTGGCGCGCAGCGGCCTCCGCGAGGCTCATCTCCTGCAAATGGATATGTTCAACAATTTGCCGCTGTCGCGACGGAAGCTGGTCTAATATCCGCGCCAGCTGTTCTTCATTTTCCCGATGTTCCGGGTTTTCTACCATGGCGCCCTCATACGCCCTTTCGTCTTCCGTTTCTCGCTGCTGATAACGCCCACGGCGACGCAACGCGTCAACGGCGCGCGCCTGCACGATGGCCATCAGCCAGGGAAGAAACGGAAACGCCGGGTCGTAGGTGTGGCGAACCCGATGCACCGTCAGCAGGACATCCTGGATGACATCGTCAACCAGTACGCTATCGGCAATCTGCTTACGAACCAGCACCCGGATGGCCGGGACGATGGCCCGCAGCAGTTGCGTATAGGCTTCGCGATCCCCCGCCTGAGCGGAGGCCATTAGTGCAGGCCAGCTCTCACGCGGGGCGAGATCGTTATCCATAGTCCGCCACGATATTGTTACCTCATGCTTTTTTACCGGATGCCTGATTCAGGGCATTCACCACAATCGACGGCGTAAGCACCTGCGGCAGCACTTTCGGTGCGCTGCCATCCGCCGGGTAGACCACATACAGCGGCAGCCCGCCCTGCCCGAAGGCATTCATCGCATCATCGATATCAGCATTAAATTTAGTTGAATCGGCGACCATGTAGACGGTTCCGGTGCGGGAAATCGCCTGCTTCACCGCCTGGGTGGATAACGACGTGCGATCGTTTACCTGGCAGGTAATGCACCAGGATGCGGTGAAGTTGACGAAAATGGCTTTGCCGTGGCCGCGCATTTCCGCCACGGTCTGCGGCGACCATTTCACCTCGGTAATGTTACCCGCAAGCTGGCTTTCCGGCTGGGCAGGTTGCGTGTGTATCACGCCCGGCAACGGAGTAATTGCGGCCAGAAACAACACGACTGTCACCGCCAGCAGCGCTTTATAGCTGTGTCCGGTATAGCGCCTGCGCTGGGCGATGCCGTACAGCCACGCGGTAAAACTCACCACCACGGCACAGGCCAGCATCGCCGCCAGCGCGGTGGTTCCCGCCTGCTGCGCCAGCACCCAGACGAGCCAGGCAAAAGCGCCAAACATGGGAAACGCCAGACCGCGTTTGAGGATATCCATCCAGGCACCCGGGCGCGGTAAGCGCTTCGCCATCCACGGGAAGAGTGAAATCGCGGTAAATGGCGCGGCAAACCCAAGCGCCAGCGCCAGGAATATCGCCAGCGCAACGACAGGTGGCTGAACCAGTGCATAACCCACGGCCCCTGCCATAAACGGCGCCGAGCAGGGAGTAGCTACCACAATAGCCAGCGCGCCGGTTAAGGCTGAACGCACAAACGCGCCGCGCCCTTCGGCGTCGATTTCCCCTGCCCGCTGAAGCGACAACCCAACTTCAAATACGCCAAGCAGGTTCAGCGCCGCGCCCAGAATAATCAGTGCCAGCGCAGCGATCACCAGCGGCGACTGGAGCTGGAACCCCCAGCCTACCGCCGTTCCTCCGGCGCGCAGTGCCAGCAGCACGGCTGCCAGCGCCATCATGGTAAATATAACGCCAAGCAAAAAGCCCAGCCCTTCCGTCCGGGCGCTCGCGCTGTTGCCCTGATGACGTAAAAGCCCCAGCGCCTTCAGCGAAATCACCGGAAAGACGCACGGCATAAAGTTGAGAATAATGCCGCCCGCGAAGGCGGCCAGAATAGCCGTTAACATAGAAAACCCCGGAGACTAAGTTACGAGTGCGATTGCGCGTATTTTTTCACGGCATCCATCGTTTTCTGGATATGTTCATCCGGGTTACGGTCGGTGTAACTCAGCAGGATCTTGCCGTCCGGAGCGATAACGTACGAGGTACGGTCAGACAGGGTTTTGCCATTCATCTGCATCAGCGTTTTATACTCTGCCGCCACTTTCGCCCCTGGGTCGGCCGCCACTGCAAATTTGTCGCGACACTCCAGTTTCGAGAATTCATCCACCTGGTCAACATTCCCGGCGGTCACCCCCACCACGGTTGCCCCAAGTTTTTTAAAGTCATCCGTGGCTTCGGCAAAGGCGTGGGCCTCCAGCGTACAGCCCTTTGTAAATGCCGCCGGGAAGAAATAGAGCACCACCGGCCCTTTCTGTAGCGCCTGCTGCAACGAGAAGGTCAGCGGTTTACCGCCCAGCGCTCCTTGCAGGCTAAAGTCCGGGGCTTTGTCCCCCACTTCCAGCGCAGCGTGTGCAGTCATGGCAAAGAGAGAAAAACTCAGTACAGCGGCGGCAGACAACGTTTTCAACGGTTTCATGGTCAGCTCCATCAGGGAAAAAATGCATTACCTGAAGAGTAGTTCGCTAATGATGTCGAAAAGGTTTCGCGGGCCACGAAAAATTTTTCACGTTCCCAAACCCCCTGCAAAAGAAGGGTGTTCCTGCCCCTCACTTCGGAATTCAAAATGATTAATAATTAATGGGTTAATAATGCTGACTAAGAGAAATACATGACCCCGGAAAAAATAAACAGCCAATACTATTAACGCGTTTTCATCCTGGTTTCATCAACACTCAGTGAGGCGTAATGCAATGTCTGACACTGTGAGGTTACTTATGCACCGAGTTTATGAAACCGATAAATGGCCTTTTGTCGAAGCGCGTTTTTTTACGACTGTGAAAGAACACCGTGATGTTTTGTATGTCGTTATCCACACGATGGAAGCCCCCGGGAAACCCGATACCGCCGAGAAAGTCGCCAAATACTTTAAAACGACAGATCGTGAGGCATCTGCGCATGTTTGCATCGACAGTGACAGCGTGGTGCAGTGTGTGCTGGATAACAACGTGGCCTGGGCAGCCCCGGGAGCCAACCGGACAGGTGTTCACCTGGAGTTGGCAGGCTACGCTAAAACAACGCCAGAAGAGTGGAAAAGCGCGTATAACAGCTTACTGCTGAATAACGCCGCCGATGTGGTGGCACAATACTGCCTGAAATATGATATCCCGGTGAACAAACTCACCAATAATCAGCTCGGGGCTGGCGATGTGAAAGGAATTATCGGCCACGATCAGGTGACGGCAGTTTTCAGAAGAGGCACACATACCGACCCCGGGAAAAACTTCCCATGGGAATTTTTAATCAACCGCGCCAACTATTTTTATGCCAAAAGAAAATAACGCAGAAGATCAACCGCTCCGGGAATAACGTCCCCGGAGCGGTTAGCGTTACTTATTCTTCTCGACAATTAACGGTTCAATATCGCTCTCTTTTTTCACCACCAGCGTATCGTCCCCGCGCAAACAGGTGCCGCCATAGTTTCCGCCCACGGTAAAGGTACACACCTGAATGTACTTGCCATCGACGTTTGGCAGGCACCACAGCTGCTGGTAGATGTTTTTACGGTCAGCAAACTTGCCGCTGGATTTGTCCAGCAGTTCATCCAGCGGGCTTATCAGGTCGATGTTGCTACCGCAGCGCCCGGCAATCGGTTTAGCGGCATAGCCGGTCTGTTTCAGCAGATCGTTAACCTCAAAATCGGTATCCAGCAGGTAGCGGTGGTTCGGGAAGAGCTGCCACAGCACCGGCAGGATCGCCTTGTTACCCGGGATGACCGTCCACAGCGGCTCGAACACCAGCACTTCCGGGCGCAGCAGCACATCAATCAGGCGAACTTCACCTTCAGGATGCCCGGTGCGGATCGGCACAGCGGCGTATTCGGTTTCGCTCACTTCACGGATTTGCTCAATCGCCGTTTCCCAGGCCCAGGTTTTCCACACGCAGTTCACGTGACGACCTTCATCATCGACCAGCTGCCCGGCGCTGTCCCAGCTTAGCGCGCCAAGCCCGTGCAGGATCCTGGTTTCAAACCCGGCCTGGATTAGCGAACGCTGGATAAACAGGGCGTGATAATCCTCTTCGATATCGTTGTCCTGCATGATGTGAACAAATGGCCGTGCGTGGCTGTGTTTCCATGCGCCGGTAAGTTCTTCCAGCAGCCCTTCAGCCGGGTTGTGGCCGTTTCCGCGATAGCCGTTTTTCACCCATTCTTCGAGGATCAACCCGCCCTCGGTATGGCAGGAAGCAGAATCGGCGTTGTACTCGTACACCTTCAGGCCGCGCTCATCCATACAGAAATCCATACGACCGGTGATCATATGGTGACGACGCCATTGCCAGGAAAGACGCAGACGCGGCCAGAGGATTTTTGGGATGTCGAAAAGCGCCAGTAAGTTATCGTCTTTCAGCACCTTGTCGGTGGCGTGCAGGTACATCAGATGCAGTTCGTTGGTGGCTTTGATCAGTTCCTGCTCGGCACTTTCGGTGATGGTGAAATACTGGCAGGGATCTTTATTGATAAAGTGGCCGTTCGCCTGCACGTAGGCCTTCTGAAGGGCATCGTCTTCGTTGAGCCATTTTCCGTCGAACTGACGTTTGTTTTTCAGCCGCGCACCGCTGATTTTCAGCAACTCGCCGTCGATTTCCGGCTGCGGCAGGCTGTGTTCGGTATCATCGGTCTGGATCATCCAGCCGAGGATCTCGGTGTCGTTAAAGGTGTCATGAAGGGTGTAACACCCGTTCTCAACACTCAGGCGCAATTCACGCGTCCATTGCTGCCCCAACGGCAGCGGGGAGTGAATCACGTTCTGCTCCGCAATGCGGATCTTATCGTCCAGCAGTTGGGTGATAACGGCAACGTGCCCGGTTTCATGGAACTCGCCGCCCTTTTGCCAGATAAGCAACGCCCCGGCCTGCGGCGCGCGTTTTGAGCCATTGGCAAAGGCCTGTAAGGGCAAGATATTATCGTTCACCACTTCGCGCAAAAAGCGCAGAGAAAAGATCTCCCACGCCATGCCGACATCGGTAAAGACAACACCGTAGTTGAGGAACAAGAAACGGCGAGCGAACTCCACACACTGCCACTTGTGGCCCATGTATTCGTTGCTGATATAGCTTCTGAAATCCGCGTCTTCCGGGTAGTTACGCGGATCGAGGCTGCCGTAATTTGAAGAGTAAATCGCCACGCCACCCGGCGCATAGCCTAACAACGTCCCGAATGGAGCGTCACTGCTTAACTTTCCTTTACGCATGTATCCAACCTAAAACAGGCAGGCGGCAATTTTTTGAAGGGTTGTCGTCGTCTGCACGTTGTAATTAACCTGACAGAGGTGGATTTATCATACACCTGCGTGGCAAATTATTCGTCGCGACAATAACTAAAAAATTCACAACATCAGGAGTCAACATGAGCTTACAGGCGCAACCGCTGGAATGGGGCCACGGCCCACGCACTTTTGAAGTGTTCCTGGAACCAACCTGCCCTTTCTCGGTTAAAGCATTCAACAAGTTAAACGCATTCCTGGAACTGGCTGGCGCGGATAACGTGACAGTCAAAATCCGTTTACAGTCTCAGCCGTGGCATCTGTTTTCCGGCGTGATTGTGCGCTGCATTCTGGCAGCGTCAACATTGCCGGATGGCAAAGCCGCAGCGCATAAGGTGATGCAGGCCGTGGCCGATCATCGCGAAGAGTTTGAATTTACCGACCACTGTAGCGGCCCGAATATGCAGGCGACGCCGGAAGAGATCGTCGCGCGCATTGAACGTTACAGCGGGGTGCCGGTTGCAGAGGCGTTTGCCCGCCCGGAATTGCAAACCGAGATTAAGTGGCACTGTAAATATGCGCGCCAGAACGGCATTCACGTCTCTCCAACGTTTATGGTTAATGGCCTGGTGCAGGCGGATTTGGGCAGTGGCGATGACATAGAAGTGTGGGCGAAACGGGTTCTGGGGTGATCTCAGCCCGTCTGTAATGCCGGGTGGCGGCTACGCCTTACCCGGCCTACAAAACTTCATCTCTCACATCTTAAACAACCAACACGCCGTAAAATGCCCTGGCGCGATCTCCTGCATCGCAGGCTCCTGCGTCTGGCAAACCGGCATGGCATGTGGGCAGCGGCTGCAAAACTTACAGCCCGGCAGCGCTGAGGTTGGCCCCGGAATTTCCCCGCGCAGAGTCGCTTCTTCAAGGTTGCGAATACGTGGGTCCGGCTGCGGCACCGCTGCCAGCAGCGCGCGTGTGTATGGATGCGCCGGATGCAGATATAGCTCGTCTGCTGGTGCAACCTCCACCAGCTTACCGAGATACATCACTCCGATACGGCTGGAGATATGGCGCACCATCGACAGGTCATGAGCGATAAACAGATAAGTCAGATCCAGCTCCTGCTGGAGATCCTGCAAAATGTTCACCACCTGCGCCTGCACTGACACGTCCAGCGCCGACAGCGGCTCGTCACACAGCACAAACTCCGGGCGCACGGACAACGCCCGCGCGATACTGATACGCTGACGCTGTCCGCCGCTGAACTCATGCGGGAACCGTTCAAGATGTTCCTTTTTAAGCCCGACCTTATACAACAGCGTTTCCGTTCGCTCCCGCTGCTCTTCCCGGCTATAGCCGTGGATCTGCATCGGCTCGGCCACCAGCTGTTGCACCGTCATACCGGGGTTAAGCGACGAATACGGGTCCTGAAAAATCGCCTGCATTCTTTTACGCAGCGGCTTCAGCGCTTTTTCGCGGGCGTGAGCTATTTCCTGTCCGGCAAAATGGATCTCACCCGATGTGATATCGAACAGGCGCAAAATGGCACGCCCGAGGGTCGATTTCCCGCAGCCAGATTCCCCGACCAGACCAAAGGTTTCACCGCGCTGAATATCAAAGCTCACCCCGTCAACCGCTTTCACCGCCACGCCTTTACGCAGCAGGCCACCGTTAAGCTGATAATGTTTGCGCAGTTCCCGTACGCTCACTAAAGGCGAATGTTGTTCGCTCATGCCTGAATCTCCTTATCTGCCCATAACCAGCACGCGGCGCGATGGCCTTCTCCTGTGGTGTAAAACGCCGGCTGTCTTTCGCACTGGGGCATCCGTTTCGGACAACGTTCGGCAAACGGGCAGCCCTGAGGCGGGTTGAGCAAACCCGGCGGCGAGCCTTCAATAGGCGAAAGGCGATGATTCACCTCATCCGGGCGCGGCAACGAGGCCAGCAGCCCCTGGGTGTAAGGGTGCGCCGGGCGATAGAAAATGTCCTCTACGCTCCCCTCTTCCATCACCAGCCCGCCGTACATCACCACCACGCGGCTGCACACCTGAGCCACTACGCCAAGATCGTGAGTGACCAGCAAAATGGCAGTCTGCGTTTTCTGTTGCAGGCTTTTCAGCAGACGCAGGATCTGCGCCTGAATGGTCACGTCCAGCGCGGTGGTGGGTTCATCGGCAATCAGCAGTTTCGGGTTGCAGGAGAGCGCGATAGCAATCATCACACGCTGGCGCATCCCGCCGCTGAACTCGTGCGGATACTGGTTGTAGCGGCGCTCAGGCTCGGCAATCCCGACCTGCTCCAGCATGGCAATGGCCGCGGCTTTTGCCGCTTTTTTGGACAGACCTTTGTTGCGCACCAGGATCTCAGACATCTGCTTGCCGATGGTCAGCACCGGGTTCAGAGCTGTCATCGGATCCTGGAAAATCATCGCAATGTCGTTGCCGCGAATGGCGCGCAGCTGCTCGGGGGTTTTCTGTGCCAGATCATCATTCTGAAAACGGATGCTGCCGCCGGTTATCCGCCCGTTACTGCCCAGAAGCTGAATAATCGACTTACAGGTGACACTTTTACCGCAGCCGGACTCACCGACAATGCCGACAAGTTCTCCAGGCTGAACCTGAAAGCTCACGCCGCGCACGGCATGAACATCACCATCGCGCGTGTGAAAGGTGGTTTGCAGGTTATCGAGTTCTAATAAGTTACTCATCGCGGTTCGCTCCCGGCTCGAAGGCGGTACGGAACACATCGCCCAGCACGTTAAAACTGAACACCGTCAGCAGGATCAAAATGCCGGGGAACATCGCAAGCCATGAGGCTTCACCAATGTACGACTGCGCATTGTTAAGCATACTGCCCCAGGACGCGGCAGGCGCCTGGACGCCAAGCCCGAGGAAGCTGAGCGTCGATTCCATCAAAATGGCCGACGCGATGTTGAGCGTGGCAGCCACAATAATGGTCGGCAGTACGCCGGGAATAATATGGCGCACAATAATACGCAGCGGGTGTTCTCCTGATGCACGGGCGTAGAGCACATACTCGCGCTCTTTCACCGACAAGGTTTCGGCACGCACCAGCCGCGACATGCTCATCCACGTCAGCAGGCTGATAATCAGGATAATGTTATCCACCCCGGGCTTGAGGTAGGCGTTCACCACCAGCAGCAGGAAGAAAGCCGGAATGGCCATCAGGATATCGACGGCGCGCATCATCAGGTTATCGAGCCAGCCGCCAAAATAGCCGCTTACCGTACCAACGACCGTGCCAATCAGCGTGGAAAATACCATCGCCAGAAAACCAACCATCAATGATATCTGCCCGCCGTACAGTGCGCGAGTGAAGTAGTCACGCCCGTATTCGTCGGTGCCAAACCAGTGCGCGGCATCCGGGGGTAAGGTGCGGGCACCCAGCGCCATCTGGTCGGGATCGTAAGGACTCAGGCCTGCGCACAGGGCCGCGATGACGAAAATAAACAGAACAAATAATGAAAACTGCGCCGGACGATTACGGCGCAACTGGTGACGAACCTGTTGCCAGCGTCTGCTCATCCGGGTTACCTCAGTGTACGAATACGGGGATCGGCGAAGCGATAAAGCAGATCCGCAATCAGGTTGCCGAGGATCAGCATCATCGACGAGAGCATGATGATCGCCATGATCAGCGGGTAATCCAGCGAAGTGATCGACTGGATCCCAAGCAGGCCCATCCCCGGCCAGGAGAAGACACTTTCCGTCACATACGCGCCCACCACCAGTTCACCAAACGACAGGCCAAACAGGGTTATCACCGGCAGCAGCACATTTTTCAGCACATGGCGGAACAGAATGCCGGAACGTGTCGCACCGTAGGCAAGCTGGGTTTGCACGTAGTCGGCAGAAAGCTGCGAAATGGTATTCGAACGGATGTAACGCACGTAGCTGGAGAGGTTGTAAAAGGTGAGCGCGATACACGGCAGCACACCGTGGCGCAGTACATCCAGCCAGTTGTCGTCCATGCCGATGGTGCGCATTCCCATGCTGGGGAACCAGTTCAGCTGCACAGCAAAAACGGTAATGAGAAGAATACCGAACCAGAAAATCGGCACCGAAATACCGATATAGGCAAATAAGTTCAGCACGTGATCCAGCCAGCGGTGCTTAAATGCCCCGGCCAGCAGCCCCAGCGGGATGGCCAGCACAATCGCCATCAGCAGCGAGGCCCCCATCAGCCCTAAGGTTGCCGGAATACGCTCACCGATCATCTCCAGCACCGGGCGGTGGTAAATCAGCGAATAACCGAGATCGCCCTGGAAAACGTTCTTCAGCCACAGCACGTACTGCGTCACCAGGGGTTTATCCAGCCCCATACTCTGGCGGATACGCTCAATATCTTCCGGGGCCATGCGTGGCGTAATGTACGCAGCCACCGGATCGCCGGGTGCAAGCTTGACCAGCAAAAACGCCACCAGCGAAATAAAGAAAAGCATCGGCAGCAGTTGCAGCAGCCGACGCGTGAGTAATGTGTTCACGACATGCCCTTAAACGACTCACCCTACGAAAAACCCCGGTCAGGTGACCGGGGCAACTGCTTATTTTTGGTATATTTTTGACAAATCCTGGAACAGATAAACCGGCTTCGGTTCTGCTTCCTGCGTGCCGCCGAAGCGTTTATCCACGGCAACGGTCGCGTTGGTGTAAGCAATCGGGTAGTAGGTCATGTCATTCGCCACGGTCTGCTGAATTTGCTTGTAGATATCAGCACGTTTCGCGGCGTCGGTTTCCACTGCGCCTTTGTCCCACAGGGCATCAAACTGTGGATTTTTGTAGTGAGCGTAGTTGTAGGCTTCGTTGCTCATAAACAGCGATTTGTAACCGTCCGGCTCTGAACCCATGATGTAACCGCCCAGATTCAGCTCCCACGCGGTGTTGTTCATGTCCAGGCTACGCTGGGACATGGCGTTGGAGTCCAGCGGCATCAGTTCGACGTTCACCCCAATGCCCTTCAGCGCCTGCTGAATGTAGAGCGCCATGCTCTCCTGGGTTTTATTGGTGTTCACATATGCCAGATGCAGCTTCAGGTTTTCCGGCGCACCGGAAGCCTTGAGCAGATCTTTGGCTTTTTGCAGATCGAACTTGTACTGCTCAACGTCGTCAGTCTGATACAGCGTATCCGGCGTCAGGAACGAGGTTGCCGGCTTGGCGTAGTCCAGAGAAGTAAACGCGGTCTGAGTCAGCTCATCTTTGTTGATCGCATACGCGATGGCCTGACGCAGCTCTTTGCTTTTCATGACCGGCACGTTCTGGTTAAAGGTCATATAGGCCAGACGCCCTTCCGGATAGACCACAAAATCAAATTTCCCGGTGTTTTTCAGGCGGTTCACGTCCTGCGGGTCAACCATTTTGAGGTTGATTTCGCCGTTTTGCAGCGCAAGGTTGGCGGAGTTGCTGTCTTTGGCAAAACGGTAGGTCACGGAATCGAGCTTCGCTTTACCGTTCCAGTAATCGTCAAAACGGGTCAGGGCGTAATACTGTCCGGCACGGTATTCTTTAAACTTGAACGGCCCGGAGCCTACTGGAGCATCGTTTTTGGTACTCTTCTCCAGATCGCCTTCGTTCGCGAACACGTGCTGCGGGATCGGGTAGATTTGCACCAGGGTGCCAGTAAAGGCTGCGCTCACCTGTGGTAAGGTGAATTTCACGGTGCGATCGTCGACCTTGCTCACTGCTACGGGTTTGTCGCCGTAGGTGAACATGCTGCGGAAGAAACTATGCTGTTTGGCATCCAGCAGTTTATTGAAGGTGAACACGACGTCGTCTGCCGTCAGCGGCTGACCGTCCTGCCATTTCAGGTTCGGTTTTAAGGTCAGGGTGTAACTCAGATTATCGGCGGATGGCGTCAGGCTTTCAGCCAGGCCCCATTCAATTTTACCGTTGTTGAAGCTATACAGCGGGGCATAAAGCGCCTGCATGATGGTTAAGGTGGTACGGTCGCTGGCGTAGAGTGGATTAACCGCTAACGGGTCGCCGGAGGTAATACCGATAATCAGCGAGCCCCCCTCTTTTGGCGCGTCGCTTTTCGCTGCTGGCGCATTCGCCGTCTCTTTATTTTTCGCATCATCACAGCCTGCCAGACCTAACGCGAGCGATACTACAACTGCGGATAACAGAAGCTTACGCATCTCACTAACTCCTTGCCTGATAAAGTATTTACTACTGATAATTTTCTTTATATGACAGCATCATATTCAGCTTTGCGGTAATACGCATTAACAATGAAAATGCGATTTTCGATTAAGCTTATAACGCTTTTGATATATATAAGCGCCAGAAGGAATAGCCGCGACTCTAATGCGCTCAGTTCGTTAAACCATTCACAAATCTCCTGCTACACTGCCTCAACACATCACTCAAAAGGCAGGCCAACATGTCAGACAACACTTACCAGCCACCGAAAGTGTGGGAATGGAAACAGAACAACGGCGGTGCATTCGCCAACATCAACCGTCCGGTATCGGGCGCAACCCATGAGAAAACGCTGCCCGTAGGCTCGCACCCGTTACAGCTTTACTCACTGGGCACACCGAACGGCCAGAAAGTCACTATCATGCTTGAAGAGCTGCTGGCGCTGGGCGTGACCGGTGCAGAGTATGATGCGTGGCTGATCCGCATCGGTGAGGGCGATCAGTTCTCCAGCGGATTTGTGGACGTGAACCCGAACTCGAAAATACCAGCACTGCGTGACCACTCCACCACCCCGCCAACGCGCGTATTTGAATCCGGCAATATCCTGCTGTATCTCGCAGAGAAATTTGGTCACTTCCTGCCAAAAGATCCGGCTGGCCGGGTAGAAACCCTGAACTGGCTATTCTGGTTACAAGGCTCAGCGCCGTTCCTCGGCGGCGGTTTTGGCCATTTCTACAACTATGCGCCAGTGAAGATTGAGTACGCGATTGACCGTTTCACTATGGAGTCAAAACGCCTGCTCGACGTGCTGGACAAACAGCTGGCGCGTAGCCGCTATGTTGCGGGAGAAGAGTACACCATCGCCGATATGGCTATCTGGCCGTGGTTCGGCAACGTGGTGCTCGGCAACGTGTATAACGCCGCAGAGTTCCTGGATGCCCAGCAGTACACCAATGTGCAGCGTTGGGCGAAAGATGTGGCGCACCGCCCGGCAGTGAAGCGCGGCCGTATGGTTAACCGCACCTTTGGTGAGCCGAGCGAGCAGCTGCATGAACGTCATGCGGCGAGCGACTTTGATACGAATACCGAGGATAAGCGTCAGGGCTGATGCGCAGATGAATTGCCCGGTGGCGCTGCGCTTACCGGGCCTACGATTGAGGTTTAGTAGGCCGGGTAAGCGCAGCGTCACCCGGCTGAATTACGCGCCGAAGCCTGCTTTTAACAATATCGTTTTCGCCTTTTCCGATACCAGATAATCCGCCAGCGCTTTCCCCTGCGGCGTGATTACTGCACACGCATACTCCGCGCGCGGGTTATACGGTGCGGGGATGTCGATAACCGTCAGCCCGCTGATTTCCCGCAATTTTGCAGCATAGCTGGCATAGCCAATAAACACCTCCGCCTGGCCGCCATGAATGATCCACTCAGCCGCCAGTTTACCCGCCGGAATCGGCGCGGAATTCCGCCCGCCCACCAGCGCTTTCGCCCGTGCTCTTACCCCTTCGCCTGCTCCACCCATGCGGCTAAACAACTCCTGGGTGTAATCCCCGGACGGATCGGCGCCCGCCGTCGAGGTCGCGATACGCACATCATCACGGGTAAGCAAAGAGAACCAGTCATCCCTGGAGCGCAGCACATCGCTACGCACCGTCAGGCAAAGCTGATTGCTGGCAAAAGGCACCACCGATAACGCCTGCCCGGCCGCGAATAACGCCTGCGGATGAGCCAGATTTGCCGAAGCAAACAGGTCGCACGGCTCGCCGGTTTCAATACGTTCCCGTAACAGCCCGGCCGGGCCGAACTGGGTTTCCATCGGTTCAGGAAAATGCGCCATCAGGTTCTGCCACACCACCCGCAGGCTGCCTGCTGCCAGCACGTACATCAGTCGATCCCCTGATAGCTGGTGCGATAAAAACGCTGATACCAGTCGTTTGCAACCTTGCGCATATCCACGTCTTTAAACTTCTCCGGGTAGAGCTTTTTCGCCATCCACAGCTCGCCAATGCCCATAGCTTCCGGCATCGGGTAACCCCAGGCTTTGGCGTAATCCGGCATCAGGTAAACACGCTGATTTTTCACCGCGTCGATGGTCTGCCACTGCGCACCGGTTTTGATCTCATTCACCACGGACGGATAGCGATCCTGCACGAAGATCACCTGCGGGTTCCAGGCAATCACCTGTTCCATCGCCACGGTTTTAAAGCCCTGAATGGTTGCCGCTGCCACGTTAACCGCGCCCGCGTGCGCCATCATCAGGCCGGTGTATTTTCCGGAGCCGTAGGTGGTGAGTTCCGGGTTAGCCATGTAAGCGCGAACACGTTTTTCTGCCGGGATATCTTTCAGGCGGTCGCTGACCATCTTGCGGCCATTGTCAGTCGCGGCAATCAGGGCTTTCGCTTCTGGCTGTTTATTGACTATCTCCCCAATCAGGGTGATCCCTTCGCGCAGGCCCAGATCGTAGGCCTGTTCTTCATCTGCCATCGTCGGGTTTAGTTTGGCTTTTTCACCGGCGGCATCGTGGCGCAGGGAAATAGCAACCACCGGAATACCCAGGCTGCTGATCTTGTCGATCATCTCCTGCGGTGCGTAGTTAGTAACGAACACCACCTGCGGCTTCAGCGCCACCAGTTTTTCCGGGTCGACGTGGGTGAGGTCGCCAAGCGCGGCTTTCTGGTTCAGCTCTGGTGCCAGGCGCGCGTAGCCGTCGCCAAGTTGCTGTTTCCAGTTCGCCATCACGCCGACGATTTTGTCCGTGGCGTTCATTTGCACCAGCAGGTTCAGGGTCTGGTGCTGGAGCACAACCACACGGTCAACTTCATCAGGAATAGTGACGGTACGGCCAATCTGGTCCGTTATCTGGCGGGATGCCTGGGATGATAACGGGAGTAAAATCAGTACGCTAAACGCGACTGCCTGCCAAAAGCGCTGTTTCATATAATCCTCACATTTTCGTTATACAAAAGATTATACAGCGATAGTACATTGGAGTCGTGGTGTGCTTTGGGGGTAGGTAAACAAGCATTATTGGCCTACCGGCTATGCAGACCGGCTGGCAGACTTCACGGCGATATGTGATTTACGACAACAAGGAACCGTCATGAAATACCTCAAAACATCCCTTCTTCTCAGCACCTTTATTATTTCTGCCTCCACCATGGCGATGGATAAAACCGCAGCCGGTGCGGTAGCAGGCGCGGCCATTGGGGCCGTTGCTGGCAAAGATGTGAAGTCTACTGTGGGTGGCGCCGTCGTCGGTGCAGGTACGGGGGCAATGTTCAAAAACGGCGATAAAGGAAAAGCCGCACGTAAAGGCGGCGCAGTGGGTGCAGTCGTTGGCGCGGGTGCTGCTGCGGTTACGGGTAATAGCGTACTGAAAGGGGCAGCCGTAGGGGCTGGTTCTGGCGCGCTGATTGGTGAAGCCACGCACTAAAAACCTCGCCGGGCGACACTACGCTTGCCCGGCCTGTGACAACATTCCCTTCAAATAAGATTAATGGTGATCATCATACTGATGTTCAATCACCATCCCTTCAGCCACACTCGCCACATGGCGTGCACGCGGGTGATAAACCGGTGCAGGTGCGGCATAGGTGGTGGGTGCAGGGGCTGGTGCCACGGTCACTGCCTCGGGGACTGTGGTCGATGACGGGACAATCACCACTTTATAACCGCTCGGCACATCCACGGTAACGCTTTGCGCCATGGCCGAATTGGCCATGGCTAACCCGGTCAGAGCGGCCAGTAAAATAAAGATATTCTTCATAGTAAATTATATTCCAGGTACAGTTCAGAAATAGAATTATGACGAGCCTTTCTTAAGACAATATTAATTTTCGCTCTTTGCAATGTGCAGAAAATGCCAAATGTATTGTTACATTAATAAATAGAAAAAATAGCACAGGCCGGGTAAGGCGCGGCCCCCCCGGCAACTGACGGCGTTTTAATTAATCGCGATATTACCTTCCAGCGTATTTATCCAGCGCGGTGCTTTCAGCGTATCGGCGAAATAACTCACCAGCTCACAGAGCAAACTTTCCATAACCGCGGCCATCTCTTGTGGCAATGCCCGGCTTATCAACAGTTGGGTTAATACCTGGCAATATTGTGCCAGTTGGTCACTTTCAGGCTCAAAAGCAGGCAGTCTCGACGGCAGATCGTCCACGGTGAAATGCGGGATTAAGTGCGCCGGAACAGGCTCGTTCAGCGTGGGTTGCAGCAAAGCGAGACAGGCAGAAAGACGCCCGCAAAGCGCCAGTTTTTCGGTGATGTTATCGCATTCCACCAGAGAATAAGCGTACTGCTCGCAGTTATCCGCCAGCTCGGTGAAATCCGTGGTGTTGGCAAAGGGGGTGGTAAATAACACGTGTGCCTGGGTTGGGGTCGTAGCCATGATGGCAGCCTCCGATAAAGTGTTTTACACCCACCGTTAGAGGTTCCAATCTCATGGCGGTGGACTGAGCGAGGTTGGAACTACCGGCTTTATCGGATACCGGCGCATCTTTCGATGCCCCCGCCAGCCCACCATTGAGGTGAAGCAAAGCGTACGACATAAAGCCTCTTATGTCGCCGATAAAGTCAGTCAGGGTTCCAATCCCGGCGCCTGATTTTGCAGGCGCGGCAAAAAGATACTGCGATTAAGACGAGGCGACAAGGGGCATTCCCGGAAGCCGCCTCGCAAAACAGATCAATACTTTATGTCCCGTGCTTTTTGCCGTCCGGTCTGTTTCATCTGTTGCTTGTCCTGCCGGCAATCATAATAAGGATCAATGAGAGGAACGTAATGGCAGGAATAACCTCTGCGGAGATATCTCAACGGCACGTTAATCACTCTGCGTCGCACTTAACGCAAATCTCCCTCTTTTTTCAACATCATATTTACAAGCTCAGATAAACTGGCAAAAATCATTCTTATTTTCCGAAGAATCTTCGCATGTCAGAACAGGCGCTAAAACAACAGATCCAGAATCTGAAGAAGCACAACGCCCGGCTTGCAAGGCTGGCGCGTGACGCCCGCAGCAAACTCAGCGCCGCTCTCGACGGCACGGGTCTGTGTCTGTGGCAGCTCGACGTGCCTACGGGAAAACTGATTATTTATAACCGGCGCTGGGGCTCAATGCTCGGTTATCAGCCAAAAGAGCTGAGCGCTCAGTTTGACGTCTGGCGCGAACATCTTCACCCGGAAGATAAACAACAGGTACTGGATGCGTTCTACGACCACCTGAACGGTAAAACGCCCTTCTACGAAGCACTGCACCGGATGCAGCATAAAAACGGCACCATTACCTGGGTGCTGGACCGGGGTCGCGTCAGCGAATGGGACGACGAGGGGAATCCCATCAAGGTGACGGGCACCCACATCGACATGACCAAAGAGAAGCAGTACGAAGAACAGCTCGCACAGCTTGCCAACCACGACCCACTCACCGGGCTTGCCAACCGCCATGCGCTTATCCAGCATTTTGCCGAACGAAAAGAAGCCGGCCCGTTGTGCGTGGCGTTTATCGATCTCGACGACTTTAAGACCGTGAACGACACGTTCGGCCACCGTAGCGGTGATGAACTCTTAATTCAGCTTAGCCAGCGCCTGCGCAAGAGTTGCCCGGAAGGCACGATCGTCGGCCGCCTCGGTGGAGATGAATTTGTGCTGCTGCTGCCCTTCCCGCTCTCCAGTTTACTGGTCAACAGCACGGCGCACAGTTGCCTGCGGGCAGCGCTGATGCCGTTCGAACTGGATAACGGAGAGGCGCGGGTAGGCGCATCAATCGGCATTGATGAGGTACAGGCGCAAGATGATTTTGTGGATGCACTCAGACGCGCGGATCAGTCGATGTACCAGATTAAACACACCGGGAAAAATGGCGTGGCGATTGGCACAACGCTTATCTCTATTTCACGCACCGGAACCGACGCATGAAGGAAAGCCGACAGCAAAGCATCGTTGAACTGCTGAGCAACAGCGACTGGCTCACCACCGACGCGCTGGCAGAGCATCTCGGCGTCAGCAAAGAGACGATCCGCCGCGATCTGAGCGGCCTGCAACAGCAGGGGAAGATCCTGCGCCAGCACGGGCGGGCACGGCTGATCCACCCCGACAGTCGCGATAGCGGCGAGCCATTTGGCGCGCGGCTCAAAAGCCATTACGCCGATAAAGCCGATATTGCCCGGCACGCGCTGGAATACATCAGCGAAGGCATGACGATAGCGCTGGATGCCAGCTCAACCTGTTTTCATCTGGCGCGACAGCTACCTGACCTGGAGTTGACCGTTTTTACCAACAGCCTGCCCATCTGCCATGAAATGGCGCGCCGCGAGAAAATCACGCTGATCTGTTCTGGCGGAACGCTGGAGCGCAAGTACCGTTGTTACGTCAATCCGGCGCTGGTGACCCAGCTCAAGGCGCTTGAGATAGACCTGTTTATCTTTTCCTGCGAAGGCGTGGATGAACAGGGGATCATGTGGGACCCGGTTGCGCACAATGCCGCGTTTAAAGCCCAGCTGTTAAGCCGCGCCAGCCAGTCTTTGCTGTTGATCGACAAAAGTAAGTTTCAGCGTTCGAGCGAAGTGAAAATCGGCCAGCTTTCGCAGGTGACGCATGTCATTCAGGGCTGTCAGCCTTCCAGGCGATAACCCGCCATAAAATAGCGCAACGCAGTGCTGGAGTGGCTCTCTTTGAAGAAGTCCATCACCATGTCTCGCTCCAGCCCGTAACGACGGGTTAAAATCCCCGCCTCCCACGCGCTAAGCTGGCGATCGCCGGTTTTTTCAAACATCCGGTGCGAAAAGCCCAGTACAAACCCACGCTTATAGTCAGCACAGAAGTGCGCCACATTTTTCGCCGTGTCGGCCTGCGCCGCCCGCATCCCCGCCATCAGCCCTTTGCCAAAATGGTTTTCCATCGCTTCGCCCTCAATCGTTATATATTAAATTATATAGCGATATTTTGAGCGATAGCCAGAGATAATTAAGGCCGCACAAGGCGGCCTTAATTATGGGGATTTAGAACGAAACCCAATCGTCCGGCGTCGCCGCAGGTTTAGCACGTACAGGCGTTTTGAGCGGGGTAGCAACAGCCTGAGTTTGTGGCTCCTGGGCTGTTAAACGGAATTTCTGCACCGAGCGTTGCAGATCTTCGGTCTGGCGCTCCAGCGCGGATGCCGCAGCGGAAACTTGTTCCACCAGCGAGGCGTTCTGCTGCGTTACGCCGTCCATCTGGCTGATGGCCACGCCGACCTGCGAAATGCCTTTGCTCTGCTCTTCCGATGCAGACGCAATTTGCTTCATGATGGTGGTCACTTCGGTGACGGCACGCAGAATGGCTTCCATGGTTGTACCGGTGTCATTAACCAGCTGCGCACCCTGCTCCACGCGGTTGACGGAATCAGCGATCAGCCCTTCGATCTCTTTTGCCGCATTGGCGCTGCGGCTTGCCAGGTTACGCACTTCTCCGGCGACAACCGCAAAACCACGTCCCTGCTCGCCTGCACGCGCGGCTTCTACCGCGGCGTTAAGCGCCAGAATGTTGGTCTGGAAAGCAATGCTGTTAATCACATTGGTGATTTCAGCGATTTTCTTCGAGCTGTCGGAAATCCCACTCATGGTGGTGACAACATCGTCCACCAGCGAGCCGCCACGGCTGGCCGTGGTTGAAGCCACATCAGCTAACTGGCTGGCCTGACGCGCGCTTTCGGCATTCAGCTTCACGGTTGCGGTCAGCTGCTCCATGCTGGCTGCGGTCTCTTCCAGCGCGGCTGCCTGCTCTTCAGTACGGGAAGAGAGATCGTTGTTACCGCTGGAGATTTCCGTCGCGCCGCGCCAGATATTTTCACTGCCCGAGCGGATAGTGCTTACGGCTTCGCGCAGGCTGTCCTGCATGGCGCTCAGCAGCGGAACCAGCTGCCCCACGCAGTTGCGGCCAAAAGGCTCAATCGGATGGCTGAGGTCGCCCTGCGCAATCTGGCGGAACTGCTGACGGATACGATCCAGCGGTTTGACCAGCATCGCCACCAGGTAGCGGTCGGTGAAGAGCAAGATCAGCAGGCCAATAATGGTGGCGGCGATAATCACAGTGCGGGTCATGGCAGTCAGGCCATCGACCACCACACGGGTGGAATCCAGACGGTCGCCCGCGGCTTTGTTAAAGCTCTCAGCGGCCGCACCGAACGCGCGACTCAGCGGCGGCGTGACGTTGTTCGCCTGCTGGCGATAGCCGTCCAGTTGCCCCTGTTGTGCCTGCTGCATCTGCGGTGCAACACCCTGGTCGAGCAGCGCCTGCCAGGAGCTGATCACCTGAGCGGAAACTTGCTCATCCATGGGGCCTGGAGAGATAGCCTTCATCTGCTCCAGCTTTTTGCTCATGTTGTCCAGCGCCTGCTGTGCAGAGGCCAGATCAGGGTTACCCCCGCTGGCTTTGACTTCCATCGCGCGGCTCAGGCGCGTAACAAAGCGGAAATACTGATCGTTGCCCTGGCTGAGCACGGTCATCTGCTGCACCAGCTGTCTGTCGACCTCGTTGCCATCTGACACCCGGGAGAGCGACCAGGTGCTGTACAGGCCAACGCCCGCCCACATTAAACAAAAGATCCCCAGTATCGTCAGCATGACGAAGCGGATCGTGAAATTACGAAGCATCTGCATAGAGTGTTCCTTGCCGTGAGGGTGAATTCGCCCAGAGGCGAGACTTACCCTCGTTATCGGCAGATGCTGCGGAAAATCTAACCTTTTATGATGAATTTTGGCGGCGTTTTTTTAATCAATTCAGGTACTTTTCAAACCAGCTTAACGTTCGCTTCCAGGCAAGCTCCGCTGCGGGTTCGTCGTATCTTGGGGTAGAATCGTTGTGAAATCCGTGGTTTACGCCCGGATAGATGTACGCTTCGTAGATCTTATTATTCAATTTAAGCGCTGCTTCATAAGTAGGCCAGCCATCATTAATATTTTTATCCAGACCGGCATAATGCAGCAAAAGTGGTGCTTTTATTTTCGGAACATCGGCTGCGGCGGGCTGGCGTCCGTAAAACGGCACGGCACAATCCAGCTCTGGGTACGCCACTGCTGCGGCATTTGAAACACCTCCGCCGTAGCAAAATCCGGTGATCCCCACTTTGCCGCTGGCATCCGGGTGCTTTTTCATAAACTCAACGGCGGCAAAGAAGTCGTTCATCAGCTTTGTCGGGTCGACCTTCTGCTGCAAAACTTTCCCTTCTTCGTCATTGCCTGGATAACCGCCTACCGAGCTTAAACCGTCTGGTGCCAGCGCGATGTACCCGGCTTTTGCCACGCGTCTTGCCACATCTTCGATATACGGATTAAGACCCCGGTTTTCATGGACCACCACCACGGCAGGTACTTTTCCACTGACTTTAGCCGGTTTCACCAGATAGCCGCGCACTTCGCCGTGGCCGTTTGGCGAGGGGTAGTGAATATATTCAGGCAGGATATCGGGATCGGTGAATTTGACCTGCTCTGCCAGCGCGTAGTTGGGCTTGAGCATATTGAACAGGGCCAGCGCCGTTACGCCCCCCACGGCGTAGCGAGCCGCGAGATTCAGGAACTCGCGTTTGTTGATTTTACCGTGGGCGTAGTAGTCGTAATAGTCGAGCAATTCTTGTGGAAAATCTTTGGCGGTCAGGCGCGTCATCGCTTATCTCCATGAATTGTGATTTGATAAGCATAGAATGAAAACGTTGTTTCGAAAATTCATCGACAAGAAAGGAGACATCATGTCCTGGCACCCTTACTCCGGCCGCTATGAAAATATGCAGTACCGCTACTGCGGAAAAAGTGGCTTGCGCCTGCCTGCGCTGTCACTTGGGCTGTGGCACAGTTTTGGCCACGTTCAGGCGCTCGATTCCCAGCGCGCACTGTTGCGTAAAGCCTTCGACCTCGGCATTACCCATTTTGACCTCGCCAACAACTACGGCCCGCCTGCGGGCAGCGCCGAAGAGAATTTTGGCCGCCTGCTGCGCGAGGATTTTGCCGCGTACCGCGACGAGCTGATTATCTCGACCAAAGCGGGATACGACATGTGGCCTGGGCCTTACGGCTCGGGTGGGTCGCGCAAGTATCTGCTGGCCAGCCTCGACCAGAGCCTGAAACGCATGGGCGTGGAGTACGTTGATATTTTCTATTCCCACCGCGTAGATGAAAACACGCCGATGGAAGAGACGGCCTCTGCGCTGGCGCAGGCGGTTCAGAGCGGTAAGGCTCTGTATGTGGGGATTTCGTCCTACTCAACAGAGCGTACGCAGAAAATGGCCGCGCTGCTGCGCGAGTGGAAGATCCCGTTGCTTATCCATCAGCCGTCCTACAACCTGCTCAACCGTTGGGTGGATAAAACCGGGCTGCTGGATACCCTGGCGGAAAACGGCACCGGCTGCATCGCCTTTACGCCGCTGGCGCAAGGGTTGCTGACGGGAAAATACCTGAACGGCATTCCTGATGGCTCGCGGATGCAGCGCGAAGGCAAGAAAGTGCGCGGACTGACGGAGAAAATGCTGACGGAAGCTAACCTCAACAGCCTGCGATTGCTGAACGAGATGGCCCACGCCCGCGGGCAGTCCATGGCGCAGATGTCCCTGAGCTGGCTGCTGAAAGATGAACGCGTGACGTCGGTGCTGATTGGCGCAAGCCGCCCGGAACAGCTGGAAGAGAACGTCCAGGCGCTGAATAACCTGCGCTTTACGGACGATGAGCTGAAGCGGATTGACCAGCATGTTACGGATGGGGAGCTGAATCTGTGGCAGGCGTCGTCGGATAAATAGAGTGGTCTGAGGGGGGCCTCGGAAAAAAATACGAGGACGATCTGCTCCCTCTCCTCTTTGGGGAGAGGGAGCTGTACGTGCTCGTATCTTTTGTGGGTTTACTTCTTACTCAGCTTATCCAGATACCCCATCAAAAACGCCGATAACACGAACGTCAGGTGGATAATCACATACCACATCAGCTTGTTATCCGGGATATTCTTCGCGTCCATAAACACGCGCAGCAGATGGATGGAGGAGATAGCCACAATCGAGGCGGCGACTTTGTTCTTCAGCGACGAGGCATCCATTTTGCCCAGCCAGCTCAGTTTTTCTTTATGCTCGTCGATATCGAGCTGAGACACAAAGTTCTCATAGCCAGAGAACATCACCATTACCAGCAAGCCGCCCACCAGCGTCATATCCACCAGTGACAGCAACACCAGGATCAGATCGGATTCAGCAACGGAAAAAATGTTGGGTAAGACGTGAAAAATTTCCTGAAAAAACTTAATGCTCAGTGCGACCAGTGCCAGAGAAAGGCCGAAATAGACGGGTGCCAGTAACCAACGAGAGGCATACATTGCATTTTCAAAAAAGCGTTCCATAAAGTCCTTTGTGCAAAAAAAATAAGCGCAGTATATCTTAACGGCGCTTACTCTTTGCAACAACTAACCAACAAAACACCTACACATCATCCGGGTTTACTTCAGGGCGTGCATATTCAGGCCATACCAGCACAACCAGCTCCGGGTAAGCTTCCAGGCTGAACTCACGAAAGCATTGACGCAAATTTAAAACATCCAGATCGGAATACGACACTTTCTCACCATTAAGACAACGCTTCTTGATATTGTCGTAATATTTATACACAGCGGAATTCAGGTCGCTGCAACGGCGCTGAGCTTCAAACAGCCCAGGCGTGTCATTAATTTGCGACATCTTCATGCGTTTTATTGTGGCATGCAGAAAGTCGATATATTCGTGGTTAACTCGCCAGTACCAAACCGGCGTCACAGAGTTCATCAAAACGGAAAAATGATCTTCCCCTTCCTCTTTGCTCATCAGTTCAGGTTTAGGCGGTTCACTGGCGTCTTTTGACACTTTCGTTTTATTGAACTCTTGCATCAATAAAAGAACACCAGCGGTCAGTAATAGTAATGTGATGACCGTAAAAAAAATGCTGTTCATGGGTAGGCTCCATTTTTTTTGATTTTAAAATTGCCTCATGTTATTGTCAACGAATCTCACGCCTTTACCAACCCCACCCTTTTGAAATTAAAGGAAATTAAAAATGCTGCCCGACAATCTTGTCCCGGCTAAGTACCACATTGCGCCTGTGGAACAGCAACCGGTGAAAGCAGAAAAAGAGGCTAATTTCACTCAGGGGAAAAGAAAACTCTCCGATTTTGAAGCAGACATATTAATTGGTGTTTCCCGAACCGGGAAGTCTCGTAATATGTTGCTGGAAGAGCACGATCGTCATATAAAAGACCGGTTATTTCGCGTTGTTAAAATCGAAGCCTTTGTTCACCTTCTGGATGACTTGCAGGCCGAGGGCGAAATAGATGCCCAGTCACTAAGTCAAATAATGGTCGAAAAAACAAAAGAAATAAATGAAGCCGGCAACGAAATTTGGCTTAATTTAATTACCCGCGAAAAAACCAACCCTATTTTTTATACCCTGGGGGATGATTAACGTGAAAGGTATTGAAGAGAATAATGCTTATTTGACTTTAGATAACAAAAAAAGTGACGAGTTTATCTTAGAGCAAAATCTCGAAGCGTTGAGAAACACAAAAAATGAGGAAATGACGCGTATTACGCAAGACCTGGTTTCCATACCCGCCACGCTGGTGCGCCTGAAATGGCAGAACCGCCGTGAGATTTATGCGCTCCAGGTTAAAGAGGAGATTTACGGCGCAGTGATTAATGCGCTGATTGAGCAGCGGCCAGAGCTCAAAGAGAAGATCCTCGGGCGTCTGGAAGCCAACTACCAGTACCTGCTAGCCAGAGAAACAGCCACCCTGCGCTTGACCCGTAAACTCTCCGACGGTGAATACCGCACGTCGAATGTCACCTATGTCGCGCTGAATGAAGACACGCTGGCATCCAATACCAACGCGCCCGCTGAACCACAAAGCTAATCAAATCTAAATACCGCTATCGCCTCTTTTAACTGTCCGGTCTGCTGCTGTTGCTGCTCAGCAACCTGTATCGTCTGCGCAACATGACGCACATTCTCCTGCACGCTGGCATCAATACTGGCAATACTGCCGTTCATTTGCGCGATGCTGGCTCGTTGCTCTTCGCTCATCTGCGATAGTTCCTCCAGCAGCGAACGTAATCCCTCGATGCTCTCAATAATGGATTTCATCGTCTGTCCGGCGTGTTCAACATGCTCTACACCCTGCTGCGTGGTTGTCTGGGAAGTGGTCAGCAGCTGACGGATCTCTTTTGCCGCCTCTTCACTGCGCTGGGCCAACATGCGTACCTCAGAAGCCACCACGGCGAACCCTTTCCCGTGCTCCCCTGCTCTTGCCGCCTCGACAGAAGCATTGAGCGACAGAATATTCGTCTGGAATGCAATACCGTCAATCAGCTCAAGAATGGCGTAAATTCGCTGAGACTCTTCGCGGATCTGATCCATAGCCGCAACGGCCCGGCGAACGTTCTCACCTCCCTGTTCTGCCACCTCGCTGGCACTCAGCGCCATCTCCCGCACCTGAATGGCCTTCTGGCTGGTCTGGGTCGCCACGGTGCTGAGATGCTCCATTGCGCTGGCCGCCGTCGCAAGCGATGACGCCTGATGGTCGGTTCGTGCTGAAAGCGCGCTGTTACGCTGCCGCAATGTCCGGGAGGCCTCCAGCAGCTGCCCGATATTGGCGCTCACCTGCTCAAGCGTGGAACGCATTGTGCCGAGCGTCAGGCTGAAGGTGCGGGCGAAAGAGGAGTCGGCAAGTTCGCTATCCACCGCCAGCGTCAGATAGCCGGGCTCACGGTTGATTACCCCCGCAAGCCTCGCCACCTCGCTGGCCGAGCGGGCATCCTGCTCCATACGTACCGCCAGCAGGACAAGAATGGCCGTCTGTACTACCACAAACAGGCCGTGGAAGACCACCATATGAAAACCGGTGTGCATAAAGACCACCACGCCGTACAACCCATTTTCCTGAAGATAATTAAACACCAGATGGTGCAGCGCGATAACCGCAGCGCCCATCACCAGCGGACGCCAGTCACGCCAGGCCAGCAGCGCCGAAAGCAGGACAAAAACAGAGAAGTGATATTCTGTCTCCCCTTCGCCCAGATGAATAAGCAGCGCGGAAAACGCCATCAGAACGAAGGCAAAGCTCAGGCGCAACAGTAGCGAGCCGGGGAAAAGCATCGCCAGCAGGGTCGAGGCACAGGTCAGCAGCGTGCTGACAATCGCCCCCTGCGCCATATTGTCGTTCATATATCCCACGCACAGTGAAACGCCCCACATGGCCCAGATAAGCACCAGCATTAAGCGGTCAGCACGCTGTCGTATTGCAGATAAAGAGATGAGGTCGCGTTGAGGTGCGTGCGGGTGCAGCCATGTCGTCATCGCCATAGAGAGTCTCTTGCTGTGCAGGTGAAATAAGCCCTTCAAAAGAAGGTATTTTTTATTATCTGTTTTAAGCGTAGTGGGTATATTCCACGATGCCATTTCAGCAAAAAGATATATTCTAATAAGGCAGCCGAATACTGATATTTTCTTAACTATCAATAGATTATTAACTATGGCTTTATTGATAAATAAATATGAAGAGTGGGGATATACAGCAGAAAAAAAGCTGGCTTTCGCCAGCTCTCTTTTATTTGACGGCGGCTTTTTCTTCGCCGACCAGACCAATCTTCAGGTAACCCGCCTGATGCAGCGTGTCCATTACCCTCATCATGGTTTCGTAATCAACCGTTTTGTCCGCACGGAAGAAGACGGTAGTGTCTTTCTTCCCGCCGGTAAGCTGCTCCAGCGCCGGGATAACTGATTCATCCGTCACCGGGTCATTGCCCAGGAACATGGATTTATCGGCCTTCACCGACAGATAAATAGGCTTTTCCGGGCGCGGCTGCGGCTGGCTGGAAGAGGCTGGCAGATTCACCTTCACGTCAACCGTCGCCAGAGGCGCCGCCACCATGAAGATAATCAACAGAACCAGCATGACGTCGATAAACGGCGTCACGTTGATTTCATGCATTTCGCCGTTATCGTCCAGATTTTCATTAAGACGCATTGCCATAGCTAATCAACCTGCACGCAGTTTCGACGCCGCGTGTACCGGTTTAACGGAGCTGGCGTTAAGGTCAAGATCACGGCTTTGCAGCAGCAGAACCTGCGCTGCCACGTCGCCCAGAGTGGCTTTGTAGCTGCCAATCATACGCGCGAAGACGTTATAGATAACCACCGCAGGAATTGCTGCAACCAGGCCGATTGCCGTTGCCAGCAGCGCTTCTGCGATACCCGGTGCCACAACCGCCAGGTTGGTGGTTTGCGTCTGGGCAATACCGATGAAGCTGTTCATGATGCCCCACACCGTACCAAACAGACCCACGAACGGGGAAATCGCACCGATAGTGGCCAAATAACCATTACCGCGGCCCATATGACGGCCAACGGCGGCAACGCGACGCTCCAGGCGGAAGCCGGTACGTTCTTTAATGCCTTCGTTATCTTCACTGCCTGCGGAGAGTTCAAGCTCGTTCTGAGCTTCGTTTACTAACAGGGTGGTCAGGCTTTTCGTGTGGAAGGAAGAGGTCATATCAGAAGCCTGATCCAGCGAGCGGGCTTCTGCCAGCTGCTGCTGTTCGCGCTTGAGGCGACGCTTCTGCGAAATGAGCTCAACGCTCTTACTGAAGAAAATAGCCCAGGTGACAACGGACGCCAGAATCAGGCCGATCATCACAATCTTAACCACGATGTCAGCATGATGATACATGCCCCAGACGGAGAGATCCGTCTGCATCAAATTATTACCCACTCTGTATCTCCAGGACGCAAATCACAAAATCTGAGCGTAATAATATCAAAACGACGTCGAATTGATAGTAGTTCTCATTAGTATTTACATATTGCCGTAATTTTCGCTCACTTTCCTTGCGCTTACGCAGTAAAAATTTCTTATGCGTATTTTTCATAAAATTTTCTGCTTATTCGATAAGCATCCGGGTGCACATTTTTTCAATCGTGGTAGTCTGGACGTCCAGACGTATAAAAACAGGGTTGGCGAACATGACTAAGAAGCAGCTTGATACCACGCTTGTGCAGGCAGGACGCAGCAAGAAATACACACTGGGATCGGTGAACAGCGTGATTCAGCGGGCCTCCTCACTGGTATTTGATACCGTTGAGGACAAAAAAATCGCAACGCGTAACCGTGCCAAAGGCGGGCTGTTTTACGGTCGTCGCGGGACGCTGACCCATTTTTCACTTCAGGAAGCCATGTGCGAACTGGAAGGTGGCGCGGGCTGCGCACTGTTCCCGTGTGGGGCAGCGGCAGTTGCCAATACCATTCTGGCGTTTGTGGAACAGGGCGACCACATTCTGATGACCAACACCGCCTATGAACCAAGTCAGGACTTCTGCACCAAAATTCTCAGCAAGCTCGGTGTCACCACCGGCTGGTTTGATCCACTGATTGGTGAAGGCATTGCCGAACTTATTCAGCCAAATACGCGCATTGTGTTCCTGGAATCTCCGGGCTCTATCACCATGGAAGTGCATGATGTACCTGCCATTGTGAAAGCCGTGCGCAGCAAAGCGCCGGAAGCCATCATCATGATCGACAACACCTGGGCGGCGGGCGTGCTGTTTAAGGCGCTGGATTTCGACATTGATATCTCCATTCAGGCTGCAACCAAATACCTGATTGGCCACTCAGACGGCATGATTGGCACCGCCGTATCCAATGCACGCTGCTGGGATCAGCTGCGTGAAAATGCCTATCTGATGGGACAAATGGTGGATGCCGATACCGCCTACATGACCAGTCGCGGGATCCGTACGCTGGGCGTGCGTCTGCGTCAGCATCACGAAAGCAGCCTGAAAATCGCCGAATGGCTGGCGCAGCATCCACAGGTTGAACGCGTCAACCACCCTGCGCTGCCGGGCAGCAAAGGCCATGAGTTCTGGCAACGTGACTTTACAGGCAGCAGCGGTTTGTTCTCATTCGTTCTTAAAAAACGGCTGAATAACGATGAGCTGGCAAGCTATCTGGATAATTTTGCCCTCTTCAGCATGGCCTACTCCTGGGGCGGCTTTGAATCTCTGATCCTGCCAAACCAGCCAGAGCAGATAGCAGACCTGCGCCCGGGCGGCGAGGTGGACTTCAGCGGCACCCTGATCCGCCTGCATATCGGTTTAGAAAATGTGGACGATTTAATTGCGGATTTAGCGGCAGGGTTTGAGCGTATCGTGTAGAGTGCTGGCTGAAAATGTACTCCTGGACTCTTTTGTGAACACCGCCACCAGAAAAGTCTACATTAGTTGCGCCCGCGATCAAACCCAGCGGGCTAATCAGGGTGTACAATAGCGCTATATCTGCTGTTCCACAGGAAAGTCCATGGCTGTTATTCAAGATATTATCGCGGCACTCTGGCAACACGATTTTGCCGCGCTGGCAGACCCACATGTCGTGGGTGTTGTCTATTTCGTGATGTTCGCGACCCTGTTTCTGGAAAATGGATTACTGCCAGCCTCGTTTTTGCCCGGTGACAGCCTGCTTCTGCTGGCCGGTGCGTTAATCGGCAAGGGTGTGATGGACTTTACCCCAACGATGGTCATTCTCACCTCCGCCGCCAGCCTGGGCTGCTGGTTAAGCTATTTGCAGGGCCGCTGGCTCGGCAATACGCGCATGGTGAAGAGCTGGCTGTCGCAGTTACCTCATAAATATCATCAACGTGCGACCTGCATGTTTGACCGACACGGCCTGCTGGCGCTGCTCGCCGGGCGCTTCCTGGCGTTTGTCCGCACGCTGTTGCCAACAATGGCCGGTATTTCAGGTCTGTCGAATCGCCGCTTCCAGTTCTTTAACTGGTTGAGTGGACTGCTGTGGGTCGGCGTGGTGACCTCACTCGGCTATGCGCTGAACATGATCCCGTTTGTGAAACACCATGAAGATCAGGTGATGACCTTCCTGATGATCCTGCCGATGTTCCTGCTGGTCGCGGGCCTGGTGGGTACGTTGATTGTGGTGATCAAAAAGAAGTATTGCAGTGCGTAAATGAATAAAGCCGGGTAGCGCTGCGCTGACCCGGCCTACATTTCCCGTCAGGCTCCCTGCATCATTCTGATGCGTGAGGCATCTTCCCCCGGCGTCACGCCGAAGTAGCGCTTAAACTCCCGACTGAACTGCGACGCACTTTCATAACCCACCCGCATTGCCGCCGCGCTGGCCTTCATGCCGTCGTGGATCATCATCATGCGCGCCTTATGCAGCCGGTATGTTTTCAGGTATTGCAGCGGCGAGGTGCTGGTCACTGATTTAAAATTATGGTGAAACGCCGAGACGCTCATGTTCGCTTCCGCTGCCAACTGGTCAACGCTGAGGTTTTCCGTGTACTGGCTTTCTATGCGCTTCAGCACGCGGCTTATCAGGCTAAAGTGCGTCTGGCGGCTCACCAGCGCCAGCAGCGCCCCGCCACCCGGCCCCAGCAGCACGTGATAGAGAATTTCGCGGATAATCTGTTTGCCCAGGATACGGGCATCCAGCGGCCTTGCCATCACATCCAGCAAGCGCTCAATAGCACAGAGGATCTCGTCCGATAACGTGGCTGAGTTAATCCCGCTTGCCGCCATCGACGGCTGGAACAGCTCGTCCTCGCCGATCTCCATCAGCAGCTCCTGCAACTGAAGAATATCGACATTTAAACGAATACCTGCCAGCGGAACGGCTTCTGTCGCGAAGGTTTCACATTCAAAAGGTAAAGGTACTGTCAGGAGCAGATATTCATTGGTGTCGTAACGGAACACGCGCTCATTGATATAGCCAATTTTATGGCCAGAGAAGAGAAAAACGATGCCCGGCTGGTACATCACCGGTGTACGCGTACCCGGCTGGGTGCCGTAGAGCAGGCGAATATCCGGCAGCAGTTCACCTGCATTATTTTCTTTTTTTATCAGATGGTTAATCTGAGAGGTTAACTGAAGGCAAATCTCTTCGCGGTTCATTTTGAGTTACTCCGGGTACGGTTTCCGACCTTAACAGTGTGCGCAGTTTTTCGCTGTTTCTCCAGCGCTCTGTAGAAATGGGCAAGACATCGGCAGGAATGTGCATTGAGAGGATGGCGCGTGCCCGCCACAATGTGCAGCATCAGGTAGCCATCGCGCCACCACGATTTTTCACCCACGATAGGGAACGAGCAATGAACAATTTTAATCTCCACACCCCAACCCGCATTCTGTTTGGTAAAGGCGCTATCGCCGACCTGCGTGCACAAATCCCGGCTGACGCCCGCGTACTCATCACTTACGGTGGCGGTAGCGTGAAGAAAACCGGCGTGCTGGATCAGGTTTACAGCGCTCTGGAAGGTCTGGACGTGCGTGAGTTCGGCGGTATCGAGCCAAACCCATCGTATGAAACCCTGATGAACGCGGTCAAAATTGCCCGCGAAGAAAACATCACCTTCCTGCTGGCTGTTGGCGGCGGCTCTGTACTGGACGGCACGAAGTTCATCGCGGCTGCGGCACATTACGCAGACGGCGTTGACCCGTGGCATATCCTGGAAACCCGTGGCAGCGACGTGAAAAGCGCTATCCCAATGGGCTCGGTCCTGACCCTGCCAGCTACCGGCTCTGAATCCAACAAAGGTGCCGTTATCTCCCGTAAAACCACGGGCGACAAACAGGCCTTTATGAACGATCACGTTCAGCCTGTGTTCGCGATCCTCGACCCGGTTTACACCTACACCCTGCCTGCGCGTCAGGTCGCTAACGGTGTTGTGGATGCATTTGTTCACACCGTTGAACAGTATGTGACTTACCCGGTTGACGGCAAAATTCAGGATCGCTTCGCGGAAGGCATTCTGCTGACGCTGGTAGAAGATGGCCCGAAAGCGCTGAAAGAGCCTGAAAACTACAACGTACGTGCCAACGTAATGTGGGCCGCAACTCAGGCACTGAACGGCCTGATCGGTGCAGGCGTTCCGCAGGACTGGGCAACCCACATGCTGGGCCACGAACTGACGGCGATGCACGGCCTGGATCACGCACAGACGCTGGCGGTTGTTCTGCCTGCACTGTGGAACGAAAAACGTGATACCAAGCGCGCCAAACTGCTGCAATACGCTGAGCGCGTGTGGAACATCACCGAAGGTTCAGAAGATGCTCGTATCGATGCCGCAATCGAAGCGACCCGCAACTTCTTTGAAGGACTGGGCGTTCCGACGCGTCTTTCTGGTTACGGCCTGGACGGCAGCTCTATCCCTGCCCTGCTGGCAAAACTGGAAGAACACGGCATGACGCAACTGGGCGAACATGGCGACATCACGCTGGACGTGAGCCGTCGTATCTACGAAGCGGCACGCTAAGCGTTTTTATCATCCCGCCTTTCGTTTTTTGACATTTCGTCCAGACTTAATGCACACACGCCATCGGGGGTTCACCCCCGATGGATGAGCAAATGAAGGAGGAAAAATGGCAAACCAAACCGTAATCAAGCTTCAGGACGGCAACGTGATGCCCCAGTTGGGGCTCGGTGTATGGAAAGCCGGTAACGACGAGGTCGTATCCGCCATTCATAAAGCCCTGGAAGTCGGCTATCGCTCTATCGATACCGCCGCCGCGTACAAGAATGAAGACGGCGTGGGTAAAGCGCTTGCCACCGCAGGCGTCTCCCGCGACGACCTTTTCATCACCACTAAACTGTGGAACGACGACCAAAAGCGCCCGCGTGAAGCGTTGCAGGAAAGCCTGGATAAGCTACGGCTGGATTTCGTCGATCTGTATTTGATGCACTGGCCCGTCCCGGCTATCGACCACTATGTTGAAGCCTGGGAAGGGATGATTGAGCTGCAAAAAATTGGTCTGGTGAAAAGCATCGGGGTCTGTAATTTCCAGGTTCACCATCTGCAACGTCTTATTGACGAAACAGGAGTGGCACCGGTCATTAACCAGATTGAGTTGCACCCGCTGATGCAGCAGCGCCAGCTCCACGCCTGGAATGCCACGCACAAAATCCAGACCGAGTCCTGGAGCCCACTGGCTCAGGGCGGCGAAGGGGTTTTCGATCAGAAAATCATCCGTGAACTGGCGGATAAATATGGCAAGAGCCCAGCGCAAATTGTCATCCGCTGGCATCTGGACAGTGGTCTGGTGGTTATTCCGAAATCGGTCACGCCAGCGCGTATCGCCGAGAACTTCGACGTCTGGGATTTCCGTCTGGACAAAGATGAACTGGGTGAAATTGCGAAGCTGGATCAGGGCAAGCGGCTTGGGCCGGACCCGGATCAGTTTGGCGGGTAGTAAAAAGCCGGGTGGCGGCTTCGCCTTACCCGGCCTACGCTCTGACCTGTAGGCCCGGTAAGCACAGCGCCACCGGGCATTCTTACAGGTTTAACCGATCTTACGTTTTACATTCTTCTTCGCCGTTGCGCCACCGTTCGAACGCTGATGCACAATTGGCGTGTGCTTGGTCAGTGCCGGGCGTGTATTGCGGTTCTGGCGACGTGCTTCACGCATTTCATCCAGCGTTGGTGCAGGCACCAGACAGTCACGACGCGAGCCGATCAGGTGTTTTTTACCCATATCTTCCAGCGCCTGGCGGATCAGCGGCCAGTTTTTCGGATCGTGGTAACGCAGCAGTGCTTTATGCAGGCGACGCTGTTTATCCCCTCTCGGCACCACCACGTCTTCACTCTTATAGCCAATCTTACTCAGCGGGTTCTTCCCGGTGTAATACATGGTGGTCGAGTTCGCGAGCGGCGATGGGTAGAAGTTCTGCACCTGATCCAGACGGAAGCGGCGTTGTTTCAGCCACAGGGCGAGGTTCACCATGTCCTCATCACGCGTACCCGGATGCGCAGAGATGAAATACGGGATCAGATACTGCTCTTTACCGGCCTGCTTCGAGTAGGTGTCGAATAATTCTTTAAAGCGGTCATAGCTGCCCATGCCCGGCTTCATCATTTTCGACAGTGGGCCTTCTTCGGTGTGCTCCGGGGCAATCTTCAGGTAACCGCCAACGTGGTGCGTTGCCAGCTCTTTGATATAACGCGGGTCTTCCACCGCGATGTCGTAACGTACACCGGAAGCGATCAGGATCTTCTTGATGCCTTTCAGATCACGGGCGCGGCGATAGAGATTGATCGTCGGCTCGTGGTTGGTGTCCATATGTTCGCAAATGCTCGGATAGACGCACGACAGACGGCGGCAGGTTTGCTCCGCACGCGGGGACTTACAGCGCAGCATATACATGTTGGCCGTCGGGCCGCCCAGATCGGAGATCACGCCAGTAAAGCCTGGCACGGTGTCGCGAATAGCTTCGATCTCGTTGACGATCGACTCTTCAGAGCGGCTCTGAATAATGCGGCCTTCGTGCTCGGTGATGGAGCAGAAGGAACAGCCACCGAAGCAGCCGCGCATGATGTTGATCGAGAAGCGGATCATCTCATAGGCCGGGATACGGCTGTTGCCGTACGCCGGATGCGGAACTCGCTTGTACGGCAGCGCAAAGACGCTGTCCATCTCTTCGGTCGACAACGGGATAGCTGGCGGGTTAACCCAGATGTAACGCTCGCCGTGCTTTTGCATCAGCGCACGGGCACAGCCCGGGTTGGTTTCATGGTGCAGAATACGGGAAGCGTGCGCGTAGAGCACCTTGTCGCTTTTGACCTTCTCAAAGGACGGCAGCAGCACATAGGTCTTTTCCCATGGCTTTGGACGCGGCGGCTGCACCACAACGGCTTTGGCTTCGGCTTTTTTCGGCTCGACCGGTTTGTTATCCGCGCACGGCAGATCGTCACCGTACGGATGCGGGATAGGGTCAATCTTGCCCGGCATATCGATGATGCGGGAATCCACACCGCTCCAGCCCGGCAGCGCCTCTTTCACCATGATCGCAGTGTTACGCACGTCGCGGATCTCGCTGACCGGCTCGCCCTGCGCCAGACGGTGCGCCACTTCGACCAGCGGACGTTCACCGTTACCGAAGATAAGCATGTCGGCTTTGGAATCCACCAGCACTGAACGACGCACGGTATCAGACCAGTAGTCGTAGTGTGCGGTACGGCGCAGGCTTGCTTCGATGCCCCCCAGGATGACCGGCACGTCTTTCCATGCTTCTTTGCATCGTTGGGTGTACACCATCGTCGCGCGATCCGGGCGTTTGCCCGCCACGTTATCGGCGGTATAGGCGTCGTCATGACGCAGCTTACGGTCGGCGGTATAGCGGTTGATCATCGAGTCCATGTTGCCGGCGGTAACGCCGAAGAACAGGTTCGGTTTGCCGAGCGACATAAACGCGTCTTTGCTGTGCCAGTCAGGCTGGGAGATGATCCCGACACGGAAGCCCTGGGCTTCGAGCATTCGGCCACAGATGGCCATCCCAAAGCTCGGGTGGTCGACGTAGGCATCGCCCGTGACCAGAATGATATCGCAGCTGTCCCAGCCCAGTTGGTCCATCTCTTCGCGGGACATCGGCAGAAACGGCGCCGGCCCAAAACAGGCTGCCCAGTACTGGGGCCAGGAGAAGAGGTCACGATCCGGCTGGATCTGGGATATTGCGCTCATAATGCTTCCGAAGAAAAAATAAACAAAAGGGCGGGGATTATACGCTGGAACATTGTGGGAAATGAAGGGGTATTTATTGCCCGGAGGCGCTACGCTTACCGGGCCTACGGGCCTGTAGGTCGGGTAAGGCGAAGCCGCCACCCGACTCGTTTTAAGGTGCCGGATTCACCAGCATCTGCCCCACAGAACCCCTGTCCATCATCTCCAGCGTCTGGCTGTGGAACAGGAACGGGAAGTGCGGCCAAGAAGGCTGACCGTAATAGACCAGCAGTTCAACCTGCCCATCCACCCACACGGTATCTTTCCAGCCCCTGTCTTCCGGGAACGGCATCGCGCCATTCACGTTACGGATCAGGAAGTTCACCCCTTCAATATGGAACGACTGTGGCATGTCTGAACGCACGGTCCAGCGTTCCCATGTTCCCTGCTGGGCCGTGATGTCAATGCGGTTAACATCCCACAGCGCGCCGTTGATGCCCGGATCGCTGCCCAGGCTGATATCACGGCTGCGAACAGGCGAGCCACTCATGATCTCCTGCGGCAGTAAACGCATTGGCAGGGTATCCGTTACCAGTGGCAGCAGGCCGGTAGGACGCAGGGTCAACACCAGGGTCGACACCAGAATGCTGGAAGGTTCAAAGAACCCACGGATGCGATCCACAATGCTCGCCGCTTCACCACAGGTGAGTGACACTTCATCCCCGTTGGTCATATCAACGAGGATTTCACGACGTTCACCAGGCGACAGCGCCAGCTGTTTGACCGCAACCGGCGCAGGTAAAAAGCCCTGATCGCCCGAAATCACATGCAACGGACGGCCATCGCTCATTTGCAGCTGATAGCGACGTGAGTTGGAAGCATTCAGCAAACGCAGGCGCACCCAACCGCGAGACACTTCAACAAACGGACTTTGCGCGCCATTCACCAGCAAGGTATCGCCGACAAAGCCACCGCTGCCTGGCTCGCTGTATTCAGGCGTGCCGAAGTTATCCAGGCGTTTATCCTGGATAATGACCGGGAAATCATCCACACCGTAATGGTTCGGGATCGGCAGCGATTTACTGATGTCATCTTCCACCAGCCACATCCCGGCCAGGCCGTTGTAGACCTGCTGCGCGGTGCGGTTAGGAGTGTTGGCGTGATACCACAGCGTTGCCGCGCTTTGACGGATCGGCAGCACCGGAGCCCAGTCAGCGTTAGGCGACATCATACGTGCCGCGCCGCCAATCAGCGGCCCTGGCACCTGCAACCCGCTGATGGTCATGGCCACCTTTTCAGTCGTGCGGTTGCTGTAGATCAGCTTAACGTCATCACCATTCCACACGCGAATGGTTGGCCCAAGATAGCGCCCGTTGATGCCCCAGACCGGCGCGCGCGTGCCCTGGGTAAAAGACCAGTGGCTACGCTGTAGCGTCAGGAATAGCGGTTGCCCGCGACGGGATTCCAGTAACGGGGGAATGGGCAGCGGTGGTTGCTGCCCGGCGGCGTTGGCTGTCAGCGGAATCGCACCCGCACAAAGGGCGATCCCCGAAGCCTGAATAAACTGACGCCGACTGAGTGACATATAAGCTCCATCTGAAACGACTAACAACGCGGGAATTCGTTTTCCCTTTCACGCCGGATTAAATTTTACCGGCGGCTTCTCTCTCTGCGACTTCTTTGTCGAGCTGCGCAATATGCTGAGCCATCAGTTCACGGCAGTGTGCCGCCAGCTCGCGTACCTGATCTTTACCGTATTTGCTGGTATCGACCGGCGGCAGCATTTCGACAATCACCAGCCCATTATTCAGGCGGTTAAGATTAATCTTATTCGATGTATTGGAAACGCACACAGGAATAATTGGAACGCCTGCCGCAATTGCAGCATGAAACGCACCCGTTTTAAACGGCAGCAGGCCGCGACCACGGCTGCGCGTCCCTTCCGGGAACATCCAGATGGAGATTTTGCGTTTTTTAAAGTGGTTTACCACTTCCGCAATGGTGCTGTGCGCTTTCGCACGGTTGTTGCGGTCGATGAGCAGGTTACCGGTCAGCCAGTACAGCTGGCCGAAAAACGGGATCCACAGCAGGCTCTTTTTACCCACTGTCACCGTCGGCGGCAGAACGATGTTAGCCGCCGTCACCATATCGTAGTTGTTCTGATGGTTAGCGATATAAATGGCGTTACCGAAGTTTTCTGCGCCTTCTGGCAGGCGTTTTTCCACTTTCAGGCCAAACAGCGGCGCAAGGCGACCGAACATGTGACCAAAGGTCGCGACATGCTTTGGGTTACGCGGGCTGAACAGGCAGTAAATAGAGCCGAAAATACAGACCAGAATGCAGTAGATAACGGTAAGAATTAAACGAACAATGAATAGCATAGCGACCTCTGAAGCCCCAACAGCTGACAATTATACTTCACCTGTGGCCAGGTAAGGACTTTATTACGAGCGCGTATTGTTAATCGCAACGCACGAATTAACAACGTTTTTACGGGAAATTTTAATGAAATACCCCCTCCGGAACGGAGGGGGATAAGTACAGGTTACTCTTCACTGTCGCCCGCGTGGCTTCGCGTCGGAGAGTCAATCTCCACGCGATCGATACGCTGTAGTCCGCGCATCAGTGAGCCACGGCGACCGCGCTCACCCACCACTTTCTGCAGCTCTTCCGGGCGGAGCTTAATCTTACGTTTACCCACGTGGATGGTGAGCGTGCTCTGCGGTGGCAGAACAAACAGGTGTGCCAGGCCATCTTCGCCTTTTGCCGCTTCCGCCGACGGGATGTTAATGATCTTATTGCCCTTCCCTTTCGACAACTCCGGCAGGTCGCTGACCGGGAACATCAGCATTCGGCCTGCGGTGGTGATCGCCAGCAGCATGTCGCTTTCGTTTTCAATCACCAGCGGCGGCATCACGTGGGCATTATCCGGCAAGGTGATGAGCGCTTTACCGGCACGGTTGCGCGCCACGAGGTCGTTAAAGGTACAGATAAAACCGTAACCCGCGTCAGAGGCCATCAGCAATTTCTGCTCGTCGGCTTCCATCAGCATATGGTCAACCGTGGCACCCGGCGGCAGCGTCAGCTTGCCGGTTAACGGCTCGCCCTGCCCGCGCGCAGACGGCAGCGTAATCGGGTCGATAGCGTAGCTGCGGCCCGTAGAGTCGATAAAGGCGACCGGCTGGTTGCTCTTACCTTTCACGGCCGCTTTAAAGCTGTCGCCCGCTTTGTAGCTCAGCCCCGGCGCATCAATATCGTGACCTTTGGCGCTACGCACCCAGCCACTCTGAGAGAGAACGATGGTGACAGGCTCGGACGGCTGCATGTCATGCTCGTTCATGGCCTTCGCTTCTTCACGCTCGTGCAGCGGAGAACGACGATCATCGCCAAAAGCCTCGGCATCGGCCTGAAGCTCTTTCTTCAGCAGGTTGTTCATCTTGCGTTCGGACGCCAGGATCGCCTGCAACTGATCGCGCTCTTTTTCCAGCTCGTTCTGCTCGCCGCGAATTTTCATCTCTTCCAGTTTGGCGAGATGACGCAATTTCAGTTCGAGGATGGCTTCGGCCTGAGTTTCGCTGATCCCAAAGCGCGACATCAGCGCAGGTTTCGGTTCGTCCTCAGTACGAATGATCTCAATCACTTCGTCGATGTTGAGGAACGCCACCAGCAAACCTTCGAGGATGTGCAGGCGCTTGAGCACTTTCTCCAGACGATGATTCAGACGACGGCGTACGGTATCGCGGCGGAACGTCAGCCATTCGGTCAGGATCTCCAGCAGGTTTTTCACCGCCGGACGCCCGTCCAGGCCAATCATGTTCAGGTTGATACGGTAGCTTTTTTCCAGATCGGTGGTAGCGAACAGGTGGTGCATGACCTGCTCCATGTCCACGCGGTTAGAACGCGGCACGATCACCAGACGGGTTGGGTTTTCGTGGTCGGATTCATCGCGCAGGTCGTCCACCATCGGCAGCTTTTTATTGCGCATCTGAGCCGCAATCTGCTCCAGCACTTTCGCCCCGGACACCTGGTGAGGCAGCGCGGTAATCACCACCGCGCCATCTTCTTTCGTCCACACCGCACGCATACGCACGGAGCCGCGGCCGTTCTGATAGATTTTGCGGATTTCCGCGCGTGAGGTGATGATTTCGGCTTCGGTCGGGTAGTCCGGCCCCTGCACGATATCCAGCACCTCATCCAGCGTGGTTTTCGGCTGTTCAATCAGGGTGATGGCGGCTTTTGCCACTTCGCGCAGGTTATGCGGCGGGATGTCCGTCGCCATACCGACCGCGATACCGGTGGTGCCGTTCAGCAGGATGTTCGGCAGACGCGCAGGCAGCATTTTCGGCTCCTGCATCGTACCGTCAAAGTTTGGCACCCAGTCAACGGTTCCCTGACCCAGCTCACCCAATAGCACTTCAGCGTATTTAGACAGGCGGGATTCGGTATAACGCATCGCGGCGAATGACTTCGGATCGTCCGGCGCACCCCAGTTCCCCTGGCCGTCAACCAGCGGGTAGCGGTAAGAGAACGGCTGTGCCATCAGCACCATCGCTTCGTAACAGGCGCTGTCGCCGTGCGGATGGTATTTACCGAGTACGTCACCCACGGTACGGGCGGATTTTTTGAACTTAGCGCTGGCGCTCAGGCCCAGTTCAGACATTGCATAGACGATGCGGCGCTGAACGGGTTTCAGGCCATCACCGATAAACGGCAACGCCCTGTCCATGATGACGTACATGGAGTAGTTCAGATAGGCGTTTTCCGTGAATTCATGTAGCGCGAGGCGCTCTGCCATATCGCTCATTAAATGTGATTCCTCAACTCAGAAACCTGCCGGTTTCAGGCAATATTGCCGCAGATACTACCCTATCTGGCGTGTTGAGTCACAAAGAAAAAGGGCCAGGTATGTGGCCCTTTTTGGGTTATTTATTCAGTCTGGTCACCTGCTTCACGTCGATTTCGAAATCGTTCCACTCTTTATCGACCTTACCCTGGATCTCCACTTTATCCTGCGGGCTGACCGTCACGCCGTTCCAGCGTTTATGGTCTATTTCTACATTTACGGTGCCGGTTTCATCGCGGAAGGTATAGCGGTCATCAGAAAGGCGTTGCGTGATGTTGCCGCGCAGTTTTACCCAGCTATCGTCCTTCATCTCTTTGACTTTCAGGGCGGTGGTGAGGTTGGCGTCGTTATCAATAAAACCGCCCTGCTGAGTTTGCGTCTTCGCGGTGGTAGCCGTTGGGCCAGTAAAGCCCCCTTCTGCCGCAAAGAGCGGAGCCGTGGTCATCATCATGATGGCAGCAATAGCAGCGAATTTTTTCATTTTATCTCTCCCTTTAATGTCGGTTCGCAGTCCATTAAACAGGGTAATTCTTAACAACTTCTTAAGGGAAAAATTTATTTATTATTGCTGTACAGCAGGCTTGTCCAGAGGGTTTACTGGCGTTATCAAGGAGGGAGTATGCGCATTTTACTGGTAGAAGACGACAGGCTGATTGGCGACGGACTTAAAGCCGGGCTGACGAAAATGGGCTTTAGCGTGGACTGGTTTACCGAGGGTAAAACGGGCAAAGCCGCGCTGTACGCAGCCCCGTACGATGCCGTGGTGCTCGACCTGACACTACCGGAAATCGACGGTCTTGATATCCTGCGTGAATGGCGTGAAAACGGCCGCAGCGATCCGGTGCTGATTTTAACGGCGCGGGATGCGCTCAACCAACGGGTTGAAGGCCTGCGTCTTGGCGCAGATGACTATCTCTGCAAACCCTTCGCCCTGATTGAAGTGGCTGCACGACTTGAAGCGCTGGTGCGCCGCAGCCACGGCCAGGCGCGCAGTGAACTGCGCCACGGTAACGTGGTGCTTGACCCTACAAGCCTGATTGCCACACGCAACGGCGAAACCCTGGCGCTCAAACCCAAAGAGTTCGCGCTGCTGGAACTGCTGATGCGCAACGCCGGGCGCGTGCTGCCGCGCAAACTTATCGAAGAGAAGCTCTACAACTGGGACGATGATGTCTCCAGCAATGCCATCGAAGTTCACGTTCATCATCTGCGCCGCAAGCTCGGCACTGATTTTATCCGCACGGTGCACGGCATCGGTTACACCCTGGGTGACGCATGAAACTGACTCAACGCCTGAGCCTGAAACTGCGCCTGACGCTCCTCTTTTTAGTGCTGTCGCTGACGGCATGGTTTGCCGCCAGCGTGGTGGCCTGGCAGCAGACCTCGCACAAGCTCGATAAACTGTTCGATACGCAACAAATGCTGTTTGCCAAACGGCTGTTAACCATGGATCTGGACGAGATCCATGCGCCACAACGGATGCGCGAGATCCCGAAAAAGGCCAAACATGGCCGCCTGGACGATGACGCTCTGGCTTTTGCTATCTACTCCACCGACGGAAGAATGCTGCTGAATGACGGTGAAAATGGTCGTGATATCCCGTATCACTATCGCCGCGAGGGGTTCGACAACGGGCAACTGAAAGACGATAACGACGAGTGGCGTTTTTTATGGCTCACCGCGCCAGACGGTAAATACCGGGTGGTGGTCGGCCAGGAGCGGGAGTACCGTCAGGAGATGGCGCTGGATATTGTCAGCTCGCAACTTATGCCGTGGATGGTGGCGCTCCCCGTCATGCTGCTGTTGCTTATTGTGTTGCTGAGCCGGGAACTGAAGCCGCTGAAAAATCTGGCGCAAACCCTGCGCTCGCGATCACCGGATGCCACCGACAAACTGCCGACCGGCGGCGTGCCGACGGAAGTGCGTCCGCTGCTGGATGCGCTCAATCATCTGTTCACACGTACCCAGGAGATGATGAGCCGTGAACGCCGTTTTACGTCGGATGCCGCTCACGAGCTGCGTAGCCCGCTCACCGCGCTGAAAGTCCACACCGATGTGGCCCAGCTTTCCCAGGATGACCCGCAGTTGCAGGCCAATGCCCTGGCACAACTGCACGCGGGAATCGACCGGGCATCGCGTCTGGTGGATCAGCTTCTGACGCTGTCGCGTCTGGATTCGCTGGATAACCTGGATGACGTAGAAACCCTGCCGATGGCCGATGTGCTGCAATCCGCCGTGATGGATTGTTATCACCCTGCGCAGCAGGCAGGTATCGACGTGCGGCTTCACATCAATGCCCCGCAAACCACCCACACCGGGCAGCAGCTTCTGCTCAGCCTGCTGGTGCGTAATCTGCTGGACAACGCCGTGCGTTACAGCCCGCGCGACAGTGTGGTGGACGTTACGCTCGACGCCCATAGTTTTACCGTGCGTGATAACGGGCCGGGGATTGCACCCGATGCGCTGGCACGGCTCGGCGAGCGTTTTTACCGCCCGCCTGGGCAGACAGAAACGGGCAGCGGTCTGGGATTATCTATCGTGAAGCGCATTGCTGCCCTGCACGGGATGCAGGTTTCTCTGGGTAATGCGCCGGAAGGCGGATGTGAGGTAAAAGTCAGTTGGTAACCGCATTATTGCTTCTCAGGCAAAAGACTTTACACATTTTGCTCATTTTATCGTTTCGCTCTCGCGCGTAGAATTGTTGCCAAAATCGCATTAACGAGGACACATAATGAGCAACATCCTGATTATCAACGGCGCGAAAGAGTTCGCGCACTCTAAAGGCCAGCTGAATGACACCCTGACCGAGGTCGCGGACGGTTTCCTGCGCGACGCCGGGCATGATGTTAAAGTTGTACGCGCGGATAGCGACTATGACATTAAAGCAGAAGTACAGAATTTCCTGTGGGCGGATGTGATTGTCTGGCAGATGCCAGGCTGGTGGATGGGCGCGCCGTGGACGGTGAAAAAGTACATTGATGATGTGTTCACCGAAGGACACGGTTCACTGTACGCCAGCGACGGTCGTACCCGTTCAGATGCGTCCAAAAAATACGGTTCCGGCGGCCTGATTCAGGGCAAAAAATATATGCTGTCGCTGACCTGGAATGCGCCAATCGAAGCCTTCACCGAACAAGACCAGTTCTTTGAAGGCGTGGGCGTAGACGGTGCATATCTGCCATTCCACAAAGCCAACCAGTTCCTGGGGATGGAGCCACTGCCGACCTTTATCGTCAATGACGTGATTAAAATGCCGGACGTCCCGCGCTATATCGCAGAATATCGCAAGCATCTCGGCGAGATTTTTGCTTAACTGGTAGCCTGGAATTAGAAGGAGTTAACCATGCTTACCGTTATTGCTGAAATCCGTACTCGTCCAGGTCAACATCACCGCCAGGCGGTGCTGGATCAGTTCGCGAAGATTATCCCGACCGTACTGAAAGAAGAAGGCTGCCACGGCTACGCGCCGATGATTGATGCCGCGACAAACGCCAGCTTCCAGGCGACTGCGCCCGATTCAATCATTATGGTTGAACTGTGGGAAACCGTAGCGCACCTTGAAGCACACCTGCAAACCGCGCACATGAAAGCGTGGAGCGATGCGGTGAAAGGTGACGTACTGGAAACCCATATCCGTATTCTGGAGCAAGGGGTTTAAGTTCAGCTGACCCTGAACCATTGGCCCGGTAAGCGTTAGCGCCACCGGGCTTTGTTTTATCCGCTACCAGTACAGCTTCCAGCTCTGGGTAAACCGCACCAGCGCCTCAACGTAGAAGTAATCCCCCCAGCTTGCGCACTCATCCACCCCTTTGTTGCTCGCCAGATGATAGACCGAGTGCTTCAGCAGCCCGTTGCCCTTCTCGTCTTTGCCCATCAGGTAGTGCTTCGTCAGCGACGACATGATGCCTTTCGCCCACGCCAGATAATGTTCTCTGTCCGGATCGGTTACCGGCAGATGCTTCACCAGCTCCAGCAACCCGCACACCGCAATGGCCGCCGATGACGAATCGCGCAGAGCATCGGTTCCCACCAGCGCCAGATCCCAGTGGCAGACGTAATCTTCCGGCAGGCGGTTAAGGAAGTAGTTCGCCAGCCGTTTAGACAGGGCGATCATCGTCTCATCGCCGGTATAGATGTAGCTCAGCAGAAAACCGTAAATTCCCCACGCCTGCCCGCGCGACCAGCAGGAGTCATCGGCGTAGCCCTGCTGAGTGTTGCCATAGCGCGGCGCGCCGGTGACCACATCCATATAGTAAGTGTGGAACGTCGAGGCATCTTCGCGGATAAGATAGGTTGCCGCCTGCATTACGTGGGCTTTCGCCGCATCGGCAAAACGGGGATCGCCCGTCTGTTCAGTTGCCCAGTAGAGCAGCGGCAGATTCATGTTGCAGTCGATTATCATCCGCCCGGCCTGTTCCGGGTCGGCCAGATCGCCCCACGCCTGGATAATTTTCGCCTTCTCGTGGAAGCGCTCCAGCAGTGCTTCTGCCGCCAGCAGAGAGAAACCACGCGCTTCACGGTTGCCGGTCAGTCGCCAGGCCGCCACGCAGGAAAGCGTATACAAAAAACCTAAATCGTGGGTGTTGGTATCGTTACGCCCGGCGATGCGCAGGCCAAAGGAACGCACATGCTTTTCCGCCATCGCGCGGAATTTCTCGTCCCCGCTCATCTCCCATGCCAGCCAAAGCTGCCCGGTCCAGAAGCTGGTCGTCCACTCCACGTTGTCCGTCAGTGGATAAAACCCCTTCTGGCAGGTTTCCGCCGGGAAGCGTTCACCGAACGCCGTTAAGTGACGGCCAATCAGGTCGAGGATATGGCTGCGCGCCGAACTCAGTTCATCACCAAACGCACGCGAATCAACGGGTGCAGGAATAGCGGGCAGGCGCTCTTCAGTGATACGACTTAACATATTTCGGTTCCTTCTTTGACGGCTTCATTAGCGAGTTGGATGTTGTTCTGCAACATTCAGCGCTTGTGCGCTGCGCCATTTGCTCTGGCAGGCAGATAACGTAAAAGCAGAAATAAGGGTAAAGGTCAGCGCCGTAGCGCCCATGATGATATAGGTCTGTTCAAAACCGATGCGGTCATACAGTAAGCCTGCCGGTGAAGAGACCACCACGTTGCCGACATACAACATCGCCTGATACCCCAGTAAATACATGGTGGCATTAACGCGTTTATCGAAATGCTCGGCGATATATTTAAATACTGAAACCAGCAACAGACAGATTTCCAGACCGTAGAGCGGCTTCAGGACGGAAATTAATAAATGGGAATCGCACAGGCCGGAAATAATCAGTCGCGCGCCAACAATCAGCCCGACAATTAATAACCCGCGCTTGGCACCGATGAAATTCACAAACAGCGGGATCACCATATACATGATGAACTCCATCCCCGACTGCACCGTACCCAGATAGCCAAATACCGCGTTACCCTGATGAATATCATCAAAGAAGGTAACGAAATAGCGCGAGAATTGCTGCTCGGCAATAAACATCATCCACGCCACGCCTGCCACATACAGGCAGAAGGCCCAGAATTTACGGTTACGCAGCAAGGCGTAGACATCCGCCGGGGCGATTTTTTCTTTGGTTAATACCTCCCCAGCATGAACGGAGTTAGTGTTCACTTTCAGGCAAAGCAACACCACCAGCATAATGACCGAGGCCACGCTGCCCATGATAAAGTTATAGGCCGGAGAGAGGTTAAACAGCAGGCCCGAGAAGGATGATGCTACCGCCCAGCCAAGCGAACCCCACATCCGAATTTGCCCAAACTCCATACCGTTTAAACGGCTAAAACGGTCAGAATAGGATTCACACGCCGCCACCCCCGCATACCAGGCAAAGCTTAAATAGAGCGCACCGAGAATAATCCCCAGCAGGGTGTTGGACATTAACAGCGGCTGGTAAACATAAATAAAGAACGGCGCCATCAGGGCAGACATCGCCACCACAAAATAGAGCAGGTATTTGCTCATGCCGATCTTATCGAGAATATAGCCATAGATGGGTTTCAGAATAACGGAGAATACACCGTTAACCGCAAATACCGTCCCGATAACCGTACCGCTGAGATTGGCTTTTTGTCCGAGCCAGATTGCCAGCAGGCCAATACTGGCCGACCAGGTAAAGAAGTAGAGAAAAATAAAACTGCTTATTTTGTAATATTCGGTTCTGTTATTCGTAGATGTATTTTTCATATCATCCTCGCCGACGTGTAGGGCCAGAGTTTTTATAATGTGAACGACAGCTGACGTTCGCCTCCAGGTTCGCGGATCACGACCTGGTGATGAGTCATATTCAGTTGCGGCACTGCCGCGTAGTGTTGTTGTTTTTCACTGGCGATGACGGCACAGCACAGCCAGCTCTCCCCTTGCGGGATATCGGTTTTCAACAGCGGAACAGACGCGCACTCCGGGAACATAATGCTGCTGTTCGGCGGCGTGACGATGCTGTCCGGCTGGCGCATCACCTCTGGCGACAGGCACACAATGGCGCTGCTGCCGTTTTGCGCGTCCAGGTAACAGCCGTGCTCGCGGAGCTGGTGTTCGGTTTTCATCACGGCAAAGCCCCCCTCCACCGTTTGCAGAACGCGGGCACTGTTGATGCGGTGCAAGCGCAAATGCCACTCCCCGAACGGGACTTGCCAGGTTTCGATATGGACGTCGTGCCACGGCGACCAGCGTGAATAGAGGTAATTTTCATCCACCCTCACCTCGTCACACTCGCGGCGACCGCGGAAGTAGTTATCCCCGTCGGCCAGCAACAGCATGGAGTCACAGGCGGCGTGTTTCAGACCATAACGCCCGCGTTCAATGGTGAAACCAAAACGGCTGGAGTAGGCAAATTTGGTGTATTTGGCTTCGGTATTGACGTAGTTATTCAGCTCAAGCTGCCCGGCGGTGAGCAACGTGACATGCTGCGACGCCTCCGCGTGCATCAGGATCTGTTGGGCATGCGGGATTACCTGTTTTTCAGCAAGCGCGGGCAACGGCTGCTCTTCGGCCTGCCAGAACGGGTGAGCCTCTGGCAGGGCCAGGATCAGATACGTTTTCAACGCCCAGTAGGGTGAGCCGGGGGAGTTGTAGTCCTCACACATCGCCAGGTTGGGGTAGGCAAAACCGAGTGTCAGAACGCCGTCACGATCGGTAATGGGCTGCTGTTGCCACCAGCGCAGATGGCGCAGAATAATCCCTTTGACGATTCCCGGCGTGAACACCTCCAGCCCGGAAAAAGCTACCGCGCTCCAGAAGGCAACCATCGCAAAGCGGTAGGTCAGGCTGCGGCCAAACGGTACCGATGCGCCATCAGCGGCAGACATATAGATAAAGTCTGCGGCAAACAGACGCGAGCGTTCGCGCAGAATGGTCGCCCTCGGTTCATCACCACTCAGGGTGGCGTAAATCAGACCGTAGAAGTGGAACGCCATAGAGATGTAATAATCTTTCGGGCGGCCCGGGCCGTCGGAATACCAGCCATCGCCCAGGTAGTAGGCTTCCATCATCGCAAAGCGGTCGTCGATGGCGCGCTGGTTGTACGGCAGCCCGGCGCGTTTAAACCCAAGCTGAACCATAATGGCAAAGTAGTTCCAGTTGCTGTCCGGCATCTGCGCGTCTGTTATCTGGTTCAGCCAGGTGTGCAGGTTCATCAGCTCGCGCTCGGTGAACTGCGACGTGAGTGAGTCCTGCAACAGCGACAGCCCCAACCCGTATGCCGCCATTTCTACCAGACGCTGATCGTAAGGCGCAGTTTCCCCCCAGTAACCTTCGCTGTGCGGATCGGTGCCAGCCCGGATAGCTGCGATGTACTTGTCGCTAAATGCGGTGGTTTCACCGGATGCCATCAGCGGAAATAGCCCCCACAACGCGCGGGAAAGCCCCTCCATCTGCGCGATATCCGTGGCGTAATGCGCACAGGTATCCCCCAGAGAAAAGCGCGAATGGCCTGCCGGAAACTGCGTATCCAGCGCACCCAGCAGGGTATTTAACGCCGCCACGACATCCTGGCGGGAAGACAATGGATTTGATTTTTCTCTATTTATCGCCGACATAGGTTTGTCCTCGTCATCAACTGCGGCAAAGCATAGTGAATCCTCACCGTGCAGAAATGTTAGCCATGTCACAGGAGAGAGTGATGAATAAACCTGCAGTTGAGAAAATTTAAAAAGGTGGTTTATAAAGACAATCAGACGGGGAAAAGTTGAGTTTTATTGCACTATGCGCGACACACTAAAATCCGATCATCTGGAGCTAATCACCTTAAATGATGCCATTGCGTCGTTTAGCCGGCTCTTTGCCAATACCGTGCGTTATCACCACTGGCATCAGTGTCTGGAAATTCTGTATGTGGAGGAAGGATTCGGCGTGGCGATTGTTGATAACCGCCACTACACCATGCGCCCCGGGCGGCTGTTTTTCTTCCCACCCTTTACTCTGCATAAAGTGATGGTGGATGAGCAGGCAGAGGCCATTTATCGGCGCACCATCATTCATCTCGATCCCCATGCGGTGCTGAAGGTGCTGCGTGATTTCCCGCAGACCCTGCAACGATTACAAAAGCTCTCTCGCCGTGGCGGCGAAGCCTGGGTGGCGGATGTTTCTGCCAGTCACGCGCACATTGATCACCTGCTGGGGTGCTATGCAAAGCGCGCCAGCATCCAGCCCCTTAACAGCGAAAATATCGCCAGCCTGCTGATTAGCCTGTTTGCCATGTTACCCGGTGATGATGACGGCGCGCCCGGCAGCAGCCACGGGATCGCAAGCCAGGTGATGTTCTGGCTTGATGAACACTATCGGGAGAAATTCAGGCTGGATGCGCTGGCTGAAGAGCTGGGGAAATCGCGCAGCTATGTGTCGCGCAAATTCCATGCCGAAACGGGCGAGAAGATCCACGACTATCTGAACACCATCAGGCTACGGAAGGCGTGCGAATGCCTGCTGCACACGGATGCCAGCGTGCGTGAAATAGCCGAACAGGTGGGCTTTTCCGACGTGACCTGGTTTATCAGCGCATTCAGAAAAGGGATTGGCGAGACGCCGTTGCAGTACCGCAAGAACCATGCTGACCGCTGAGCGGGGTTATTGCCGGGTGACGGCTACGCCTTACCCGGCCTACAAAACAACAAAACCTAACCTATCAGCTGCTCTTCTTCCCCGGCTTTAACCCGCGATGAAATTCGTTGATGCGCTTCATCGACTTAATGGTGCGTTGCGGCTCGGTGGATGCCACAGACAAGATAATCATCTCCAGACACAGCAGTACGGTGCCATGCAGCGGAATTTTGCCTTTCTCGCCGCCACGCGGCACATGGATGACCACGCTGGCCTCTTTGCTGAAGCGCGACTCCAGCGCGTTAGTCAGCAAGATGGTAGGGATGCCCAGGCGTTTAGCTTCACGAAGCGTGGTTTGTCCTTCCCGATGGGCAGATTTCTGCGCCATCATCACCAGCACGTCACCGCGCTGGAGCGCAATCAGCTGTTCGGCCAGGCCAATGCCGGTGCGGTTAAGCGGCGTGGCAGGTAAACCAATACGGCTGAACAGCCGGGCTGTATACTCGGCCAGAATGCCCGATGCACCAATGCCAAAAATAGCGACCTGCCGCGCCTGCGCCAGCAGCGATACTGCCTGCGCCATCGCATAACGGTTACCCGGCTCAGACAACACATCGCAGGTGTGCTGATGCCCTTCGAGCACAAAATCGATGCTCGCGTTAACATCGCTGGTAAGCGTATTCACCGTGGTGGACATCTTTTCGCTGGAGCTCACCACCGGGCCGAACCACTGCTCCAGGGTTTGTTTCAGGTCGCGCAGCCCGGCAAAGCCCAGCGCCTGAATGGCACGGACCACGGTCGCATCGGAGGTTTTTAGCAGCGTGGCGATTTCCATTGCCGTCTGTTCCATTACCGCTTCACGGTTCTCATTGATATACCGCGCCACCAGCAGCAGGCGCGGCGTCAACTGATGCCCGCGCGATCGAAAGCGTTCGCCATACACATCCACCCGAGCTTTGTCTTTTCTGATCACCTGGAGGCCTCCGGCAGCGGCCGCCCCGCTATCTGAGACTGCACCTGTGCGGCCATCAGCCCCAGTGAAGCAAATGAGTTTGAAATCGCCTCTTCACGGGAGATCAGGATGTAATGCCCGGTACGACAGGCATTCAGGAACTGGCACCAGCCAGGCATCACCGCGTCCATCGCCGCCAGCTCATCCTGCGGTTTTCCCCCCGTATCGCCACGCCAGGTGGCAAACACAAAATCGGCGTCCAGCTCCGGCAGACGCTCGGCACTGACGTCAATACGCCCGCCATCCGGGATATTCTCGATAAGCGGCGGGAAGGTGAATCCGGCATCACGCAGCACGCGTCCCAGGGAGTGATAGCTGTGCATGGCGGTGATTTTGCCCTGATTAGCCTGAATCACCGACACTGTGACCTTGCGAGTATCAATGGTCGCTTTCAGCGCGTTGATTTGCTCCTGATAGCGACGCTCAAGGATCTTCAGCCGCGCCTGCGTTCCCGTCAGTTGCGCCAGCTTGCGGTAGATTTCCGGCGCACCGCCATCGAGGTGATCGATGCTCACCGTGGGAGCGATTTTTTCCAGTTGCTCCACTGGCGTGTTGCGGGTCGGTTCGGTGATGATCAGATCCGGTTTTGCGGCCGCAATGGCTTCGATATCAATATCCGCGGTGCCGATAAACCGGATGGAGGAGTTATCAAAATCAACGCCCGTTAACATCCCACTGGAGCGAATAAAATGGCTGCCGTCCGGTCGCGTGCGGCCGTGGCTGGCAACCGGAGGCACACCAAGCTCAATTAAGGGGATGGTGATATCCAGATCGTGCAGCGAAACAATCCGCTGCGGATGAACGGGCACAGTAACCTTGCGCCCCAGATCGTCCGTGAACACCTGAGTCGGCTCTGCCGCACTCACAGAAAACCCGACCAGCAACAATATCGAAAAAAGAAAGCGCATCAGTATCCCCATTAAAATCTGTCCCGCCGCTGCCACAGCAGCAACAGGAAAAACGGCCCGCCAATCAACGAAATCACAATGCCTGCGGGGAGTTGCAGCGGTAAAAACGCCAGACGGCCGACGTTATCGGCCATCAGCACCAGCAGTGCGCCCAGCACCGCGCTCCCCAAAAGCAATGCAGTTTGCCCGCCGCGTAACAAGGCACGCGCCATATGCGGAGCAATTAATCCGACAAACCCGATACTGCCCACGCAGGAGACACAGGCTGCGGTCAGCACCACCGGGGCGAGAAGGCGCAGCAACGCCAGCCGTGACGTACGAACCCCCAGCCCCGTGGCGGCCTGATTACCGAGCAGGGCCACGTCGGCCGCACGAGCGGTGAAAAGCAGTAAGGCACATGCAGGCACAGCCCACCCAGCCGCCACGCCCACCAGCGCCCAGTTTGCCGTATGCAGGCTCCCCGCCAGCCACAGCATCGCGGTCTGGACATCACGTACGTCAGCCGTGGTCATAAAGACGCCCATTGCCGCCGCAAAAGCCCAGGAAACGCCAATCCCGGTCAGAATAAAACGTGGCCGCGAAATATCACGCGCCAGTGCCACCACCAGTAATGCCGTCAGCAGTCCACCGACCATACCTACTGCCGGACGCCAGAACAGGCTCAGCGCCGGGAACTGGAAAATCAGCAGCAGCACCGTTGCGCTACAGCCCTCTTTCACACCAATCAGCCCCGGGTCGGCCAGGCCATTACGGGTAATGGACTGCATTGCCGCCCCCGCCATCCCCAGCATGGCGCCACACAGTAGGGCCATCAGCAGGCGCGGCAGACGAATATCCATCACGATGTAACGCGCATCCGCAGGCAGGCTTTCAGGGTAAAACAGCGCCCGACCGATAGCGGAAGTGGGTATAGGCAGTGAACCGTGCGTCAGGCCAAAACTGAGCAGCAGCACCGCCATCAGCAGGAACAGCGACAGGCATGCCAGCGCACGCGGACGCACGAGCGCAGAATATGCGCCGATGCGCAACGGCCGCAGCCCGGCACGCAAAACCGCCCGCCTCATTTGAACATCCTCGAGGCCATAAGGATAAAGACTGGCGCGCCAACCAGCGCCGTCATAACACCGGTGGCCAGCTCATAAGGCGTGAATAACGTGCGGGCGGCCAGATCGGCAATCAGTAACACCAGCGCACCGCACAGGGCAGAAAGCGGCACCATCACGCGTATATCTACCGACACCAGACGGCGAATAAGCTGTGGAACCACAAGGCCGATAAACCCAATGGGCCCGGCAATGGAGACTGCCGCACCGCACAACAGCGCAATCGCCAGCAGCGCAAACAAGCGGGTTTTCAGCAGCGAAACGCCTAAGCCCTGCGCCATACGGTCGCCCAGCGCCAGCATATTCAGCGATGGCGACAACCACAGCGCCAGAGCAAAACCAGCCCCTGCCACCCAGGATGCAGTGCGGACTATCTCGCCATTTAATCCGGCCAAATCCCCTGCCAGCCAGGTTCGCATGGCGAGCAGCGTCTGTTCATCCAGGATCAGCACAGCGGCGGTAATAGACGATGCGAATGCCGACAACGCCACGCCACACAGTGTCACTTTCATCGGGGTTAACCCACTGCGCCCGGCGGATGAGAACATCAGCACCAGCAGAAACAGCGTGCCCGCACCGGCCGCAGCAATCAGCGGGCGGCCAAACGGCAGGCTAAGCCCCAGAGCACTGGTTAACACCACCGCCAGTGCCGCCCCGGCATTCAGCCCCAGAATATGCGGTTCCCCCAGCGGGTTGCGGATAACGGATTGCAGCAACACGCCCGCCACGCCAAGCGCCGCACCGGTGGTCAGCGCGGCGAAAAGGCGCAACAGCCGCAGCTTAACGATGACGTTATGGTCGAAATTGCGCGGGTCGAAATGAAGGAACGCCTGTACCACCGTTTGCGGAGCGATAAAACGTGCGCCGATCCCCAGATGGGCAATGCCACCTGCCACCAGCAATAGCGCAAAAAGAATGAATGCCAGGGATGTGCGCATCATGGTTTTGCGGTTCCCTGACGAAACGGCATAAAGAATGGCTTTCCGGTCAGTGGGTTCACCGACATATGCACGTCGACATCAAAAACCGCTTTGATCAGTTCAGGCGTACAGACATCACCCTCATGAAGCACTCCCTGCACTTTTCCCTGCCGCAGAAAGACCAGCGAATCGCCATAGTTAACGGCGAAATTGAGATCATGGAGCACCACCACGACGGTACGCCCGTGATGGCGGGTCAGCGTGTGAAGCAGTTCGAGGATCTCGACCTGATAGCGAAGGTCGAGATACGTCGTTGGCTCATCCAGCAGGATATACGGCGTTTGCTGCGCCAGCGCCATGGCTATCCAGCAGCGCTGACGCTGGCCGCCGGAAAGGCTTTCGACTGGCAGGTGAGCAAATTCCGTGGTGCCGGTCAGACGCAGGGCCTCTTCAACCGCGAGCTCGTCTTCATCGCTCCACTGGCGCATAAAGTTTTGCCAGGGAAAGCGCCCGCGCGACACCAGCTCGAATACAGTTAACCCTTCCGGCAGTAATGGCGATTGCGGAAGAATGCCCAGGCTGCGCGCGACCGCTTTGGTGGGCTGTTCATGGATGGCTTTCCCGTCCAGAAACGCGCTACCGCCAAGCGGCTGAAGCAGGCGCGCAATGGTACTGAGCAGCGTGGATTTACCGCAGCCGTTCGCCCCAACCAGGACGGTCATTTTCTGCTGAGGGATCGCCAGGGAAATATCATCAACGATGATTTTTTTCTGATAGCCAGCAGAGAGGTTTTCAAGCACCAACCCCTGCTTTTTCGTGTTATGAGCCACGTGAACGCCAACTTAATAAAATGACAAACAAATAAAAATAAAACTCATTCTCTTTTGGGAGTTTGCCGCTGCGCCATGTAGTAGTCAAGCGAATAAACACCCCGAAAAAGCCAGGGATAATAACGGACTACTACGTTAACGAAACATTTATTTATTCTTTTATTTTCATACTGTTAAACAAGAAAAAATCGGATGCGCACTGGGGTTTTTATTTTGTAGTCGATTTTTTCTATTTTCCATTTACTACTACATTCCTGCGTGATTGAATGATTCTCAATTACATGTTCGAGGCCTGAACTGGCGAACGGACAGACCGTTAAGGGCAATGAATCACACATTCTTCCGCGAACATTCATGCGCGGGATATTTCGGGAAAACAGATGTAATGGCTAAGTTCACACCTTCTCTCTCTGGGGTAAAAGGGCGCGCGCTCTTTTCACTGTTATTCATCACACCGCTGGTGCAGGCCGCTGATACCACAACGGCTAAAGATGGCGAAACGCTGACCGTGACCGCCGATCCAAATGCCACCACCGATGCCACAAACGGCTATCAGCCGCTGAACACCTCCACCGCTACGCTGACCAACATGCCAATGCTGGATATCCCGCAGGTGGTGAATACCGTCAGCGATAAGGTGCTGGAAGATCAGCACGCCACCACGCTCGACGAAGCGCTGTATAACGTCAGCAACGTTGTGCAGACCAACACTCTGGGCGGCACCCAGGACGCGTTTGTACGCCGGGGCTTTGGTGCCAACCGCGACGGCTCGATCATGACCAACGGCCTGCGTACCGTGCTGCCGCGCAGCTTTAACGCATCAACCGAGCGCGTGGAAGTGCTGAAAGGTCCGGCCTCGACCCTGTACGGCATTCTCGATCCTGGCGGACTGATTAACGTGGTCACCAAACGCCCGGAAACGACGTTCGGCGGCTCAATTTCTGCCACCTCTTCCAGCTTTGGCGGTGGCACCGGGCAATTTGATGTTACCGGCCCGATTGAAGGGACGCGTCTGGCCTATCGCCTGACGGGTGAATATCAGGACGAAGATTACTGGCGTAACTTTGGGACGGAACGCAGCACCTTTATCGCGCCCTCCCTGACCTGGTTTGGCGATGATGCCACCGTCACGGTGCTCTATTCCCATCGCGACTATAAGACACCGTTCGACCGTGGAACAATCTTCGACCTCAATACCAAACAGGCCGTAAAGGTTGACCGAAAAACCCGCTTTGATGAGCCGTTCAATATTACCGACGGGCAATCCGACCTGGCGCAGCTCAACGCGGAATACCGCCTGAACAGCCAGTGGACCGCGAAGTTCGACTATAGCTACAGCCAGGATAAATACAGCGATAACCAGGCGCGTGTGATGGCGTATGACTCCGCCACCGGCAACCTGACGCGCCGTGTGGATGCAACGCAAGGCTCCACGCAGCGAATGCACACCACCCGTGCCGATTTGCAGGGGAACGTGGATATCGCCGGCTTCTACAACGAGATCCTGACCGGCATCTCCTATGAGAATTACGATCTGCTGCGCACGGATATGATCCGCTGTAAGAACGTAAAAGATTTCAACATTTATAACCCGACCTACGGCAATCTCGGCAAATGTACGACCGTTTCTGCATCCGATAGCGACCAGACGATCAAGCAGGAGAGTTACTCCGCCTATGCGCAGGACGCGTTGTATCTGACCGATAAATGGATCGCCGTCGCCGGTCTGCGCTACCAGTACTACACCCAGTATGCAGGTAAAGGCCGTCCGTTTAACGTTAACACCGACAGTAGCGACGATCAGTGGACGCCGAAGCTGGGTCTGGTTTACAAGCTGACGCCGAACGTGTCGCTGTTTGCCAACTATTCTCAGACCTTTATGCCGCAATCCTCTATTGCGAGCTATATCGGTGACCTGCCGCCAGAAACGTCAAATGCCTACGAAGTGGGTGCGAAGTTTGACCTGTTCAACGGTATTACCGCCAATATCGCGCTGTTTGATATTCATAAGCGCAACGTGCTGTATACCGAAAGCGTGGGGGATGAAACCATTGCCAAAACCGCGGGTCGCGTGCGCTCGCAGGGTGTGGAAGTGGATCTCGCCGGATCGCTTACCGAGAACACCAACATCATCGCCAGCTACGGTTATACCGATGCCAAAGTGCTGGAAGATCCTGATTACGCGGGCAAGCCGCTGCCAAACGTGCCGCGTCACACCGGCTCGCTGTTCCTGACTTACGACATTCATAACGTGATTGGCGGGAATACCCTGACGCTCGGCGGCGGCGGGCACGGTGTAAGCCGTCGTTCAGCCACCAACGGTGCGGATTACTATCTGCCGGGCTACGTCGTTGCCGATGCGTTTGCGGCGTATAAAATGAAGCTGCAATACCCGGTGACGTTGCAGGTGAACGTGAAGAACCTGTTTGATAAGACCTACTACACCTCTTCTATCGCGACCAATAACCTGGGCAACCAGATTGGCGACCCGCGTGAAGTGCAGTTCACGGTGAAGATGGAGTTTTGATGTAAAAAAGCCCGGTGGCGCTAACGCTTACCGGGCCTACGATCCCATTCCCTCTCCCTGTGGGAGAGGGTCAGGGTGAGGGCATCAGGCCTCAATATCCGCCATATCGCCTTTCTCCTGTAGCCAGTTACGTCGGTCTTCCGAACGTTTCTTGGCAAGGAGCATATCCATCATGGCATTCGTTTGCTGCTCGTCTTCATCACTTATCGTCAGTTGCACCAGACGGCGCGTGTTCGGATCAAGCGTGGTTTCACGCAGCTGCATCGGGTTCATCTCGCCCAGCCCTTTAAAGCGCTGAACGTTTGGTTTGCCCTTCTTGCGCTTGAGCTGTTCCAGCACGCCCGCTTTCTCTTCTTCCGTTAGCGCGTAATACACTTCTTTGCCGAGGTCGATACGGTACAGCGGCGGCAGCGCCACGTGGACGTGACCGTTTTTCACCAGCGTTCTGAAGTGCTTCACAAACAGCGCGCAGAGCAGCGTGGCAATGTGCAGGCCATCGGAGTCCGCATCCGCAAGGATACAGATCTTACCGTAGCGCAGCTGGCTCAGATCATCGCTGTCAGGATCGATGCCGATCGCCACAGAGATATCGTGCACTTCCTGCGAGGCCAGAACTTCATCGGAAGAGACTTCCCAGGTATTCAGGATCTTACCCTTGAGCGGCATGATCGCCTGATATTCACGATCGCGCGCCTGTTTGGCGGATCCGCCCGCCGAGTCCCCTTCCACAAGGAACAGTTCGGTGCGGTTGAGATCCTGTGCGGTGCAGTCAGCCAGTTTGCCCGGCAGCGCAGGGCCGCTGGTCAGCTTTTTGCGCACCACTTTCTTCGCCGCACGCAGACGACGCTGCGCGCTGGAAATGGCCATTTCGGCCAGCATCTCTGCCGCCTGAACGTTTTGGTTCAGCCACAGGGTAAAAGCATCTTTGACCACGCCAGAAACGAAGGCCGCGCACTGGCGCGATGACAGTCGTTCTTTGGTCTGACCGGCAAACTGCGGGTCTTGCATCTTCACGGACAGAACGTATGCGCAGCGATCCCAGATATCTTCCGCCGACAGCTTCACGCCACGCGGCAGAATGTTGCGGTATTCGCAGAACTCGCGCATCGCGTCCAGCAAGCCCTGACGCAGGCCGTTTACGTGCGTACCGCCAAGCATGGTTGGGATCAGGTTGACGTAGCTTTCCGTCAGCAGCTCGCCGCCTTCCGGCAGCCACAGCAGCGCCCAGTCCACGGCTTCGGTGTCACCGTTAAAATTACCGACAAACGGTTTTTCCGGCAGCGTAGGCAGGCCGTTTACCGCTTCGCACAGATAGTCGTTCAGACCATCGGCGTAGCACCAGGTTTGTTCGGTATTGTTAACGTGGTCTTTAAAGGTGATTTCCACGCCCGGGCACAGCACGGCTTTGGCTTTCAGCAGGTGCGTCAGGCGAGAAACAGAAAAACGTGGGCTGTCGAAGAAGCTTTCGTCTGGCCAGAAGTGGACGCTGGTGCCGGTATTGCGTTTACCGCATGTGCCAACAACCTGGAGTTCCTGCACCTTCTCGCCGTTTTCGAACGCGATGTTGTACACCTGACCGTCACGGCGAACGTTCACTTCCACGCGCTTAGACAAGGCGTTAACCACGGAGATCCCCACGCCGTGCAAGCCGCCCGAGAACTGGTAGTTCTTGTTAGAGAACTTACCGCCCGCGTGCAGACGACAGAGGATCAGCTCAACAGCAGGGACACCCTCTTCCGGGTGGATATCGACCGGCATCCCGCGACCGTCATCAATCACTTCCAGTGACTGATCGGCGTGCAGGATCACGTCTACGCGTTTGGCATGGCCTGCCAGCGCTTCGTCCACACTGTTATCAATAACTTCCTGGCCCAGGTGGTTTGGGCGCGTCGTATCGGTGTACATCCCCGGGCGGCGGCGAACCGGCTCAAGCCCGGTGAGTACCTCAATGGCATCAGCGTTATAGGTTTGCGTCATGATTTAA